>Ga0118677_10000332_pt1 | contig 103660 bp, 110 predicted proteins | sample AliMusrvi5mmetaG_FD_86154 | JGI IMG/M metagenome (GOLD analysis project Ga0118677, IMG submission 86154) | reverse complement strand
GGGTTAGGGTGGGGGCGAGTTAAATCAGAGGCTTCGCTGCCATTTGATCGCCCCCCTCCCGACCTCCCCGCGTTGGGGGGAAGGAGTGTGTCAACAGCATTGTCGGCTGGGGAGGGGATTACAGTGCTTAATTCAACAATATCGGATGGGATGGGATTGCTTTCTCCAATATCCATTTTATCGTCTTGGACAACACCATCCAGCCAGCCATTCATTAAATCTAGTTCCTCTTTATCAAACACGCCAAACATCGGCCCGTCACATCCGGTCAGTCGGTCAAACAGTCGCTGCCCTTTTTTGCCTTGGACATAGTGTGAAGAGGCGAGGGCATCAAGAAAACCCACGGCGTCGAACGGTTTTTCCGCAAACCATTCTTCCAATCCACGGTTACCCAGTTTGACCGATGCATGGTAACCTTGGGCGAAGCGTAACTTGCGGCGGAATATTTCGGTTACTTGTCCGGCCAAGCTTGTCCGGCGATGCAAAAAGGTTTGCAAACCATTCAGGTAGTTAATCTCGTTAATTTGATAAAGGTTGAATCCAGCACAAATTCTAGGCCATTTTTTGCCGTCAGACGAAAAGGCTTTCAATGTGCTTTCAGCCTGTATGGTCATTGCTGCCAAGACGGCGTTTCGCTTGCTTACAGGCAGGGCCGGCAGCCGCCATGGGGATTCACTTTTCAAGTAGGCTAGGGTGAACCCTAAGGCTTCAGGGGACAAATTACCCGAATGCAAGCCAAGCGCCAGTTGTAGGCAGGAGAAATATAGAGCCGATGCACTTAAGCGCGTGTCATGGGCGAAGCGCCATGCCGATGCTTGCGGCAAACTGATTTGGCAAAGGTTCAGCCACCCACGATAGGCAAAAGCCGGGGAGTCTGATTCGTCCTTGCCGAGAAGTGTCAGGTAGCAGGCGAACAGCTTGTTTACAGTTTCATTTTGCTCATTGGCGGCCAGGGCCACAGATTGCAACCATGCGCCTTCAAGCAGGGCTAGGGGGGCGTGATAAGCGATTAAATCCACATTGGATGGGTCGGGCTTGGGTGAATCCCCCCCCGACCCCACTTTTGCAAAGGGGGGGGCGTGATGAATGCCCCCCAACCCCCCTTTGCAAAAGGGGGGCAGGGGGGATTTTCCCGTGGCGGCTAACGACTGTTGTATCCATTCCAGCGATTCCTGCAAGGCCACCGGGTTTTCGCGGGCGTTGACAACTTGATGGAACCAATCGCGAATGGAGGCTTCATCACCCTCGACTGGCAAGAATGCCGTACTCATGGGGCATCCGGTTTTGCAAACAGCCAATCGTCGATGACCAATATGTCCAGACCGCAGGTCATAAACACAGCCACCGCATCTTCCACCGAATGGACCATGGGTTTGCCCATGACATTGAAACTCGTGTTAAGCAACAGAGGAACCCCCGTTTCCCGGTAAAAGGAAGTAATCAGGCGGTGAAAGCGGGGGTTTAATTCTTCTTTGACGGATTGCAAGCGTCCGGTTCCATCCACATGGACCACGGCAGGAACCCGTGCCGCGGCTTCGGGGCGGAAAAGTAAGGCCTGTTCCATGTACAAGGTTTCTCGGTACTCATGAAAATATTCAGGCCCATATTCGTGTAAGATGGATGGTGCGAAGGGGCGATATTCCTCGCGGAATTTGACACGCTGATTGATCCTTGCTTTCATATCAGCATTGCGCGGGTCGGCAAGTATTGAACGGTTTCCTAGGGCGCGGGGGCCAAATTCCGCCCGTCCTTGTACCCATGCGGCCAATTTCCCAGCGGCCAGCAACCGGGCTGTTTCTTCACAAATTGTTGTTGGCAGATGTCGGATTACCAGCCCTTTGCAATAACTCGCCAAACGGGCCAGCGCCTCTCCCGGGAGTGACGAACCCAAATAAGCCGACAGGGGTGCGGGTAAATTTTCAAAGCGCCCTCCGTCACTGGCAAAGGCTAGCCATGCTGCCCCTAGGGCTGTGCCATCGTCCGCCGGGGCTGGGGGCACATAGAGATTGCGGAAATTAGTTTTGGAGGTGATTTGGCCGTTGCAAGAGGAGTTTAGCGCACAGCCGCCCGACAGTGCCAGATTGTCGCTGGGGTAGGCAGAATGAAAGTTTGACAGAATCCCGGTCATGAGTTGGGTGAAATAGTATTGTCCAGTGTAAGCCAGATCGGCGGCCATTTCAGTGTTTTCTGAAATGGATCGGCGTTTTTTCTCCAGTTCGGCCAAGGCAGGGAACAACCGGCCCGGCGGATGTTCCAGATTAAGCCCTCGGACTATCAGGATGTCTTTCAGCAGTGCGTAAACCTCCCCATCTAGTTGTCCATAGGGTGCCAGTCCCATGACTTTCCACTCTTCGCCTTGCATCCAATCGAAACCGCACAATGAGGTGATGTGCATGTAATATAGTCCGAGGCTGCCTAAGCCATGGGATTCATGGACCCGTTTGAGTGTCCCATGTTGATATTGGTAGAAGCACATGGAGCCGTTCTCGCCGTATGAATCCACCACGGCGCAGGATGCCTCGTCGAAGGTGCTCGCGTAACAGGCAGAAGCTGCATGGGTGTCATGGTGGTTGAAATCGCGGAATTCGACGTGGCAGGAAGGATAGTGCCCACGCAGAAGGCGTACCAGATTTAGACCCCCGCGGGCAATGCTAAGGCGATTGCAGGCCATCATGTGGTGGATTTGAAGGTTATCCAGCGGGGAACCCAATCGCTTGATTCCGTGCTGGTGCAGCCCACGCGCACCCAATAAGCCAAGGGCGAAAGCGGCTTTCTCATACCAGGGTCTTTGCCTGCGCCAATTGAAGCCCAGCACGAATCGTCCGGCATCGGGGCAAAATTTGCGTAGCAGTCCTGGCAGTCTGGCGAGGCTGTCTGGTTCGCAGTTGAGTGCACGCTTATATTGCAGATATCGTTCACTGGCTTCAGCAAAGAGGGGGTGTCCGGTTTCATCGACGATAGCCAGAGCTGGATCGTGGAAAGTTATTCCTAAGCCGATGTAATAGGTCTTCTGGGCCATTGCGATATTTTATGTGACATAGAATGTATTATACGAGTTGCATCAACAGATTGTTCCGTAATGTGCGAATTGGTATTGAGCCTTTATTGTGTTTTATTTTGCCGCTTTCGACATGGTTTTTTTTGTCTACAGCCCCCCATGCATGGGATTCCGCGCTGCTGTGGACTTTACCAGTCTGGCTTTGCATCGTTGCCGATTATTTCAGCCCTAGCGATTGCCGCATGCCAAAGGCAACTGGCAGGGAATGGCTATTGGACGCCCGTCTTTATCTTTTGTTCTCATTGCAGATTCTGAACATCGCTTTATTGTTGGATGCTGCCAGCAGCTTGGCTTGGCGAACCCTGCCCGATTTCGCAACGGGTTCCGCCAATATTGTCGCCATGCGCATCCTGGCGGGAACAACTTCCTGCTGTTCGGGGTTTGCCGTTGCCCACGAGTTACTTCATCGACGGGCGAAGCATCTGCGCTGGATGGGTAGAATACTGCTTTGGTCGGTTTGTTACGACCATTTTGCCTTGGAACACGCCCATGGGCATCATCGAATGGTGGGTACTAGAGCCGATCCCGCGACTGCCCGCCTCGGTGAGAGTTTTGCAGACTTTTTCAAACGTTCAGTATTGGGGCAATGGTCCAGCGCGTGGCGGATGGAGAATCAAAGGCTCCAGCATCGTAAAGGCATTGCGTTGCTATTGCGCCACCGTGTATTGCAGGGGGTTATGGTCGAACTCGCTATTCTCATGTTGATTACGTTAAATTACGGAATGGTTGCGTTGATTGTATTCTTGTACCAAGCCGTGGTCGCTGTGAGAATGTTGGAGGCGGTCAATTATCTCCAACATTGGGGGTTGTCCCGTCGAGACACCCAATATTCCAATGCCTGGACGACTGACTCTTGGTTTACCCTGCATAGCTTCATTGGGCTGTCGCGCCACGCCGACCATCACGCCCACTCCGCCAAGCCCTGTTATCAATTGCGTCACAGCATGCAGGGGCCAAGGCTTCCTCATGGCTATTTTGTTATGATAATGTTGCTCCGCTTATCCAATGAACATTACCTTAGGCTTGCTGAGCGGGAACTGACCGGCTTATCACCGCATGCCGCTTTTCATGTTTAAAATGAAGTCTAATAATACATGGGGACGATCAATGAGATTTAGTTTATATGGCCTGGTGAAATTTGCTATTGGCTGTTTATTGACTCTAGCAATAAGCCTTCCGGCAGTCGCAGGTCTTTACAAATGTGTGGACAGGCACAATAAGACTTTTTACCAAGATATGCCTTGTCAAGAGATGACCTCAGAGAAGTTACCCTACACTCTGGCGAAATCTCCTGGCGAAGGCGACGAGCGTGCCTTTTTTTGGAAAGCAACGAACGGGAAGGGTGTGCTCTATTTGCTGGGCTCTTTGCATTTTGGGGCGCAATCCTTCTACCCACTGCCGCAAGTGGTCAACAATGCGTTTATCAACTCGGATGTGTTGGTGGTGGAGGCGGATATTAATAATCTAAGCAGCAAGGAAATGGCTGGCGGATTGCCTGGAAAAGGCCGCTATGCCGATAAAAGCAAGCTAGAAGACCACATCAAGCGGATTACTTGGAACAAGACTTTGGAACTAGCCAACAAATTGGAGCTTAACGATGAATTGCTGGCTTCAGTCAAGCCATGGCTTGCAGCTCTTATGCTGAATGCCCAATCGTTGAAAAGGGAAGGCTACAATGCGGAACAAGGGATTGACAATTTTTTTACCCAACAAGCTAGCAACAAAAAACCCGTTATGGAATTGGAGAGCGAGCAGGATCAAATCAATTTATTCGATCAATTATCGGACTTGGAACAGGAACAGCTGTTGCTTCATACCTTAAAAGAGTTAAATCATGGACCTGAATACCACAAGGGAGTAGTCGAGGCATGGAAGAAAGGGGACGTGGAAGCAATGGATCTGATCGTCAGGCAAAGCTTTGACACCGGGCAACTAAGTTCAAAATTGTTCAACATTTTTTTCTTGGAGCGTAACGAAAGGATGGCAAACAGGCTCATAGATTTGTCGAATGACGGTAGGACTTATTTCGTTGTGGTTGGGTCCGGCCATTTAAGCGGCGAAAAAGGCATTTTGAAGCTGTTGGAGCAAAAAGGCTTTGCCATTACCCAGCCTTGATCCTAGCTGATATTTTGGAAATTTGTGAAGCCGGACAAATGCGTTGTCGTGGGAGCGGTTTTTAACCGCGACTTTCGGCATCTGTCGCGGTTAAAAACCGCTCCCACTGATGCCGATATATTCGGTTCATCCACCGGTCGCACTCATATGCCGGAAAATGAGCGGTTTTTCTGCAAGGTCAAATTCATGCTTTTCCGGCTTGATTTGCATTGCGCCGACAATGGCGCTTTTCAGTTTGCCTAGATCCGTTGGGTTTGCCCTCAATACCTGTTTTAAGTCCACCGAATGTTCGTTGCCTAGGCATAATAACAATCGACCCTCTGCGGTAAGCCTGACTCGATTGCAGGAACCGCAAAAATTATGGCTGTGCGGGGAGATGAAACCGACTTTTGTTTCCGAACCCGCGACAAGGAAGTAGCGGGATGGCCCCCCTGTGTTTTCAGTGCAGGGAAGCAAGGTGAACCGGCGTTCCAGATCGGCACGGATGCTGTCGCTTGAGTAATATTCCTCCGCGCGGTCATGCGAATCAACTAAGCCCAAGGGCATTTCCTCGATAAAACTAATATCGATGTTCTTGGTGATGGCAAAAGCCACCAAGTTACCGGCTTCAAGATGGTTGCGGTTTTTGAGGATGACTGCATTGAGCTTGATGCGCCGGAATCCCGCCTCCAATGCGGCATCAATCCCCCGCAGCACGGTATTCAGGTCGCCAACCCGAGTCATTTGCTTGAATAGCGTTTCATTCAAGGTGTCCAAGCTGATATTGATGCGCTTGACACCGCAGGATTTCAACTCGCCCGCCATGGTCTGCAATTGCGAGCCATTGGTGGTTAGCGTCAGTTCGCGCAAACCTTGCAAGCGGCCAATATTTCGTAGCAAATCCATTGCCCCTTTGCGCACCATCGGTTCCCCGCCTGTAATACGAATCTTGTCCACGCCCAATTCTACAAACGCACGACACACCGTTTCGATTTCTTCCAAAGTGAGGATTTGCGCTCGTGGCAGGAACGTCATGTCCTCGCCCATGCAATAGATGCAGCGGAAATCGCAACGGTCCGTGATGGAAACACGGACATAGTTGACGATTCGACCGAAGCGGTCGATAAGCAGGGGAGGGGGGTTGGTGGTCATTTGAATGTTATGTCGAAAGTGTCAATCGGTTTATTCTTACACGTTTAGACGATCTGTCCAAGTTGAAGTTGCAAGGCAAGCCTTGCAATTCCCGATGAAAACGCGATATCTCAAAGTGGGGCGGGCTGCCATGAAAGAACGGTGGGAGCGGTTTTCAACCGCGACACAGGTCAAAAAGTCGCGGTTAAAAACCGCTCCCACGGCTGTTGAATCTTTCATGGCTCAGGATGCCGATGTCCATCGACATGATCGTTGGGCAATTTCAAAATGATGGCAGGCGGTTTTTTCCCTACTGGCTTTTCGGGCTTGATGGATACCCCTTTGTCAGGTTTGGGTGGTTCGCTTTTGCTTGGTTTAAGGTTGACTCCCTTGATAGGTTTGACATCATTGCCGGCGGTCTTCGAAACTTCAGTTTTGGGTGGTTTGACCAGTTCGCTTTTTGTATTGAAATCTTCGGCTAGGATGTGCTGGGCTTTTCGTGCGCTTTGCTCTTCGGCAAAAGGTCCGGCAATCACTTGGTAGTGCAGATTTCTGTCGATAGTGCGGGCTGGAATCCTTGGACCCAAATGATTCAGTTCGGCGGCTAATTTTTTCGCCCTGAATTCATCCTGAGTTTCCATTGTGCGGATGAACCAGCTAGTATTACTAGCCGCTTGGATTGGTTCCGGCTGGCCAAACAGCTTTTCGGGGCGTTCCAATACCACAGCCTGGGCCAAAATATCCTTAAGGCTGGGTGTGTTCTCGAAGATAGGGGTTGGTATGCCCCGGCTATATTTCAGTGTCTCCGCCACTTTTGGCCAATCTATCTTGCGTGGTGTTTGTTTGGCTATGCTTTGCAGTTTATCCATTAAATTCTTTTCCAATAATTTCGCATCCACTTCCTCGTGGGGTTGATGCGCTTCTAGGTACAGCACTCCGTCTAGCCAGCCCAACAAATAGGGTTGGTTGACGATTAATATTGGCGTTGAGACAGGGATTTCCTTGAAGGCATGTTCAATATCTTCAGGGTACAGCCGTATGCAACCGTTGCTAGCGCGTAGCCCTATGCTGAATGGTTTGTTCGTGCCATGGACAAGATAACTCGGCTTGCTGAGGTAGAGCGCAAAATCCCCTAACGGGTTGTCAGGGCCAGGGGGGACGACCGGGGGTAGCGGGTCGCCTTGTTGTTCATGGGTCTTGCGAATGGATGCAGGCACATACCAAGTCGGGTGCTGCATCTTGCGAGCCACCGCCATCGCGCCCAAGGGGGTGGAGCGACCCTCCCTGCCTATGCCGATGGGCCAAGTGGACAATGCGGGTTGCTTTCCTCCGTGGAAGTAAAACAAGCGCATGGTGGCAAGGTTGATTACGACCCCTGCCCGTTTTGCATCAGGTAGGATAAATTGCAGTGGCAGGATGGCGTGGACTCCTTGTTCTGGAACCCATATGTCAAGGTCAGGGTTGGCTTCGGTGATATGCTGATAACCCAAGCCAAAATGACGGGCGATATCCAGCAGGGTATCGCCTTCGCGCAAGGGTACTATCGCCGTGCGCCCGACTAAGCTGTCCTTGGCGTTTAGATAGAATAAGTGCTTCTGAATCGACGCAGTCTCTTGCGTCTTAGCCTGTTCGATTTGATCAGGCTCAATCGTAAAATCAATCGGCGGTGAGGTTTCTTGTTGGAAGAGTTTGTCCATTTCGGCGCAGCCGGATAGCAAACTGGCTAATAGAAGCATGATAAACAGCTTGAATTTCATTTATTTTCCGGTTTGTGGGTTGTCTTGTTTCGCGCACTTCTCTTTTTTGCTTTGACTGCCTTGGAGGCAGAATCATCGCCGTTTTTGACAGTGGTGCCAGCAGAGCTTGCTTGGGGCGGGGTGCCAAGCCCCGCGGTAGCTGCTTCGAAGGCTTTTCCCTCTTTCTCGGCTCTGATTTTGCGGGTTTCGCCCATTAGGCGAAGTGCTTCGTCCCTTTGTCCAGGGGTGATTTCATCTTCCAGGCTTTGCCGTCCCTTTGCGGCTTCTTGGTCGCCCTGCTCCTCTGCCATGGTGTACCAATAAAACGCCAGGGCGGGATTTTTAGTCACACCATCGCCCGATGCATACAGTGAACCTAGTATAGTTTGGGCGCTGGTTTCGCCCATTTCGGCGGCTTTTTGAAACCAACGGCTGGCCTCGGTTAGGTCTTTGTCAATCCCTAAGCCATAATAATAAAGGATGCCCAATTTGGTTTGCGCCATGCGCTCGCCTTGGTCGGCGGCCTTCAGATACCAATGTTGGGCTAAATGGTAATTCTGTTCCACCCCCCAACCTTTCATATAAAGATTTCCTAGGTTGATTTGAGCCGCCACATTGCCCTGTTCCGCCAAGGGTTTGATGATTGTCAGCGCAGAGGTGAAATCACGGCGGACGATGGCATCAATGCCCGCTTGAAGATCAGCGCACACATTGACGGAGAAAAACAACCCGACGATGAGAATAAAAAGACCTAGAAACTTCACGATGACCCCACTTTCAATACAATCTTACCGATATGGATTGTCGCATTAAATTTAACGCGGAAATAGGTGTTAAGGTCAAGTATAGGTTTCTTTTGCTTGGTGTAAACTATGGTCTTTCATTAATGCCACTCGATTGAACCGCCATGCTAGAAGCACTAGCCCAGATTGTCAAAACTGCCGCACGGGAGGAGCTACTCCCCCGTTTCGCCATAGCAGAACGCAGCTATAAATCAGACGGGAGCATCGTCACTGGGGCCGATATTGCGATGCAAAAACGCATCGCCGAGGAGTTGGATGCATTTTCGCCACAATACCCGCTGTTGGCCGAAGAAATGACGGATGCCGAACAGGTCAGCCTGCTTCGAACCGGCGAGGGTGGCTTGTGGTGCCTGGACCCCTTGGATGGGACTAGCAATTTTGCCAACGGTATCCCCTTTTTCTCCGTCTCTTTGAGCTTGCTAATCGACCGAAAACCCTATTTAGGCTTGGTCTATGATCCACTACGCGACGAATGCTTCACGGCAATAAAGGGACAGGGTGCCAATCTGAATGGTGTGCCTATCCATTGCAGCCATGCTGGGCTGTCCTTGCGCGAAGCCATGGCGGTGATTGATTTCAAAAGGCTTTCGCCGCAATTGGCGGATGCTTTGGTGTTACGCCCGCCTTATAGCTCACAGCGAAACTTTGGTTCAGTGGCTTTGGAATGGTGTTGGCTGGCCGCAAACCGTTTCCAAATTTATCTGCATGGCAGACAAATGCTATGGGACTATGCGGCGGGTGCGCTAATCTTGGTCGAGGCTGGGGGATGCATGGGAAAATTATGCGGGATGCCGGTTTTTTCGTTGCAATTGCAGCCAAGTTCTGCCGTCGCAGCGACTTCCCCTAGCCTGTTTGTGGACTGGAAGAACTGGATTGACACCCACCAATAGCCGTTGGCAAACTAGATACAGTCGTAGTCAGGGAAATTTTCGAGCCAGTCTTTTGGAAAAACGGCCTTGGTCCATGTAAAATGCCGGGTATGCTAGCCGGATTTGAATTTCGAGCCTTCGTCGGCAACCGAATCTGCGCCTATCCCCGCGCACTAATATTTACTCACATGATTTAGGAAATAATAAGATGACTTTCGTAGTGACTGAAAATTGCATCAGATGCAAATTCACTGATTGCGTGGACGTATGCCCGGTTGATTGTTTTCACGAAGGGCCGAATTTTCTCGTTATAGACCCAGATGAATGCATAGATTGTTCCCTGTGCGAGCCGGAATGTCCGGCCAAAGCAATCTATTCCGAAGATGAAGTCCCCGACAGCCAGAAGCAATTCATTGAACTCAACAGGGAACTTGCCAAACGGTGGCCGGTGATTACCGAAGTCAAAAAACCCGCCGACGATGCTGATGACTGGAAGGATAAAGCCGGCAAATTAGATTACTTGGAACGATGAAACTACAGCAACTTCGCTATATTTGGGAAATCGCCCAGCACGACCTCAATGTGTCCGCTACGGCGGACAGCCTTTATACCTCCCAACCCGGCATCAGCAAGCAAGTCCTCATGTTGGAGTCCGAGTTGGGGGTTCCCATCTTTGCGCGTAATGGTAAGCATCTGACTGAAATCACCGATGCCGGGAAGCAGATTCTCGCCCTTGCCGGGGAAATCCTCGGCAAGGCGCAGGATATCAGGAATATCGCCCAGGACCATAAGGACAACAAAGCCGGTACGCTTGCCATCGCCACCACCCACACCCAGGCACGCTATGCCTTGCCGCCAGTGGTACGCGAATTCATGGCGCTTTACCCGGGTGTGAAATTGCACATTAACCAAGGCACACCCTCGCAAATCGCCGAACTAGCTTCCCATGGGCTGGTCGATATGGCCATCGCCACCGAAACCATCGATCATTATGAAAATCTGGTTTTGCTGCCTTGTTATGAATGGAACCGTTGCATTTTGGTCCCGAATGGTCATCCTTTGGCGGCATTGGAGAAAATCAGCCTGCATGATGTGGCCGGATATCCGATTGTGACCTATGTTTTTGGGTTTACCGGGCGTTCGCAATTGGATAAAGCTTTTGAAAAGCACAGCATACATCCTCAAGTGGTGCTAACCGCAGTCGATGCCGATGTCATCAAAACCTACGTCCGATTGGGCCTAGGGGTGGGCATCGTGGCAAGAATGGCTTACGATCCGGTGGCCGACAGCGATTTGACCCCCATCGACGCGGAACACTTGTTCGGGCGGAGTGTCACCAAAGTCTGTCTACGCCGGGACATGTTCATACGCGGTTTTATTTATGACTTCATTCGCCTGTTCGCCCCGCATCTGACCCAGGATATCATCCACGAGGCTTTGGCGTTAAGGGAAAGGCATGAAATTGAGGAGTTGTTCAAGCCTATTCCGTTGCCGGTTAGATAATTTTTTTCTGCGGAAAAACAACCCAATGATGGAGGATATCAGTAATGGGCATGTTTGATTCGCTTTATATCGAACTGGATGGCCGCGAGCAGGAGATCCAGACCAAACGCTTCGACTGCGGTTTGGGCACTTATCGCTTGGGCGACTGGATTGCCGGCAGTCTGCCGGGGGTTAGAGTCTATTTTGATCGCCTGTGGCTGGATGGCACTGGCAAGCAGGTTTATAGTGCTGATGCCGGTTGCGCACGCAAAACGACAGTGTTTGTCGTTCTGGCTCAGGGTGTTTTTGTCGATTACCATATCCATGAAGGCGAGATGGAAGCCGAGGCCATTGAATCCGTTCTGCTCGAGTTGCGGGAGCGCTGGAACGATTCGGCGCGTCTGCTGGGGTTTCTGGTCGAGACCTTGCGCACCCAACAACAGCGGATTGCATCACTCAAACATCAGCTTAACCGCGTCCAGTCGATCATAGCCAGCACCCGCTGCTTGCAAGCCGGCGAGACACTGGGCGGCAGATTGGGTTTGCTATACGAAGAAGACAAAAAATTGGCGGCGGGAGAGGATCCGTTGGAGGTTATCGCTTGGGTTCTGAGCGATGAGGCTCGAAGTGGTTGGTTCAGTGGGGGGGGCGGCATCCAGATGGATCCGTTGGACGAGTATCGACTCTAAGGGGTTTGATGCTTTGCCCATGCAATTGTTTATATTGCCCGGTAATCATTGATAGGAGAACTGACATGAATGCAACTCGTAGGATGTGCTGGGGTGCGATTAAAAGTGATGCACACGAATCGTCCTGCGTTTTAAAATACGCTTGGAGTGCAAGGCTTGCCTTGCTTGCTCGCGCCATCGCAAGGCAAGCCTCGCACTCCCGCATCACTTTTAATCGCACCCGATGTGCCGAGCTTGCGAAGCGCATCAGTCGCGATTGATGCGCTTCGTTTCTCCGTTTATCCTTCTACAGCCCTAAGCAACCAACACCCACGTAGAAATCCCACTAGCATCCCTTTTGTAAAGAGGGCTACAATACGGATAGGTGATTACAATTGCATAGCCGATGTTTCATTAACAGCTTTTTCATATTCTAATAGTTTCTATACAGCGTTTTCATCTTTAAAATATCCCTAATAAATGATATTCAGTTAACGCTTCAAGTTAACTGAATTTATTGCCTTTCCATGCAAGTTATCAAGTAACTATTTGATGTTGAAAACGCTGTATGATGAACAGAAAATAGATATTAAGAATGCTGTAATGAAATATACTTTAATAATATTTTGTATACTCGCTGCCTATCTCTTCGGTATCTATAGCCATTCACAAAACTTATGGCCTGTTGGACTATTACTTGAACTGAAAGAATCTACCCTGCCTAGACTGCAAGGTCGTTATGACGAGTTTGGCAGGTTGGTTGATTACCCTAATAAAAGACAGACGCCTTGCCCTGCGCAAACTGCCGACACCGCCGTGTTATTGGTCATTGGGCAGTCTAATTCTGCCAATCACGCCGAGAAGAAGTTCATCACTCAATTTCCCGGTAAAGTCGTCAACTATTTCAATGGGAAATGCTATCAAGCGGCATCGCCCTTATTGGGCGCGACCGGGGAGGATGGGGAGTTTGTCACACCGTTGGCTGATAAACTGATTCAATTGGGGCATTTTCAATCGGTGGTGATTATCGCTTCCGGTATTGGCGGCACGCCAATAACCCGTTGGCAACGTGACGGGGACTTGAATGAAATGCTGTTAACAGTCATTCGGCAAGTGGAAAGAGAATACAAAATAACCCACGTAATATGGCATCAAGGAGAGGATGATTATATTAAAAAAACGTCAACGAAGAATTATATAAAAATGTTCAATTCGCTGCTTGACACCTTGCGTGAAAATGATGTCAACGCCCCAATTTACCTATCAATTGCAACAAAATGCGGCGCAAACACTCACTGGGATCAAAATAACCCTACGTCCACCGGGCAACACCAATTGGTGGACAGTCGAAAGATTTTTCTCGGTGTAAATACCGACGTTTTGGTGTCCGATCAGGATAGGCGGGCTGACCGTTGTCATTTTGCAGAAACCGGGCAATTAAAGACGGCAGACTCAATTGCACGGTCAATCACTAAGGATTCGGGCAAATAAAATTTCCCGAAAGAAGCCAAATGTAGGCCGGGTGCGTAACATCGGTTAATGCGGAACACTGGTCGAAAATAGCTGTATCACCACCACGCCAAGGATAATAAGCGCCATGCCGAGTACTGCCGGAAGGTCGGGTATTTGACGGTGGATGACTGCACCGGCAGCGGTCACCAGCACGATCCCCAAACCTGACCATATCGCATAGGCGATGCCGACAGGAATGGTCCGCAACACCAGAGTTAGAAGAAAGAAAGCCGTGGCATAACCGGCCACGACCACGACGCTGGGCCAAAACCGGGTGAACTCCCCCGTGCTTTTCAGTGTGCTGGTGGCGATCACTTCACCGAGGATGGCAAAGGCAAGGTAGATATAGCCCATGGTGTGTTCTCTTTACGCAGTTTCATTAGCTATGATGCTAACATGTTACAAACGTGCTGCAACGCATAAAATCAATCGGAGGCCATGATGGAAGTGATTTTTAGCTTGGCTGGGCTTGCTTTCGGCCTTTTTCTGCTGTTTTGCCCCGTCGTCGCTCTGGTGATGGCCTTGAATGCGCGCTCCCGAATCACGCTACTGGAGCAAACGGCGGGTGAACTGAAGGAAAAACTAACCCGTTTGGCCTGCGAATTGGCCGATGCACAACCTAGTTCGCCGTCTTCATCCGATGATTTAACTCGCCCCGTAGAGGCGAGTTCGGAACCCTCCCATACCCTTTCGCCGGTGGGGGAGGGAACGATGGCGGATCCACCCAGTTCCATGGATTTGCCTGAAAATTTTTCGCAAACCAGTGTGGCGAGTCTTGTTCCAGATGCCGAAACCGCAACCCGGCAAAACCCAAAGCTTGATGCATGGCTTGCAGAATCCGACGACGGACAATCCGCTGACCACAAATTAACGCCCCCCCCAGAATGGCTTATCAAGATAAAAGCATGGCTGTTCGGCGGCAATCTCGTAGCCAAGGTGGGCCTGTTGATCCTGTTCCTAGGCGTTAGCTTCCTGCTTAAATATGCCGCAGCCCGAATCTCCGTCCCGATTGAATATCGTCTGGCTGGCATCGTGTTGGCCGATATCGCCCTGTTGTCATGGGCTTGGCGCATACGCGAGGGTCGGCCGGCGATTAGTTTGCCGGTGCAGGGTGCAGCCGTCGCCATTTTGATGCTAGTCACCTTCGGTGCTTACAAGCTTTATGGCTTGTTTCCGGGTGGGGTGGCCTTTGCGATGCTATTTGTATTGACTGCCTTCACCTGTTTGCTGGCGGTGTTGCAAGACGCCGTGTGGCTTGCGGTGTTCGGCATTGCCGGCGGTTTTGCGGCACCGATCCTGACCACCACCGGCGGGGGCAGCCACATTGGGCTGTTTTCTTATTATGTAATGTTAAATGCCGGCATCTTGGCCATCGCGCTATATCGCTCCTGGCGCTTGCTGAATCTAGTCGGTTTCGCGTTTACTTTCATCATCGGTACGGCTTGGGGGGTGTTGCGTTACACCCCGGAGCATTATCTGTCTGTGCAATTATTCCTCATCTTGTTTTTTGTGTTTTATATCGTGATCTCCCTGCTCTATGCGGCTAGGGAGGCGCACAATCCCAAGCACTATGTCGATGGCACCCTGGTTTTTGGCACCCCGTTGGTGGCTTTTGGGCTGCAATATAGCCTAGTCAAGCTAATGCCTTTTGGATTGGCCTATTCTTCGTTGGGTTTGGGTTTGTTCTATATCACCCTCGCGGTATTGTTGTGGCGAAAGCGCGGGACCGGCCTTAAATTGTTGACCGAGTCATTTCTGGCTTTAGGGCTGGTGTTCGGCACCTTGACCATTCCGTTTGCGCTGGATGGGCGATGGACCTCTGCTGCCTGGGCCTTGGAAGGGGCAGGCATGGTCTGGGTGGGTTTGCGCCAACGCCAAACCTTGGCTTGGGTTTTCGGCTTGCTGGTGCAGTTTGGCGCTTGGCTGTCGTTTCTCGGTTCGGTCACCGGGCTTGATCCGGTTAGTGCCATGCAATCGAATCTATGGCTGGGTTTTTTATTGTTAGCGGCTACTGCATTCTTAATGGCGATGAATTTCAGGAAGCAAGCCTACGAAAGCCACACGGTTGATTTTGCCCCGTTTGCCACTTTGTTTCTAGCTGTTGCGGCAATTTGGATGCTGGCCGGGGCTTGGACGGAAATAGCGTTGCGTACCGATGGCACAGTCCAAGCCAATTTGTTGGCAATCAGCGGTCTTTTGGTGGCGGTTATCTTGAGTGTGATCGCTAGCCGGATGCAATGGAAGATTGCACGAGTTTTTGCGTTAGTTGCGCAAATTCTGGCTGGCCTTGTCTTCTTGAGCCTTGCTTTCTTTCGGTTTGGCCTCTTTTCCTATGCAGACGGACAAAGCCTGTTTGACGGCCCTTTCTTAGGCGCATTGCTGATCGGCGTTGGGGCTTTTTTCAGTGCTTGGTTTTTTCATAATCAAGCTGAATTGCCATTTTCCCAGCTATCCAACCGGCTATTGCTATGGTCGGGCTTTTGGTGGTTTGGCTTTGTGCTACGCGCATGGGCAGACTGGTTACAAAGCCAATATCTGTTTTACCTGAAATTAGAGACCTACCGTGCGGATGGATTATTTTGGTGTGCCTATGGACTGAGTCTGGCAGTGTTTGCCCTGGGTTTCGCACGGTTGGCGGTTCGTCTAAATTGGCCCGCGTTGCGCTGGTCAGGGTTGTCGGTATGGCTTGGTTTAGGCTTGTCGGGTTTAACTATACTCGAGGATTTGTATTTGGACGACGGCATGCCACACCGGGAAACTTGGGCGACTTATCTGGCATTGTGGGGCGTGGGCGAGTGGTTGATGGTCTATTGGCTGAAACAAGGCTGGAGTATTAACCAGTCTTGGCTGCGGACATTGCACACCCTTCGCACTATCGTCCCTTGGTTAATGATTTGGCCGGTTGGGCATCGGTTGATTTTGGACTGGCTGGGTTCCGGTACGCCCGAGCAACAAGAACTATTGGCAGAGGCTGGCTGGTTCACGTCAGGCAGTTGGGGTCGTTACTTGCCAGCTTGGGCGATGATGCTGGCTATCGTCTGGGTCATACGGCGCGCCCGTAGTGGAGGATGGCCGGTCTATCCGATTGTTGACTGGTATCGGTGCGTGTTGATCCCGCTCGGCGCAGTTTGGTCCGTTTTCCTCGTGCTGGTGTGGAACCTTACGCAAAACGGACAGATGGCCCCGCTGCCTTATGTCCCTATTTTAAATCCCCTTGACCTGACGAGCGGGTTCTCTCTGTTATTGGGTGTGGAGGCTTTCCGTCTGCTACGCGAAGAAGTCACCGAAGCGAAGCAACCGTCATGGCTCGCCAAGCTGCCCTGGATTGCCGCGTTGGCAAGCTATGGCTGGTTCAACCTGATGCTGCTGCGTAGCATGGCGGTTTATCTAGGCATTCCTTATCACACAGAGACGCTGTTTGACTCGCAGTTGGTGCAAACATTGCTGTCCTTAGTGTGGAGCGGCACGGCCTTGATTCTGATGCGGGTTGCTGCGCAACGGGTTCTACGCAAGGTTTGGATGCTAGGTGCTATATTATTGGGTATTGTGGTCGGCAAACTTTTTTTGGTCGATCTGTCCAACGTGGGTGGATTGGAACGTGTCGTGTCGTTTCTCGGTGTTGGTTTGCTGATGTTAGCCATCGGTTATCTCGCCCCGTTTCCAACCGAGCTTGGCAAGGAACCGGGCAATGAGTAGGTCTTCAAAAATGTTTACCCCATTTGCAAAGGGGGCAGAGGGGTTGAATACCGAAACTTGAGTTAGATGCCTTGTCAATCGCTAACCACGATGCGTTGGCTGGTTCCCAAGCTCCGGCTCTCATCGTTACACAAGTCTGGGCAAGCCGTCATTTCGGCAGGGATGCCGAAAACCAGGCCATGGATGGTAACAAGTCGGTTTTGCAAATGCTTGACTCAGGTAACATGCCAACCCGTAGTTTCATGTTCGCGGTTGCAGGGACATCTGCCGTGGCTCCCGGTTTGCCATCCTTGGACGCTGGATTCCGGCATCCCTGCCGGAATGACGACGTTACTTGCTCGGTGGGACTTGTTTATAACGTTGCGTCGTTGCGTAACATCAGTGATTAATTGGAGTTTCATGATGATGAAAAACCTACAGGGGTTCCTGTTATTTTTATTTTGCATCTTGGTTGTGTCCAAGCCGTTTGCAGATGAAGCCAATCCTTCCTCTTCCGACCTCCTTGCGGATTATTCACATGCCTTGACCCTAAGCGTGACTGGCAAGCAAGGTGTGGTTAGCTTCCGCTTGCCGCAATCGGTCTACCTCAATGCCCGTTCGGCTGATCTCAGCGACCTTCGAGTGTTCGATGCCGCAGGTGGAAAGCTAGCTTTTGCCCTTTATGTGCCTACCCCGCAAAGCCGTATTCAAAAGCAGTCTTGGCCGGTCAAGCAATTTCCCGTGAACGCAACTGGACAGCAGCGTCAAGTTGCCGCCGCCCTTGATTTGGATATTAAGACAGGCACTGACGGCACTTTGCTGTCCGTCAAAACCAAATCCCATGACAATAAGGCCAATTCCGAAAATGATTTGTCCTGTTTGGTGCTGGATTTAGGACAAACCGGACAGTTGGAAAACCCGGATGCCAAGCCTTTGATCAATGCATTACGGTTCGTTTTGCCAAAGGATGTGCAAACCTATTCCGCCCAAGTGTGGCTGGAAGTCAGTGACGACCTCAAGCAATGGGATATGCTTGCGGCAGCCGAGTTAAGTTGGCTTGCGGATGCCCAAACCTCGGAAACCCTCGCCAATGACCGCCTTGAATTTGAGCCTAGGGCTTTCCGTTATGCCCGGCTCAGTTGGCGAAGTGGAAAACCCCTGCGCTTTGCGGCCATCACAGCAGAAAGTGTAGAACAAACCACAGACAAGCCAATATTGGAAAAACTGTTGTTACAGCCAGTCGCTGGAAGGAAACCGGACGATTTAATGTATCATGCAGGAATTGCCATTCCAGTGGAAAAAATCGACCTGCGCTTCACTGAGCCTAACATTGTGTTGCCTGCGCAAGTGGGAACCTACCGCGAACTGCCTGCCAAACAACTTGGCAAGTCAAATGAGTGGGTTTTCCAGCCGCTTTCCCGTGCTGTGTTCTATCAGATTACCCAGTCGGGCCAGCCGCGCCATTCTGCTGAATTGTTAGTGCCCGCCACTCATTACGCGGAATGGGTCGTGCACCCGCAAAACCCAACCATGGGCAAACCTGAGTTGACCTTGGTCTGGCAACCTGCCACGCTGGTTTTCCTAGCTAGCGGCCCACCGCCTTACACGTTGGCATTCGGGCGGGACAACGTAAAATCAACGGCTGCCGATCTATCTCAGGTTGCTCCGGGTTTTTCCGTGCAAGAACTTTTTCAACTTGAGCAAGCCCAGGCCGGACCGTTGCAAACCCAACAAGCTTTGTCGAAAAATGACAGCGAGGCCAATGTGGCGAGGATTTCCGCGCAAAACCGCACCCTAATTTTATGGGGTGTTTTGCTTTTTGGAGTGGCTTTGCTGGGTGTGATGGCCAGTCGATTATATAAACAAATGAAGGGCTAAATGTTAAAGAAATTTTCTCAATTGGATGATAGTTACTGGGCTCACCATTGCCCTGACATTGAAACCGCAAATCAAAAGTTTCTGTCGATTCATAAAAAACCGGGTGAATATGAAGTCAACGGACTTAAATTTATCTGCCCACCCAACGTCTATCATCCGCATGAATTTGGTTCTTCGCGCTTTGCACTCCGTGGGCTTTTTTCACAGCTTCCGCGTTGGGGAGCTCGTGTACTAGAGTTAGGCACCGGCAGTGGCGTGGTGGGCATATGCCTTGCGGCAGCCGGTTTCGATGTCACGCTTGCGGATATTGACCCTGTCGCTGTTGAATGTGCCAGAAAAAACGCTGTTTTGAATGCCGTATCCGTCACAGTTCATCAATCTGATCTCTTTTCTGCTTTGGGTTCTGAAAAATTTGATCTGATTTTTTTCAATATCCCGTTACTGGATAAAGCAATTGATGACCCGCTAGAGATTATTTCTTGTGACCCCGGCGGTGAAATATTTGACCGCTTCATGAGTGGGGCAAAAAGCTATTTATCGCCTAACGGGCATGTGTGTGTGTCTGTCTCCAATATTGGCAGCCGCGATACTTTTCTAAAAGGGCTTGCCGGTTATGATGAGTCAATTATTTTTGCAGAGTTTTATGCGAGTACCAACGCTTGGCGATGGCTACTTGCAGCGCAGCCCATTTAATGTTGATTGATTTCTTTGTTTATCGTTGGCGGCAAAGGGTTGCCGCCCTACGGCCCTTATTGCGAAGTAGGTCGGCAACCCTTTGCCGACTTGAATGTACATTAATGGTATTAAAAACGCTGGAATGGTATCTCTTAACCCTTGCCTTTCAATTATTTACCCACTCGATGCCTCAAATGTGATCCCCAATGAGCAACACGCTTCCCCCGATAAACCCCAAACGCGCTTTATCCGCAGTGCTGGTTGCCCAGTTTCTTTCCGCCTTGGCAGACAATGCCCTACTATTTGTTGCCATTGCCTTGGTTCGGCAGCAACACCGCCCTGATGAATGGGTGCCTTTGTTGCAGGAATACTTCGTGCTGGCCTTTGTCCTTCTAGCCCCTTTTGCAGGCCCGTTCGCCGATGCATTGCCAAAAGGCCGGGTAATGATCCTGTCCAATGGACTCAAACTATTGGGCGCCATGGCGATGATATCCGGGGTTCACCCGCTTTTGGCCTACGGCATGGTGGGTGCAGGCGCGGCGGCCTATTCGCCTGCAAAATACGGTATCCTGTCGGAATTGGTGACTTCGGAAAGGCTCGTAAAGGCCAATAGCCTGATGGAAGGTTCCACCATCGTCGCCATCCTACTAGGCGTGGGTTCCGGTGGTTGGCTGGCAGACCAATCCATTCCACTCGGGCTATGGAGTGTGGCGGGCTGTTATTTCGCCGCCATATCGGCTAATTTGTTGATCCCGCTGCTGCCTGCCGTACACCCTGGAATACACTTTCGGCCTAGTGAAATGGTTGTGGATTTTTTCCGCGCCACGCTGGCGTTGGCAAAGGATCGCGACGTGCGATTCTCCCTTGCCTGCACAAGCCTGTTTTGGGGCAGCGGCGCGACCCTGCGTCTACTGCTGGTGGCATGGGTTCCATTGGCTTTAGGCGTCAGCGATACCTCCACCCCCGCCAATCTTAACGGAGCGGTGGCCGTCGGCATTGCCGTCGGTGCGGGATTGGCATCCTGGTGGATCAAGCTGGAAACGGTGAACCGGACCTTGATCCCTGGGCTTTTGCTGGGTCCGGTGATTATGTTTCTGACCCAAGTGCAGGGTCTGACGGAAGCAGCGGTGTTATTGGTGGCAGTTGGCTTGTGTGGCGGGTTATTCGTCGTGCCGTTAAACGCCTTGCTGCAAGAGCGCGGTCATGAAACCGTCGGCGCGGGACACGCAGTGGCGATTCAAAACTTGTTTGAGAACCTGACCATGCTGGGCATGGTCGGGCTTTACACCCTGTCGATTAAACTGGGCATGGATGCCATAAAGGTCGGACTGGCATTCGGAGGACTGATTTTGGTCGGTTTGATCCCGATTGCAGTGGCAAGGGTGTGGCGAAAAGATTAAAATCGTCTTTCTAAAATCAATCCTGCAGCGGAGCATAAACCTATCATGGCCAGTCGCGGCGTTAATAAAGTGATACTAATCGGCAACCTCGGGGCAGACCCAGAGGTTCGTTACATGACCAACGGAGATGCCTGGGCGACTGTCAGCCTAGCCACCAGCGAAACGTGGAAAGACAAGAACACCGGTCAGCCACAAGAACGCACAGAATGGCACAGGGTCGTATTCTACCGGCGTCTGGCAGAAATTGTCGGCGAATACTTGAAGAAAGGCTCTAAAGTCTACGTGGAAGGCAGTCTACGCACCCGGCAATACGAGAAGGAAGGAGTGAAGCATTACGCCACGGATATCATTGCCGACCAAATGCAAATGCTTGACCGCTTGAACGAAGCGTCTGCCGGCCCTCGATCCGGCGGCTATGCCCCGACATCCCAACCAAACCCCGCTTCGCGCAATGACCAACATGACCGCTATGGCCCACCGCCCGAACCCATGCGGCAACCCGACCCGGCCTTTGGCAAGGGCATGGATGACGGGTTTGATGACGATATTCCGTTTTAGAATATACCTTTTCTGTTCTCTGGCTGGTTCCCAAGCTCTGACTGTCGTCGATTACACAAATGTTGGAGACCCGTCATTTCGGCATCCATACCGGAACGACGGAATAGCTGAAACATATTCCTAATAAGGTAACGGAGGGGGTTCCGGCTTGGGAGCCATTATCTTGCAAGCTCCTGCTTGGTCGGTTTTCTGGAAGCTGGAGCTTCAAAAAACCTATTCCAAGTAAAGATCGGGAACGAGCAAATCCGGATTACGCTACGGTTCATCCGGGCTACGAATTAGACAGTATAGTAGCCCGGATGGAGCAGCTTACAGCGCAATCCAGGTGAACACTGCCAAAAACACGGATTGCGCTTCATCCGGGCTACGCTAGGCAGTTGCGTAACATCAGTCAAATAATATCTACAAGCAAGAGGTTTGTCAGAATGGAGATAGTCACCCTTTCATCAGCGGTTGCGACCGCACTTATCCATGCGCTACCACATCTGACCCAGACCGCAGGCGAGGGAGGGGCGAAGGCGATTGGCTGCAAATTGGGCGAGCAGGCTTTGGAACTCGCCAAACGGCTTTGGCAGCATATCCATCCGAAAATCGAGGCTTCGCCTGCTGCTTCCGAGGCGGTAAAAGATGCGGCATCCGACCCTGAAGATGAAGACAATTTGGCCTCATTGCGTAAAGAAATAAAAAAGATACTGGCCAGCGATCCTGTTTTGGCGGAAATTCTCCACAAATTGCTGGAAAACCAAGATATTGATCGGGGTAATCAATACTCTGCCCAAGCAAGTAATGGTAGTGTTGCAGTGGGGCGCGATTTGCACGGTGATGTGAAAATCATCAACAAGAAATAAGCCTGGTGTAATGGAATACCAAGGGATATTGCATGGCTGATCAAATGCCGCAGAACTTTGGCTCCCATGCCGCTGACGGAAGTGTTGCAGCAGCCAGAGACATCAACGGCCCTGTCAGCATTTACAATTACACGACGCAAAACCCTAGGATACCCCCAGTGTTGTCGCTCTTACCCCTAATGTTTGGCCGCGAAACCCAAGAAGAGCAACTACAAGACTACTTGGATGGTTGTTTTCATAAGGGACAGCAGATCATTGCCGTGGTTTTGCCGGGTCCGCACCGTGAAAGTCCTGCGCATTTCGTCGAACGTTACGCCAAACTTTCCCTGCGCGATGCTTATCAGCGGCATTGGCGCTCTCGGAATTATGAATACGTCTGGCATCCGGTTTTGAAGTGGCCCGAAAAACATTCGCCTTTACAGCAGCGCTTGGATTTTTTACTGAGGGATTTATGTAGAAATATTGATGGGGTTTCCTTCGGTGAAGAAGGGCATGTCCGGGACAGGTTGGTCAGTCAATTCGCAGATCAAAGCAAACATCAGATACTCTACTATTTCCTGACAGCGGATCGCGTGTCAGGACATGACGCGAACTTGATCGGTGAATGGATTGGCTTTTGGCAAAAATTGAAATTGGACACAGCCAAGAACATGACGGTCAGCATCATTTTTTGCTTACACTCGGAACCGTCAATCTTGCCCATTCGTGCCGAGTGGTCATCGCGCTGTGTCAAAGCTCTAAGGACATTATGCCCAAATGCCCCTGATGTCCTGATGCTGGAAAAACTAGTTCCACCTATAAAGGAACAGGATTCCTATAACTGGGCTTTCATGCATTGTCAAAGGGCTTGGAACATAGCCAGTAAAGAACATGAGTCCACATTTCCGCTTAGTACAGCCATTTTGTATCAGCGGGCTAAAAATGCTTTTGGGTGGTTTCGCAAGCGGCGCCCGTTGCTCAATCTGATGACTAAGTTGGAAGAAGCCGTGGCGAAAGCCGCCAAACCCTGATATGCAATAGAAAAATATGACAGGCAAAAACCAAACCCTCACTTTTTACACCGGCGGCAACCCTTCCGCCAAAGAAACCCACCGTGCGCCATTACCCGTGTCCAGCGTCAGAGACTGGTCAAATGCAGAGGGCTATATTGCTGATGAAAACCTCATCAAAGCCGTCAATGTGGCCATCACCGTGGGCAGGCCGCTGTTGGTGACTGGCGAGCCGGGCACAGGGAAAAGCGATTTGGCCAAGAGTGTGGCCTACAACTTGGGTTTGGGTGAGCCGCTAGAGTTCATCGTCAAATCGGACATGGAAAGCCGGGACCTGTTCTACACCTTCGATGCCGTGGGCCGTTTCAACGCGCCTAAGAGTAGCGGCAACGAACCGCATGGACCAGGGAAAGCCAACGGCATCACCGAGTTCATCACCTACAACGCCCTAGGCGAAGCCATCCTGCGGGCCAATAAACTCGACGACGTGAAACCCTATCTCCGTCTTGCTTCTTTACCAGATGAGAAATGGCAACCCCAGCGTTCGGTGGTGCTGATCGACGAGGTTGACAAGGCACCCCGCGATGTCCCCAACGACATCCTCAGCGAAATTGACCGACTGGAATTCGACATTCCTGAATTGAGCCTGCAAGCAGGCAAGCCAGTCAAAATCACCGCACCCAAGGCATTTCGCCCCATCGTCATCATTACCAGCAACTTGGAAAAATCCCTGCCTGATGCCTTTCTACGCCGTTGCGTGTACTATCATTTGCCGTTTCCAAGCCCCGAGGACTTGCTGAAGATCGTCGAAAGCCGCCTTGGCAGCCGTTACCAGGAAAACAGCACCTTCGTGAAATCTGCTTGTGATTACTTCCGCTACTTGCGTAGTGAAAATTTGCGCCTAAACAAGCGGCCTGCCACCGCAGAATTGTTGGATTGGCTGTTTGTGTTGCTGCATAGCCTGCCTGACGGCACACCACTGCCAGCCCATGTCGAAAAACATCCGCGTTTTGAGGACAGTGTGCTTTGCACCCTGTTGAAGACACAGGCAGACCAGGACCGCGCTCCAAGCTTGTTGAAGGGCTTCAAGGACGCAAACCCAACGATCATGTCGATGGCATCGACACCCTGATCCATGAAAAATTCAACAGTCGTGGGAGCGGTTTTTAACCGCGACTTCTCGGCTTGGGTCGCGGTTAAAAACCGCTCCCACCGTTCTTTCATGGCATCCTCGCGTGGCTGAAACCTGGGACGACTTGGAGGCACTGCGAACCTCACGGGAGGATTTGTTCGCACTTGCCCTGAAACTTCGAGGTGCTGGCCTAAAAGCCGCGCCTGCCCAACTGGTGGAAGCCCATGATTTGCTGCTGGGCTTGCGTTTGGCCGGTGCTTTGTCCGCCGACCCTTTGCAATGGGCTGGTTATTTGGCCCCGATTTTCTGTCGTTCGGCGGCGGAACAGAACACATTCCACCGGCTATTCCCTGATTGGGCAAAATCCCAAGGCGGCTACCTTGAAAGTTCACCTCCCACTTCCGCCAAAACAGATAAGTTAGGCCGCACATGGGTAGGGGCGGGTTCCAAACCCGCCCATACATGGCGATCCATAACGGCATTGGATGGCATACGCCGCCGTAAACTGATGCTGGGTTTGCCCGTTCTGCTTGTCCTGTGGCTAGTGGCTATTTTAATGTTTGGAACCAAGGATGGGACGATAATCATAGTTCCAGATTCGAAGGCAAATATCCCAAGCCAAACGATGCCCAAGTCTAGCACGTTACCGCGAACCCACCGCACACCCCAGCAAACGCTCTTCCCATCCCGCCCGCCGGAACCGGATATTGCACCCCAGTTGCCCATTGGTCCCTATGACTTCACCAGCCAGCAATTAGCCTATTTGGCGAGCGGTGCGCCCTTGGCGGTGTTTGTGTTATGGCTGGTTTGGGGCATCATAGCGCGTCGCACTGTTCTGACCAAGCAACCAGCCGAACCGGTAGAAAACCCAAACCGATATTGGGTGAAGGGAACCGAAGAGGGTTTGTTCCGCCCCGCCGACTTCAATTTTGCCGGTGCCAAGTTTCGCGAGCCGGTCAGCCAGCCGACCCGGCGCATCCACATGGCGAAAACCATTGCCGCCACAGTGCGCAAAGCCGGATTGTTTTCGCCGGTGTATCGCCGTCGTCGTCGGCATCCTGAGCATTTGGTGCTGATAGACCGTGCCAGCCTACCCAGTCAGGCGGCCAATGCAGCGGCCCCCGCCATTTCACGCGACCACCTAGCGGCTTATAGCGAAGCCCTCATCGGGCAGTTCCGCGCCGAACAGGTCATTACCCATGTTTACTATTTTAATCGTGATCCGCGGCGTTGCCGCAACGACGACTCGGGCAGTGTGGCAATGGACTTGGCGGCTTTGGAAGCCCGCCACGGCGCGTGTCGCTTGCTGGTCTTGTCCGATGCCGCCGGTTTGTTTGAATCCCTCAGTGGCCTCCCGGTGGAGTGGCTGGACGAATTCGCACGGTGGCCTTTGCGTGTGCTGCTAACCCCCAAACCCGTGGATGAATGGGCCTATCCCGAAGGCACACTGGCCTTGAACGGTTTTGCGGTGGCCCCGGTGCATCCGCGTTCCCTTGCGCTGCTGGCCGAATTGTGGCTACCGCTGGCCTTGCGTGAGGACAGCACTGAAGCAACGCTGCAACAAATGCGGTTGCTGGCACCATTGGAAAGTCGCATTGCTGCCTTGCCGGAAACGTTAAAGCGCTACGGCAACCGCTGGCTGGAACCTGTCAGCCCCGACGCTAGGCCGGTAAGCGTCTTATTGTCGGAACTGCGTCACTACTTGAGAGAGGATGGCTGGTTGCTGTTGCAAGCATTGGCGGTTTACCCGGAACCGAGTTGGCCCTTGACCCTATATGTTGATTGGGTGCTGAACGGCCCATATATCCAATGGAAACTCGTCACACCAACTGATTCGGACACCCGGCGGACGCTGCGCTTGCTTAGCCTGTCCCGCCTGCCGTGGCTGCGCCATGGTCGCATGCCTGACTATCTGCGGCTGGCTTTGGTGCGCAGCCTGCCCATGGCAAGGCATCGCCATGTGGCCGAAATTTATCGGAATTTGCAGGCGGCCCGCGAGCAGGAACCCCATGCCATTGCCCTCAGCATTGGGCCGCCACCAAAGCGGAGTTTTCATCAGCTATGGCGAGGCTGGAAAAAGCCGCACCAGCCATTGGTTGACGACCGTATTTTCGCCAAGGTCTTGCTGGGGGGTAAACCCGGCTGGCTGGATGTGGAACTGCCGGATGTATTGGCCAGACTCATGCCCGGCACCCGTTGGGATGATGTTGTCGTGCGTTTGCTGGCGGGTTTCGCCGCCGCTGCCCTTTGGTCGATGTTGTTCTATAAGGCCCTGAACAGCTTTCAAGCCCCTTTAAATGACTGGCTTGCGGAGCAAGAACTAGCACGCCATGGGTCTGTACAAGTGAAAATCATCAAAGCCCCCAACACCGATTGGCTGGAAGGGCCGCTGGTGGATGCGCTGACCGGGGGTGGGTTTGCGCCTACGATTACGGGAGAGGGGAGCAAAAAGCCCCTCGCCCCAGAGGGGACAGGGGTTGGGGAGAGGGGAAAATGGCAAGCACACAACGTGATCCAAGCAGGCAGTGAAGTCGCCGCCGCAGGCCGTTGGATTGCGCAACGTTTGAGTTATCTGGATTATGGTCGGGAAGTTCTGGTCAACCCGGATTCAGCCTCGACCGACGCTGCCGCTTCAAGCCTAGCAGCGATTGGCCCTAATGAAGTCACCGTTTGGCTGGGCGATGTGCCACTGACGTTCCAAGATAGTTTGGCGGGCAAACCGCCCACCCCCGTCTTTATCGAGCCGGACATGGTGGTCATCCCCGCCGGCCAGTTCACTATGGGTTCGCCAAACCAGGAAACCGGTCGCTTTAATGACGAAGGCCCACAACATACGGTCAAGGTCGCCCAGTTTGCCTTGGGGCGCACCGAGGTCACCTTCGACGAATACGATGCGTTTGCCAAAGCCACCGGGCGCGCCTTGCCGGACGACAACGGCTGGGGGCGGGGGCGGCGACCGGTGATTAATGTCAGTTGGGATGATGCCCAAGCCTATGCGGCTTGGCTGTCGGACAAGACCAAAAAAGCCTATCGCTTGCCGACCGAGGCGGAGTGGGAATACGCGGCACGGGCGGGAACCCAGACTAGGCGATACTGGGGCGATGACCCGGCGGAAAAAGATGCCTGTGCCTATGCCAATGTTTTCGACGCGGGCAGTGTGGAGGAAATAAAAAAGAGTCACCCGTCGTTTACATGGCAGACTTTCGCGTGTAACGATAATTTCCCGTTCACTGCCCCGGTCGGTCAATTCAAACCCAATGCCTGGGGTTTGCAGGACATGCTGGGCAATGTATGGGAATGGGTGGCAGACTGCTATCATGACAGCTACCAGGGTGCGCCGGTCGATGGCAGCGACAGTGAAGATGGCAAGGCATGCAAATCGGGCGGGCGCGTGTTGCGTGGCGGCTCGTGGAGCAGCAAACCGTATAGCGTTCGGTCCGCGAACCGGTACAGGTACAACCCAGACACCCGGAACGACAACGGCGGCTTTCGTCTTGCCAGGACATTATAACCCTTTTTTCTTTGTTCTTTTTAGGGGGTAGCCCGGATCAGCAATTCTCATTTTGAACAAAATCGGGCGGGTTTGGAACCCGCCCCTACGAATCGACATTCCGCATCCTGTTCATAATACATTGATAATTTAAAATTAAATTACCTGCGTAGGGGCGGGTTCCAAACCCGCCCTTACAATCTTTGTCAAAATGAGAATTGCTGGGCCCGGATGAAGCCGCTTGCGGCGTAATCCGGGGGGCGAAATACGAGTAGCCCGGATGAAGCCGCGCAGCGGCGTAATCCGGGAAAAACAGTACACGAGTAGCCCGGATGTAGGCACGGCGGCGTAATCCGGGTTTATGCTAGATTTACCCGGTTTGCGCCGCAAGCGGCTACATCCGGGCTACGTACTATTGGGGGGGAAAAATGGTTTTATATCGCCGAAACCGTGTCGAAGGTGGCAGCTATTTTTTTACGGCCACATTGCAGAATCGAAAATCATCCCTGTTGGTTGATAAGATAGATGTTTTGCGAGCCGCCGTAAGGGAGGTTTTGCGCGAACACGCTTTTCAGATTGATGCTTGGGTGGTGTTGCCAGAACACTTACACGCGGTTTGGACCTTGCCGCCGGGCGATGCCGCCTATTCTTACCGGTGGCAACAGATCAAAGGCAAATTTACCCATCAATTGGTGAAGGCGGGAATGCCGATCAGGAAAAACCACAGGGGAGAATATGATCTATGGCAGGGGCGGTTTTGGGAGCATACCATTCGCGATGAAGCTGATTTTTCCCATCACATTGATTATGTCCATTACAATCCCATAAAGCATGGCTGGGTCGAAAAGCTTACAGACTGGCCTTATTCGACATTCCACCGCTATGTAAAATCAGGTGTTTATGCGCCTGACTGGGGTTCTGGCATGGCAAATTTAGAGGATGATTACGGTGAACTCTCGTAACTGCTATGCCCATCCACCCCGGATTTCGCCGCTGTGCGGCTCCATCCGGGCTACGTCGTTACGCCGCCATGCCGAATTCGCCCCGGATTTCGCCGCTGTGCGCGGCTACATCCGGGCTACGTCGTTACGCCGCCATGCCGAATTCACCCCGGATTTCGCCGCTGTGCGCGGCTACATCCGGGCTACGTCGTTACGCCGCCATGCCGAATTCGCCCCGGATTTCGCCGCTGTGCGCGGCTACATCCGGGCTACGTCGTTACGCCGCCATGCCGAATTCGCCCCGGATTTCGCCGCTGTGCGGCTCCATCCGGGCTACGGCGGCGTTTTTTAATTATTGTTCTAGGTTTTGACGATGAACAGGCAAGAGGAATTGGTCAATGGTAGCGAACAGAATAGGTCGGCAAAGGGTGAGGACAAGCCCACACGCCGCCGCCAATGGCAACGCTTGAAAAAGCCGCTGCGCTGGTTGGTGTGGCTCTTAGTACTGGCCACCTTGGGTCTTGTCGCTTGGGTTACCTACCAAGAAATACGGCACTGGGAACGACAGCCCAGCCCAGAAAACTTCAATCTTCAACCTGAAATCCTAGGGCCGGAAATGGTGGTCATACCCGGTGGAGTCTTTACGATGGGTTCCCCCGACAGCGAGGCTGGCAGGTCGAATGACGAAGGCCCACAACATTCGGTGAAGGTCGTCAGCTTTGCACTGGGTCGTTATGAGGTCACTTTTGACGAATACGATGTGTTTGCCAAGGCCACCGGACGCAAACCACCCAATGACGAGGGATGGGGCCGGGGGTTGCGGCCAGTGATCAATGTCAGTTGGGATGATGCCCTAGCCTATGCCGCTTGGTTGTCGCAAAAAACCGGGCAGCATTACCGCTTGCCCACCGAGGCAGAGTGGGAATATGTCGCGCGGGCCGGTACTACGGCTTCCCGATATTGGGGCGACGAACCCAAACTGGCTTGCAACTATGCCAATGTGCGGGATAAATACTTTGACTGCGACGACGGCTATGCGGACAAAACGGCTCCCGTGGGAAGTTTTATAGCCAACCCATTCGGGCTGCAAGACATGCTAGGCAATGTGTGGGAATGGGTGGCGGACTGCTGGCATGACAGCTACCAAGGTGCGCCTGTCGATGGCAGCGACTGGGAAGACGGCAAGGCATGCGAATCGGGCGGGCGCGTGTTGCGTGGCGGCTCGTGGTACAGCATACCGGGTCTCGTTCGGTCCGCGTTCCGGGGCAGGTACAACCCAGCCTACCGGTACTACTTCAACGGCTTTCGTCTTGCCAGGACATTGTAACGCTTTGCTCTTTGTTCTTTTTCCCTTTTTATTTTTTATCTTTTTGCAGCCCGCAGGGCCGCCGATTTTTTTTTAAGCACATAATAATGATGAACCACTACGCCCATGACAATATCGTTTTTCATTCTGAACGTCCAAAACCGGTTGCCACTTTTCCAGCAGTGGCGGGATCAATGACTTCAATTGCTCCCGATGCCAGCGCAGCAGGACGTAAGGTGATTTCCAATAATGAATCCACCAAAACCGAAATGAATTGTCCACGAGAATCACAAACACCTTCTTCGCAAATCACCTTGCCAAGCTGGAGCTTGGCGTTCCTTCTGGGAGCGCCAAGCACCAGCTTGGCCTTTGGATGGGATGTTCTTTATTGGATATTACCTAACCCTCCAGTGCGCCGCTGGTGTAGTCCGTCACGGGCCCCTTCCAGGCTGTTAAACAGGTCTTTGTAGTCGATGATGTAGCCGCAATTCTTGGTAATGCTGCCTGCCACCAGCATGGCATTGCCGTGGCCGTCCATCAGGCGCGGTTTCTCGTTCATATCCAACAAAATATCGGCAACGATCCACTCCAAGCGCGACTGGCTGGACAGCACCCGCTGCATCGTGCCCCATTTCTGTTTCAGTTGCGCCTTGGCGAGGTCGTTCAAGCCCTTGGTCTTGGCTTCAAACCATTGGTCGATCCTGTCTTTGGAAGTCAGGTGTTGGTCGATGTCCCTCGCCTCGTAGCGCAAATCCAGCACCACGCCCTCGCACACCGCCTGGTCGAATTTGTAGGTGTGGATATAGCGGCCAAAGACTTCGATGCTTTTTTGCTTGTCGGTTTTCAGCAGCGGTGTGCCGGTGAAACAAATCCGCCTTTTCCAGCAAAGGGGCATTCCTGAAAAAGCCAAGGACTTCATCGCTCGTTGTGTGTATTCCATAGTAGGCAAGATCAAGGAAATCAAACTCACCAATTTCCTTTTCAAGCTCATCCGGGTTGATATACACACCAAGCAGATTTGAACTGATTACCGACTTGAGAGTGCTTTTCCCTGATCCGTTCGGGCCAGCGAACATCCTTAGGCGCGGAATGACATTCATGCGGAAATCCGTTTCTGACCGACCTCGGCGGGAATTGCAGGGCCAATCTGCTTAATGACTTTGCGCGATCCGTCTGGAAAAACCTCAACAATCGCGCCATTTTCCACTTCCAGCACACTGCTGCCTTCCGCAAGAGCCTGCCAATAGGCTTGCTTGAAGGCCACAGCAGCTAGGTCGGGGATGTGCTCCTCCAAAAACTGGAGACACTTTTCATTGTTTTCCATGAGTTTCTCCTTCTACAGGTCTGGTCGCAGTGGGCTTTAACAACAGTGATTCTCCTTCGAGTATTACCGGCTGACCGTCACGCCAAACCACGGCGTATTGCCCCAATCGCCGTTTACGCTCCAAGGCTTCGGCTATCGCATTGGTCAAACAGTCAAGTATTTTTTGTTCTTCTGGAGAAATGATATCCATCATTTTGCCTTTTCCGGCAGGTATTTGAGTGCGAAAGTGGTCTTGCCCACGCCATTCGGCCCAGCGATGATGCGGCAAATCGGTTGGGCATCGGTAGTTCGGACTTCTTAAGAGCCATTATTTATGGAGTTCATAGGGGGTGGTTTTCTAAAGACAAGGTTGGAAAGTGCCGTTTTGGATGCCCAGCTAAAGTCTTGCTTGAACTTTTCCGCAAATAGGATTTAGCAGGAAGTTTACCGCAAAACAACCCGGCACTCACCATTAGGATGGCAAATCAACGTCTCAAGCAGGTTTTTCATCAAGTCTGGAAAAATCAGGCATTTCTCCATAAACACAGTTTGAAATGAAAATTCTTTGGTCTTTTCGCGACACTGCTGTCGCTATGCCAAAAAGGGTCAGGCTGACGACACGGCGTAAGCCTTTAGAAAAAAGGGCGAATCTGACTTTTGCCAGACCCCGCCCTGTTCTAAATTAGCTGTATTCGGGTTTAAACCGTGAGCGGGCTGGCGTGGAAAGAACGCCCGCAACCACGATGACAATCGCCAAGCCCACATGTAGCCAGCGGTCAGGCTCGTTAATATGGTTTTTCTCCGTTACAGGGTTTTCAGATCGACTACTGGAAAATCAATAGCGGTCAAGGCGGTTTCGTTGAAGTAATTGGTAAACGTGTTCAAAGCGACATGAGACAGGATTTCGATAATTTCTTCCTCGCTAAAGCCCGCAGCACGAACAGCCAATAAATCGTCATCGCTGACCTTGCCGCGTTGTTCCAGCAAAGCGCGGGCAAAGTTGATCGCCGCCTGGGTTTTGCCATCGGCTGAATGGCCTTTGCTATTGGCGGCCAATTCGGCCCTGTCGACACCGGCTTTGCCACCCAAGAAAACATGGGCAGACGCACAATAATTACAGCCGTTAAAACCAGCGACCGTGACCGCCAATTGTTCCCTTAGTTTTTTGTCCAGCACGCCGCCGCTTAACGCGGTGTTGAAGTGAAGATAGCCCTCCAATGCCGCCGGGGCATTGGCAAACGTGGTGAAAATATTCGGCGTGGAGCCCATCGCTTTTTTGACGCCATCCAACAACTCTTTCGCTTTGCCTTCGGCTTGGGTGACTGCTTTGATTCTTTGCATGGTAAATTCCTCAATCAAGTTAAGTGAAAAGGGTAAACAGATTTGTTTACCTTACGCAAAGAGTAAACTGATCAGTCTTATTTGTCAACAACTTTGTAAACTATTCGGTTTACTTTTTTTGCGTATTTGTTAAGCTAGGTTCACCCAAACCAAAAAAGTGAAACATGAGCAACGAAATTGAAGCTGTACCCAAAGAATCCATTAAACGTTTACAAATTATCCAAGCAGCCTTCAAGCTGTTTAGCGAAAATGGCTTTTATGCCACCGGCGTCGATTTAATCATGCGCCAGGCCCATGTCTCCAAACGTACGATGTACGTTTATTTCCCAGCCAAAAATGACCTAATCGTCGCAGTGCTGAAGTTTTACCGTGCCAATTACGAACGCAGTCTAAGTGATTTGTTAGCCAGAAATGACCTAAGCAGTCGCGAAAAAATAGTCGCTATTTTTGAAGATGCTGCCCGCAACTGGTTTGCCAACAGTCAGTTTCACGGTTGTTTGGCGGTCAATGCGATGGGCGAGTTTGCCGGCAAAGACCCAAATATAGAAAATGCCTGCCTTGAATTTAAAACGTGGGAGCTAGATGTCTTCCGTGAGTTAACCAAGGAGCTACCAGTAATGAATCCACAAGATTTGGCATTTAAACTGCTGGTGTTGCTGGAAGGCATGGGGGGTATTGCTCAAGTGATGAAACAGCCTTGCCCCATTGATATAAAACAAATGGTCAATGACCTGATAGATTGTCAATGCGTTGTTTAAGGTACAATACCTTCGCCAATCGGCATGAGTGATTTTGGGTGTCAATTTTCGGCACTATGGAGCCTGTGGGACGAACGACGGCAAAGGTGTAATTGTTGTACAAGGATGGATGGTCAGAAAAGGTAGAATACGGGGGTTTATCACAACATCCGACATCCGAACCGAATCTGACCATGAAAGAAATCATAGCAACCCTAAGCACACTGAGTCCACACTTGAATAAGCGCACAATGAACCAGTTGGCTATCGTCGTTGAGGCTGTGCTGGCGATGACGGGTCGCGTCACCATGCTGGGCCTGTCCCGCTGGGCCGAGAAGGGTGGAAGCTACCGGACGGTGCAGCGTTTTTTTGGCGAAAAAATAGAGTGGCCGACGTTGCGCTGGCAACTCATCAAGCAGAATGTGGCCGGGGCAAAGGGGGTTTGGTTGATGACCGGCGACGAGGTCGTCGTGACCAAGTCGGGCAAGGAGACACATGGGCTGGGCATTTTTTTTCTTCGGTTTACAAGAAGGCGCTCCCCGGCCCGTGCTTTTTGAACCTGTCATTGGTGCAAGTCGAAACACGCGCCTCTTACCCCTTGATCACAGAACAACTGGTGCGCGAAGAGGTTCAGGAAAGTGCGCCGAAAGCCGTCAAGGAGAAGCACGGCAAGCGGGGCAGGCCCAAGGGCAGCGTCAACAAAAACAGGAAGGATGTGGGGCTATCCCCGTTCCAAGCGCAGTTGCAAGTCTGCATCCGTACCGCACTGGGGGCTGGAAGATTTCATGAACGTCAAGGAAACGCAAGTCGGAAATTTCGCCAATTTCTCCCTGTTCATGGTGACCTTTTCGCAGAATCATCATGGCAACCCCAGCCACCGGTCCAACGCCACATGGGCTTCTTCCACGCCCTGCTTTTCCGGTGCGGAGAACAATTGTAGGGATATTTCCGCCTCGCCCACCTCGCGTAGCAAGGTCGCCTGGACTTTTAACAGCGTTCCCTTGGCCGCGCCGCGACTCAATTTATCGGCTTTGGTAAGTGCGATATGCATAGGTAGGTTACAATGTCCGCACCATTCGATCATTTGCCAGTCGAAATCGGTCAGCGGACGGCGTATATCCATCAAAAGAAAAACGCCACGCAGCGATTGCCGCTTTTCCAGATAGGTTTCCATGGCTTTGCCCCAGTTTTTCTGGATGGCATCCGGCACTTTCGCATAACCGTAGCCCGGCAGATCGACTAAGCGATGCGTTTCGTCCAGCGTGAAAAAGTTGAGCATTTGGGTGCGCCCTGGCGTTTTGCTGGTCCGTGCCAGCGAATTCTGCCCGGTTATCGCGTTGATGGCACTGGATTTGCCAGCGTTTGAGCGTCCGGCGAAGGCACACTCGTAGCCTTCATCCGGCGGGGCATCCTTCAAATGCAATGCGCTGACGAGATATTGGGCTTGATGGTAAAGAGGGTTCATGAAAGCACTCATTTTAGGTTGACTTTTCTAGTGTACCCGTATTTGATTGACTAGTTAAATTTAAAGTGTGCGGGGGCTTTCATCCCGTGCAAAGAATTAAGGGCTTTCATCACAAGAGGCGGTAAAGAATGAAAAAAAACACAATAATGGCTATTGGCTTGGCAATGTCTTTTGTCGCAGCCCAAGCTTTTGCGGAGCAAACAGCGGCGGCGGTTCAGGGCGATGCCGCAGCCGGCAAAACCAAGTCTGAAACTTGCGGCGGATGCCATGGTGCGGACGGCAACCCCGCAGCGGCAGTTTTCCCTAAACTGGCGGGGCAACATCCCTCGTATCTGACCAAACAACTGCGGGTATTTAGGTCGCAGAAGCGCGTCGATCAGATGGTGATGAACACGATGGCAGAGTCGCTGACTGACGCGGACATCGCCGATATCAGTGCCTGGTTTGCCAAAAACAAAGTCATCCCTGAAAAAGCGGAAAAGAATGACCTGGGGCAAAAAATCTTCCGCACCGGCATACCGTCCAAGGCGGTCCCCGCTTGCGCCGCCTGCCATGGACCCAAGGGGGAAGGCAATCCGACCTCGGTTTATCCTGCCCTAGGAGGGCAATATTCGTCGTATGTCGGCAAGAGTTTGCATGACTATAAGTCTGGCGAGCGAGGCAACGAGATCATGCAAACTATCACAAACCGTTTGAGCGACGAGGAAATCAATGCGGTAAGCGACTACGTTTCCGGGTTGCAATAGTTTCCCCTGTTTGGGAAGATTCATCAGCTAAACTGACATACGCGTCTCAGGTAGTTTCTTGGCGGGCCATAACACCCTTGTTGCAGGCCCGCTTTTATTTTTCCTTTACAAAAACACACTGTTCATTCGGAGTAGGCAATGCTGAAATCGGTTTTGAGTCTGGCTTTTTTATTGTTTGCATTCACGGGTCCAAGTTTGGCCGCAGAAACCCCCAAGGCCAAGGCGGCGGGTGCCGAACTGCCCTACGACGTGGTTAATCCGGCACATCCCACGAACGACCCAGCAAAAATCGAGGTGTTGGAGTTTTTTTGGTACGGCTGCCCCCATTGTTACCACTTTGAACCCTATATCAAAGATTGGTTGAAAACCAAGCCTGAAAATGTGGTGTTTATTCGCCAGCCAGCCATTTTCAACCCCCATTGGGCGGCCCATGCCAAGGCATTTTTCACTGCGGAAAGCCTAGGGGTGTTGGACAAGGTTCATGAAGATTTTTACGATGCCATTCAGAACAAGAAAGAAACCCTAGAGTCTGAAGCCGACCTGGCAAAATTCTTCTCCGCCCACGGTGTAAAAGAGGAAGATTTCCGTAAGGCATATAAATCTTTTGCGGTTGATGCGAAGATGCGTCAGGCCGAAGCCTTGGCACCTAGTTACGGTATTGATGGAACGCCCACGTTGATTGTCAATGGTAAATACCGGATTGGCGCGGGCAAGGCGAAAAGCTTCGAAATGATGATCGAAACGCTCAACGCTTTAATCAAGCAAGAAAGTGCCGCAAAACATTCAAAATGACGGCTCTTCGCCTGAAGCTTGCCAGTTTTAACATCCAGACTGGCATCAATACCTCGGCCTATCATGAGTATCTCACCGGTGGCTGGCGGCATATGTTCCCCAGCAACCGGCGCATCGGCAATCTCAACCGAATTGCCAAGCTGTTAGCGCCTTTCGACCTCGTCGGACTACAGGAGGTCGATGGCGGTGGGTCGCGCAGTCATTTCATCGTTCAAGCGGAATATCTCGCCCATACAGCCGGTTTTTCGCATTGGCACAACCAAGTCAACCGGCGCTTTGGTAATATTGCCCTGCACAGCAATGGCTTGTTGAGTCGGTTGAAGCCGGTCGCGATTGATGATTACAGCTTGCCGGGAATGCCCGGCAGAGGTGCTTTAGTGGCTCGCTTTGGCAACGAAACTGACAGTTCCCTGCATTTATGCGTGATGCATCTTGCGCTCAGCAGAAACGCTCGCATGAAACAGTTGGCCTTTATTGCCGAAATTATCCGCGATTTGCCCCATGTGATCCTAATGGGTGATTTGAACTGTACCCATGATTCCCCGGAGATTCGCTATCTTTCCCGTTCGACCCGATTGTGCGATCCATTGTTTGAGGTCAAGACATTTCCGAGTTGGCGGCCCCGCATCATGCTAGACCATATCATGGTGACACCGGAAATCCAAGTGGACAAGCTGTGGGCGATCAATTTCGCCTGCTCCGACCATCTGCCGATTGCGATGGAGATTACGTTACCGAAGGGCTTGGTTTTGGATGGGTAAGTGCCAAGGGCGCAATAGCGGCCTTATTAGCCGCGTATTGCGCCGTACAAATTGCCTATTACCGCGTTCCAAAGACGCTGTATTTGCCTCTACGCCTTTTTTATGCCAGCATTGGCACTCCAACAACAAGAATGGTGATTTTTATGAGTACAAAAGACGAATTAATCGACAATGCAAAAGACCAAGCCGGGGAAATTAAGGATGGTCTTGGTAGTTTGCTGACTAAAGCCGACAGTGTTGTCGATGATGTGAAAGAGGGTCTTGACGCCTTGCAGCATAAAGTCGCGGATATAACCGGAGACGTTGTGGGTGCAGCAAAGTCCACAAAAGACGAATACATTGATAAGGCCAAGCAACAAATCGAAGAATTGAAAGGCGACCTTGAATCATTGCAGGCGAAAGCCGCAGAAGCGACGGGTGACTTGAAGTCAAAGTTCGAGGAGCATCTGCCGGAACTCCAAGCCAAGCTAAAAGAAGGCGAGGCTAAATTGGAAGAGGCCATTGCTTCAGCCGACCATCTGTGGGATGAAATCAAGGATGAGGCTGAAGAGAAATGGTCGGGCTTGCAGGAGGGTTTCAAGGATTCGTTGACCAAAGTGAAATCCTTTTTCTCTTGATTAGCGGTTAGCGATACCGTGGGGTACATGGCCTGTCGGTACATGGCGGCTGGCCGATTCACAATGGCCTTTTTGGTCGTCAAAGAAAATGTCGGCGCCAAAGGCTCTCAGAAACTGGCCCTTTTCCATGCCGCCAAGAAACAATGCCTCGTCAATGCGGATATTCCAAGCCCGCAGCGTTCGCACAACCCTCTCGTGGGCAGGTGCGCCACGCGCAGTCACCAAGGCGGTGCGGATTGGTGAGTGCTCGGCATCGAACTGATTTTGGATGTGATGCAAGGCAGCGAGAAAATCTTTAAACGGCCCGCCTGAAAGCGGTTCGCGTGCGGCGGCCTTTTCATTCTCAGTGAAGGCCGCCAACCCATGGGCTTTATAGATTTGCTCGGACTCGTCCGAAAATAGCACGGCATCCCCGTCAAAGGCAATACGAAGTTGTCCTGAGCGATTGGCGGTCGAACTGGATGAGTAAATCGTCGCAGCGGCATAACCCGCGTCCAAGGCTTTAACGACGTCTTCCGCATTGGCGGATAGAAACAAATGCGCACCGAAAGGGGCAATGTAACCGAAAGGGGGTTCGCCACTGGTGAATGCGGCCCGGCAAATGCCGAGTTGGTAGTGAGCGATGGAGTTAAAGATACGCAGTCCCGTATCCGCGCTATTGCGCGAGAGCAGTATGACTTCGACCTGCGGTTGTGGCAAAGCAGCATTGATTGCCAAAAGTTTTTGCACCAGGGTGAAGGCAACACCCGGTTTGAGGATTTCCTCCTCGTGCTCCACTTGATGACGGCAAAAGGCATCCTTGCCCTCATTTTCGAAGAGTCGGTGGGAGTCATCCAAGTCAAATAGCGCCCTAGAAGAAATCGCCACGACCAGTTTTAGCTCTGTTTGCATCGGTTTACCTGATTAGAAAGATGATTCGGCTATTCCTCCATTCCTGCATGGATCGCAGGTAACCAAGTCGAAGGGGATGGCAAGCTTAGGTTTAAGGCGGGCCTTGTTGATTTTCCTTTGCTCTTAACGTTGCGTCGTTGCGCCGTTGCGTGAGGCCTTCTTTTGCCTTTCTCGCAATGCGGCATGTCATTAAAATGGGCGAAGATTTTTTTCTCACGCAACGGCGCAACGACGCAACGTAAAAGCGCAAGTGATGGGTGAGATGGCAATGGGCAGGTTGACTGTGACGGGCCTGACCGGTTTTTCCGCTCGCTGTCGCTCCCTTTGACGATAAAGGCGCAATAGCTCCTTGCGGATTGCACCTTACCCCGTTGCGTAACATCAGTTAATAATCATACAAGGTTTGGCCTGTGTTCGTTAGGTGATCTACAATAATGAATCTACCAAAAGCATTGTCCACGAAACACACGAAAGGCACGAACAAGACATGCTTTTGTTCGTGTTTTTCGTGCCTTTCGTGGACTGTATTTTTTGCCTACGGATCAGATTCTTGATGGGATGTTCTTTCTCAGAAATCACCTTAAGCCGAAATCATTGCTTCCAACACATCCAATTCCTCTACAGTGCCCAATGCCAGCAACTGGTCTTCCGCGCACAAAATAGTTTCCGGGTCTGGATTCGGCAGGACGTTTTTGTCGCGTAATATGACTAGGATGCTTGCGCCCGTCCTTTCCAGCGCCTCCAAAGAGGCAAGGCTTTGCCCGATGATTTTTGCCCCGATAGGGACTTTTATGCCTTCCAAGTTTAGGCTTTGTTCGTCCCTCTTGATTACTGTGTCAAAAAAATCGACGACGGTGGGGCTTAATATTAGATGTGCCAAGCGACGGCCGCCGATGGCGTAGGGGCTGATCGCCCGGTTGGCCCCGGCTCGCACCAGCTTTGGTATGCTGGCATCATCCACGGCACGGGAAACGATATACAAGTCAGATTTCAACACGCGAGCCGATAAGACTATGTACAGGTTGTTGGCATCGTCCCCGGTGGTGACGATTAAGCCTTTGGCCCGTGCGATGCCGACTTTTGTCAACACTTCGTCGTCACTGGCATCGCCTAAGAAATGAAGGTATCCATGCTGATGGGCGAAGTGTTGGGCTTCGGTTCCTGGATCGACGATAATGAAGGGAATGTTGGATTCGTACAACTCGGCGGCGGCCTGTTTGCCCACGCGCCCGAGTCCGGCGATGATAATGTGGGACTTGAGTTTGTCTATTTCACGTTGCATTCTTTTTGCCCCCAGCGGATCGTTGATGCGCCTGCTGACCAAGTAATCCATCACTATGGTAAGACTGTAGAACAGGCTGCCTATCCCGAAGATGGCAACAAACATAGTGAAAATCCGCCCGACACTGCTAAGGTGAATGATTTCACCATAACCGATGGTGGTGATGGTGGTCACCGTCATGAACAAGGCATCCAGCCATGTCGCGCCTTGTTCACGTCCAAGCCAGACATAACCAACCGTCCCCACCGTGGTCACCAAAAACACCAAGGCTGCCGGGAGCACCAGCCTAACGCGGAGCATGTCGGAAGATTCAACCGCCATGAGTTAGTTACGACTCTACAACATCGGCAGCCGAAGTGGGGGCGGGTTCATTGCCGCCTCGATCACCAGGAACGAATCTCGCCAGTGTCGAGATGGACGAAATCACTGGAACCATAGTAGCCTACTCCACCAAGTTGCAGAGAAAGGGCAACTTGTTGGATGGTTCTAGTGGTGAGATCCTCGGTGCGCAGGTCAATCGCCTTGCCTTGAATATGCATACTATGCTCAGCGACGCCATGACCAATTTTGCGTAACCATTGGTTGGTTTCCGGCGAACGATAGCCCGAGAGAATATTGTATTCGCCACGACCGCCCGTCAACACCGTCACCGCGTAAAGCAGGTCAAGCAAGGCTGGGTCCATGGTGTGGGAGACATCAGCATAATGGTCACGCAAAAAATGGTTTAAGCTGTCCAGCAATGCCGGGTCATAATCTTGTTGGGGCGAACAAACGAACCCCCATTCTTCCTTTGTATGGGTGTTGAATAGGGTGATCCGGCGCTCTCTGCCCAAGGCATTGGCAAAGACATCCGCCGAAGGTATCAGCAGGGCACCCGCTGCGGCGATCCCCACTCGTGTTAGAAAGCCTCGACGGCTAATGCCGCCTTTGGCCTGATGGCCATTTTGGCCTTTGAAACGGTTAAAACTCATGCAATAAAACCCCGCTGGTTAGGTTGCTGCGAAATAGCTACAGCCTGGAGCCTCCAGGACAGCCCCAGTGACAATAAGATTTACTTTACTGACTAAGCACCCCATAAAGCAACTGTTAATTGCCATGGACTAATAAGCATATTGTGGGCCAAAGGTGGACAAAGTTAAGCCAAACCCCCAAGAATGCTAGGTTTTCACAAGTGGCAAAATCATTTATGTCAAAAATAGAAATAGTTTATTTCTATTTAATGAACGCATCCGCGCCGTCGAAATCGGTTGCACAGGGGTGGTTTTCAGCCATTCTGGCATTCTCCCGTGATAATTGGCAGGTATTGAAGCCAGCCATACTGGCTGCATCCAATTCACTAGCGGTGTCGGAGAGAAACAGAATTTCATGCGTAGGTAAATTGATTTCTCTAGCAATAGTGCGGTAGGAGTCCGGCGCTTGTTTCGCGCCAACCCGTGTGTCAAAGAAGCCCGAGAATAATCCTGTGAGATCACCGTATTCCGTATGGCCGAATAGCAGTTTTTGCGCGTGTGTGGAACCTGATGAGTAGAGATAGAGGTCCAGCCCGGCCTCTTTCCATTCGCGAAGTTTGCGGACAGCGTCAGGATAGACATGCCCGTGGAAATAGCCATCGCAATACCCCGCTTCCCATATCAGGCCTTGCAAAGCCTTCAAGGGGCCGATTTTACGGTCTTCGTCAATCCAGCGGATTAACTGGGCGATGGCTTGGTTGTCATCCAAGGGCTGGCCGCAGGCTTTGCCGACTTCGCCCAACAAACCCCGAACTTCGGCATCATCCCTGTGCGAGCGGATGAATTCGTCCATGTGTTCCCTAGCATAGGGGAACAATACGTCCGCCACGAAGGAAATGGACGTGGTGGTTCCCTCAATGTCAGTGACAATTGCCCGAATCATGCATAATCCCTAATAAATTGCTCATACCGTGGAAATTGGTCTGCGATGAGACTACCGGTGAAGTCGGCAGCCCAACCTTCCGGCGTGGTAAACAAGCGTATGCACTTTAGATTGGGCTTCACTCCCATGTCGAACCAGTGTTTGGTGTTGGCCGGGACGGAGATCAAGTCCCCCTTTTCGCACAATACCCCGTAAACATTCTCGTCCGGGTGTAAAAAGAAAAGCCCGCTGCCCTCGACGAAAAAGCGCACTTCAAAATCGCTGTGCGTATGCTCGCTGAGGAACTTGGCGCGCAACTGGGCTTTTTCCGGATGGTCCGGCGTTACGCTTATCACATCTGCCGACTTGAAGTTATATTTCACTCTAAGTCTTTCCACTTGTTTGGCATAAGCCGAAAGCACAGCATCTTGATTGGACTCTAGGCCGAATTCATGTGATGCCTCCCAGCGCTCGAATTGTACGCCGATACCGTTTAGGCGCTTGGTGATGTCATTAAAATTTTGAATGACTTCGGCGGTTTCTGGATGATTTACAGAATGGATTGTGAGTAGACTCATGATAGGCGGGCTCTTCTTGTAATTAAATTAACGCGAGGGTACTGAAGACTGGGTTACTGGAATGACGGTACTGGTTGCAAGTACGACACCAACCTAAAATCCAGTGCCTTTTTGCATGTCGGAGGGTGTTCAATGGAATGAAAATTAACCGGCTATGCGCGGCTCGGCGGGAAAGATGTCGAGTTCGCCTAGTCGGCGACGTTTAATTGCCTTCTTATTGCCATTTGTTTGGCGCGCCCGGAGGGATTCGAACCCCCGACCAATGGCTTCGGAAGCCACTACTCTATCCAACTGAGCTACGGGCGCTTTTGCAAACTATTATATACCTTTTGCTTGTCTCTTAACAGATGATGTTACGCATGGAGTGGCAAAGCTCGCTTTGCCTGTCAAGGCAAGCCTTGACACTCCAAATCAAATCGCCGTAGGTCGGCAACCCATTGCCGGCAACAGACCCGCAGTCTGTGCGTAACATCAGGCAGTTATTTAATTGGGCGGTGGAGGTTTGGGTTGGGCGGCCCTTTTCGCGGCAGCTAGGCCATCTAAGGCCATCTCCCTCTTCATTTCCGCCGAGATCGGATTACGGTCATTCCAAATCAATTCTTCCAGTGGCAATTCGTCCAAGAAGCGACTAGGCTTGCAATCGGTCATCTCGCCGTACTTTTTCCGGTGGGTGCAGTAACTGAACGTAAGCTGTTTTTGGGCACGGGTGATGCCGACATAAGCCAACCTTCGCTCCTCCTCAATGGCGTGTTCCTCAATGCTAGTTTGGTGAGGCAACAGGTTCTCTTCCATGCCTATCAGATAGACATAAGGAAATTCCAGTCCTTTGGCGGCATGCAGAGTCATCAGGCTGACACGGTCCCCGCTGTTTTCTTCTTCTTGGCGGTCGAGAATGTCCAGCAGCATGATCCTGGCAACCACTTCGGCCAGACTCTTCTCACCGCCGCTTTCCTCCTTGGCTAGACGGCGCAACCAATCCAACAGTTCACGCACGTTGCCCATGCGCCGGTCGGCTTGAGGCTGGCTAGTGCTGTTTTCTTGCAGCCAGCCCTCGTAGTTCAGCGCTTCAATGAAATTGTCAATGACGGCGAACGTATCACCGCTATCAGCACGTTCGGACACATCAACCAGCCAGTCACTAAAGTGGCGCAATTTTTTGACGGCGGTCTCCGGCAAGACCTGTTCCAAGCCCAATTCAAAGCAAGCCTTAAATAGGCTGGAATGGCGTTGTTTTGCGTACTGGCCGAGCTTTTCCAAGGTAGTCGGGCCAATTTCCCTGCGTGGGGTGTTGACTACGCGAATAAAGGCGGCATCGTCGTCGGGGTTCACCATTAAGCGCAGATAAGCGAGTATGTCTTTGATCTCGGTGTTGTCAAAAAACGATGCCCCGCCACTAATAAAATAGGGAATGCTGTGTTCTCGCAAAGACCGCTCGAATAAGCGCGACTGGTGGTTGCCCCGGTACAGGATTGCGTAATCCGAAAGGCGGCTGTTGTGGCGAAATTTGTGGTGGATGATGTCCGAGGCAATTTGGCGCGATTCGGCAATTTCCTCCTTGGCTTTAATAACTCTGGGCGGGTCGCCGGGACCGAGGGCACTCCATAGCCGTTTTTCAATGACATGGGGATTGTTGGCGATCAGTTGGTTGGCTATTTTTAGAATGCGCCCGGTGGATCGGTAGTTTTGCTCCAACTTGATGACTTTTAAGCGTGGATAATCCTGTTGCAATTGAGAGAGGTTTTCAGGCTTTGCACCGCGCCATGAATAGATCGACTGGTCGTCATCGCCCACCACGGTAAACCGGCCCAAAGAACCGGTCAGCAGTTTTATCAATTGATACTGGGTCATGTTGGTGTCTTGGTATTCGTCCACCAGCAGATAACGAATCTGATTGCGCCATTTCTCCAATATGTCGGGATGATCCTGAAACAACAACACCGGTTGCAAGATCAAATCATCAAAATCCATCGCGTTGTAGGCTTTGATCTGACGGGCATACTCTTCATAAACACGCGCGGCAATGGCATCATCAGGGTAAGATGAGTCTTGCCCCATGGCTTGTGCGGGCAGTATGAACTCATTTTTCCAACGGCTGATCTGCCATCCGTACTGGTCTGCCTTTTCCATGTCATAGACCTGCGGCCCATGCTTGATGAGTTCTTTCACCAGCAATTTGCGGTCATGTTCGTCAAAAATGGAAATGGCGGATTTCAATCCCAATGCCTGGTGTTCGCGCCGGACAATGTCCAGCCCCAAGGCATGGAACGTGGAAACCCGCAGTCCGCGCAAATCTTTGCCTTGAACTAGTTTGCCGACACGGGTTTTCATCTCCCGCGCCGCCTTGTTGGTAAATGTCACCGCCGCGATATGCCGGGCCGGGATGCCTTGCTGAATCAAATAGGCAATTTTCTCGGTAATGACACGCGTTTTGCCGCTACCCGCCCCGGCCAGCACCAGCAGGGGATGGTCTGTCAGTCTGACAGCGGCGAGTTGTTGGGGGTTTAACGTGGGGGGGGTGGACATAAGGAATCAATAATATTTTGCAAAACCCCCAACAGTTCCGGGAGGTTCTGAATAAAATAGCGGGATGAATCTATCCCGACTTGGTTGCCTTCCAAGCACAAGAAAAGCCACTCGTAGCCACTCGTGACAGCGCCGTAGACGCGAGGAATATTATCCTGATGGTTTTGGTTAAACAATTGCGCGGCATACATTTCGGCAACGCACTGTGGCGAAGCGTCTATCAAATCTTGGTCTTTTTTCGCTTCGACGATGGCAATCACCGGGCTTTCCACAAAAGCGGCATTGTACTTGTTTGAAATTAAAAAATCGCAAAATCCTTTCAACCCCCGCTTTTTATCAATATCAAATTGATGACCGGAAAAAATAGCGATTTTTTCGGTGTTTCGTTGCTTCAATTCCACCAATACCGGCATGATTAATAATTCAGAGCGCGCCTTTTCAGTGCTGGTGGGCAAGGCGTTATTATAAGCCAGCGTTTGCAATAACCAGGGCGATGGATCAACTGCTGTTATCTGGTCAAATAGCAGTTGCATGGTGACAGAAAGCCCTAACCCGGTTAAATCTTCAGCGGTATATTGTGAGTAGGATTTTTTCATACAGCGTTTTCATCAACTATCAGTATTGTACCCCCCTTTAAAAAGGGGGGGTTAGGGGGTTCGTGTGATTAAAAGTGATGCAGGAGTGCAAGGCTTGCCTTGCGAGGCCATGTTTTGGCAAGGCAAGCCTTGCACTCCTGCCGTAATTTCAGGCGGTACAAAGTTTATGAGCATCACTTTTAATCACACCCGGTTCTGGGGCTGGGTTGCATGTCAAGATTTTGAAAAATCGCCCTTGCCCCCCTTTTTGCAGGGGTTGAGGGATTTTTCCACACCCTACCATGCTAGACATTTTCAGATGTCTGGGATAATGTACACAAATCTACTGCGAAGTCACAATCTATTTGGGCTGAAGTGAAAAATGGACCCTCAATTCTGGCATGAACAATGGGAACGCAAGCAAATCGGTTTCCACCAACCCCTAGCCCACCCGTGGTTGAGCCAATTTTGGCCGATGCTAGTCAAAGGGCAGGGCCAGGTTTTCGTCCCCCTGTGCGGCAAGAGCTTGGATATGGCATGGCTGCACGGACAAGGGCATTCCATTCTGGGCATTGAACTTAGCCCCCTCGCCATCACCGAGTTTTTCCAAGAACAAGACCTAGAACCCTCAACCCGTTCGGAGGGCAGTTTCGACTGGTACGAAAGCAGCGGGTATCAATTGCTGTGCGGGGATTTTTTTGATCTCAAACCCCAACATCTGTGCAAGGTCGAAGCGGTTTACGACCGGGCAGCCTTGATTGCCCTGCCGCCAGACTTGCAAGCGCGTTATGCCAATCACCTATTGTACTTATTACCCCACCGTCCGCCTATCCTGTTGATTACGTTTGACTATGACGCGGCGGAAATGCAAGGCCCACCGTTTCCGGTCAGCGAAGAACGGATTCAAGAGCTATTCGGCCATGCCTATTCGATTAAAGCACTGTCGGCAACTGATGCCCTGCCAAACCAACCGGGGCTAAAAAACCGGGGGTTGAGTGGGTTGGTTGAGAGGGTCTGTCATCTTTCAGCAATTCCCGGTAAAAATTTTATAATAGATTGAATTAAAATATATTATAAGTTAATAGACCGGGAATTGCTGCAAGCTCAAGCTTGACAGGAGGTTCCATTATTGACACCATTTGTTAAGTGACAACGATGCGAAAGATTCTCGACCAAATGCGGCATGAGCCAGCCAATGTCCGATTTTCGGATTTGCGGAAAGTCTGTGAGTCATTTTTTGGTGAGCCACGGCATCACGGTTCCAGCCATATGATTTTCAAGACACCTTGGCCCGGTGATCCTCGCGTCAATATCCAAGATGCCAACGGCAAAGCCAAGCCTTATCAAGTCAGGCAAGTGCTGCGGGCAATAGACAAATTGGAGGGCAAGCAATGAACCTCAATCATTACACTTATCGAGTCACCTGGTCACCAGAAGACAACGAACACCTAGGTTTGTGCGTGGAGTTTCCGTCCTTAAGTTGGTTGGCGGAAACCCCAGAATTAGCACTGGTCGGCATCCGCCAAGTGGTCGCTGACGTGGTTGGCGACCTTCAGTCTAGCGGCGAAACCATTCCACAACCGTTGGCAGAAAAGCATTACAGTGGCGAGTTCCGGGTGCGCATTCCTCCCGAACTTCACCGCCTGCTTGCGTTACAGGCTGCGGAACAAGGGATTAGCCTGAACCGGTTGGCGAGTGCGAAACTGGCGGGCTGAATTATCCAATAGGGCAAACCTACCCGGTCTGTGCGTTGGAGTATGTTACTGACCGCCAGTGACTTATGAACTGATGTTACGCATCCGTAGTCCGGATGTAGCCGCTTGGCAAGCGAAAATCCGGGTTTTGTAGCCAACTTCTCCCGGATTTCGCCGCAAGCGGCTACATCCGGGCTACGACACTGCTGGAAAAAGGCATTCATGTCGGCGTGGTGGGTTTGCAGCCTTTAGGTAGCCAGCCCGACCCGGTGCTATGGTTTAATGATGTCGTGTATCAGATTGAAGATAGCTTAAAGCTTCATACTGACACCTTGGCATGGTGGGAGCAGAACCAGCGACTAGGCCCGATGCAGCGGTTTATCAAATTCCTAGAAGAAGTGGTGTTAGGCGAGATAAAAGGGAATGTGGTGCTGTTTTTCGATGAAATCGACTCCGTGCTAAGGCTGCCCTTTGCCGATGATTTTTTTACCACCCTGCGTTCTTTTTACAATGCCCGTTCCACCAAACCCGAATTGAAAGGTCTGAGTTTCGCACTGTTGGGTGTCGCCACGGCCTCGGAATTTATCAAAGACCGTAACCGCACACCGTTTAATATTGGGACTTCAATCCAGCGTAAGCGTTCACTCCCCCCTGCCTTTTGCTGGGAGCGCGGCCATCTTGACCGCCATTTCAGCGGGCGTGACGCCCGCGCTCCCAAGGGGGAGTGAACACTTACGACAAGTGCAGGTCTGGATTGACCTACACGAGGAAGAACTGATGGCGGACTGGACGCTGGCCGTCAATGGCGAGCCGGTTTTCCCCATTGATCCACTACGTTAAGAGAATGCCATGCTGCCAGCCGTCAACTCTGTACAAGCCTTGCCGAATTATCGCCTGTTATTGACTTTTGATAATGGCGAGCGCAAATGCTTCGATATGTCACCCTATCTACACTACCCAGTGTTTCAGCGTTTGCAGAACCCCGGGTTCTTTAAGCTGGCACGGACAGATTACGGCATCTTCACCTGGCCGGGCGATATCGACTTCGCACCAGAAACCTTATATATCGACGGTGTTTCTGAGCCTAGGCAGGAATAGCATCGCCTCACCAAACCCCGGGTTGGAAACCCGTGTCATTGCGGATCGTCACCGTGTCGCCGCTCTGCGCCAGTACAAACAATCCTTGCCGGTAGGCGAAGCGGGCGGTGTCTTCCGGCACGACCATCCCTGCCACCGCTCCCATCACATGGAAGCCGGCATATTGCGGGAACAGCTTCTTGAATCGCTGCAAACGCCCGATATGCTCCTTGACATCGTCCACTTTCAACTCGCTTTTGACCTCAACCAACACCGCATCAAGGTCGTTGACCACTAGCAGGTCGATTTCCATCGCCTCTTGGTCGCGTTCGGCGTAAGCACCGCGAAACACCTGATGAACGGCAATGCCACGATCTTGGAACAAGCGCACAACAGCAGGCCGCACCATCTCTTCGACAAACTCACCCAAGCGGTTGCCCAGTCGCCCGATGGCTTGAGTCACTTCCTTTAACTTGCGGTCGGTTTCTTGCATCCTACGGTCGGTTTCCTCAGAACTAAGTGCAAGTTTGCGTAGGATTTCCCAGATTTCTTCTTGTATGGTAGCCATGGCAGCGGTTTCTGTGGATAAGTCAGGCAAGTATTTCACACCTTTGCGTCAGGTGTCCAGAACTCCTATTTTCCAATACAAAAACTCCCAAAAACCCGGCCTAACAAATCCTCGGTGGTGAACGCGCCGGTGATTTCCGACAGGGCGTGTTGGGCTTGCCGTAGGTCTTCTGCCAGCAGTTCGGGGGCGCTATACTCTTCCAGTTGCCGCAAGCCATTTTCGACTGCCTCGCGGGCGCGGGTTAGGGCTTCAAGGTGGCGGCGGCGGGCGAGGAACACATCGCCGGCCCCGCTATCATAACCAGCACACTGTTTTAGATGTTGTCTGAGTGTTTCCACCCCCGCGCCGGTTTTCACCGACAGGGTAATTTCCACGCCGCTATCCGTTTCAAGCATTCCAGGTTCCTTACCCGTCAAGTCAATTTTGTTGCGGAGTCGGACGATGGGCAGGTTTTCCGTCCATTCCGAAATCAAGTGGTCGCCATTTTTTGACTGCCGGTCATCCACCATCAATAATACGAGGTCGGCATGGCTGATCGCCTCACGCGCCCTCCGTATGCCCTCCTTTTCAACCAAGTCTGCCCCCTCTCGAAGGCCGGCGGTGTCGATGATGTGCAATGGCATCCCGTCAATCTGTATATATTCGCGCAACAGGTCGCGGGTAGTGCCGGCAATCGCAGTGACTATCGCCGTTTCGCGTCCGGCCAGGCAATTGAGCAGGCTGGATTTTCCGACATTGGGACGCCCAGCGATGACCACGGTCAGGCCATCACGCAACACACAGCCCTGTTTGGCCGAACGCTGGATTTGACCCAAGCGTAGTAGCAACTCGGACAGCCGCCCATGGATTGCGCCCTCGCCGAGGAAGTCGATTTCCTCGTCAACGAAGTCGATGGCGGCTTCCACATATAGGCGCAGATGGATTAATTCTTCAACCAAAGTGTTGACTAGTTTGGAGAATTCGCCTTGCAATGAGCGCTGGGCGGAACGGGCGGCTTGGACGGTGCTGCTTTCAATCAGATCGGCAATGGCTTCGGCTTGGGCTAAGTCGATCTTGTCGTTTAGGAAGGCGCGTTCTGAAAACTCGCCGGGTCGGGCCATGCGGACCCCCAGTGATAGGATGCACCGCATTAATAGGTCAAGGACCACCGGACTGCCATGGGCATGCAATTCCAACACATCTTCGCCGGTGAATGAGTGCGGCGCAGGGAAAAATAGCGCAAGGCCAGAGTCAATGGTGGTCCCGTCTTGGTCAAGAAAAGGCAGGAAATGGGCTTTACGCGCATGTAGCGACTTGCCAAGCACGAGCCGGATGACATGGGCCACCTTTGCACCGGATACTCGGATTACACCCACTCCGCCCTTGCCGGGGGGGGTGGCGACGGCCGCGATGGTTTCTTTTGGAAAAGTAGTCATACTATTTTACCTGAATAGCAAGATTATTCAGCCAGTTCGCATCAAATAGCCGTATTCGTCATTCCGGCAGGGATTGCCGGAATCCAGTGGCCATGGAGGGCAATCTACATTCACCTCCCTGTGTTCTGGATACCGGCAATCCCTGCCGGTATGACGCATATATTGGGTTAGCTGTAGCATCTTTCTCATCAGTCCCTCATACCCAAAATCGCGCCCAAGCGATAGCCCCCGGTAAATCGTTGAACTCCCCGTCGAGTTGGGCTTCAAACGCTGCTTTAAGCAACACACCTAGTTCCGGCCCGGACTTTAACCCCAAACTTTGCAAATCCCGCCCACGGAGGATGGGATTGGGCGGTTTCTCCACCACGCCTAAACCTGCGGCCCGTTCTTGCAGCCAGTCCACCATAGGGCAAGGCCCTAATGCCTCCGCCGCAGTCCGTCCCCGAAAGTCCGCAAGAGCCAACCGACACAACGGCAGGATAGGGACGCGCAGGGCCAAGCGACGGATTGTCCCGTCTGTCACAGCTTGGCTAAGATTCTGCCGCCACAATTGAAGAGGTTGGCCATGTTCGCGCACCAGTTTGCTTATCCGTTCGACCATTGAGGGCGGACAACCCATTTTCGCCAACAAAGCCCGTGTCGGCACATCGCCAGCGAACTCATGACCGGGATTGCGCCATACCCCATCTATCAACGTGGCTGTGGCCGGTTTGCCAAGATCGTGGCAAAGGGCGGCCAGCATCAGTTCCAATGTCTCGTTATCAGTCAGTTTCCCTTCCTTGCAGATTGCTGCACAGGCATCTAAAACCAAGTTGTTGTGAGTCCAGACGTCCCCTTCGGGATGGGCTGCGGGGTTGTGAGTCGCTCCCCGCAATTTTGCAAGTTCTGGAAACAAGGCCAGTGCGCCAGTGGCTTCCATGGCAAGCAAACCAACCGACGGTTGCTGTGACTTTAGCAGCAACTTCTTAAATTCTTCCCATATTCTTTCCGTGGAAAGGGTAAACAACTCCGCTTGCAGGGATCGGCATTTTGCCAGCGTGTCCCCAGCGATGGAAAAGCCGAAGCGGGCGGCGAACTGGCAGGCACGTAGCACCCGCAAAGGGTCTTCGTCGAAGGCATTGGACACATGCCGGATAATGCCAGCCTGAAGGTCTGCACACCCGCCCCAATGGTCAAGGAGTTCGCCAGTGCCTAGGTCCATGCCAATTGCGTTGATGGTGAAGTCGCGCCGCAAAGCTGCCTCGGCAAACGACATGCCGTGGTCATGGTCAACCTCAAACCCCCGGTGTCCCTGCCCGACTTTCCGTTCCCTGCGGGGCAGGGACACATCGATTTCCATGCCATCGATTTTGGCTTTTAACACGCCAAAAGATTTGCCTACGCCATGGACTTTTGCCACGCTTTCAATCGCTGTCATCAATGCTTTGACAGGCAAGCCATAGGACTCAATATCGAAGTCCTTTGGGACAATGCCAAGAAGATGGTCACGAACCGCACCCCCGACAAGCACTGGCCGACCCCCGGCAGCAAGAATTGCACAAGCGAGCCGACTGACAGGTTTTGGTAATTGGGCTATGAGTGTCATTGCTACTCGGGTTGTTGGGTGTCAGGCTTAAGTCCCCCGGAATGTTTGCTCGTTCCCAAGCTCCCGCTCCACTGCCATTAAGTTAAGATGCATTAAGCGTGAAATCAGCCCTTGACGGAACGCCAAGCCCCAGCTTGGCGCGGTACACCCTCATGCCAAGCTGGGGCTTGGCGTTCCGATAAACGCTTAACTTAGGATATGGTCAAAAATAAATTCCTTGCACAGTAGGCCGGAATAAGCCCGTTTACGGGCGTTTCCGGCATAACACCGACAGGTTTGGTCGGCGTGTGGCGTGTCTTTTCCGGAAACGCCCGCCGGGGCGGTCTTATTCCGGCCTACATTTGGCTTCTTTCGGGAAATTATATTTGACCAAATCCTTAATGGCAGTGAAGCTCCCGCTCGGGAACCAGCCAATATTTGATTTTAACATGGTAGAGAGAAATACGCTGAACCTGACACTGTTTGATTAGCCGGGTCTAGGCGTATAATTCCCAGCATAAAATCGCCCTACAGAAGGTAAAACCATGGCTACTCAAGACACCTGCGTCACTATCGTACCTTATTTTAAAGTCGGGGAAGGACATCTCGATGCTTTCAAGTCCCTATGTGGGCAGTTTGTCGAAAAAACCCTAACCGAACCGAAAGCTTTGTATTATGGTTTCAGCTTTGCCGGCGACCAGGTGCATTGCCGGGAAGGCTATGCCGATGCAGAGGGTTTGTTGACGCATCTGGACAATGTCGGGGCTTTGTTGCAACAGGCTTTGCAAATTGCCGAACTGACCCGCTTGGAAATTCACGGAACAGAAGATCAATTGGCCCAATTGCGCGGACCTTTGGCGGATTTAAACCCCGAATACTATACGCTTGAATACGGTTTCCGCCGGTAAGAATAGAAGATTCCCGCAATTCTCATTTTGGCAAAGATTGTAAGGGCGGGTTTGGAACCCACCCCTACGCATGCAATTTAAATTTATATTATCAATGTATTGTGAACAAGATACGGAATGTTGATTCGTAGGGGCGGGTTCCAAACCCGCCTGGTATTGTCCAAAACGAGAATTGCCGATAGATTTTGCTCGTTCCCAAGCTCCTGCTTCACTGCCATTAAGTTAAGAAAAAACTCGTCGTTCCGGCAGGGATCGCCGGAACCTAGGCTCCATGGATGGCATAGATTGTTGGCATCCCTGCAATCTGGATTCCGGCGGTCCATGCCGGAATGACGGCTTAACTTAATGGCAGTGAAGCTCCTGCTTGGGAATGAGGTTTTTGAAGCTCCAGCTTCCCGAAGAGCGGCCAAGCAGGAGCTTGCAATATAAGGGTTCCCAAGCCGGAGCTTGGGAACCAGCCAAATTAAGATTATGTCTGTCACACCGGCATGGTTCGCTGGAACCTAGACTCATTAGACTTTATCGGAAACCTAGTCGATGATTTAGCCGTTGCTGTGTCATTTGAAGGTTTCCGATAAAGTCTTAGATATTGAAAACGCTGTTATGAAACTCCTTGCCCTAGAAACCTCCACCGAAGCCTGTTCTGCCGCCTTGTATCTGGACGGCGAAGTGGCCGAGCGTTATCAACTGGCCCCGCAGCAACATAACAAGTTGATTTTGCCAATGCTCGAATCCTTGCTGGTCGAGGCGGGCTTGAGCTTGCGGCAAATGGATGCGCTGGCGTTCGGGCGGGGTCCGGGTTCGTTCACCGGGGTGCGTATCGCCGCTGGCATCGTGCAAGGGCTGGCTTTCGGTGCGGACTTGCCGGTTGCGCCGGTTTCCACCTTGGCGGCTATGGCAATGGATGTTTTTGCGGAAACCGACAGCCATTTAGCATTCCCCTGCATTGATGCACGGATAGGCGAAGTGTATTGGGGCATCTACCGGCGTGGAGAGGGTGGCTTGGCCGAATTAGTCGGCGTTGAGTCTGTAGGCGGGGCAGGGGAGGTGGAGTTTCCCGCTGAAGCCTCTGGCTTCGGCATAGGCAGTGGCTGGAGTGCTTATGCAGACCCATTGCGGGGACGGTTAGGCGAGGCGAAAGTCCATGGCATCTTGGCTGACCGCTTTCCCCGCGCCAGTTGGGTTGCCCACTTAGGGGTTGAAGTTTTCAGGCAGGGTGGCTGTGTGGCGGCGGAAGATGCCCAACCGGTCTATCTGCGTGACAAAGTGGCGAAGAAGAAGGGCGGGGGGTATTAGGGCGTAGCCAATCAGTTAAGAGTTGCGATTTCCCCGCACTCCACAAACTCACCCAACGGGCTGAACGATGACCAAGGCCGCAAAGGGTTGCCGACCTACTGCGTATCAAGGACTGTAGGGCGGCAACCCTTTGCCGCCAACTATTTCAAAACATAAACAAAGTAACTAATTTGTATAAAAAACGCTGTATCCCTTAATAACTTACTAAAAAATTCAGTTGAAACTTTTTAAAAAAAGGAGTCAGATGCCATCGGACATCGGACATCGGACATCGGATAGAGCTACAGCGTTTTCATCTTCAAAAAGTACCTTTAAATCATGACAGGCAATAGCATAAGCCACTGATTTAACGAAAGTCTTCACAAATGCGTAAGATTTATCCAGTAACTATTTGATGTTGAAAACGCTGTAAATCTACCGAATATAGAATTTTGAGGTAATTATTATGAACGAAAAATTCAGCAGGCGTGAGGTCTTAAAACTCTCTGGAGTGGCATTGGGAAGCATGGCTGTCGTAGGGAATACGGCAATCGGCGGTGAAAACCAAATTCATCACGACGACCCATCTCAAGAGGATAGCTTATTCAGATCATTGAAGCCGTTTAAAATTGGCACTCCGCTTGGGTCTAATGAAATGCGGATTTCTTTCATGGGCACCTCGGTGGTTCAAAGACGCACGCAGATGTGCAGTAGCGTATTTGTGGAGCTTGGCAGCGGTGATTGCTTTGTCTTCGACTGCGGCGCGGGTGTCACGGTCAATTACTCAACGATGCAAATACCCATGTCTAAGATGAGGAATATCTTTCTCACCCATCTACATGGCGATCATACCAGCGACCTAACCCATATCTATTGCTTCGGGCCGCAACAGGATGGCAAATCCCCACTTTATGTCTGGGGTCCATCGCCTTCAGGCATAGCGGACCCTATTACGTCTCAAACTTATGACGATGGCACAGTGAATTTTTGCCAGCATTTTCGGGAAATGAATCGCTGGCATACCGAATCTCAGAGTTTTGTAGGAACCCAATGGGTAGGTGCGGAAGGTGACGGCTACGATATCGTCGCGACTGAGCTAAATTGGCAAACAGGTGCCACTTCCAGATATTGGAGTACCAATAGTTCAATTCCTAAACCAAGTTCAGGAAATTGGATAGCTTACCAAAATGCTAATGGTGTAAAAATTTCGTTTTTCCCGGCAGTGCATGATCGCAATGGATCCATCAGCTACAAATTGGAATGGAATGGTTTGTCCATGATTTTCACCGGGGACACCAAACCAAACAACTTTTTGATTAACAACGCAACCAATGGCAGTACGGGAGTGGATGTCCTGATCAGCGAGATGGTCGTGCCGCCAGAAGTTTGGGCAATAAAAAACGGGGGAGCGCCAAACCCCACGGGAGCAGGTTTGTTAGTCGCCAGAACGGTTCAGGAAAATTCCCACACACCCGAAAAAGCATTAGGCTACATCCTCAACCAAACCGCCAAACTGGGAAAAGCCCCAAGGCTTGCCGTGGCAACCCATTTTCAAGCTGAGGACGATACCATTTATCCGGCGCTGCAAAACATCCGCTCTTGGTATTCAGGTGATGTGACCGTAGCCACCGATTTAATGGTTATCACCGTATCGAAAAACAGCATCCTGAAACAAAAAGCCATCGTTTCAGATTATTCTTGGTTTCCGCCAATCGCTGATCCAAGAGCGAAAAATGGTACGATGCCTCCGAAATACACGGATACGAGCAGTTCCAACCCTTACGCTCCGTATGCGCCCCTAGCCCAGTTTGATCAATCATTACTGAATCAAGTCATTGATCCGTGTTTATACGACCCTACGGATTTTGGCTGTACGCATCCATACCCAAGTAAGTGATAGTAAAGGGGGAAAACACCATGTCAAAATCAGCATTCAGTCTAATATGTGGATTTCTAGTCGCTTTCATCATCCCGGATGCTTCTTCTGTCGCGTATGCCGATACCCAGCAGGTTGTCAATCCTTTTTACCCTCCTGCTATCTATCCTATCCCTCCTGCTGTCTCGTATTCCTATATCACGCTGGACATGCCCGGAGCTGCCAACACAAACGCCAACGGCATTAACGAGACCAGCCAAGTCGTGGGGTCGTATCTGGATACATTGGGTATCACGCATGGCTTTATTTATGCTGGGGCTAACTATACCGCTCTGGATCCGCCAGGCTCTACCTACACTTCAGCACAAGGCATTAATGCCAGTGGCCAAATTATGGGGACATATCAGGATGTTAAGGGTACGACGCGTAGCTTTAGTTTCATTGGGGGAAATTACACCACGCTGACTGCGTCGGGGGCTACATATACCTATGCCAACGGCATCAGTTCCAACGGTCAAATTGTGGGGAGTTATGTGGACACGTCGGGTGTCACGCACGGCTTTTTATACAGCGGGGGCAATTACACCACACTGAACATGCCAAGTGCTAACTACACTTCTGCACTAGGCATCAGCTCCAGCGGTCAAGTCGTGGGAGGGTATAGTTATGATCCTAATACTAGTAGTGGGAAAGCAGCCTTCGGTTTTATCTACAATGCCGGGATTTACACCACGCTGACCCCGTCTGGCGCAAGTTCCACAAATCCGATTGGGATCAACGATAACGGTCAAGTTGTAGGCTCATACTGGGATGCGTCTAACAATGTGGTCAGTTTTTTTTACAGCGGGGGTAATTACACCACGCTGAATATGCCCGGGTCTACCTACACTTCTGCGCAAGGCATCAACGCCTACGGTCAAGTCGTAGGATGGTATGACGATGCGTGTGGCACGATGCGCAGCTTTGTCTACAGCGGGGGGAATTACACCACGCTGGCTGTGCCAGGGGCTACTCAGACTTCACCCGGGGGCATCAATGTCAACGGTCAAGTCGCGGGTTATTACATTGATTCCAATCAAAAAAGGCACGGGTTCCTGGCCACTCCAAATTATACCCCTGCGCCTGTGCCCAGTATTTACCAGAATTGCAACCAAATCGCCATCTCACTGGATCCCGGTTCCTACCAAGGCGCGAATGGGGACTGGTGGTTTGTCGCCTACGCCCCGTCTTCCGGGCACTGGTATTCCTATACCTATCCCCGCCAGTGGAGAGACATCGGCATGGACTTAAGTCAAATCACCCCCGCCTACCAAGGCCCGTTAGCCAAAACGACCAATCTAACGCTTTTCAATACCAACGGGATTTCGAGCGGAACCTATTACGTGTACTTTGGCGTAGACACCAATATGAACGGTGTCCTGGACATGAACCAGCTATATTACACGGAATACACATTGACATTGCCTTAGTCGGCCTCAATACAGCAATTCTCATTTTGAACAGAACCGGGCGGGTTCCAACCCCAATGTTGTTGACACAGGTTTTGCTCGTCGTTCCGGCAGGGATTGCCGGAACCCAGAGGCCATGGATGGCAGTCTACATTCACCTCCCTGTGTTCTGGATACCGGCAATCCCTGCCGGTATGACGGTTGTGTCAACAGCATGGGTTCCAAACCCGCCCTTATTAATCTTTGCCAAAATGAGAATTGCTGGCATCACCACTAGCCATCGCCTTTTAAACTGCGGTTTCGCCCAACACGCCAGTTATCGCCGCTATCATCAATTGGCTGGTTCTCGCGCCTGCATCAATGCAGCCTATGGCACGTTCACCCAAGAAAGAGGCACGGCCTTTGGTGGGCAGCATGTCGCGGGTGGATTCGCAGCCTTGTTCGGCCACTTGGTTAAGGGTGGCCAATACGTCCGGCAGTGCTTGCGTTTGTTCCGCCGCTTCATGCAGCGCATTGGCAACAGGCACCAACACGTCGAGCATAGTTTTCTCGCCGACATCAGATTTCCCTCGCTTTTTCATCGCTTCCACGCCTTGCCCAAAGGCATCGGCCATGTTGCATAGGCTCATGTCTTTGTCTTTCATGGCTTTCCCCATTGCGATAAACAGGGTTCCGTAGAGTGAACCGGATGCCCCGCCCACCGTACTCATCACACTCATGCCCATTTTTTGGAAGGTAGCAGACCAGTCAAGTCCGGCTAAGCTGTCGGCCAATCCGTCCAAGGTGGAAAGACCGCGTTGCAGGTTGGTGACATGGTCGCCGTCGCCGATGGCTTGGTCCAGTTCGGTAACCTCATCGGCATTGGCATTGATTACGGTACTGGCCGCTTGGATGAATGTTTTGATTTGGCTAGTGTTGACGGTCATTGGTTGCCTCGCTTAAGAAAGTATAGATGCCCTACTTAATGGCTCTTGGATTTCTTGTAATTTTCCATCCATTCCGCCGCCAGTTTCCGGCTTTCGGCGATCTGTCCGGGTGTCATGGATTTCTCAATGTTTTCCACGCTCGTAAAAGCCTTGGCTATGTGAAACCATTTTGCCGCTTCCACCGGGTTTTTGGCCAAGCCTTTGCCTTCCTGATAGAGAAGCCCAACATTGTATTGTGCCTCGGCGTTGCCTTGCCCGGCGGCATTCAAGAACCATTTTGCTGCTTGTTGGAAGTCTTGCGGAACGCCTATGCCGTCCATGTACATGACCGCCAAGTTCACCTGCGCGGAGATCACGCCCAATTCGGCATCTTTGCGGTACAGGGCGGCAGCCTTTTCATAATTCTCAGCCGAATAAGCCACATCGCCAGCATCCAACTCGGGATGGTCAGCCGCAAAAGCCAACCCCATGGTGAACATTATTGCCAATATAGCTTTTGCCATTTTCATTGTTTTCATTGTAAGTAGTAGCAATACGGAAATTTTACCAGCATTTTTCGTTATTAACCGATGTAACGCAACGCGGTAAGGTGCAATCCACAAGGAACTATTGCGCCCTCGTCGCCAATGGGAGCGACGGCGGAGCAGAAAAACCGGTCAGACCTGTCACTGTCAACCTGCCCATTGCCATATCACCCATCAGTTGCGCTTTTACGTTGCGTCGTTGCGCCGTTGCGTGAGACCTTCTTTTGCCTTTCTTGCAATACGGCATGTCATTTCATGGGCGAAGATTTTTTGTCTCACGCAACGGCGCAACGTTAAGAGCAAAGCAGAATCTACAAGGTCCACCGTAAACTGAAGCTTGCCATCCTCTTCGATAAGCTCCATCCGGGCTACAAACTCATTCTAAACCGACTCGGTTTTAAAAACCGAGTCGGTTTATTAAACACGCCCACCCATTTGCTTGAACGCCTCCAAAGCCTGCTCCCTGCTCAATTTTAGGTCTACCAACGGGTAAGGGTAATCCACGCCAAGCCGGACACCGCTAGACTCCAAGTCCGCAGTCGGCATTTGCCATGGCTGATGAATAAAACGGGTAGGCAACTGGGCAAGTTCGGGAACCCAGCGGCGTACATAATCGCCATTTGGGTCGAAGCGTTGGCCCTGCAAGACCGGATTGAAGATGCGAAAATAAGGTGCCGCATCGGCACCGCAGCCTGCAACCCATTGCCAGCCTATGGTATTGTTGGCCAAGTCCGCATCGACTAAGGTATCCCAAAACCATCGAGCGCCCTCCAGCCAGTGGATGCGGAGGTTCTTGACTAAAAATGAAGCCGCCACCATGCGGACGCGGTTGTGCATCCAGCCCGTGTGCCACAATTCGCGCATGCCCGCGTCCACTAGAGGAATGCCAGTCTTACCCGTTTGCCAAGCTTGCAAAGTTTGTGACTGAGGTTCGTTCCACCGGAAGCTCAGAAAGCTTTCATTCAAGGGGCTTTCCGGCGTATGTGGAAAATGAAACAATAGGTGATGGGCAAATTCGCGCCAACCTAATTGGCGGATAAAACTCTCCGCCCCGGCGTTTCCGTCCATGCATCCAAGCTTAGCCTGTATTGCCCAGGCGACTTGGCGTGGGCCGATTTCGCCAAAATGCAAATAAGGGGAGAGACGCGAGGTGCCAGCATGGTCTGGTCTGTCCCTTTCCGCCGAATATCCGCCAATCTCCGAATCGAGGAACTCATCCAGCATTGTCAACGCACCCTTCTCGCCGGGATGCCAAGCATCCCGGAGACCGCCATCCCATGGGATTTTTGGCAATAACTCCAAATTCTCCAAGGTCAAACTTTCCATGTCGGCTGGAACAAGGGTCAAGCTACGCGGCAAGGGTAAAATTGAATGTTCCAGACCTTTGCTTTGCAGCGCTTTCCAATAAGGGGTGAAAACTTTGTAAGGCTCGCCCTTGGCCCGTTTGACTTCCCATGGTTCATAAAACAGAGTGCTATTAAAACTTTCAACAATCAAACCGTCTTGACGCAAACTTTCTTTGATTTCCTTGTCGCGTTCTATAGTCCGAGGTTCGTAAGCGCGATTCCAAACTATCCGTTGCGCCCCAGTCTCGGCGATAACCTGCCTCAACATTGCCAGACTTGGGCCTTGCCGTATGATTAGACGCGAACCAAGCCGCCTTATGGATTCGTCAAAAGCGACAATACTATGGTGTAGCCACCAGCGGCTTGCTGCCCCCATTGCCCATTCGCCATCCTCTTTGGGCGCATGGATGAACAAAAGCACCACCCGCTCCGCAGATTGTAGGGCTTTTGTGAGTGCGGGGTTGTCTGCCAGCCGTAAATCGCGACGAAACCATACTATGGCAGTGTTCAATTTAATTGTTTGGATTGGTCCGAAACCTCAACCCCTATCTTACCCCGTAGATAATCCAGATAGGCATTGAACTCAGCCTGGCCAGCATTCTTGCCTAAATATTCTTTGGCCATTTCCAATTCTTTTGGATCAACCGATGCCAACGTGCCATCTTTAACTTCGGTCAATACGAAAACTGCCTGTACGCCCTTATCCAGCGTTGCCAACGATGCGCTTGGCTTGCCTGCGCTGGGACGGGGTGACTTGTTCACTGCTTTAAGCAAAGCGGGCGGCAAATCGGATTTACCGGCTAGTTTCACCGAGGCTTTGTTTAGGGCCGCACCGATAGACTTGGCCGCGTCAGCCAAGGATTTCCCTTTTTGCACATCCGCCAGCAATTGTTCCGCCTGCTTGCGAGTTGCGTCTTGGGCCATTTTGTCGAGTAGCCGTGCTTTGATTTCACCTTTTATCTCAGCCAGTTGCTTGTCTGAAGCCGGCTGGTGGTCTTTCAAATGGAGAACGTAAACCTTGTCAGTGCCGATTTCCAATGCCGCACCGTTGTTGCCTTCAAGCACTTCGGGGGCAAAAGCGGCATTTCTAAATAGAGCGTCGGCTGCTTCGCCATCGCCTGCTTCCCGTGTAAAAAAACCAGTTTGGGCTATTTTCAGGTTTAGGTTTTTGGCCAATGGTTCCAAACTGTCCTTATGTTCAAAACTCATTTCATCAAGTTTTTGCTTTGCTTCGTAAAATTTGTTTTCTGCTGCATTACGCCGATAATTCTTCTCAAGTTCGGCGCGGACATCTTCAAACTTTTTCGTTGTGGCGGGAATCAATTCGGTCACTTTGATCAGGTCGTATCCGAACTTTGTCTTAACCGGTTGGGAGACTTCCCCTTTTGCAAGTGCAAAAGCTGTGTTGGCTAAATCAGGATGTGTGGCTTCCTTGGTGTTTAGCCCCAAGTCACCGCCCTTCACAGCAGATTCCTTGTCATCAGAGCTTTCCTTGGCTAACGCGGAAAAGTCTTCACCCTTGGACAATCGCGCCCGTAAAGCCTCTGCCTTGGTTTGTGCGGCCTTGGCCTCGTATTCCTTGTCCATGTCTGCTGCAATCAATATATGGCTGACCTTGCGTTGCTCTGGTGTGCCGTATTGGGCTTTTTGTTCCTCGTAGAGATTCTTTAATTCCTCCTCCGTCGGTTTAAAATCGCCTGAAATATCGTCTATGCTTAGACTGACATATTCCACCGAAACCTTTTCGGGATTTTGAAATTGGCTTTTGTTTTCTTGGTAATATGCCTCAATGTCCTTATCCTGGATTTCTGCGTCGGCTTTTTTCAAAGGAATAGTGAAGTATTCAACCTGCCGCTCTTGGTTTCTGAAGCGATAGAAGTTTTCCAGTTGGCGCTTGGTTACGATGGCCGTGTCGGTGATGCCACGGACAAATTGCTCATTAAGCATTTGCTCTTTAACCTGAGCGGCGAACTGCGGCGGCGACATGCCTTGCGAGGCTAACACCGAGTTGAGCCGGTCTTTGTCGAACTTGCCTTCGGACTGAAAATATGGCTGGGACTGCACATAGCCGCGAATCTCTGCCTCGCTTACCGCCAAACCCTCTTTGCGTGAGGCTTGGTTGATTAACTCCATGTTAATGACCTGTTCCAGTGCCTCGTGCCTGAGTTGTTTATCGTCATAATCCGAGGAACCCATCCGGGCAACTAGGTTTTCGTAAGCCCGATTGACATCTTTTTCCAAGATTTCCCGTTCTCCAACTACCGCAATGGGTTTTTCCTTGCCGCCATTGAAATAGTTGTTTATGCCCCATAATCCGAATGGAATGCCTACGAAAAGCAACATGACCCAGGCAAATATTCCATGTGCTTTGTCTCTAATCGCTTGCAACATAAGCCAGAACCTTATCTTAAATGTGTCGTATAAAGTGAATTTTCTTTAGCCCATAAAAAACCCCGTGACTCAATGTCCGGGGTTCTTATGTGTTATTGGCGGAGCGGACGGGGCTCGAACCCGCGACCCCCGGCGTGACAGGCCGGTATTCTAACCAACTGAACTACCGCTCCATTAACTGTGATGGTGGGTGCTGTAGGGATCGAACCTACGACCCTCGCCTTGTAAGGGCGATGCTCTCCCGGCTGAGCTAAGCACCCGAGTCAATCTTTTCCGTGAACTTATTTAACTATTTTAACGCATCCTTTAACGCTTTGCCAGCTTTAAATGAAGGAATTTTGGCCGCCTTAATGGTTATTGGCTCACCAGTCTGTGGGTTGCGTCCCTGCCGTTCGGCCCTTTCTTTCACGCCAAAGCTTCCAAAACCCACCAAAGAGACCGTATCATCATTTTTCAATGCATCAGTAATGGCCTCAAGGACAGCATCCAATGCCCGCCCCGCATCGGATTTTGTCAGGTCGGCTGTTTCTGCAATGGCTTCAATAAGTTCCGATTTGTTCATACACTCCACCTGTCTATCATTGTTAAATATTTTTTTTTACTTTGTTACCGCACAGACTTCTTTTCTACACCGGACCTCTAGTGCGCAGGCCACAAAGCAGTAGTGTAAAGCCACTGTCAATGATGATCAATGGGCTGTTATTGCATTGACTGCCGTTTGTTTAGCCGTGCAATCCGAGTCAACCACCACCGGAGGCTTCGCAAGAGGTTCTGGCATCCTTTGCAGTGCCAAAGCCAATACCTCGTCAATCCAGCGAACACTGATGACTTTTAAATCTTGCTTGATGTTGTCTGGGATTTCGGTCAAATCCTTTTCGTTCTCCTTAGGGATTATCACGGTGTCAATGCCTCCACGGTGTGCTGCAAGCAGCTTTTCCTTCAGCCCACCTATGGGCAGCACCTCACCGCGCAAAGTTATTTCTCCTGTCATGGCAACATTGGATCGAACGGGAATCTTGGTTAGCGCTGAAACCAACGAAGTACACATTCCTATGCCCGCGCTAGGGCCGTCTTTCGGTGTGGCACCCTCCGGCACATGGATATGGACATCGTTCTTCTGGTAGAACGCTGGATCAATGCCAAGTACATCCGAACGGCTTCGAACCACCGTCATCGCGGTATGGATTGACTCCTGCATGACTTCGCCGAGTTTGCCGGTGTAGGTCTGCTTGCCTGTTCCGGTCATGACAGCCGCTTCAATGGTGAGCAATTCCCCACCCACTTCAGTCCAAGCCAAACCTGTCACTTGCCCGACCTCGTCATTGTCTTCCGCCCTTCCATAACGGAACCGTTGCACTCCTAGGTATTGGTCGAGATTGTCCTCGGTGATTGTCACCAGATCGTCGGATGGTTTAAGAACCAAAGCTTTGACAACCTTGCGGCATATCTTGGCGATATCGCGTTCCAAGTTTCGCACACCCGCTTCCCTTGTATAATACCGAATGATTCCTCTTACAGCCGATTCGCAAATCTCTATTTCAGCCGCCTTCAATCCATTGTTTTTGATTTGCTTGGGTATAAGATAACGCAAAGCAATATTGATTTTTTCGATTTCAGTGTAACCGGCGATGCGTATCACCTCCATTCGATCTAATAGCGGGGCCGGTATGTTCATTGTATTGGCCGTGGCAATGAACATCACTTCCGACAAATCGAAATCCACCTCCAAGTAGTGGTCGTTGAAAGTGTGGTTTTGCTCAGGGTCCAATACTTCAAGTAAAGCCGAGGCAGGGTCTCCGCGAAAATCCTGCGCCATTTTGTCGATCTCGTCCAGCATAAACATCGGGTTGCGGGATTTTACCTTAGACAGGTTTTGCAAAATCTTGCCAGGCAAAGACCCGATGTAGGTGCGCCTATGCCCCCTGATTTCTGCTTCATCACGGACACCCCCTAAAGCCATGCGGACATATTTGCGGTTGGTGGCTCTGGCGATGGACTGGCCAAGCGAGGTTTTTCCTACGCCGGGTGGTCCTACTAGGCAGAGTATGGGGCCTTTCAATTTATTGACACGGTTTTGCACCGCCAAATATTCAAGTATGCGTTCCTTTACTTTTTCTAGTCCGTAGTGGTCCTTTTCTAGCACATCCTCGGCTTTGTTCAAATCCAAGCTTACCTTGGTGCGTTTCTTCCATGGAACACCAACCATCCAGTCGATATAATTGCGTACCACTGTAGCCTCAGCCGACATTGGCGACATCAGTTTCAGTTTGTTCAACTCGGCATCGGCTTTGGTTCGGGCTGCATCGGGCATGCCGGCCTTTTCTATTTTGCGCGCAAGTTCCTCAATTTCATTGGGTACGTCTTCCATTTCCCCAAGTTCTTTTTGGATTGCTTTCATCTGTTCGTTGAGGTAATACTCCCGCTGGTTCTTTTCCATCTGCTGTTTTACGCGGCCCCTGATACGTTTCTCCATCTCTAACATATCGACCTCGTTTTCCATCAGGGTCATGAGTTTTTCCAAGCGTCCGGCAATGTCGTCCATTTCCAAAGTCGCTTGTTTATCTTCGATCTTGATGGTCATATGGGCCGCTATGGTGTCGGCCAGACGGCTAGGATCGTCAATGCCGGACAGGGAGTTTAGAACCTCCGGCGGGATGCGCTTATTCAACTTCACATACTGGTCGAAAGTATTGATCGCTGTCCGCGACAAAACTTCAATTTCTTGATCGTTCAAATCCAAACGGTCATGCAGTGGAGTCACTATGGCAACATAATGCTTTCCAACAATGCGGTATTTTTCAACCTTGCAACGCTGGTTGCCTTCAACTAACACTTTAACCGTGCCATCAGGCAATTTCAAAAGTTGCAGAATGTTCGACAGGGTCCCTACATCATATAAGTCAGGAAAGCCAGGGTCGTCGTTTTCGGCATCCTTTTGTGCCACCAACATGATCTGTTTATTTTCCCGCATGGCGCTTTCCAAAGCCTGGATCGACTTGTCCCTCCCAACAAACAGTGGTATCACCATGTGTGGATAGACAACCACGTCGCGCAAAGGCAACACGGGGACCATTTTGTCCACATAACTATCATTTTCAGGCAATTTTTTTTCCATCGGGGAAACCTTTGAAGTAACTAGGAGGCGAACGTGGATCAATGCGGCTTTGGCCTTGATTTTGAAAAAAGGCCAAGCCGATAATACCTCATGTTAAGCCATGAGGGACGTTTGATGCATGAAAAATTGCAAATACTTTACGGGGGTTATTCTGCCGTGGCAAACTGCTTTTCTTCGCTTTTGTAGATCAAGTAGGGCTGGTTCTCACCTTTAACTACCTTTTCATCAATGACCACCTTGGAAATATGGTCTGTTGAAGGCAGTTCATACATAGTGTCAAGCAGAATGTGTTCAAGTATGGTGCGAAGCCCCCTTGCTCCTGTCTTTCTTTCCATTGCACGTATGGCTATTATTTTGAGGGCATCCTCGCGGATTTCAAGGTCGCAACCCTCCATCTCAAACAATTTTTTGTATTGTTTGACCAATGCGTTCTTAGGCTCGGTCAAAATTTTCACCAACGCATCCTGATCCAGCTCCTCCAAAGTGGCAACGACAGGGAGGCGTCCTACGAACTCTGGAATCAATCCGTAACGGATAAGATCCTCCGCCTCCACGTCCGCTAGAACTTGGCCTACATTCCGGCGTTGGTCTTTGCTCTTGACCTCGGCTGAAAAACCAATGCCTCCCTTCTCGGAGCGGGCGCTAATGATCTTGTCCAGTCCAGCGAATGCCCCGCCGCAAATGAATAAAATATTGGCCGTGTTGACTTGCAGGAATTCCTGCTGGGGATGCTTGCGACCGCCTTGCGGCGGGACCGAGGCGACGGTTCCCTCAATCAGTTTTAATAGTGCCTGCTGCACCCCTTCGCCCGAAACATCGCGGGTGATGGACGGATTGTCCGACTTGCGCGAGATTTTATCGATCTCGTCAATATAAACAATACCTGATTCGGCTTTTGCCACATCATAATCACATTTCTGGAGTATTTTCTGGATAATGTTCTCCACATCCTCGCCCACATATCCCGCCTCGGTCAACGTAGTGGCATCGGCGATGGTGAAAGGCACATCCAGAAGCCGCGCCAGAGTTTCCGCCAACAAGGTTTTGCCTGAACCGGTTGGCCCTATCAATAGAATATTGCTCTTTGCCAGCTCGACCTCATGCTTCCTGCCTTGGGTGCGCAGCCTTTTATAGTGGTTGTAAACAGCCACGGCCAAGATACGCTTGGCCTTTTCCTGGCCAATGACATATTCGTCCAAGACGGTTTTAATCTCCTTTGGCTTAGGCAATTGGTCAGAATTTCCGGTGACGTTTTCCTGCAACTCCTCGCGAATAATGTCGTTGCATAGTTCCACACATTCGTCACACACGAAAACAGCCGGACCGGCAATAAGTTTTCGGACCTCATGCTGGCTTTTCCCGCAAAAAGAACAGTACAGAAGCTTTCCGCTCCCTTCCTTGCCGATTTTATCGTCACTCATCGAAACCCCCTAAACTAAATCATATGTCCGACAATGTTATCGAGCTATTAATCCAATACATTGCAATTGCCATTGCACGATCGACAACAAAAAAGCACTAAGGCAATGCCATTGGGTTAATTAACCAGAGGGTGGTGGTTGACGGCTGGTAAGAACCTTGTCTATAAGCCCATATTGGACGGCATCATCACCGCTCATAAAGTTATCACGGTCAGTGTCGATTTGAATCTTTTCCAATGGTTGGCCACAGTGCTTGGCTAAAATCTTGTTCAGGCGATCACGCACTGCGAGTATCTCCCTCGCATGAATATCAATGTCACTGGCCTGCCCTTGGAAGCCACCCAAGGGTTGGTGGATCATCACCCTAGAATGAGGGAGGCTGTAGCGTTTGCCTGCCGCCCCTCCAGCCAGCAAAAGCGCACCCATGCTTGCCGCCTGACCGATGCACAAGGTGCTGACATCAGGTTTGATAAACTGCATTGTGTCGTAGATGGCAAGCCCCGCCGTCACCAAGCCGCCGGGTGAATTGATGTAAAGGTGGATATCTTTGTCTGGATTTTCCGATTCAAGGAACAACATCTGGGCAACGACCAGATTTGCCATATAGTCCTCGACCGGGCCGACCAGAAAAATGACTCGCTCTTTTAAAAGACGCGAATAAATATCAAATGCCCGTTCGCCCCGTGCGGACTGTTCAATGACAATGGGGACTAGCCCGCCCGCCGCATGGATTTCGTTTTGTTTCATATGTTATTGCCTATAGGGTATTTATTCAACGTCATCCTTGGACGGTCTGTGAAAGGGGTGTCATCAATTCCTTGAAACCGATTTGTTTTTCACTGACGTTAGCATTTGCGAGGATGAGATCGACAACTTGGTCTTCAATGACTAAGTTCCGCACTTGATCCAATTGGTTTCGATTGGAATAATACCAGTTCACCACCTCCTCGGGTTTTTCATAACTCAAGGCAAATTCTTCAATGGTTTGGCGTACCCTCTCATTATCCACTGTCACTTTTTTAGTTTCTACGATCCGGCTAATCAGCAATCCAAGTGCAACGCGACGGAGGGCCAAAGAATGAAGCTGTTCCTTGGCAACCGCTTCGTCGAAGGGCTGTCTACGGTTGGCAAAATCGACCTTAGTGGCATTGATCAGGCTTTTCAATTCTTCATTGACCAAAGACGCGGGCAAGCTTAAAGCTTCGTTTCTCTGAAGCAACTCCTGCATGACCGAGTCTTTAGTTTTTGCATTTAACGCCCGTTGCATTTCCCTTTCCATGCTGGATTTTATTTCTGTGCGGAAAACGTCCACATCGCCGTTTTCGATTCCGTATTTTTGCACAAATTCTGCGTCCAATTCAGGTAATGTCACTTCTTCTGTAGGGTTTTCCGGGGGCGTGACCGAATCACCTTGCGCCGCTTGGTTTTCGGATGGTTGGACGATCCGGTGTTGTTCGCGGAGTCGGAGTAACATATTATCCAAATCATCGTCTTTAACTTCGGAAACGAAACGGTCAACTTCCATCATCTCAATGGGGAAGAGGACAAACTCTGGCATGATCTCGAAGTCAGCCACATATTTCAAACCCTCACCTTCGGCAGTCAATTCGGGAGTGATTAACGGACCCGATGCGGGCCTTAGCTTTTCTTCGCGGAGTGCTTCATTAAAGCTAGACTGGATCAATGCCGTGACAACCTCTTCCCTAACCCCCTTGCCATATCTCTTTTGAATCAAGCTTTGCGGCACCTTTCCTGGCCTAAATCCATCAATTTTGACGTTTCCAGCCATGGATTTGAGACGCTCTCTAACTTGTTCCTGGATTTTTTCCTCTGGAACATGCACGGTCATCTTTCTGCTTAATTCAGAAGTTGTTTCGACGGAAACTTGCATCAATATAGTCCTCAAACTGAAATTTTTGGAGAAAATCTCACAATGGCGGGCGCACTCGACACCCCTATCCCGTCCCGAAGCTGGATTGCCAGTTGGGGAAAGCGGGGCAGGGCAGGGTCAAGGCGCGTTTTATTTATGGTGCGAATGGAGAGACTCGAACTCTCAAGGGTTGCCCCACTGGAACCTAAATCCAGCGCGTCTACCAATTTCGCCACATTCGCTTGTGGAATGATGTTGGATTATACTCTAGTTTGTTGGCGTTTGACGATGTAAAACGCTCCTGGTGGAGTTTCAAGAAATGGTTGGGCCTGTGTGCGGCCTTATTTAAGTTGACTACACCTTAACACATCAGAATATTATAAGACGCTGCGAAAGTAAAGCTGCTGCGACATAAAATATTGCTTCGTTGTGACGTGTTGATTTGGCGGAGAGGGCGGGATTCGAACCCGCGTGGGGCGGTAAAGCCCCCATCCGATTTCGAGTCGGCGCCGTTATGGCCACTTCGGTACCTCTCCCTTTGGGCTAGACTTACATTATACACAAGTTCGCCGCAAGATATTGAATGCAAGCCCTGTATAATCACTTCTTTGAGCAAACTTCCTCTGCCTGCCCTGCCTTGATCATCAGTGACATGGGGTATTCGTTTTGTTGGACAAATTTCCTTGCCTCTTGTTTGGTCAGCCGTTTGGATTCTTCTTGGGCGATGCAATTGCAGAGTTTGGACAGTGCTTCATCTGCCACGCCAGAATTTCCGCTGGTTGGATGCTCCTTCTTTCTTAAGGCAAGTTCCTGATTGACACACATGTCCACATATTTGGACTCAAAAGCCTTATGGTCCAGATTATCAGAAGGTCTAGCCTGCACGGCGGGTTGCACTGGCTTGTCGCTCGCCTTCCCCGAGTCGCTATTTCCACAACCGGAAAGTGCTAGAAGGGCAGAGACGAGCAGCAAAGGGAATACACATTTCAAGTTCTTCATGTCTATGGTCTGTCGTGATAGGGAATTTTTTGTGGGTCTTGGTGTTGGCAGGTTAAAATACCGCCATGCAGTCAATCTTGTCAACCATAAACCAAATCATTGCCCATGTGTAAACTAACCAACACCGGCCAAGCTTTTCCCCGACCCAGAGTGACGGTTGCCAGCGTAGTCGAAAGGGATGGTCGTTTTCTGGTGGTCGAAGAGTGTACCGAAGGCGGCGAGGTGGTCATCAACCAACCGGCGGGCCATGTCGAACAGGGCGAAACTTTATTAGAGGCTGCGGTGCGTGAAACCTTTGAGGAAACCGCATGGCAATTTACCCCCGAATTTCTCATCGGCGTTTACCTTTGGGCGCACCCCAGTGGCAGCAGCTATTTACGTGTCTGTCTTGCGGGGAGTGTTAGCGAGTATCAGGCTGATAGTCCTTTGGATGAAGGCATTCTAGGTACGCACTGGTTTACCCGTGGGGAATTGCAAGCTCAAAATGAACGCTTGCGCAGCCCCTTGGTTTTGGCTGTCATCGACGATTATCTGGCCGGCGAACGCTACCCGCTCAGTGTGCTGAAATCGTTTCTTTGCTCTTCAAGCCGATGAGCCAGCGGGTCATCGTCGGCATGTCGGGTGGCGTGGATTCATCCGTCACGGCCTTGGTGTTGCTTGAGCAAGGCTATGAAGTATCCGGCCTATTCATGAAGAACTGGGATGAGGACGACGGCACTGAATTTTGCACCGCCAAAGAGGATTTATCGGATGCTCAGGCGGTGTGCGACAGGTTGGGCATTCCTCTAAACACGGTCAATTTCTCCGCCGAGTATTGGGATCATGTTTTCGAGATTTTCTTGCGTGAGTACGCCGCCGGACGCACTCCAAACCCCGATATCCTCTGCAACAAGGAAATCAAGTTCAAGGCTTTTTTAGACTATGCCCAAGACTTGGGGGGCGAGTTGATAGCCACCGGCCACTATGCCCGTGTCGATGAGTTAGGCGGACGTTACCGTTTATTGAAAGGGCTGGATGGCAACAAGGACCAAAGTTATTTCATCTATACCCTAGGCCAGCCGCAGTTGTCCCGCACCCTGTTTCCGATTGGGGGAATGGAAAAGCCCAAGGTCCGTGAAATCGCGTCTAAGGCAGGTTTCGACAATGCCCGCAAACGCGACAGCACCGGAATTTGCTTTATCGGCGAACGCCGGTTTAAGGAATTCCTCCAACGCTATCTACCTGCACGTCCGGGGGAAATTCAAACCACCGAAGGTGAAATCGTCGGCAGCCATGAAGGATTGATGTATTACACCTTGGGTCAGCGGCGCGGTTTTGGCATCGGTGGCGTGAAAGGCGCAGATCAGGAGGCATGGTATGTCTTGCAAAAGGATTTGCTGCATAATGTCTTGATAGTCGGGCAGGGTCATGACCATCCTTGGCTATTCACAAATTCCCTCGAAGCCGGAACCTTGGATTGGTGCGACAATCATCCATTGCTGGAACCCTTGCGCTGCACCGCCAAAACCCGCTACCGGCAACCCGACCAGGCTTGCCGGGTCGAGCCTTTGGATAATGACCGCTGTAAGGTCGTTTTCGACGAACCGCAACGGGCTGTGACACCAGGGCAGTCGGTGGTGTTTTATCAAGGTGAGGAATGTTTGGGGGGCGGGGTGATTGAGAGTACGATGTGGTCAAACTAAGTTTAGGGTGAGGTTATGAGCGTTGCATTACGATTATATGAACAACTGACCGAAGCCGGGGAAGACAAAACCCGTGCTAAACTCATCGCCGAGGCTTTTGAACAGTTCGAGGAGCGTTATCCCAACCTCAAAGAGATAGCGACACAAGGCCATGTGCGCGAAAGCGAACTCCGCCTGCAAAAAGAGATCAAGGAAGTTGAGGGCCGTTTGCAAAAGGAAATCAGAGAAGTCGAGGGGCGTTTGCAAAAGGAAATTAGGGAAGTTGAGGGCCGTTTGCAAAAGGAAATCAAAGGGATTGATATTAAAATATTGGAGCTTGAAAGCCGCTTGCAAAAGGAAATCAGGGAGGTCGAGGGCCGACTGCTAAAGGAAATCAAAGGGATTGACATTAAAATATTGGAGCTTGAAGGCCGCTTGCAGAAGGAAATCAAAGAAGTGGAAATAAAATTACAACAAACCGAAGTCAGGCTTGTTTCTGCCATCCACCGGCAAACCTATTGGGTCATCGGTTCAGTGGGTACGGTGATTGGTTTCATTCGCTTATTGGATTGGTTGTTGGCAAATTTGTCGAAGTTTTGAGTAGGCAGCGCACTGACAACTTTCGGTGTTGAAATGAGTAATCTTGATATTGTTTTTGGATATACAAAAAAAATTGAGAAATTTTTAGAAACGGAGTTTAAGGCAGAGGGTCGAGGGCTGCATACAAAGATTAACAGTATAGAGTACCTTTTACCTATCGCATTAATTAAAAAAGTTCGCTGGATTGCAACCATCAGGAACAATATGGCGCATACGGAAGGCTTTGAATTTGACAATATAGATGATTTTAAGTCAACCTGCGAAGCTGTATTATCAGAACTTGAAGCTATAAGAAGAGATAGTGCTGTATTAGGAAAACAAAGAAAGGCTCCTTTGCAACTCAGCCCTAAAGCACAACACAAAAGGATAAAAAATCAAGTAGACTCATTGATTGATAGAAGATTTAAAGACCAAAGGAAGGAATATTCTGCCTTTGTTGACACCTCAAGATCAATTCCCTTAAACCAATCGAAGCGAGGGATTAATAATAGGAATATCAATAAGAATATAAAGAAAAGCACTTGGAAGACAATGCTTGCAGTCGCATTATTTATACTTTTTGGAGTTATTGGAATTTCGAGGTGGAAAGAGGTTAGTAATTTTTTCAATACCTATAATAATCCAGTCAATCTGGAATCGATTCCTTATCAGGATGACGACATAAAGCCCAAGCGGAGGCACAAGTAACTTGGCTTCTGAGATAAAGCCATTAAAATGTTACAGAAATTTTTAGTACAAATTGGTTAATTTTGTTAAGATGTAGAAGCTGACTTGCCCGCGATAAGATGTGAGATCGAAGGTTCAGGCCCTTATCGTTCGTGGGCAAGCCCACTCCTATGTGTCATGTAAAAAATAGATTATACAGCGTTTTCTATATCCATTGGTTACTTACTTAATGTACCTCCATGTCGGCAAAGGGTTGCCGACCTACTGCACATCAAGGATTGTAGGGCGGCAAACCTTTGCCGCCAACGATAAACAAATTAATCAATCGACATTAAAAACTCTGTAATTGAACTTAAAGATAATGCGGTAATAAAGATACCGGATTGCCCACAAAAAGTCTTCACAAAATTATATGCTAAAATAACGGATGGCAGACCTTAATTCACCACCCTCAAATTGAAGGCAAACCATGAACTCAAATCTTCATGAAAACGATTTGTACGCTTGGACACGTCAGCAAGTGCAATTGCTAAAATCTGGGCAGTTAAGTGCATTGGATGTATCAAACCTGATTGATGAGGTTGACGATATGGGAGGTAGTATTCGCAACCAGCTTGAAAGTCGTTTGGAAGTTTTGCTAATGCATCTATTGAAATGGCAGTACCAGCCGAATTATCGTGGGCGTAGCTGGCAACTGACGATTAAGGAACAGCGCCGTAAAATAGAAAGATTGATCCGCAAAAACCCAAGTTTGCAAAATACCTTAGACCAGACACTTGCCGATGCTTATGGGGATGCCATCCTTGCTGCGGCCAAGGAAACCGGCATGGCTGAAAATATTTTCCCGGAGCAATGCCCTTATTCCATTCAGCAGATTATTTACTCCGATTATCTACCTGATTGACAGAAAAACAAAACCTATGAATCTCACCAACCTCTCCCCCGTCGATGGCCGCTATGCAGGCAAAGTTGATTCCTTGCGACCCATACTCAGCGAATATGGCCTGATCCGCTTTCGGGTAATGGTCGAAATCCGTTGGTTGCAGGCCTTGTCCTTGGAACCTGCCATCATTGAAGTCCCCCCTTTTAGCGAAGCAGCCAATGCAAAACTGGAAAGTTTATTATCCGATTTTAGTTTGACCGATGCAGAACGAGTAAAGGAAATCGAAAAGACCACTAACCACGATGTCAAGGCTGTGGAGTATTTCCTAAAAGAGCGCATCGCCGACGTGCCGGAACTGATGAAGGTCAGCGAGTTCATTCATTTCGCCTGTACCTCGGAGGATATTAATAACCTGTCCTATGCCTTAATGTTGAAACAGGCGAAAGAGCAGGTATTGCTGCCCGCCATGGCGGAACTTGTCACCCGTATTCGCAATTTAGCCAAGGATTTCTCAGCCCAGCCTATGTTGTCGCGCACCCACGGCCAGCCTGCGACCCCAACCACTGTGGGCAAAGAATTTGCCAACGTGGCGGTGCGCATGCAGCGACAGTCCGAGCTTTTTGCAAAAGTTGAATTATTGGGGAAAATCAACGGTGCGGTGGGAAATTACAACGCCCATGCGGTCGCTTATCCAGAGGTTGATTGGCCGTTGTTCGCAAAGGGCTTTGTCGAATCGCTCGGGCTGACTGTCAATACGCATACCACTCAGATCGAACCACATGATTATATTGCAGAACTCTTCCATGCCTTGGCGCGTTTCAACACCATTTTGATTGACTTTAACCGCGATGTCTGGGGTTATATCAGCCTAGGCTATTTTATCCAGAAGACGGTGGCGGGGGAAGTCGGCTCCTCCACCATGCCACACAAAGTCAACCCTATCGACTTTGAAAACTCCGAAGGCAATCTTGGCATAGCCAACGCTTTGTTTAACCATCTTGCGGAGAAATTGCCGATTTCCCGCTGGCAACGCGATTTGACCGATTCCACCGTGTTGCGTAACATCGGAGTGGGCATTGCCCATACCCTTATCGCTGTCCAATCCAGCTTGAAGGGTCTTTCCAAGCTTGAGTTGAATCCTTCCATGCTTGAAGCCGACCTGGACACCAACTGGGAAGTGCTGGCTGAACCCATCCAAACCGTAATGCGACGTTACGGGGTTGAGCAGCCCTACGAGAAATTGAAGGAACTGACGAGAGGGCGGCGCATCGGCAGAGAAGACTTGCGCCGTTTCATCACAAGTCTGGACATACCGGAAGAGGTTAGACAAAACTTGCTGGCTTTGACCCCGCGGGATTATATTGGTTATGCGAATAGCTTGGCGAAGCAAACTTGATTTGTTGGAAACAGTAAAGGGAAAATCTTCGATGCTTGGTAAAGCCTTAAGGATAGCCGGTATTATTATTTGTTCTGCCCTGATTGCAAGCTGCAACATTGTTTCCAGATGGCAAAAACAGGAGATCACGATAACTGCGATTGATGACAAATTGCCAGGGAAAACGCGCTGTTTGCTGAAAAATGAGGAGGGCGTTTGGAAGGTGATGCCAAACACTAAGGCACTGATCCTTCGGGATGAAAACGCCTTGGAAGTGCAATGCGTCAACACCACGCAATTTGGCAAAGAGCTGGTGCCAACCAACTTCGATAAAGGCGACCTAGTTTTCGGCTTATTATTTTTCTGCGTTATGTGTCCTTTAGAAATGTATTACAATACTTGGTATTGGTATGCACCTTTTGTCACCGTATTAATGAAAGATAGAAGGGATATGGAATTTATCGACCCTTTACTACAACCTGGCAATAGTAAGAAATAGCACTTACAGCATTTTCAACATCAAAGAGTTACTTGGTAGTGGGTATAATAGCACAGGTTATTCGGTTAACCTGAAGGTTTAACGGAATGTCTGTTTTAGGTATATTTTTAAGATGAAAATGCTGTACATCAAGATTTCTCTATGCTTCACATACCTTTTGCAGAAATGTATGCCAACCAATCATTTAAACGCGTATAATAATGCACCTATGGGCTTCCCTCAGCGCGGTAGGGCGCAACAGGCGTGTTCCGTCGTTTTGGCAACGTCTTTTGTTGACCGTCAAAACGGCCTATGTGCCATTTTTTTCACCGCTAGGAGTCCCGATTTGCATTCATGTACAGCGTTTTTTCTTAACAAAGGAAAATAATAAAGGACACTCATTCAAACTATCCTGTGTGTCTGTGCTTTGCAAAATGGTATAACCCAACAAGTAACTATTCGATATTAAAAACGCTGTAAATGGAAACCAAAAACCAAGCACTTTTGAGAGCTTGTACGCTTGACGACTACCTCGCTCAAGAGCGCGTGGCGGAAATCCGTCATGAGTATTTGGATGGGATGGTTTACGACATGGCCGGGGAAACCTTGGAACACAGCACTATTTGTGCGAAGGTGTCTGGCGAGCTTTATGCCCAATTGAAGGGTAAGCCTTGCCGCACTCTATCGCCGAACATGAAGATTTTAAGCGGGGTGTATTCCCCAGGGCAGTCGAAAGGTTTGTTTTCCTATCCCGATGTCGCTGTGGTCTGCGAGGAACCGAAGTTTCACGACGAGCGGCGCGATGTGTTGCTAAACCCCATCTTGATTGTCGAAGTGCTTTCTCCGGGCACTGAACTGTTCGACCGGGACGAAAAATTCCTGCGCTACCGCACCTGCTTGGACTCGTTGCAAAATTATGTTTTGATTTCCACCGCCACCCCCATGGTTGAGTTGTTTCAGCGCCAACCGCGAGGTTTCTGGCTTTATTCAGATGCGGTTGGAATGGACGCAACGATTAGTCTACCAGCCATCGACTGCGAATTGGCCTTGGCGGATATCTATGGGCGTGTAAGCTTTCCGGTTGACAATTAACCGCATTTATCACACTGAAAATAATGAAATATCTAATGTTTAAACCTTTATTGTTGGTCTTTTGCCTAATCACAGTATCCACTTCCCAAGTGCAGGCTGAAGACACTCCGGTCCAACGCCTGCACAATTTCCTTGCCAAAGCGGCCAGCTTGCAAGCCGATTTCCGTCAAGTGGTCATCAGCGATAAGGGTGAATCAGGTAAACAAAGCAGCGGTGTTTTCTTTTTGCAAAGGCCGGGCAAATTTCGTTGGGACTACACCAAACCTTACCAGCAGGAAATAATTTCCAATGGGGGCAAAGTTTGGTTTTATGACGTGGACCTAGCCCAAGTGACGGCCCGCAAACTGGACAAGGCGATAGGTTCGACTCCAGCCTTGCTGTTGACCGGCGAGGTGGCCTTGGAAAAAAACTTCACCATCCAATCCCAAGACAAGGAAGAAGGGCTTTATTGGATCAAGCTCATTCCCAAAGAGGAAGAAAGCGGCTTCAAATATGTGTTGATTGGATTGGACGGTGAAAACTTGGCAGGCATGGAATTGAGTGACAATTTCGGGCAATTGACGCGGATTTACTTTTCCAACCTGAAACTCGGAGTAAAACTGGACTCGGCGAAGTTTGACTTCAAAACGCCTGCGGGTGTGGATGTGTTCGAGGACAAGTAAAAAGTTCTATTCACCGTGGCCCTAGAAAATCACAAACCTCTGGCGGAGCGATTACGTCCGGCTAAATTGGACGAGTTCATTGGTCAATCTCATCTCATAGCCCCAGGCAAGCCTCTGTATGAGGCTATCAAGGCAGGTAGACTGCATTCAATGGTTTTCTGGGGGCCGCCGGGCACAGGCAAGACCACGCTGGCAAGGCTGATTGCCAACCACGCCAACGCCCATTTCCTTAGCCTTTCGGCGGTGCTGTCGGGTGTCAAGGAGATTCGCGAGGCGGTGGGTACGGCAAAAAGGGTGTTGGCAGAAGAAAATCGCCGGACCATTCTATTTGTAGACGAGGTACACCGCTTCAACAAATCCCAGCAGGATGCTTTTCTGCCGCACGTCGAGGACGGCACGTTTTATTTTATCGGCGCGACGACGGAAAACCCATCATTCGAGTTGAACAACGCTTTGTTATCGCGGACTCGGGTGTATGTCCTGAAAAGCCTGAGCGAGGAGGATTTACTTAATGTGATCGAGTGGGCCTTGCAGGACGAAAAGCGTGGCTTGGGCCTTCCCCTGATTAATTTTCCAAAACTACTACGCAATGAGTATGTGGCGGCGGCGGATGGAGATGCCCGAAGATTGTTAAACCTGTTGGAAATTACTGCCGACCTGATGGATGGCGTGGAACGGGCCATTACTGAAAGCCTAGCCAGGCAAGTGTTGGCTGGGGGCAGTGTCCGGCGTTTCGACAAACAGGGGGAAAATTTCTACAATCAGATATCGGCCTTGCACAAGTCGGTTCGTGGCAGTAGCCCGGATGCTGCCCTCTATTGGTTTTGCCGGATGCTAGACGGGGGTTGTGACCCTGTGTATTTGGCTCGCCGTATCGTCCGTATTGCTTCCGAGGATATTGGCAATGCCGACCCGCGTGCCCTACAATTAGCGCTTAATGCTTGGGATGTGCAAGAACGGTTGGGAAGCCCGGAAGGCGAATTGGCGCTGGCCCAGGCTTTGGTTTATTTGGCTTGTGCGCCTAAAAGCAACGCAGTTTACATGGCCTATAATATTGCCCGCAAGGAAGCAGCAGAATCTGGTAGCTTGGAGGTGCCTGTGCATCTCCGTAATGCACCCACTAATTTGATGAAGAGCTTGGATTACGGCAAAAACTACCGATATGCCCATGACGAGCCGGATGCCTATGCGGCTGGCGAGAACTACTTTCCAGAAAATATGGGTCAGCGGCAATATTACCGCCCTGTCCCGCGCGGTTTGGAGATCAAGATCGCCGAGAAGTTGGCAAGGCTGCGCGAATTGGACAAATCCAGCCCTATGACCGATGATTAGGCTTAACGAACAACAATTGGCGAGGTGGTTTCATGGTAGCGGGCGATAATGAAGTTGTAATCAAAAATTCTGAACGGCGTCGCCATGACCGCGTTGACGACGAAATCATGATGTACTGGAAGGTAGTCAAGCCTGAGGATATCCCCGAAGAGATTAGCAAAGATTGGGAAATGATGCCAGACGAGATTCCCATGGAGATTAGTAATAATACCGAATCCGTCGCTGAATGCTCGCTTGCTTCGCAGATAAAATTGCTGAGTTTGGAGACGGCTGAGTTGTTGAAGCGGATAGGGCGCACCGATCCTCTATTGGCGAAATATTTGACAGTTTTGGAACGCAAGGTAGACGCTTTGGCTAGCGCGGTGATCGTACAAGACGATATTAACAAGAGTCATTCCACCCATTATGTCAATCTCAGCGTATCCGGGGTGGCCTTTCTAACGGCAGAGGGATACCCAATTGGAACCTTGCTTGAATTGGAAATGGTCTTTTTGCCTACATTGACTAGCGTCGTCGCCTATGGACGGGTGATTTATTGCATACGCTACTCCGGTGAAAAGCTGCTTTCCCATCGCATTGGAGTAGGCTTCATTCGTTTGCATTATTATGATCGTGAAATGTTGGAAAGGCATGTGGACAGTCGCAAAGTTCAAGGAAAGGAAGCGCAGGAAGATAAATGAACCTCAAGGATGGCTATTTGACACGACCTCTTGAAGCACTGGATGAATTAGCGATACGGAATAAATTGTCACCCGAGACAAAATCCCGAATCGCCGAGATTGAAATTCACGCTGAATTGGACTCGACCAATTCCCGACTGATGAGATTGGCTGCCTGTGATTCAGTGCCTCTGGGCACGGTTTGCCTTGCCGAGTGCCAAACCCAAGGGAGAGGTAGGATTGGGCGGGTTTGGCATACACCCCCCGGCGGCAATATTTGCCTTTCCTTGCTTTGGCGATTCAACGACTTTAACGCATTTTCCGGGCTTAGCTTGGCGATTGGTGTCGCCATCGTCCGGGCTTTACGCACGGCTGGGGTGGAGGGTGTAGGTTTAAAATGGCCGAACGACATTCTCTGGCGGGAAAGAAAACTGGGAGGCATTTTAGTGGAAGTTTCCGGCGAAGCCCATGATAACCATTCCGTGGTCATAGGCATCGGGCTGAATGTCCATATTCCATCAGACCGGGCTGGAGACATAGACCAAGCGTGGGTCGATCTCAATCAAATCACCGGCGGCCATCCGCCTTCCCGAAACCAACTGATTGCCCTGCTGCTCGACGAACTTTTTCTATTGTTGCCGAATTATCCTATGCAGGGCTTGCAGAGCCATATTGAAGACTGGCGGCAATGGCACTGCCAAGCCGGACAAAGGGCAGTGCTGCATTTGGGTGGCAAGGCAATACGGGGTGTAGTGTCGGGAGTGAGTGACGATGGTTTGCTATTGATGGACTGTGATGAGGGCGGACTTAGGCAATTTGCATCGGGAGATTTGAGGTTGAGGGCCGATGATTGATCCCAGCGACTCATTTCTGCTGATTGACATTGGTAACAGCCTCACCAAATGGGGGGTGGCAAAGAATGGCCGGATTGATCCGGGCGAGCCTTTCGCCACTCAATGCTTCAAGAATAACCCTGAAACACTTGTAAATTGTTGGCTGAATAGACTGCCTCCGACACAGGTGGTGGTTGCCAACGTCGCCGGGTCGGAAATTGCGGCTTGCCTTGTTAGCTGGACCCAGCGATATTGGAATTTGGCCCCTCGGTTTGTCAGTTCAGAGGCTGAGGGGTTTGGTGTCCACAATGCTTATTTAGACCCTGGAAAATTGGGCGTTGATCGTTGGGTGGCGCTGATTGGGGCTCACCATGCCTATCCCGGCCCGGTGTGCGTGGCAGATTTTGGCACTGCCATCACGGTGGATGCCCTAAATTCCGAAGGAGTGCATTTGGGTGGGGTCATTGCCCCAGGGCTGAAGCTGATGCACCGGTCGCTGGTGTCGGGAACCCATGATTTGCCACTGGCCGGGGAGGCTTTTCACGAAAGTTTGGCTCGCGAAACCGCCGCCGCGATTGCGAGCGGAACACGCCAAGCCGCCGCTGGCTTGGTTGAACGCTGCTATCGGGAAGCCGCTACTAAATCGGGAAGCGAGCCGCGTTTGTTGCTAACGGGTGGCGATGCGCCGACCATTGCCCCTTTGCTGGAAATGCCTTTTGAGTCAAGGCCCGAGTTGGTGCTGGAAGGGTTGCTCACCATGGTTCTGTTGCGTTAATTGTCCTTCGACAACGTTGCGGTATTAATTTTTTGCTTGTGACCTTCCTAGTGCGTCCGCTTGCTTGCCATGAAGCCGGTCAAATGCGTTGCTGTGGGAGCGTTTTTAACCGCGATTCTCGGCATTTGTCGCGGTTAAAAACGGCTCCCACGGATGCACCGATACGAGCCAAAACCTTAACGGCCCAGGTAGTTCCAAGTAAAATGGCGCACCGAGGTGGTCAGCGTCACCGGGTAGCCCTTTGCCCATTGCGGGTCGGCGGGGTTGATGACCTTGCCGGTCAAGGTGTCGGTCAGTTGCGAACGGGCCAAGATGGCCGGGTCGCCCTGCCAAGTCAGCACCATTTGCGAAAAGAACCCGGCACTTCCTGCGTTGACCCAGTTCGTGCCATCAAATTTTTTCACTGTTGCGGGCCCATCCCCAAAGTTAAAATACCTAGTGGCAAGCGTGGGGGCATTGGCGAAACCTATGCCGCCTGCTTGGGCGTTTGGGTCCAAGCCAAGCCCCAAGGATCAGGAGCACAGAAATAATAAACCCCATCATCATTTCCTTGTGTCTTGACGGTTGAGAAAGAAAACACTGTAAAACCAGATAATGTCAATGATTATAAACAACAAAATAATCAATTCGCAACCACAATGGGATTAAAAAGATCTGTAGGGCGGATACAGGGATGTGATCCGCCGAATGCTGGCGACCGACCCAAACATTCAGCGGAACCCGTCCATGGTTCCGCCCTACGGATCTGCGTGGGAATGCCTCAGGCGACGCTCCAGCGTCGGAGGTATCGAACCGCAGAGCGGTAAAGGCTGCATTCCCACGCGGGAGCGTGGGAACGATAAAAATAGGGGAAAAGGTTTCACGCAACGACGCAAAGGCGCAACGTAAATCGCTCTTCGTTGCGCCTTTGCGAGCTTTGCGTGAGGATTTCTTTGCCTTTGATTTTGGTGTGCAGCCCTACGGCCCTATTTTATTGGCAGGGTGGTATTTTTTTTAACTGTTCAGCCAGCATTCGGTCCACTATGCGCAACCATCCGCCTAGGGGCGTGTCAATCAAAAATAGGCCGACAACGACACCGATCATATTGGCAAGCATGTCATAGGGATCGTTGCTGCGTAAGCCGCTGAGTCCTTGCAGAATTTCAAGCCCACCCCCCATGAAAAGCAGAAAAACCGGCCAACGCCAATGGCGGTGGAAACTCACGCCAAACCAGTACATCAATCCAGCGTAGGCGGTGACATGATGAGCCTTGTCCCAGCCGAAAAACGAAGGCAATTGCGGCGGCCTAGGCGTTAGGGATAGCCAGATGACGATTAGAACCATGATCCAGCCGATAGCCTGCCAGAGTTTTTCATAGTGTAGACCGGTGGTGAGTTTAGTCGCTGTTTGTTGTGGCATGTGATTTCCAAAAAGTAAAGACAAGATATTTTGTCCGTCATTCCGGCATGGACCGCCGGACAAATCGGCAGGACAGCCGATTTGCGCGGCTCCGCCGCCCGAAGGGGGCAATACTGTTGAATTAAGGAGTAGGTCGGCATCCCTATGCCGACTGGACACACGGTTTGTTCCGGCGGCAAAGGGTTGTCCCCCTACGTTTTGGCTTGCTCTAACCAGTACCCGCAATAATCCCGGCAACGGGTTCGCCTCCAAGGCTCAGGCATACATCCAGCAATGCCTCCCAAGTATCGCCAGACTCCATGCCTTTTATCATCCGGTCTGCCTTGGCGCACAACAACAAAGCCCGATGTGCTTGGTCTAGGGTCAGCCTTTGCGCAGCAGTGGACAAACTTGACTTGCGCTTGTCCCAAACCCTCTCTTTTTGTCTGGAAAAAGCAGATTCCAAGCCCTCGCCACCATCCATCAGGTGTTTGATTCTGCACAATAGTCTTATGTCCCTTGCCAAGGCCCAAAGGACTACGGCATTGGCTATGCCTTCTCCTCGCAGCCCTTGCAGCACACGATGAGCCCGGGTAATTTGGCCTTGCAAGGCTGCCTCGGCCAAGTCGTAGACATCATAGCGGGCGCTATCGGCCACCGATTTGCGGATCATGTCATCGCTTATCCGCTTAGGGCCGTAAAGGATATGCAGCTTCTCTATTTCTTGCGCAGCCGCCAGCAGATTGCCTTCCACTCTGGCTGCGAGGATGAGTAGCCCCGAGCGGTCGGCGAGCATTTTTTTGGCGCTCATTCGTTTGTCCAGCCAAGCAATCAACGGTTGCCCGGAAAGCGGCCAAACCTGCACAAAGACACCCTTCTTTTCCAACACTTGGAACCAGGCGGCTTTCTGATCGGTGGCGGTTAGTTTGGGCAGGGTGACGATAAGCACGGCATCGTCGGGTAAACGCTTGGCATAGGCTTCCAACGCAGCCGCGCCTTCTTTGTCGGGTTTGCCGGACAGGCGCAAATCGAGAATCCGGGGTTCACCAAACAGGGAAAAGGAACTGCAAGCTTCCAGCAGACGACCCCAATCGAAGCTGCCATCAACGTAAAACACTTCCCTGTCAATAAATCCCCGCCCGAAGGCGGCCTTGCGAACGGTGTCCAAGGCTTCATTTAATTGCAGCGGCTCATCCCCGGAAATGATATAGACCGGTGCGATGGATTTGCCCAAGGCCATGGGCAATTGATCCAGAGACAGTTTCACGGTTTTTTCTCAGGCGTTTTAGCAGGTTCAGGTGCGGGGGCCGGTGATTTCCTTATGTCGTTCACCACTCGACGCAGCAACGATTGTGCTGCCTCATTGGCAAGCGCCTCGTAAATCTGGGCTTCTTCCGCTTGTTGTGCCAGCGGTAGGGTCTGGTCGTTGTAATAATCGCGTTTGACTTCAAACTCCTTGCGTTCTCGGAGTACCACGCCTTTGGGGCTGCGCACATCATAGCTGATGCGGTAGCTCAAATCGAAGCCGTTGGCTTTGCCTGCATTGCTCAAGGTAATGGACTGACGCCGGAAAGTCGCTTGGTACATATGGATGATGGCGTCACTTTCCGCTGGCTCGAAAACCTGTTTTCCGCCAACGGCTGTCAAGGCAGATACAAAGACGGTGGCAAAGCCGGTATGCGATGCCGGACCTTCGAGATATAGCCGTTGGGCAAACGCGTTGTCGGCACCACCGCCAACCGTACTGCCACGTAGATGGAATCCGCAACCGGCTAGTGCCATCAATGCGAATAGGGCCAAGATGGCGAATCTGGGATAAGCTTTAAGGCCAATTCCGAACAAGTTTAGTCTTTTCATATCACGATGTTGACGAGTTTGCCTGGTATCACAATGACCTTTTTTGGGGTTTTGCCTTCGACAAAACGTTGCACGGCTTCGTCAAGCAAGGCCGTTGCTTCAATAGCCTCTTTCGATGCCGTCACTGGCACGGTGATTTTGCCGCGCAGTTTGCCATTGACTTGAACCACTAGTTCTAGTGATTCTTGCACCAAAGCAGCTTCGTCCTCGTTCGGCCAACCCGCTTCTAGAATATCCACTTCCGGTTGCAGTTGCGCCCAAAGTGCGTGGCAGATATGCGGGGCGATGGGATAAAGCAAGCGGGTTACAATCGAATAGCCATCAAACGCAACGACGGCGGCACTTTTTTGGAAAGCAGCCAAACGTTCTGGCTGGCCTTGCAGTAAGTCGCCATTCCAAAAACCTTTGTCATCCGCCAAGACATTCAATATCTTCATCGCCGCCGAGACGACCGTGTTGAACTGATGCTTGGCGAAGTCGAAATTGGCTTGCTTTAGGGTAAGATGGATAGTCCTGCGAGCCTCCCGGTGCTTGTCCTCCAAAGGGAATGTCACCCAGTCATCGACCCGCAAAACTCCTCGATCAGGAAACACAGAAAACGACCCATTGACATTTGATGCGAGCCTAGTCCATAAACGCTTTAAAAAGCGGTAAGCCCCTTCCACCCCAGTGTCTGACCATTCCAGCGACTGCTCCGGCGGGGCGGCAAACATCATGAACAATCGCGCCGTATCCGCGCCGTATTGGTCAATTAAGGATTGCGGGTCAACGCCGTTGTTTTTAGACTTGGCCATTTTTTCGATGGCACCGATGACTACGGACTGTCCATCCGTTTTCAAGGCCGCGCTGACCGGACGGCCACGTTCGTCGGTGTGCAGGTCCACTTCCGCCGGATTGTAGTAATGCTTTTTGCCGTCGGCGCTTTCCCGGTAAAACGTCGGCGCAACCACCATGCCTTGCGTCAACAAATTTTTAAACGGCTCGTTGCCGGGGGCCAAGCCCTCGTCCCGCATCAGTTTGTGGAAAAAGCGGGCGTACAACAAATGCAAAATGGCGTGTTCGATGCCGCCGATGTATTGATCCACCGGCAGCCAATAATTTGCCCGTTCGTCCAACATTGAGGTTGATGCATCCGGGCAGGCATAGCGGGCGTAATACCATGATGACTCGACAAACGTGTCGAAGGTGTCGGTCTCGCGCTCCGCCGCCGCGCCGCATTGTGGGCAGGTGGTTTGATACCACTGCGGCATTTTTTTTAATGGCGAACCGATGTCAAGTGTCACATGCTCCGGCAGCACGACCGGCAACTGGTCTTCTGGAACCGGCACATCGCCGCAAATGGGGCAATGGATGATCGGAACCGGGCAACCCCAATAACGCTGGCGGGAAATGCCCCAATCGCGCAAACGGAACTGGGTGCGTTTTTGGCCGAGTCCTTTGGCTTCCAAGTCGGCGGCGATGGCATCAAAGGCTTGCTGAACGCCTAACCCGTCATACTTGCCGCTGTTAACCAAAATCATCCATTCATCTTTTAGAGCATACCAATCCTGCCAATATTTCTGGTCAAATGGCATGTCACGTTCACCGCTGCCGCTGCCATCACCATAGCTAGCCCCACTTCCAGAACCGCCACCATATCCCAGTGTTTCGGCAGCATCCAATCCGATTCCAACAATTTTCCTGTTTATCACTTGGATAATTGGTAAGCCATATTTGTTGGCAAATTCAAAATCCCGCTCGTCATGTGCCGGCACTGCCATTACCGCGCCCTCGCCATAGCCCCATAACACATAATTCGCCACCCACACCGGCAGTTTCTCGCCGTTCAAGGGATGAATCACATAACGGCCAATCGACATTCCTTTCTTTTCCATGGTCGCCAAATCCGCTTCTGCTGTACCGCCTTGCTTGCATTCTTCTATGAAGGCGGCAATCTCCGTGTTGTCTTCCGCCGCCGCCAAAGCCAGCGGATGCTCTGCCGCCACGGCGACATAGGTTGCACCCATCAAGGTGTCCGGGCGGGTGGTGTAGACTTTCAATACTTCGCCTTCACCAATATGGCTTAATTCACTAACATCAAGAGGGGAGGGGGGTACAATCGGAAAATGCACCTCGCAGCCGTAACTCTTGCCTATCCAATTGCGCTGCATGGTCTTGACTTGCTCGGGCCACCCCGGCAGATTGTCCAACTCGCTCAACAATTCCTCGGCATAGGTAGTGATGCGCATGAAATACATGGGGATGTCGCGCTTCTCCACCAGCGCACCGGAACGCCAGCCGCGCCCATCAATCACCTGCTCGTTGGCCAGCACCGTATTGTCCACCGGGTCCCAATTCACTGGGGCGGTTTTTTTGTAAATCAAACCTTTGTTGAATAACCGGGTGAACAGCCATTGCTCCCAACAGTAATAGTCAGGGCGACAGGTCGCTAGTTCCCGGTCCCAGTCAATCGCCAGCCCCAACGCTTTAAGCTGTTTGCGCATGTAATCAGCGTTGGCATAGGTCCAAGCCGCCGGTGCGACGTTGTTCTGCATGGCGGCATTTTCCGCCGGCAAGCCGAAAGCGTCCCAACCCATGGGCTGGAGTACATTCTTGCCCTGCATGCGCTGGTAGCGGCTAATGACATCGCCGATGGTGTAATTGCGCACATGGCCCATGTGCAATCGTCCGCTGGGATAGGGAAACATGGATAGGCAGTAGTATTTTTCGCGGGTGGGGTCTTCCACCGCTTTGAATACTTGGGCATCGGACCACGCTTGTTGGGCCTCTTTTTCGATGTGTTGCGGCTGGTAAATTTCTTCCATTGATCGAAGGTTCGGTTGTCGGTAAAAAAAGAGTTAGAATACAGCAGCCAAGGGCAAATCTAAAGCAGACACTTTGGGGTTTCGGTCCAACAGGGCACTTTAGCCTCATTTGACGGCCTGAAAAACCGTGTCGTAGGGGCTAAACATACGACGAACACTATGAATTCTAATTAAGAGGGCAATATGCGCAGGGTGGTTTTCAATCAGAAAGGCGGGGTGGGTAAATCGACTATTGCTTGTAATCTAGCCGCCATCAGCGCCATCGACGACAAAAAAACGCTGGTCATCGACTTGGATGTGCAGGGCAATACAACGCATTATTTGTTGGGGGGGAAAATCACCGACCCTGACCGCACCATTGCTCATTTTTTCAAAGAGTCGCTCGGCGTTAATCTATTTGGCAAGTCCAATTCACAAGTTTTGGCCTCGGTCATCCACGAAACCCGTTGGCCCAATCTCTACGTCATTCCCGCCCATGCAGAACTGGAACCCTTGCAAAGCCGGTTGGAATCGCGCTACAAAATTTACAAATTGCGCGAGGCATTGGACCAACTGGAAGGTTTTGACCATGTCTACCTTGATACGCCGGCCGCGCTCAACTTCTACAGCCGCACGGCCCTGATTGCTGCCAAGCTATGCCTGATTCCCTTCGACTGCGATGCTTTTTCTCGCGACGGGCTTTATAACCTGCTCGCCACTATCGCCGAAATCAAGGCCGACCATAACGCCGATCTAACCATCGAAGGCATCGTTGTCAATCAATTTCAATCCCGTGCCAACCTACCGCAGCAATTGGTCGAATCCTTGATTGCGGAAGGCCACCCGGTACTCGATAGCAAGATTTCCCCCTCGGTCAAGGTGCGCGAGTCCCACAGCGAATCGCAGCCATTGATCCATTATGCCCCCGACCATAAGCTGACTGAGGAATTCCTTGCCCTGCATTTGGAGTTACATAGCAAATATTGATTGATTTAAGAACCGTTTTATATTCAAATTCTAAGAATCAAAGAGACTATCCCTAGGCGTGAGCCCCTTGTAACACCATGGGATTGCTAACAAGATCAAAGTATTAAGACAAACGAGAAAACGATGAGCCAGTCGGATTGGGACAAAAACGCGGTCATGCAGGTGATCGACAGTTTAAAAGACAAACCGGGCGCAATGCTGCCGATTCTGCATGGCATTCAAGACACCTTGGGTTACATCCCCAAGGGCAGTGTGCCACTAATCGCCAGTGCGCTAAATGTATCCCGTGCCGAAGTGCATGGGGTCATCACGTTTTACCATTACTTCCGCGAGTCTCCGCCAGGCAAGCATACGATTCATGTGTGCCGTGCCGAGTCCTGCCAATCTATGAACGGCACGGGATTGGAAGCACACGCCAAAGCCAAACTAGGGATTGATTACCATGAAACCACCCAGGATGGCAATTTCAGCTTGGAACCGGTTTATTGCCTAGGCAACTGCGGTTGTTCCCCTGCTGTTTCAATTGACGGGGAAGTGTATGGACGTGTCACCCCCGAGCGGTTTGACGAAATCCTCGATGAAGTGAGGGCGCAAGCATGAGCATCAAAGTTTATGTTCCTAGAGATTCCAGCGCACTTTCCTTGGGCGCGGAAAAGACTGCCAAGGCTATCGTTGCAGAAGCAGGCAAGCGTGGTTTAGATATCAATCTGGTTCGCAATGGTTCACGAGGGCTTTTCTGGTTAGAGCCTCTGGTTGAGGTCGAAACGGCTAATGGTCGCTTTGCCTATGGCCCGGTTAAGCCCAAAGATGTAGACGGATTGTTCGATGCGGGTTTCTTAGAAGGTTGTAGCCATCGTTTGAGTTTGGGGCTAACAGAAGAAATAGAGTACTTGAAAAAGCAGGAACGCCTGACTAACGCCCGCGTCGGCATCACCGACCCGGTCAGTTTGGAGGATTACCTGTCCCATGACGGTTATCGGGGGCTGCAAAATGCATTGAAACTGACCCCTGCTGAAATTGTCAAACAGGTGACTGATTCCGGCTTGCGCGGACGCGGCGGTGCGGCCTTCCCGACTGGCATCAAATGGAATACCGTGCTTAACGCGCAAGGCGACCAGAAATACATCGTCTGCAATGCCGACGAAGGCGACTCCGGCACGTTCTCGGATCGCATGATTATGGAAGACGACCCCTTCGTGTTGATTGAAGGCATGACGATTGCCGGGTTGGCAGTGGGCGCGACCAAGGGTTATATTTATTTGCGCGTGGAATATCCCCATGCCCACAAAAACCTCAACACAGCGATAGCCGCAGCAGAAAAATCGGGTTACTTGGGTGCGGATATTTGTGGCAGCGGCAAACCATTTGATTTGGAAGTCCGCTTGGGCGCAGGCGCCTATGTCTGCGGCGAGGAAACCTCATTATTGGAAAGCTTGGAAGGCAAGCGCGGACTGGTGCGTTACAAACCACCATTACCGGCTATCAAGGGTTTGTTTGGCAAGCCGACGGTCATCAACAATGTCATTTCCTTGGCTTCCGTGCCGATCATCTTGGACAAGGGTGGCGACTATTACCGGGATTTCGGCATGGGCCGTTCACGCGGAACGCTTCCCATTCAATTAGCCGGGAACATTAAGCGCCCTGGGCTAATCGAAAAGGCATTCGGGATTACATTACGCGAGTTGCTCTACGATTACGGCGGCGGGTCCGCGACAGGTCGGCCCATTAAAGCGGTGCAAGTCGGTGGGCCTTTGGGTTCCTTCGTGCCCGAGTCTCAGTTTGACACGCCGCTGGATTATGAAGCCTTCGCTGCCAATTGGGCGGTGTTGGGGCATGGCGGGGTGGTGGTGTTTGACGATACCGTGAACATGGCGAAAATGGCCCGTTATGCGATGGAATTCTGCGCCATTGAATCTTGTGGCAAATGCACCCCCTGCCGAATTGGATCGACACGCGGTGTGGAAGTCATGGACAAAATCATTAATAATCAGGATCGGGCTAAGAATATTGCTTTGTTAAGGGATTTGAGCGATGTCATGCTGAACAGTTCGCTGTGTGCGTTGGGCGGGATGACACCCTTCCCGGTGTTGAGCGCGTTGAACCATTTTCCGGGGGATTTTGGGGCTGAGTAACGGGAGTACACCATGGGTCTTGTCCATGCCGATTTGAATTTAAAAAATACTCGCACCAACTCAGACATGAAGGTTCGTGCGATGGTTGATAGCGGATCACTATTATTGTGTATACCGCAACATGTCGCTTTGCAACTTCAGTTGGAGGAATTGGAAAAACGTGAAGTGACTTTGGCCGACGGCAAGCGTCAGCTAGTGCCTTATGTCGGGCCTTTGCAAGTGCAATTCGCCAACCGCCGTTGTTTCACCGGGGCGTTAGTTTTGGGGGATGAAACCTTGCTCGGCGCAGTGCCGATGGAAGATATGGATGTGCTGGTTGACTTGGCTAGGCAACGCCTCATTGTCAACCCGGACAGCCCGTATATCGCTGTCGCGCCGGTGAAATAAGGAATATCCACTAAATGCCTTATGTCTCTATGTTTTTTGGTATTATCATTAGAATGTTTCACAATGAGCATAACCCTCCTCATTTTCATGCTGAATATCAAGGACAAAAGGGTTTATTTGATTTTGATGGAAACCTACTAAGAGGCAACATGAAATCAAATACTGCAAAGAAGCTTATCCGAGAATGGGCATTGCTGCATAAGGAAGAATTGCAGGATAATTGGAACAGAGCCGCACATGGCAAACAGATTGATAGAATTGAGCCATTAAACTAATGAAGGAGACAGCGATGGATTACTTGCCCGTAGTTGTACAAGCGACCTACTTGAATGATTACAAAATCAAAATCGCTTTTGACAATGGTGAAGAAAAAATTGCTGATTGTGCCAAATGGCTGAAAGGGGAAATATTTGAACCATTGCATGACAAAAACTATTTTCAGCGTTTTTTCGTTGATGGTTGGTCTGTATCTTGGCCGAATGGTGCTGATATCGACCCGGAAACCTTATATGAAGAAAGCGAACCTGCCTAGTTGATAGAGGAAATCAGCCTGTTATTGATCGTTCCCACGCCCCGGCGTGGGAACGCGGGAAACGGGGAGCGTCAAAGAATTCGTTCCCACGGTGACTGTCACTGCCATTAAGTTAAGGTGCATTAAGCGTGATGTGGCACTAAACGGAACGCCAAGCTCCAGCTTGGCGCGGCATTCCCTGATGCCAAGCTGGAGCTTGGCGTTCCGAAACAGGCTTAACTTTATGGCAGTGACGGAGACCGTGGGAACGATCAATATTACATCATTTGAGTATCTTCATGAATTGGCAAACTTTATCTACAGACTCTCATTACAAAACCGCTGTCGCCATACGGTCTGAGTTGGCAATGGGGCATGTCGATGAGGCTGCCAAGGGCATAGAGGAGTTGATTGAAGCTTTGTCTCGTTCAGAAAAACGCGCACTGAAAAGCCAGTTGGTCAGATTGATGCTGCACATTATCAAGTGGCAATCCCAACCCGAGCGGCGTTCTAGGAGTTGGGTTGCCAGCATCAAGGATGCACGGGACGAAATCGCCGACATTCAGGACGAAACTCCTAGTCTGAATAATGCGGTCATTGAATCGCTATGGGATAAAGCTTTTATCATCGCCAAACGTGACGCTGAGGCAGAAATGGGGAAGAAATCGGAAGTGCAGAGCGTGTCATGGGAAGAAGTGTTTGAGGATGAATATGAGCTTGGGTAAATCGGGCAACGGCTTTATCGTTGCCCGACAATTCCGGCGGAATGTCGGGCGCAAAAAGACGCGCCCGACCTACATGGCTCTTTATCGCCCGACATTCGGATTGTCGAGTACGAAGAGACGTGCGTGGGCTTGTATAACATGTCGTTTTGGCGTTACGCATTTGTTTTTAATGCCTAACACAAAGTTAGGAACCTGTACAAATTCGGATTACGTTATGAAACTTTGTTGGATTGGAATACATTATTGGAAAACCATAGATTCTGTCACTATAAAATGCGTTAAATGCGGAAAAATAAAATACTCAGCATGTAACCACTATTGGAAAGACATAGACAATATTACCAAACGCTGCACTAATTGTGGGCAAACGAGATGCAAAAAATGTGCAACGGTAATATCAGGAAATACCTTAACAACTAATACTGAAAATATTTCCACCATATTTAACAATATTGACGATAAAAGGAAATGGATATTTAATAATTCAATAAATAAATATCAAAGAACATGTTCGTTATGTGAAAGCATCTTAACTCCATATTCTTTGGGTAGGGTAATTGATGATCGGGTTACCGATACTATTATGCTAACCAATTTTGAAATATTCAACATTCATGATATTATAAACGAAATCGAGGTATTTAACAAAGATGGTTATGACTTTACTATAACAGTAACAGAAGTTATAGAAGGAAAGGTGGTAGGTCAATACGAATGGAGTATGGGAAGCAAAGCAGTCTATCATGATGAATACGGACCAAGCATAGTTAAGATTGAGGTGCAGAAAAGCATGGACTTCTATCATGACTACGAACTACGTCGGCGTGAATATTGGCTCATGGTAAAAAATAAGTCAAATGCAATCAGATAGTTGCCAAGTCCGGCAAAGCGATTTTTGACTGGTTCCCAAGCTTCTGCTTGGGAACCCATGTATTGGCTGGTTCCCAAGCTCCTGCTTGGGAACCCCTGTATTGCAAGCTCTGCTTGATGGTTTGTCCTGAAGCAGGAGCTTCAAAGGCCGCATTCCCAAGCTGGAGCTTGGGAACGAGCAATAGGTTAAAAAAGGTGGCTATGTGTTGTCGTCTGTCTCGAAAAACAAGACTTAGGGGATTTTTCCAACGAAGATATTACCGTGGGTCGGGTTTATGAACTTGTATCGTTCCCACGCTCTGCGTGGGAATGCCGCCTTGAACGCTCTGCGTTCCGACACCACCCGAAATACCTATAGGTGCAAGGGTAGTCGCAACGCAGGAGCGTTGTCAGATGCATTCCCACGCGGAGCGTGGGAACGATCAAGAATTAGCAGACAAACGAGGCTACTAAATGAAAACTGAATTCACAGCGATTGTTAAACAGGATGGCGATTGGTGGCTTGGTTGGGTCGAAGAAGTCCCTGGTGCTAATGCGCAAGAGAAAACAAAGGAAGAATTACTGATTAGTCTGAGAGAAGCAGCCATGGATATTTTGGAATTACGGCGTATGGAAGCGCGGCGACAAGCAGTAAACAATTACGAAGAAATTCCATTGTTTATATGAAGCGCAGTGAATTGATTCGGCATTTGTCGAAGCATGGTTGTGTTTTATTAAGAGAAGGGGGCCGACACTCTATATGGCAAAACAAACAAACTGGAGAGATACCGCAGTTTCGCGCCATAACGAAATAAAGGAGTTCATGGCTCAAAAGATTTACAAAGACCTCGGTATTACTCAACCATGAAATTTGAGTTCAGTTCGATAAACCTATAACACTATGCACTGGCAAACCATTCGCAATCAATACCCTCAACGCTGGTTACTCGTTGAAGCTATGGAAGCTCATACGGAGTTCAATCATCGAATGCTGGATCAACTGGCTGTGATTGATGCCTTTGAGGATTCACGGGCAGCTTTACAAAGCTATCGACATCTGCACAGGCAAGCTCCGCAGCGCGAGTTGTATGTGTTGCATACCAGCCGAGAGGAACTGGATATTACTGAATTGCATTGGTTCGGTGTACGGGGTATGGAATGTAAGGATTTTGCGGTCCAGATTGGTGACATGGATTATGGATTCCCACTTGATGGTATTGTAGGAATGGATTTTTTGACTCAAGTTGGTGCTCAATTGGATTTGGCAAACATGAAAATATTTAACACAACTCGGTAAGGCTCTATAAAATGGAGTGCCAAGGCTTGCCTTGACAGGCAAAGCGAGCCCTTCGACTTCGCTCAGGACAGGCTTTGCCACTCCATAAAAAAATAATATAAGGAAGGTCCGGCGGGAGTCCGGTTTTAAATAACTGGTCAAAGCGGTTAAACCCGCAGTTTATCCACTAACACAAGAGGTAAAACTTATGTCATTAATACGCGATAAAGACTATGGCACTCCCGCCAGCCCGTCGGAAAAAAACGTCACGGTGGAAATTGACGGCTTTAAGGTAACAGTACCGGAAGGCACGTCGGTGATGCGCGCTGCGTCCAGCATCGGCATTGAAATTCCCAAACTCTGCGCCACGGACAGCATAGACCCGTTTGGTTCTTGTCGCCTGTGTGTGTGTCAGGTGGAAGGCGGCAAGGGTTATCCCGCCTCTTGCACTACGCCGGTTTATGAAGGTATGAAGGTGCAAACCGAGAATGCCAAACTGAACCAGATTCGCAAAGGCATCATGGAACTGTATATCTCCGACCATCCCTTGGATTGCCTCACTTGCCCCTCCAACGGCAATTGTGAACTTCAAGACATGGCCGGCACGGTGGGTTTGCGTGAAGTGCGTTATGGTTACGAAGGCAAGAATCATCTGGTCGCCGAAAAAGACACCAGCAACCCGTATTTCACGTTTGACCCCAGCAAGTGCATCGTCTGCTCCCGCTGTGTCCGTGCTTGCGAGGAAACCCAAGGCACGTTTGCGCTGACCATCGACGGGCGCGGCTTTGACTCAAAAATTTCACCGGGGCAGAATGAAGCCTTCATGGATTCGGAATGCGTCTCGTGTGGGGCGTGTGTGCAAGCCTGCCCGACGGCGACATTGATGGAAAAGTCGGTTTACGAGAAGGGTCAACCCGACCATAGCATCATCACTACTTGTGCCTATTGTGGCGTGGGCTGCTCGTTCAAAGCGGAAATGAAGGGTGCGGAAGTCGTGCGAATGGTTCCCGATAAAAACGGCCAAGCCAACCATGGGCATTCTTGTGTCAAGGGCCGTTTTGCATTCGGTTATGCGACCCACCCGGACCGCCTGACCACGCCGATGATACGCAAGAGTATCCACGACCCTTGGCAGAAAGTGAGTTGGGATGAGGCTATCAATTACGCCGCTTCCGAATTCAAACGCATCCAAGAAAAATACGGTCGCTATTCAGTGGGCGGCTTGACTTCCAGCCGCTGCACCAACGAGGAAGCCTATCTGGTGCAAAAACTGGTCCGCGCCGCGTTCGGCAATAATAACGTGGATACCTGCGCCCGCGTCTGCCATTCTCCCACTGGCTACGGTTTAAAGCAGACCTTGGGCGAGTCAGCCGGCACCCAAACTTTCGACTCGGTGATGAAGTCCGATGTCATCATGGTCATAGGGGCCAATCCCACCGACGGCCATCCGGTGTTCGGTTCATTGATGAAAAAGCGCCTGCGCCAGGGTGCCAAGCTGATCGTTGCCGACCCGCGTGAAATCGACCTAGTGAAATCCGCCCACGTCGAAGCCGAATTCCATTTGAAATTACGCCCCGGCACCAACGTCGCCTTGGTCAACGCCATCGCCCATGTCATTGTCACCGAGGGCTTGGTCAAAGAAGACTTTGTCAATGCACGTTGCGAAGTCGATTCGTTTAACAAGTGGCGGGATTTCGTCGCACAGGAACGCAATTCGCCGGAGGCTAGTGAAATTCACACCGGGGTTCCTGCGCAAAAAGTGCGCGAAGCCGCCCGTCTATATGCTTCAGCCGGGAATGGCGCGATTTATTATGGCCTAGGCGTGACCGAACATAGCCAGGGTTCTACCACGGTCATAGGTATCGCCAACTTAGCGATGGCGACTGGCAATATTGGTCGCGAAGGCGTGGGCGTGAACCCTTTGCGCGGACAGAATAATGTGCAAGGTTCTTGTGACATGGGTTCCTTCCCGCATGAACTGCCGGGCTATCGCCATGTATCCGACTTGGAAACGCGCACTTTATTCGAGTCGGTCTGGGGTGCGAAGCTTGAAGCAGAACCGGGTTTGCGCATTCCGAATATGTTCGCTGCCGCGATTGACGGCTCCTTCAAGGGCTTGTATTGCGAAGGCGAGGACATTGCGCAGTCCGACCCCAACACCCAGCATGTCCAAGAGGCGCTTGAGTCCATGGAATGTGTCGTGGTGCAAGACCTGTTCTTGAATGAAACAGCCAAGTATGCCCATGTGTTCTTGCCGGGTGCGTCCTTCTTGGAAAAAACCGGTACCTTCACCAATGCCGAGCGTCGCATCTCGCCGGTTCGCCGCGTAATGCCACCGAAGGCCGGCTATGAAGACTGGGAAGTGACGCAAATGCTGTCCAATGCCTTGGGCTATGAGATGAACTATTCCAATTCCAAGGAAATCTTGGATGAAATTGCCAGCCTTGTACCGACTTTCAAGGGTGTTAGCTTCAAAAAGCTGGACGAGCAAGGCAGTGTGCAATGGCCGTGTAACGACGAAGCCCCCGACGGCACACCGACCATGCATATTGAAGAATTCGTGCGTGGCAAGGGCCGTTTCATGCCCACCGAGTATGTGCCGACTAGCGAACGCAGTAACAGCAAATACCCGCTGATCCTGACTACGGGCCGCATCCTGTCGCAATACAATGTCGGTGCGCAGACCCGCCGCACCGATAATGTGGCGTGGCATTCGGAAGACCGCTTGGAAATCCACCCGCACGACGCGGAAGACCGTGGCATTGTGACGGGCGACAAAGTGTCGATAAAAAGCCGTGCCGGTGTCACTGTCCTGCATACCTTAGTGACCGAACGGGTGCAGCCGGGTGTGGTGTACACCACGTTCCATTTCCCCGAATCTGGTGCCAATGTCATCACCACCGATAATTCCGATTGGGCGACGAATTGCCCGGAATACAAGGTGACGGCGGTGCAAGTGGAGAAAGTGGCCGACTTCTCGCAGTGGCAGAATGAGTTTCAAGCCTTCAACGAGGAACAATTGTCCATGTTGGAAAATGCCACTGCGGCGGGTTGATGCAAAAACACACGGGGCAGATGGAAAAATCCTCGATTCAATGCCGGTGTTTCTGGCGAATTAATTGGATTTCATCCTTGGATATTAAGTTTGATGCTTGACTGTGACTAGGCCCTCGCCAAATAGCGGGGGCTTAGGCTGGGTAGAAACGTGGAGATGTACATAACATTACAATCCATTAAGGAACTTCATTAATGAACAGCCACCCGGATACAACGCGACTTTCCTTTGACGAGTTTAAGCTATACTACGACTCTACCGAAAAAGTTACTGATCGTCGCCTTGAGACCAATCGGTGGAACTATTCGATTTGTGTAGCAATACTGATTACGATTGCAACGATTACAAATTGGAGTCTATCGACACCGGGCTTGGTTTGGGTCGGTTTGTCGGCTGTGGCAGTTCTATGTCTGATGGCAATGCTCTTCTGTTTGCTCTGGATTGGGCAGATCAGGGACTTTAAGAAACTCAATAATGCCAAATTTGCAATTCTTAACGAAATGGCACCTCGCATAGATTTTTACAAAGAGAACCCCGGAACCGTCGTATCTTACTGCCCATTTGAGAAGGAATGGGACAAATTGTCCGCGCTTAACGCACTTGAAGAAGTTGGAAGCTCAAACATTGTTGCGCTGAAATCATCGAACATTGAATATTTCATTCCAAAGGCGTTTGGGGTGCTTTATTTTGTCATTTTGATAGTCATGATTGCCCTCGTTGCTACACATTGGCCACCGTCTTCCCTGTCGGTCACGCCTAGAGCATCAGCGACGAGCGTACCACAGGGACATACTCCGTGAGCCACATCTACATAATAGCGCCTGTTGGTTCCGATCCAGAATATAGAATCAAGCGCACCATACTCGATAAGTTATCAGCGGAATCTGGCCTTCGATTCTTTTTTCCGCTGGATCAGCACCAGAACTTTTCCATTGCTGTGGCACGTAACGATTTGCGTACTGCTAATTTAGTCATCGCTGATCTTTCACTGGAACGACCAAGCTGCTATTTCGAACTAGGAATTGCGCAAGGGCTAGATATTGCAGTGAGTCAGATAGCAAGAACAGGTACACCCATTCACCAAACGGCCAATCGTAGTAAAGTTCACTTCTACGCTGACCTACACGAGTACGAAATGCTGCTTCGAGAGTTAATTGAAATAGGCAAGATCAGTAATGCTGCCTGAGCACGAAATACCCAACAACCTTCCGCTATCCTGGGCAGCCGGTTTCGAACGCTGGACGGCTTCCAATGAGTATTTGGTCGAGCGTTGGCAGGGCGATGCCAAGCAACAAGGGAAGGATGCCGTCATCGAAGAAGCCCCGGTGGCACTGTTTTACAACAACCAACCCCATGTCGTGATGTTGGCGACTCCGCTGGACTTGGAAGATTTCGCGCTGGGGTTCAGCCTCACCGAAGGCATCATTGACTTCCCCCAGGAATTAAGCTTTGTCGAAGCTTATCATCGCGAGGAAGGCATTGAGTTATGGATGCGAATTCCGCCAGAACGTTTCGATCGACTTGCCCACAAGGAACGCAACCTGACCGGGCGCACCGGTTGCGGATTGTGCGGTGCCGCCACAATTGCCCAGGCAGTGCGCCATCCTGCACCGCTTAGTAAAGGCGTGACCGTTCCTGTCCAGGCTTTGCGGCAAGCTCTGCAACGCTTAGGCGAACATCAGAGTTTGAACAATCGGACTGGCGCGGTGCATGGGGCAGCCTGGGTGGTTCCAACGACGGGCATACAGATCGTCCGTGAAGATGTGGGTCGCCATAATGCCTTGGACAAGCTCATCGGGGCGTTGGTCAAATCGGGGGTGGACTTTGACCAAGGCTTTGTTATAGTCACTAGTCGCGCCAGTTTTGAAATGGTGCAAAAATGTGCATCCGTAGGCATCAGCTTTATGGCCGCGATTTCTGCCCCGACTGGCTTGGCAATCCGGCTGGCCGAAGAAACGGGGTTTACCCTGCTAGGGTTTGCGCGGGGCGACCGGCACACGGTTTATGCCAATCCGCAGAGGTTGGTTTTATAATTACATTGCTATCGTTCCCACGCTCCAGCGTCACTGCCATTAAGTTTAGCCGTCATACCGGCAGGGATTGCCGGTATCCAGAACACAGGGAGGTGAATCTAGCTTGCCCTCCGTGGCTTCTGGGTTCCGGCATTCCCTGCCGGAACGACGTAGATTTTCTTAACTTAATGGTAGTGACGCTCTAGCGTGGGAATGCAGATATCGGCGCTCCAGCGCCGGATACCCGCAGGAGCGGGGTAAAGCCAGTTCCTACGCTGGAGCGTGGGAACCAGAACGTTATACTTAAGAAGAATATCCCCTATGCACAACGAAAATCTTATCAAAATGGCTAATGACATCAGTGCCTTCTTCGCCAGCGACGCGGAACACGCCTCCGCCGTCAAGGGCATGGTCGATCATCTGACCAAGTTCTGGGAGCCTAGAATGCGCAAGGCGATCATCGCCCATCTAAACGAAGGTGGCGAGGGTTTGAGCGAGTTGGCTAAAGATGCCGTCAAGCAATTGGACGCAGTCGAGTGAATATCCAAATTTTTATCATCTTCTTGGGCAGTAGCCTATGGTTAGCCTCCTGTGGCGACAATGCGCCATCATCTGCTGCTGCCAGCTCGCCTACCCGCATCAGTGGGACTGTCAGCAATGACAAGGGTCCGGTCGATAAGGCACGCATAGAAGCCAAGGATGCCAAGGGCCAAGTGACGGCGAAAGTTGAATTGCAAGGCGGATCGAATGCTTTCCAGATAAGTCTGCCTGCTGGAACGGCCTATCCGGTGATTTTAACCGCCTATCCACAAACAAACCCGGAAGCGCCTCTGAAAGCAGCGGTTTCAAGTTCTTTGTCCGTAGAACAAGATATTAGCCCGGTCACGACGATTATTGTTGATACGGCTTTAAGCTTAGGAGGCATTAACGAGGTTAATCTATCCAAAGCGGCAGGTGCTGCCATCTCACTAAGGAAGAAATCCGGCGGCAGCAGCGGAGGGGCGACCACCGAAAGCTTTAAGGGCGATCCGACCAAGGAGCATGGTGGGTGGCATTGAGCAAGATGGCTGCGTATAATCTCAGCAAGTCCTGTATAAGGGATACCTAATTAACAAGATGTTTCAGCAAAGCGCAAAACACCGTCATTCCGGCAGGGATCGCCGGAATCCAGGTTGCAGGGATGCCTAAACCCTGCCCGTCCATGGAGCCTAGATTCCGGCAATTCCTCCAGAATGACTGAATAGCCGAAGTATCTTCTTCAACAGGAAGGAATATGCCTTTCAACTCACAACAACTTTCTCTACGATGTTATTACGATTCACTGTTGAAAACCTATTTTGCTTTGCCGAGGAAACCGTGTTTTCCATGGTGGCGACCAAAGACGAGCAACATCCCGAACATGCACAACTGTTGCGTGACGGGTATCCGCATAAAGCCCTGAGTATTGCCGCGCTTTATGGGGCTAATGCCCACGGCAAAACTAAACTAGTGAAAGCTATCTCTTTTGCGCGTAAACTCATACTAGAAGGGCGTAAACCGGGGCAATCCATCCCAGTCGAGCCTTTCCGTCTGGATGAGGAAAAACGCGGCCAACCTTCTCGATGCGAGTTTGTGATTTTCCATGAAAATGTGGAATACACCTATGGCTTTTTGGCAACTACTAAGCGTATTGTGGAAGAATGGCTATTTGCCCGACCCTCTGACAAGGAAGAATGTTACTTCGAGCGTGTTACCGATACGGAAGGAAAAACACAAGTTAGTTTAGGCATCGCATTTCAGGGCATCAAGGAAGATAAATTTATCGAATATGTTGCGCGGGGTACTCGAGAAAACCAGTTGTTTTTGACCAAGGCAATGGATGATAATGTGAGTGTCGTGAAACCTGTTTATGAATGGTTCTCACATATTCTAACTGTGGTATCTACGGATACAGAGATACAACCAATTGCATTAAGAGCTATTGAAGCTAATTTTGTCGAGTTCATGAGTTGTTTTTTACGTTTGGCGGATACAGGCATTGATAGCATTATCACAGAAGAAGAAAATCTGGATTATGAACGTTTCTTCCCTGATACAAACGATGCTGTCCGTAATGATGTAGAAAACGATCTCGCTAAAGGAATGGCTATCGGAATACTTAATAGTGACGGATTGGCTATGGCAATCCGTCCAAGCGAAAATGGACATATGTTAGTTCGGCTGAAAACCCTTCATCGAGACAAACATGGCGTGTGTGTGCCTTTTGATATTGAAGAAGAATCAGCGGGAACGCAGAGAGTTATGCAAATACTGCCCATTTTAGCAGACTTGAAAGCAAGTAAAGGGGTCTTTATCATTGACGAATTGGATCGTAAACTACACCCTTTATTGTCGCGCCTATTTATTGAAACTTACCTAGAAATGGGAAAAGGCCAAAACTGCCAACTCATTTTCACTACGCACGAAACCAGTCTGCTGAATCTCGATTTGTTACGCCGCGATGAAATCTGGTTCGTGGAAAAAGACCGGAAAGGGGCTTCGCAAGTGTATTCTTTGGCAGATTTTGATTTCAAACCTAATTCTGATGTAAAACTCGAACTTGGCTATTTACATGGTCGGTTTGGGGGCATTCCCTTCATTGGTGATATTCGGTCTTTGGGATGGATAGATGATTAAAAGGATAGATATGGTAGAAAAGACATTGGAAAATGTAAACTTTTATGGCAACCACTAGAAAACCTCAGTCTTTGGTTAGGCATCTTCCAAGTCGATCTCCTCGACTTATTATTATAGCTGCTGAAAACAAATACGCCGAGAAGCAATATTTTGAAGAGATACTTGAAGGATATACCCGAGCTATTATCAAGGTGTTGCCTACCGAAGACAGCAAGTCATCCCCTCAGCATGTCATTGACCGTCTTCATGATTTTATCAGTCAATATCAAGAAGAGGGAGCCAGCTTTGGGGTTTCTGACGAATTTTGGTTGATGGTAGATGTGGATAGGTGGCATAAGTTAGAAGAAGTTGCAAAAAAAGCTATTGAATCTGGCTACAAGTTGGCTATTAGCAAACCTTGCTTTGAGGTTTGGTTATTATGCCATTATGATGATGCATTTCAAAATAACATATCATACTGTGGTCATATCGAAGATTTGTTGAGTAAAAAATTGGGTGTAAATTATAAGAAATGCCTAAGACCATCTGACATACCTTATTTTCGTGACAATATTGAAGCGGCTATAAAACGATCAATTCAACTAGATATTAACCCACAACACCTATGGCCACAGCAGACAGGTACTCATGTTTACAAGGTAGTGCAATCGATCATGAACTTAAAATATAGCAAATCTTAAATGCTATCTTTTCCTCATTACGGCCTCTACGCCATCACAGCCGAATCCCATACTACCCCGGAGCAACTCGCACAAGCTGTTAATGCAGCCTTGCGCGGCGGGGCGAAAGTGATTCAATACCGGGCCAAATCCACCCAAAACCGATTGACCGAGGCTAAGTTGCTGCTGGCGCAGTGCCACGCCTTCCAAGTCCCGCTAATCATCAATGATGATGTCGAATTGGCGTTGGCAATTGGCGCGGACGGGGTACACTTGGGCAAGGATGATGGATCAATCGTGGAAGCAAGACGAAGGCTAGGCGAGAAAGCCATTATCGGCGTGTCTTGTTACAATTCAGTTGAACGTGCGCTTGAAGCGCAAGTAGCAGGCGCAAGTTATGTTGCATTCGGGCGTTTTTTTCCATCCAGCAGCAAGCCCAACGCGCCTTGCGCCCAATTGGAAACCTTGGTCTCAGCCAAGCAGCTATTACACTTGCCGATTGTTGCCATCGGTGGCATCACCCCTGCAAACGGGCAGTCTCTGCTTGAGGCCGGTGCGGATTTGTTGGCAGTAATCGACGGGGTGTTTGGTGCAAGCGATCCAGAACATGCTGCGTTGGCGTTCAAGCCCTTGTTTGCTTAGTGAGTCTGCAAAATAGATGTTTGCCCGATCCAAAGCCCCAGATATCATCGTTATACACAAATGTTGAAAGTCCGTCATTTCGGCATGGATGCCGAAATCCAGCGTCCAGGGATGGCAAAACTAGGAGTCTGTCTCACTTGTGGTGCAACACAATGATTTTAGGTGTATTTTTTTTAAATCAAAAAACGATAAAGGGCTTAATATCAAATGGCTAGTAGACAAGTCAGACTGACTCCTGGGGTCACGACAGGTGTCCTTGTATCGTGGGGGGCGTTGCGAAATCGAGGGCTTGGATCGGCAAGTGCCTTTTTCCGAGCACGTCTTGGCAGCGAGAAGGCGGAGGGTGTAAAGATGTTCAATAAATTCTTATCTATCACTGACAAAAAAAAGGTTCTTTGGGAATTTGAGTGAGCAGAAAATATCATTTGTAAACAATGATTTGAACATAGACATCAAGGCATATCCGTCAAGTCATAGTATATACAAAGTATATTAATTTAGTATTATAATACTCATTATATTTACTTTTAAAGCCTGATACAGCGTTTTTAATATCGAATAGTTACTTGTTGGGTTATACCATTTTGCAAA
>Ga0118677_10000331_pt1 | contig 103896 bp, 92 predicted proteins | sample AliMusrvi5mmetaG_FD_86154 | JGI IMG/M metagenome (GOLD analysis project Ga0118677, IMG submission 86154) | reverse complement strand
ACCTAAGCAATATTGAGGAGGTCAAGGCCCGTGGAGGTCCTGTCATTGCCATCGGGACCGAGGGCAAGGGAAATGCTCTCTCCCTTATTTGTGACGATGTCATTCTCATCCCCGAGGCTTCTGAGATCCTGACTCCGATTCTTGCATCCATCGTCCTCCAGATCTTTGCCTATTACATCGCCGTGGAGTTGGGATGTGATGTGGATAAGCCGCGTAACCTCGCCAAAAGCGTTACGGTGGAATAGGCTAATCACGTTTTAGGTGGATAGTGTCGAAGAGTTCTTTGTTGGATGGTTCTGGATGTGCTCTATGAGATGACGTTGCCTTTGCTCTAATGCTGAATAACAAATCCCTTTTTCGAATCTGGCCGGTGATCCTTGTTGGCATCGTGCTGAGCTATTACCTCTTGGATCGACCGCTCTGTGAGTTCTTCGAACTGCATCCTCTGCGCGAGGGTTTGATCGTATTGCTCCACGGCTGGTTCCCTTGGATTCGCGATGCGGCTAATGGGAAAATGAGCGGATGGGGTTTGCTTGTCCACTGGACAGAGGTCATGGGATGGCTCTCTCCCTTTCTCCTGCTGGCTGGGTGCTGGATGGCACCCGGCAAGAGGAGGGATCTCATTTTGCTGATGAGCATGAGTTTGCTGACAACCTTGGTGCTCAAGAATGACCTGAAGGACATCTTTGGTAGGGATTAGCCGATCTCGTGGGGAGGCAATCATGTTTCTTGGATTAACAATCACGCCTATGGTTTTCATTTCTTCCAAAGCGGACTTTTCACGAGCAGCGACACTCAAGGTTCCTTCCCCTCGGGACATGCGGCTCTCGCTTTTGCAACTCTCTTGCCGATCGGTCTCATTTTTCCAAAGGTGATTTCTTGGTCACTGCTCGCGGCTGCGGGTGAGGGGATGCTCTTGGTCTTCATGAATTATCACTTTCTTAGTGATGTCCTTGCGGGAGCTTTGCTCGGCATCTTTTGCACGTTCGTGGTCAGCTCACTCTTCAAGTTACCCTCAAACTTACGATCCGAGGGGGCCATTGATTGAATTGCTCAAAGCCCGGCAACAAGTCACCAGATGCTAATCCTTCCTAATCTTTCGGTGAGAGAAGAAGATGGGCTTGGCATTTAGACACGATTGGATTCATAATGACAATCCGTGCCGGTGTGGCGGAATTGGCAGACGCGCCGGACTCAAAATCCGGTATCCTCTAAAGATGTGCAGGTTCGACCCCTGTCGCCGGTACCACTTTTATTCTGCCTAGTAAGGCATCGAGGGCATCGCTCCAAGTTTTTTTCTTAACTATTCTTTCAAAGCTGCTCTAGTATCCCGCGATGAGAATTCTTATTACCGGCGGAGCTGGGTTTCTTGGATCACACCTTTGCGACCGCCTCCTCGAGCAGGGACACGAGGTCATTTGCCTTGATAATTTTTTCACAGGACGTAAGGCAAATATCCAGCACCTTGTTGGCCATGCCCGCTTCGAATTGGTGCGTCATGATGTGATTGATCCCTTCAAGTTCGAGGTCGATCAAATCTATAACCTGGCTTGCCCTGCCTCGCCGCCTCATTACCAGTATAACCCCATCAAGACGATGAAGACCTCCGTCATGGGAGCCATCAATTGTCTTGGGCTTGCAAAGCGCCTTAAAGCACGTGTGTTTCAGGCCTCCACATCCGAAGTCTACGGTGATCCCTCGGTTCATCCTCAGGTTGAGGCTTACTGGGGGAATGTGAACCCGATCGGTTTGCGTTCCTGCTATGATGAGGGGAAGCGCTGCGCGGAGACGCTCTTTTTTGATTACCACCGCGAGAACGGTGTGGATATCCGAGTGATCCGTATTTTCAACACCTACGGCCCCAGAATGCTGGCTGATGACGGCAGGGTTGTCTCCAATTTCATCGTTCAGGCACTTCAGGGTAGGGATCTGACGATTTATGGTGATGGCTCCCAGACTCGCTCCTTCTGCTATGTGGATGATTTGGTGGCGGGATTCATGGGATTCATGGAGCAGGAGAAGATCGTAGGACCCATGAATTTGGGAAATCCCGGCGAGTTCACCATGCTTCAGCTTGCGGAAATTATCCTCAAAAAAGTGGGCGGCAAATCGAAGATCAGCTTTCAAGCCTTACCCTCAGACGATCCGAAACAACGCCAACCTGATATCACCCTTGCCAAACAGACGCTTGGATGGGAACCAAAGGTCCAACTTGAGGATGGTATTGAAAAAACCATCGAATATTTCAAGAGGGCCTTGTCCAGTAACAACAATTAAAGACGGTTGGTAAGGCTCCGTCGGAGTTTCGTGAAAGTCTTTGCACTCCTTTCTCATCCATTTTCATTCTTTCGTTAGAAAATAACATTCATCGAATCACCTCATTCTATCCATGTCCTCAAACTACTCCTTATCAATCTGCTGTTTAGGTGCCGGTTATGTCGGCGGCCCCACGATGGCGATGATCGCCGCAAAGTGTCCCGATATCAAAGTCACCGTCTCTGATCCCAATGAGGCACGAATTGCCGCATGGAATTCAGACACTCTCCCTGTCTATGAGCCGGGACTCCAGCAAGTGGTTGAATCTGCCCGCGGAAGAAATCTTTTCTTTTCCACGGACGTCAAGGAGGCTATCCGCCATTCAGAGATCATCTTTGTAAGCGTCGGAACTCCCACCAAAACCTTCGGAGTGGGGGCTGGTCGCGCAGCTGATCTCAAATACATTGAGTCGGCCGCGCGAATGATCGCGGAGGTGGCTGAAGGACCCAAGATTATCGTCGAGAAGAGTACCATCCCGGTGCGTACCGCCTCCGCGATGATTACGATCCTTCAATCCAATTCAAAGAACGGCACGTTCCAGGTTCTCTCCAATCCGGAGTTCCTTGCCGAGGGGACTGCCGTTGAGGATCTTGAAAATCCCGATCGCGTCCTGATTGGTGGAGAACAGACACCCGAGGGGCTTGCGGCAATCGAAAAGGTTGTTTCCATCTATGCCCGCTGGATTCCCAGGGATAAAATTCTCGCCACCAATCTCTGGTCCTCGGAACTCTCCAAGTTGGTCGCGAACGCTTTTCTTGCGCAACGCATTTCTTCCATCAATTCGATTTCCGCGCTCTGCGAGGCCACTGGAGCCGACGTCGAGGAAGTTGCTCGTGCAATCGGTCATGATTCAAGAATTGGTCCAAAATTTTTAAAGGCTTCGGTCGGTTTTGGAGGTTCCTGCTTCCAGAAGGACATCCTGAATCTCTCGTATCTCTGCGAGCATTTCGGTCTTCCCGAGGTTGCAGCCTACTGGCAGAGCGTTGTCACCATGAATGACTGGCAGAAGTCCCGATTCTCGGGTCGCATGGTCAGTGATCTGTTCAACACGGTGACCGGTAAGCAGATCGGCATCCTTGGATTCGCCTTCAAGAAGGATACCAATGATACGCGTGAGACACCTGCGATTTCCGTCTGTCGTGATCTTCTTTCGGAAGGGGCCAAGGTCTATGTCTACGATCCCCAAGTCTCCGAAGTTCAGATCAGGGCCGAAGTTCTTGGAACTGAGACCAACCCGAATCTTGTGGTGGTCAAGAGTGCGCTTGAGGCCTGTAAGGGAGCACACGGAGTGGCCGTTCTCACCGAGTGGGATGAGTTCAAGACCCTTGATTTTCAGAAAATACACGACGACATGCTCAAGCCCGCCTTCCTCTTTGACGGGCGTAATGTGCTGCCCCACGAAAGCCTAAGAACCATAGGGTTCCGGGTCTTTGCGATCGGGAAGCCCTTTTAAGCATTCAGGGACAAAGCATTCAGGAACTTTGAGGGTCAAGGCTTTGAAGTCTTCTCCCTACGACGATAGGCCTCGTAAAATCACGTGGCATCCCTTGCTTATTCAAAAAAACGAGTAAAGGAGAGAGCTCTCTCCCGTTCCGTTTGAAGGGAGTTTTCGATTTTTGATTCATCGGCATGGCCAAGAGCCATGCCACAGACGAGTATCCTTTGATCGGAAATCTCGAGATGACGTGCGATGATCCGATGGTATTTGCAAAAAGCGGCTTGGGGGCATGTATCAAGACCCCTTGCTTTGGCTGCAAGCATGACATTCTGAAGAAACATTCCGTAATCCAACCAGCTTCCCTGGCCTAAAATCCGGTCGATGGTAAAAAACAATCCGACCGGAGCATCAAAAAAGGCATAGTTTTTAGCGAACTGCCGTTCCATTTGGGGCTTTTCCCCTTTTGCGATGCCAAGAAGTCCATAGAGGTCGTAGCCAACCTTGCGTCTACGATCGATGTAGGGGGAAATCCATTTTTCGGGATAATAGGAGTATTCCTGCTGATGCTCTGCATTGCGCGTGGGATCAAGAGATGTCGAGATCAGTACCCGGGAGAGGGCCTCTTTCTTCTCTCCGGTTACGATCGTCACCTGCCAGGGTTGAGTGTTGGTGCCCGAGGGGGCGCGGGCTGCGACATCCAGGATCTCAAGGATGGTCTCCTTGGGAATGGGAGTCGGCAGGAAGGCGCGCACCGAGTGCCTGCCTTTTATGACACTGTCCACCATCGCTGCGACCTCTTTGGATTCGGGTCTCTTGTTCGGATCCCGGTCATACCAGGTCATGGCTGGGGATAGGCTTTGATAAAGTTCGAATACCAGACAGCGGAAGGTGAAGGGATGCGGTCGTGAGTCTTGATGTCATAGGAGAAGAGCCCGAACTGGTCATGCCCCCATCCATCGGTCCACTCGTAGTTGTCAACCAAGGTCCAGGGAAAGTAACCACGCACATCAACACCATCAGAGATCGCACGGCGCATCTGGGCCACGTGCTCGCGGAAGTAGCGAATGGATTTCTGACCACTCTGAGTGGCGATGCCATTTTCAGTGATGACGATCGGCTTATGGTAGCGGTCGTGGACGTCCTTGAGGATGTGGTAGAGCCCAGTTGGAGCAATCTCCCATCCTAGCTGGGTGTAGTTGGAGTTACGCTCCCCCGAGGGGCGGAAGAGGAAACGTGGCAAACTTGCTACCTGGGAATAGTAATAATTGATCCCGATCAGATCGCAGGTGTCGGCCACCATATCAAGATGGTCGAAGTTCTGGTGCTGCATGAGATTGTAGACTGTGTCCGGAGCCAGATATTTGGTTTTCTTCCAGTTAGGCAGAGACCAGATACCCATGACGAGGGCATCCTTTCGCTCCTCGCGAATGATTGTTGAGGCATCACGGAACATGTCGGCACACACTTGCATCGCTTTCTTGTATTCTCCCACATGGAAGAACAGACCTGGTGGCCAATGGGCTGCCAGCCAGCCGAGTTGCAAGGCTCCGTTGGGTTCGTTCTGCGGCACATAGATGCGGACATCCGCCTTGGTGGCCCGCACGACGCGACGGACATGTGACCGCCAAGCGGTTTGGATGTCAGGATTGAGGAAATTCGCCTTGGTTCTGTCCTTCGGGTAGAGCCACTCGGGGAAAGTGAAGTGCCAGAGGGTGAGGAGAGGTTCCATGCCCGCCTGACGGACATGTTGGGCCATCTTGGCATACTGTTGCAGGGCCTCCTCATTGATCTCTCCCTTGCGTGGTTCGATCCGTGCCCACTCGACACCGAAGCGAAAATGACTCACTCCGAGCTTCTTGAGAGCGGCCAGATCCTTGTCAAAGTGGCTCCAGGACAGGACGGCCTGGTCCCCGCGCTTTGGGGCGCCTCCGTGCTCGGCAAAAATATCCCAGTCCGTGCGGAAATACCACTTTGAGCCGACCGGATACCCTTTGTCTTCATTCTGGAAGGGAGCCGTCGAAGTGCCCCACCAGAAACGTTCCTTGGGAAGTTTGCCGAGCATGATAGCCGACCTCGGGGGAGTGTAGCTTTTTACTGGGGCGATGCATCCCTGAAGGAAAAAGGCGAGGATCAGGCTTGCCGCGGCGGGAAGGATTTTCGGGAAGGTAGCTTGATGCATTGGAGATGATCTAGTAGCAATGGTTCGTCCGTTCAATCATGAAGATAAAGAGATTACTGCTCGCCCTGATGCTTGTTGGCATCTCCCTGCATGGTGAGGAGATGATCAAGCCCAAGCTGGACCTCTATCCCGACACGTTGATTCTTAACGATGGAAAGGTTCTTCACGGACTCATTGTGCGCAACTCCATCTCCAGTGTCACTCTGCAGCAAAAGATGGGAGAGAAGGAGATTCCCAAAAGCTGGATCCGTCGTATCGATGACAAGCCCGACGATGGGTTCTACTTTGCCGACATCATCAACCCCGGGAAACTTCCCCCTTGGCGCATGGTCGTTCAGGACTTCCGATGCGACGACAACATCAAGTCCTTCCGGGAGATTCCAGCGACCGCAATCACCATCGGATATCTGAAAAACATTCCCTACCTCTCCTTCCGGATTAATAAGAAAGTGGAGATGAATGTTTATGGCAATCCCGGGAATCCGGTTTGCCTTGAGTTTGGGATCTATGAAAAGCATCCCGAGGAGATCAAGAAATTCAAGAAGATCATCCGTGCCTACCTGGCCGGCATCCTTTATTCCCGTGCCGAGGTAGGGGCTCTCTATGCGCTTCCCGAGACGGGGGGAGAAATAACGGTCGGACGAGTTGCCTTCAAGGTGCTCCCGCCGACATCCCCAGATGCTTATCAAGGTTGGTGGCTTTCGGTTTACAGGCCAGACGCCCTCAAACTGGCGAGAGTTTCCGATGCCGAATACGCGAAGGTCACGGTCCCTTTTGACCATGTGGATCTGAAGACCGGAGATCTCCGTGCTGATGCTCGTAGAAAACAGGCAACCTTGAACACTCTTTCGTTCTGGAAGTTGGACTCACTGACGCCTGGTCTTCAGGGCTTTTATCGTGACAAGATGGGCGCGTTGAAGCCTTTGTTTAGTCCCACCAATAAAAACAACACCCCTTCCCAGTGACTTTACTACGCTCAATTCTTTCCCTGCTTGCCGTCACCCTCATCCTTTCGGGGTGTGCTATCCATCCGCTCGGCCCACTTGATAAGGCGCCAAAGCATCAGTCTCAAAGATTGACCGGTTACGCCCCCTTTGCTTGGGGGATTTCCACCAGCAGTCTTCAGTATGAGAACAAGGCCGAGATGCCTGGTGATCATAATTATTATGTTCGGGATTGGGATCTTCTTGTTCAGCAGGGCAAGGCTCCGGTGGTGGGGAATGCCCTCTACACTTGGAGTGACTTTGACAAGGATGTTGCCGCTCTCAAAAAGATCGGGGTGACCCACTACCGCTTCAGTATTGAGTGGGCGAGGGTTGAACCGCAGCCAGGTCGCTATAATGAGAAGGCGGTCAGGGGTTATGTCAGGATGTGCCGCAAACTCAAGGAGGCGGGAATCGAGCCCGTGGTCACACTCTGGCACTTCACCTTCCCCGCTTGGCTTACGGATTCAAAGGACAGCTCCAAGACCAACTGGCTAAATCCGATTGCTCGTGAACACTGGAATCTCTATGTCAGCAAAATGGTGAAGGCAACCGCACCCTACGCCACCTATTATGCTCCGGAGAACGAGCCGAACGGACAGGTCCTGACGGCCTATATCATTGGTCTGTGGCCCCCATGCCACACCTTTGACTTCAAGGGCTATAAGGCGGCCACAATCGCCAGTGCTGATATGTTCCGCGATGCTGCTGCCCGGATTAAGGAAGTGAAACCTTCGGCTAAGGTGCTTAGCGTCGAGGCATTGCCTTGGTGGACTCATGCCCCCCTGGATCCCGGAGGGTTGCTCTACAACACGGTCATGCATTCTAATTTTGACCACCTTGACAGGATTTATGATGTCTGTGACATCATCGGGTTCAACTACTACTACAGCCAAATGGCTGGCCCGATCAGCTTTCTCTCAGAGGGAGCACGGCACGGGCCAAATTTTACGATGATGGGATGGCGCATCGACCCCAAGGGACTCGGTAAGCAGATCCGATATGTTGGCAAGCGGTATGACAAGCCGATGATGATCACTGAGAACGGAATCGCCACCAAGAGCGAGCAGAAGCGTCTTTCCTACATGAGGGACCATATCAACCAGATCCGCGAGGCCATGGACGAAGGATACGATGTGAAGGGCTACTTTGTCTGGTCGCTTGCAGACAACTATGAGTGGCACTACGGCTATGTCCCCAAGTTCGGACTGGCGACCATGGATCCAAAAACTAGGGACCGCATCCTGAAGCCTTCCGCTTTCTATTACCGCAAGGTAATCTCCTCCTCAAATAAGGAGGGAAAAGTGATTCCGGATCCACGTTAAGACTCCCGAATGGCTGGAACGAACGATCGTCTCAAGCCATCATGAAACCGTGAAAGTCGCCGTTTTCAATACCAAGCGTTACGAACGTCATGTTTTGGAGAAGGCGTCTGATGCAATCTCGGAACAGTCCTTGGAGTTTACCTTTTTGGAAGTGAGATTGGACGTTCAGACGGCGATGCTTGCCAGAGGGCACGAGGCAGTTCTTATTTTCGTCAACGATGTGGCCGACCGATCCGTGCTTGAGAAACTCAAGGAGGGGGGAACCCGCTTTCTGGCCACCCGAAGCGCTGGCTTCAACCAGATCGACTTGGCCGCTGCGAGGGAGTTGGGGATCCAGCTTGCTTATGTGCCCGCCTATTCGCCCAATGCCGTTGCGGAGTTCACGATCGGCCTGATCCTGACCTTGGGACGTCATATTCATGAGGGGCATAACCGGGTCAGGCGGGCTGACTTTAATCTTGAGGGGTTGTGCGGCTTCGAGCTTCGCGACATGACGGTGGGAGTGTGTGGAACTGGTCGCATAGGATCAACGGTCGTTCGGTTGCTCAGCGGTTTCGGTTGCAAGATCCTTGCTTATGATGAGGAACCGAACGAGGAGGTCATGCTTCGGGCCTCTTATGTTGATACTCGAGAGGAACTCTTTCGCTTTTCGGACATCATCACGCTTCATGTGCCGCTGATGCCCTCGACGTTTCATCTCATTAATGAGGAGTCCTTGCGACTGATGAAGAGCGGGGTATTTCTCATCAATACAAGCCGTGGAGCATTGCTTGACACACCGGCCGTGGTGGAAGCTCTAAAAACCCGTAAAGTCGGATTTCTAGCCATTGATGTCTACGAGGAGGAAGCCTCTCTCTTCTTTGAAGACCGATCTTCGGACATCATTAACGACGATACCTTCGCACGCCTCTTAACCTTTCCGAATGTCATTGTGACCGGACATCAGGCGTTTTTGACCAACCACGCATTGAGAAATATCTCGGAGACGACGGTCCTCAGTCTCGGTGAGTTTGCAGAGGGGATTCCCTGCAGTCATGCAGTGCCCTATCATGATTGAGAAATCAACCAAGGTCCTGCTCTCCCTGTTCTTTTTGATGCTATGTCTCGGATGCTCTGAAAGACATCCCCGAGCAGATCTGATCTTCATCAATGGAGCTGAGCCCGAGACGCTGGATCCGGCCCTCATCACGGGTCAACCCGAGGGAAGAATCGTCAATGCTGTTTTCGAGGGGTTGCTCCGTTTCGATCGTCAAGGCCATGCCTCCCCGGGAGTCGCCGCCAGTTGGGAAATCTCCTCCGATCATCTCAATTACACATTTCATCTTCGCCCAAATGCTAAATGGAGCGACGGGCTTCCCGTCACGGCCCGGGATTTCATCCTATCATGGTGCAGAACACTCGATCCCACCACCGCCTCCGCTTACAGCTATCAACTCTTCTCCGTGAAGGGAGCGGAAGACTTTGCAAATGGTAAATCCAGTGATTTTGGAACCGTTGGAGTGAGGGCGGCGGATCCTCTCACCCTCAAGGTTACCCTCAGGCAACCGACTCCCTATTTTCTAGATCTTTGTGCTTTTCCGACTCTCTACCCCGTCCGCACCGATCTGATCGCCAAGTATGGGGACGATTGGATTAAGCCCGGTAAATTCGTGGGCAATGGAGCCTTCACCCTTGATGCCTGGAGAATCAATGAAAACGTTGTTCTCAAGAAAAACCCCTCTTACTGGGAGGCCGCGAATGTTCGCTTGGGTTCCGTGGAGGTGCTGCCGATCAGCCAAGCCAACGTTGCCTTCAATTTTTACGCAGCAGGACAGACCGACCTTATCATGGATAAGGGACTCGCTCCGCCGTCGTTACTCGATGTGCTTAAAGAGCGACCCGATTTCCATGCCGCCCCCTTTCTTGGTACCTATTTTCTGCGTTTTAATTGTGCCAAGGGACCCTTCACCGACCCTCGAATCCGCAAGGCATTCGCCATGACCGTGAATCGCAAAGTCATCACCAACAAGATCACGAGGGCAGGGGAGACCACTGCATTGAGTTTTGTTCCACCCGGCATTCCCGGATACAATCCTCCCCAGGGACTGGCCGAGGATAACGTTGCGGCCCGGGCCCTTCTCTCGGAGGCGGGATATCCTGATGGCAAGGGATTTCCACTCACCACCTATCTCTACAGCGAGGGAGAGATGAATGAGGCAATCGCCGTAGAACTTCAAGCCATGTGGAAAAAGCAGTTGGGAATCAGCATTCAGCTTGAGCGCCAGGAGTGGAAGGTTTACTTGAATTCCCTTGCCTCGTTGGATTTTGGAATCGCCCGTTCCAGTTGGGTGGGGGATTATCCCGATCCCAATACTTTCCTCGACCTCTTTCTTTCTGAAAGCGGTAACAATCGCACGGGGTGGAAGAGTCCGCATTATGACCAGATGATTCATCAAGCGGCCGGGCAGACCGATCCCAAGGAGCGATTTCAGACTTTGCAACGGGCCGAAGAGTTTCTGGTGAACAACGAATCGCCGATCTCTCCCCTGTTTTTTTATGTCGGCATCCAACTCTATGATCCGAAACGCCTCGGGGGTATCGAAGCTAATGTGCTCGACGAGCACCCGATCCGTGAGATTTTCAGGAAAGATTATTTCTCTAAACAATGAAACAAGCACGCTCGCAAAAATTCTCCACCAAGGGATGTACGGCACTCATCACCGGGGCTACCGCTGGTCTTGGTGCTGAGTTTGCCAAACAACTGGCACCCGTTGCTGCAAGAATCATTCTCGTCGGTCGTCGGGAGGAGCGTCTCGGGGAGCTTTCGGCTTCTCTCAGGCAACACCACGCGTCGCTTATCGTGGATCCTTTCGTGGCGGATCTATCCCTTCCGGGTGAGAGATCCCGTCTTGCTTCCTGGATCATTCGGGAGCAGATCCCGATCAATCTACTGATCAATAATGCCGGCCTCGGCGATCTGGGAACATTTGATACGGCTGAGTGGGAGAGGATTGCCCCCATGCTGGAGGTAAATGTCACCGCGCTGACCCATCTTACTCATCTCCTGCTTCCCATGCTCCGCGCGCAGAGCCCCTCAGGCATCCTGAATGTGAGTTCCGTGGCGGGATTCTACCCGTTGCCGGAGATGGCCGTCTATGCGGCCACCAAAGCCTATGTGACCAGCTTCAGTGAGGCACTCCGCATGGAGCTTGCCGTCGAGGGAATCCATGTCACGGCGCTTTGCCCAGGGCCCGTTCCTACCGAGTTCTTCGATGTGGCGGGAAGGAGTGGAGAGACAATCCGCGCCATGGAGCGGACCCACCCCTCCTTGGCGAGCACCCCGGAACTGGTTGTTCGACAGGCCCTGAGGGGACTTGAACGTGACAAACCGGGAGTCATTCCGAATCCATTGCTTGCCCTTCTCGTGCGCGGCAGTCGACTCCTACCGTTTCCTTTGATCAGGGAAGCTATCCGGTTGGGGGCGGGACCGAAGAGGCCAATTCGAAACTAAAAGATTTCTCTAGTCCGCATGGGGGGAGTGCTTTCAGGTGTCAGATCCACTGACATTGACGATCGTGACCGGATCAGCGAAAGTATCCCCGTGAAAAACTTCACAAGATGGTCGACAAAAGAAATAGATCCGAGATCCCATGAAGCCTTCGCTTCGGCGATCGAACTGATCGGCCCGGATCTCTACTCGGTCGAGGAGCGCATTCTGGAGCAGTCCAAGGCTGTCGATGCGGCTGTAGAGCATTATATTGAGTATGCGATCGGAGGTAGCGGCAAGAGACTTCGGCCCGCCCTTGCCCTTCTCTCAGGAGGAGCCACAGGGAGAATCGTTTCCGATCACGTGGATCTTGCAGTGATTGTGGAACTGATCCATATCGCAAGTCTCGTCCACGATGACATCATGGATGGCGCTGACCGAAGGAGAGATCGGCCCACTCTCAATGCCAAGTGGGGAAACTCTCTGACGGTCCTCGTGGGGGATGTCCTCTTCGCGCATGCCCTTCGTCTCTCAACCAAATTTTCAAATTCCGATGTCTCCCGCCGGATTGCTGACGCGGCGGCCGATGTGTGCACCGGCGAAATCCTCCAGACCCAGCGTCGATTTGACGTGAATCTTCCCCTTTCTGAATACTATCGGATGGTTCAGATGAAGACGGGAGCACTCTTTGCCGTCTCTTGCGAACTCGGGGCCTTTCTGAGCGGCGCCTCGCCGACGGTGATCGGTGCCCTTAAAACCTACGGTAATAAAATCGGTATTGCCTATCAGGTGCTGGACGATTGCATTGATCTTGTCGGTGATGAGGAGATGATCGGGAAGACGCTAGGAACTGATATTGCCTGCGGCAAATTCACCCTCCCTATCTTGTTGCTTCTTCAGAACTCGACTCCAAAACAACGTGATGAGGTCCAGGGACTGCTTCTTTCGGAAGAAGGCCTCTCGCCTTCGACCCTTGTTGATCTTGTCATTTCCCGAGGTGCGCTTTCCTCTGCCGTTCAAGCCGCACGAACCTTGGTCGATGAGGCTGAGTCAGAACTAGAAAAAGTTCAGGAGAATCGACATGCCGCCGCACTGGGTTCCATGACCGAATACCTCCGTGGAGTTCTGGATTCGCTCTGCTAGCAAGCCCTTGGATCTCGGGACTGTTTTTCCGTGATTTAAAGTCGCCTGATTGTTGATTGGAATCTTCTGATGTCCATCACTTGCGATCCGTTCAGAGAGGGTTAGATTCCCCCATGATTGCTTCACGTTTTCGGGAACTTTCCGAGTCCGAGAAACCCAGGGAGAGATTGACAAGGCACGGCGCTGATGTGCTGACCGACGCCGAGTTGCTTGCAATCTTTCTTCGGACCGGAACGGCTGGCTTGGATGTGCTCACACTCTCCAAACAACTCGTCAAGGAATGGGGAACATTGCGCCGTCTCGCGGGATGCACCGTTCAGGAACTGAGTAAATTTTCAGGAATCGGACCTGCCAAGGCAGCCGAGTTGAAGGCGGCCTTTGAAATGGGTCGCAGGATGGCCAGGCCGGAAGTCGAAAAGTTACGGGTCGATCGGGCCGGAGTGATTTATGACCTTCTTGCCGGTGAGATGCAGTCCCTTCCCCACGAGTCGCTCAGGGTTCTTCTTCTCGATACACGCCATGGTTTGCTTGAGGAAAAAGAGATCTCGAGAGGCAGCCTCAATGAGAGCATCGCACATCCCCGTGAGATCTTCAGACCAGCTGTTTCCAAGGGAGCCTATTCCATCGTTGTTGTTCACAATCATCCCTCGGGAGATCCCCAACCCAGCGAGGCGGACCGTCGGTTGACTAGGCGCCTTGCGGAGGCTGGAACTCTTCTTCAAATCCCGCTGGCTGATCATGTGATCATTGGATCGAAAAGAGGAGACCTTGCTCCTTACTTCAGTTTTCGCGAGGCGGGACTCCTCTAGTTCTTAGATACGGCGATAGCTCGCAGGGCTGCGGAGTGCACGTCCCTGACTGCCACCCGATGATGTGCAGCAGCCTCGGAGCACGAGGAAAATTCAGGGGACATTTGGATGACTTCATCTCCCAGGAGGCCGACTTTGATCAGAATTGGGCCGTATTCCGTGGTCACCTCTCGATGATGGCGCTGAAGCTTGAGACGCTGCATGCGATGCATCCGGATTCCGAATGCTGTGGTATGGCGCATCATGATTTCCGAAAACTTCCGGGTATCGGTCTCACTGCACAAAACCTCGAGAACCCAACCGGAGCGGCCTTTTTTCATCACGGTCGGTGTCAGTGTGGCATCGAGGGCCCCCTCCTTTATGATCTGATCAAGCGCATTGGAAGCATGTTCCGGAGAGAGGTCATCAAGATTACAGCGAAGTTCCATGATCTCGTCGGTGTCAGCATCATCTTTAGTGACGTCAACTCCTAGAATGAGACGCAGAACGTTGGGTCGGTTGGGGGTTTGACGACTTCCTAATCCGTAACCGATCGATTCGACAGACATCTCCGGCATGGGGGTGAAGGATGCTGCAAATTCGGCCACAATGGCCGCTCCGGTTGGAGTGATATGCTCCCAGTGTTCGTGAACCTGTCGAAACGGAATACCTTTCAAAATGGCGAGCGTGGCTGGCGCGGGCAGGGGAAAGGTCCCGTGTGCGCAGTGAATGTGACCTGATCCTTCGATGAGTTCCCCGCAAGTGATCCGATCAATTTTCAGGAAGTCAAAACCCGCACAGGCGCAGACAATGTCTGTAATGGAATCAACGGCTCCAACTTCATGGAATGCCACGTTCTCTGGCGGGACTCCGTGAATGGCACCCTCTGCAATGGCGATTCTTCGGAAGACCGAAAGAGCCCTGTTTATGACTGCAGGTGAAAGTTGGCTTTGTTCCAAAAGAGCTACAATTTCGGCATGATTACGGCCATGGGCGTGACCGGACACTTCATGTTCATGAGCGTGAGCGTGACCGCGTTGATGGCCATGCGAATGCTCGTGATCGTGATCGTGATGTTGGGAGGTGGTCTTGGCTCCCTCTTCCCCCTCAACGCCTTCATGGCCACTCACCAAAAAGCGCCATCCGGAGATGCCGTTCCTGTCCCCGCGTTCGAAGCGGCAGGAGGGCAATTCGATCTCCAGCGCCCGTAGAGCCTCTTGAAAGACTTCCTCGGGAACCCCAAGATCCCTCAGTGCAGCAACGGACATGTCGCCGCTGATTCCGGAAAATGCGTCAATATGGAGATTTCTCATGGGATGCGGTTTTGAAATTCTTTCACAGAGGTGGGTGGGGATCAATCCCCGGGCATCCGTTGCCAGGTGAAAAAAATCTCAGCATCGAGTGGTAAAACAGGAGGAGGTTTGTTAATTCCATTCTCCGTCTCTTTTATCAATGACTTCATCTCCATCCGGTAACATCACTTCCCAGACATCGGCACTCTACAATGTGGAGGGGTGGTCCGAAGGGTATGTGACCGTTAATGCCGCGGGTCACGCAGCCATTCGACCACGGCGACGGGAGGGTGAGGAGATCGATCTCATGGAGCTTGTCGGCGAAGCAAAGGATCGAGGCCTGCGCTTTCCTCTCCTGATACGCTCGCATGACCTTTTACGGGATAGGGTTCGCCGGCTGAACGAATCCTTTGCCCGGGCGATCACCGAGTGCTGCTACAAGAACAAGTACCGGGGGGTTTTTCCCATCAAGGTCAATCAACTCTGTGAGGTTGTGGAGGAGATTGTCGATGCGGGATTACCCTACCATTTCGGTATCGAGGCGGGTAGCAAGCCGGAGTTGATCGCAGCGCTTGCCGTTCACTCCGATCCCGAGAGTCTGGTGATTGGAAATGGATACAAGGATGACGAATTCATCCGTGCCGCCCTCATCGGGCTAAAGCTTGGCAAAAAGGTCATCCTTGTGGTGGAAAAACTCGAGGAATTTCACCAGATTCTAGCCGTGGCCAAGCAGGTTGGCGTGACACCAATGATCGGTGCTCGTGTGAGATTGCTATCAAAAGGTGCCGGCAAGTGGGCCACAAGCGGTGGGGAAAACGCCAAGTTTGGTCTCTCCACTGCGGATCTTGTCTCCATGAGCGATACTCTTCATGCCGAAGGAATAGCCGATGCGCTCGTACTGCTGCACTACCATGTCGGGTCGCAGGTTCCTGATATTGGAACAATCAGCAGAGCAACTCGGGAAGCCGCGCGCTTCTACGCAAAGTTGAAAAAAATGGGCCATTCTCTCGGCTATCTCGATGTGGGTGGCGGCCTCGGCATCGACTACGATGGCTCCCGGACCAGCTTTGACAGCTCCCGCAACTATTCCCTGCACGAATACTCCCGTGATATTGTCTACAATATCATGGAAGTCTGTGATTCGGAGCAGGTGGATCATCCTGTGATCGTGAGTGAGAGTGGCCGGTTTATTGTCGCTCCTCACTCGGTCCTCATCATCGAGGCTTTTGGATCCATCGAGAAAGAAAACCATCAGGGCGAGGTTCTGGCCTCCCCTGATGATCCCAAGCAAGTGGCCGATATGATCGAGATCAAATCGGGCCTTAATGAAAAACGAAGGCTTGAGAACCTTCATGATGCCCAGCAGATCCGCGATCAGGCCCAGTCGATGTTTGATCTCGGTCTCCTTGATCTGCGTCCCAAGGCGAAAATCGACACCCTCTACTGGCAGATTGCCGCGGAGATTGTGAAACTTCATATCGGACTGAAACAGGTTCCGGAAGAGGTCCGGGAACTGGAAGTGGCCCTCGCCGATCAACTTCTTTGCAACTTTTCAGTCTTCCAGTCTCTCCTGGATCACTGGGCCCTGGGTCAGTTGTTCCCGGTCATGCCGATCCACCGACTTGATGAGATTCCGGATCGCAGCGGCACTCTGGTTGACATCACGTGTGACTCCGACGGCAAGATGGCCAAGTTTATTGATTTTCAGGACGTCAAGGAAACCTTGCCCGTCCATCGCATCCGTCCGGGAGAGCCTTATTACCTGGGGATATTCCTTTCCGGTGCCTACCAGGATATCATGGGCGACCTCCACAATCTCTTTGGACGGGTCAACGAGATGCATGTCTTCCTCGATGAGGATGAAGAGGCCGGCTATTATATCGAGGAGGTGCTCCCCGGCAATACGATCGATCAGGTCCTGACTTTGACCCAATGGGACACCAAGGAACTCGCGAGACGCATCAAGTCTCAGGCGGATGCGGCCCTCAAGGGAGACCGCCTCAAGCCGAATGAGGCCATGCGGCTTGTGGATGAATACGAGAAAATGTTCCACTCCTACACCTATCTTGATTTTAACGCCCGTCGTCCCAACGGTGCCACAACCCAGCCATGAGTGATCCAATGACTCTCAAACATTCCCCCCTGGAATCCTGTCATCTCGCCTGTGGAGCCAGGATGGTTGAATTCGGTGGATGGCTGATGCCGGTTCAATATACCGGTATCATGGACGAGCATCGCGCTGTCCGTTCGGGATCAGGAATGTTCGATATCTCCCATATGGGTGAAGTTTTGATTGAGGGCTCCGGAGCCCTAGAATGGTTGGAACGACTCTTGACGAACCGTGTGGGCAAGCTGGCGATAGGCCGTGGCCAATACACCATGATGCTCAACGAGCGCGGTGGGGTGATCGACGACCTGATCATCTATCGGACGGGAGAGACGGCCTATTTTCTCGTCATCAACGGGGCCTGTCGCGACATGGACCTGGCTTGGATGCGTTCGCGATTGCCGGCGGATGGAACAGTTCTCCTCAGGGACCTTGGGAATGATTATGCGGCAATTGCGCTCCAAGGACCTGATTCGGAGAAGGTGTTGCGGACGCTTTATCCCCAATCTGAGATTCCGAAACGCAACGGGATTGCAACTCTTGGAGAGTCTGAAGGGTTCGTTCCATCGCTGGTGGCCCGAACGGGTTACACAGGAGAGGATGGTTTTGAACTTTTCGTACCCGTCAAGGATGGCTCAAAAGAGAGGAACGGTGAATCGCTCTGGAAATCCCTCCTTGCTGCCGGAGTCAAACCCTGCGGACTCGGTGCCCGTGACACACTACGTCTAGAGATGGGGTATCCTCTCAACGGCTCCGATCTTTCTCTGGATCGCACGCCGCTTGAGGCTGGCCTGGGAAAGTTCGTCGCATTGGATGACCCAGCCAAGATTGAGTTTACGGGAAGGCATGCTCTGGAGTCCCAACGCTCGAAGGGGCTTCCCTCGCTGCTGACTCCGCTAAAGCTCACTGTCACCGGCCCTCCTCTCAGATCCCACTACCCCGTGCTCTCGGAAGGGTTGGCCGTCGGTGAAACCTGTAGTGGAGCGCTCTCTCCAAGCTTGGGTGAGGGGATCGCAATGGCCTACCTGCCACCTTCCCTTTCCACGCCCGGGACGGCCCTTGAAGTGGAAGTGCGCGGCCGTGGCTACGCGGCCGTGGTGACCACTCTGCCGTTCTATTCGAAATAATGGTTTTTCTTCTCCTTTCAGCTTCAAAGAAGCTCGTTCTCCATCCATAATTCCTGCTTTCAAGATGAATGTTCCCTCTGATCTCCGATATGCCAAGACTCACGAATGGATCCGCCATGAAGACGATTCGATCACGGTGGGGATCACCGATCATGCGCAGGCCGAGTTGACGGATATTGTCTATGCCGAGCCTCCCAAGGTTGGGGCCGAGTTGAAGGCCGGCGCCACGGCCGCCGTGGTTGAATCGGTGAAGGCGGCTAGCGACATTTACTCCCCACTCTCGGGAGTCGTGACGGAAGTGAATGAGGCACTTACCGCCAATCCGGCTCTTCTGAACACGGATCCCTTCGGGCAGGGCTGGATCTACCGGATGAAGGCCTCAAATATTGCGGAAATAGAAGCCCTTCTAACCCCTGACGCCTACTCGGCCCAGATCGGTCAATGAGTGGCTTGGATCGTTTAACCGGCAACTTAGAGGCAGGGCAGTTGGATGCCGTTCTTATGAGGGGGCGTTTTTCCCGCCGTCATCTTGGATCTCATCACGCTGGGATCACGGAGATGCTTTGCGAACTCGGCTTCTCATCCCTCGAACAACTGATCGATCAGACTGTTCCTGAGGAAATCAGACTCCGCCGTCCCTTGTCCCTGCCCTTGGCAATCAGTGAGGAAGAGGCCTTGCTGGAATTGCGAGAGATAGCTCAGCAGAATGAATTGCGCCCCTCCTACATCGGCATGGGTTACCACGGGACAAACCTCCCCCCCGTCATCCGTAGGAACATTCTGGAGAATCCAGGTTGGTATACCGCATACACTCCCTATCAGGCGGAGATCTCACAGGGGCGTATGGAGGCGCTGGTGAATTTTCAGACGATGGTCTGCGACCTTACCGGCATGTCGATTGCCAATGCCTCGATGCTTGATGAGGCGACAGCCGCAGCGGAGGCCATGGCAATGTGCCACGATCTCAAGGGTCATGGGGGGCCTCCTCGGTTTTTTGTCTCCGAGGAGTGTCATCCCCAAACCGTCTCTCTGCTCCGCACGCGAACCGAACCGCTTGGCATTGAATTGATTGTCGGAGGAGTCGATAAGATTCCCGAAGCTGGGCTCTGCGGCGGCCTCCTTCAATATCCTGCAACGGATGGCTCCATCACGGATCCGACTTCCGCCATCGCGAGGATCCATGCTGCCGGAGGTCTTGCCGTTGTTGCAAGTGATCCCCTTGCCCTGACGCTCCTCAAGCCTCCTGGGGAAATGGGTGCCGATATCGTGGTTGGTTCGACTCAGCGATTCGGTGTGCCGATGGGATACGGAGGACCGCATGCGGCTTATCTGGCCGTGCGTGATGAATTCAAGAGACGCCTTCCGGGAAGGTTGGTAGGGGTCTCCCGGGACTCCGATGGGAATCCCGCTTACAGACTGACTCTACAGACCCGTGAACAGCATATCAGGCGTGAGAAGGCCACCAGCAATATCTGCACAGCCCAGGTCTTGCTTGCTGTGATCGCCTCCATGTATGCCGTCTATCATGGCCCGAAGGGACTGCGTGGAATTGCCGAGAAAATCCATCTGCACGCCTTGAAGTTGGCGGCCACTCTGGCGAAAGCGGGATGGTCCGTGGGGGAAGCCCCGTTCTTCGACACGGTGCGGGTGAACCTCACTCCCTCGGAGTCTGCCTCCCTCCGATCCAAAGCCGAGAGGGCCGGTATCAACCTCCGATTTATGGGGGAAGCAGCCGTGACGATCTCTTTGGACGAAACGTCTAGAAGCATTGATCCACTCGTTGAGTTTTTTGGAAAAAGTGGAGATGCAACCGCTAGTAATCCGATCTCCTGGCAGATGCCCGATGACCTGCGTCGTTCCTCGGGGTTCCTTTTACATCCGGTTTTCAACACCCACCACACCGAGACGGAAATGCTCCGTTATCTCCGTCGGCTTGAAGCCAAGGACCTCTCTCTGACAACCTCGATGATCCCGCTCGGTTCCTGCACGATGAAGCTGAATGCCACGGCGGAGATGCTTCCCTTAACCTGGGAGCAGATCGGTTCACTTCACCCGTTTGTGCCTCCCTCCCAGGCCCAGGGCTATGCGATCATCTTTCGTCAACTGGAGCAGTGGCTTTCGGAGATCACGGGATTCCATGCCGTCTCCCTCCAGCCGAATGCAGGATCCCAGGGCGAGTATGCGGGATTACTGGTGATCCGTGCCTATCACCGTTCCCGTGGCGAACATCATCGCTCGGTCTGTCTGATTCCTCTCTCCGCCCACGGGACAAATCCCGCCAGTGCCGCGATGGTCGGAATGGAGATCGTCGGGATTGCCTGCGACGTCGAAGGGAATGTCGATGTCGAGGACCTTAAGGGGAAAATCGAGATCCATAGAGATCGTCTTGCCGCACTCATGGTGACCTACCCCTCCACGCATGGAGTCTTTGAGTCACGGATCAAGGAAATCTGCTCCCTGATTCACGAGGCGGGCGGTCAGGTCTACATGGACGGGGCCAATATGAACGCTCAGGTAGGGCTTTGCAGTCCGGGTGATATCGGGGCCGATGTCTGTCATCTCAACCTTCATAAAACCTTCTGCATTCCTCACGGGGGAGGAGGACCCGGAGTCGGTCCGATCGGTGTTGCCGAGCATCTCACACCCTTCCTGCCGGGACATAGCGTGATCCCGACCGGTGGCTCCCAAGCGGTCGGCGAGGTTAGTGCCGCTCCGTGGGGAAGCGCCAGCATCTGCGTGATCAGTTGGATGTATCTCCGCATGATGGGACCCGACGGTCTCGCCATGGCCAGTGCGATTGCAATTCTCAATGCCAATTATATGGCCAAGCGTTTGGAACCCTTCTTTCCGATCCTCTACAAGGGAGTCAACGGAACCGTTGCTCACGAGTGCATTCTCGATTTACGGGAGTGGAAGACGCGTTCAGGGGTCGAGGTGGAGGATGTTGCCAAGCGTTTGATGGATTATGGATTCCATGCTCCGACAATGAGCTGGCCCGTTCCAGGAACCCTGATGATCGAACCGACCGAGAGCGAGTCGAAGGAGGAATTGGACCGATTCTGCGATGCCATGATTGCCATCCATGGGGAACTCGCCGCCATCGAGAAGGGAGAACTTGACCAATCCGACAACCCCCTCAAGCGTGCCCCGCACACGGCTCTCGCTGTGACATCTGACGAGTGGAATCGGCGTTATTCAAGGGCCCAGGCGGCCTATCCGGCTCCTTGGCTCAAGATCCATAAATTTTGGCCGTCGGTCTCTCGCGTGGATAATGTTTACGGGGATCGGAATATCTTTTGCTCCTGCCTGCCCGTGGGGCAGCAATAGGAAGTCTTGGGATTTTGGCGTGGTGCGATGTCACCGCTTGATTGCAGTCGTTTTGTCTGCCGATCGTCACCGAATAGGCATCCTAGAATCTGCTGATTCTAGGACTTCTCGGCCTGCGCCTGGAATGATATCGCTTTAGCAAGGGAAGAAAAGCCAGGCTCCCACGCGCTTTTTCTACAGCGACGCTCGCGTCCCTTGCCTTACATCCAGACTTCCAAGCCCTTGAATAGGCAAGTCAGACGACCTAAAAAGGCGAAGCCTTTGCCTGGAACTTCCGGAGGAGAGGTTGGTGTTCCGCAAGCGTCTCCGCAGAGAGGTGATCGATAAAGAGGATGCCATGCAGATGGTCGACCTCATGTTGGGCCGCTCGGGAGAGCAGTCCCTCGGCCTCAAAATCGAGCGTGCTCCCGTCCAGATCCTGACAAATCACACGGACCCTTTCCGGACGTGCCACTTCATCGTAGAGACCGGGCATGCTGAGACATCCTTCGGTCTCAATGGATCTCTCGTCGCCCACAGGATGAATCTTGGGATTGATCATGACAAGTGGCATCAGGGAATCGATTTCAATCTCCCTACCACCCACCCAGGCTCGGCTGGGACGATCCTCAAAGGCCGGCATGACATCGATCACGGCAAGTTGAAGGGCTCGTCCCACCTGATGGGCGGCAAGTCCACAACCGTCCTGCTCATACATGGTCTCGATCATCTCTTCCGCCAGCGATAGGATGGCCTCATCGATCTTTTCGATTGTTCGACCTTTGCTCCGCAGGGCGGGATGGCCGTATTTCACGACCTCCAGCGGCTTGATACTTGAGGATTTCTGCTTCTTGGAGCGTCCCATGTCCTTATTTAGGAGAAGAAATTTTTTTATCTGCCGATAGGTTTTGCCACGGCTGGCACATTTTTGATCCCAGCTTCCTGCAAGGCATCCAGCACCGAAACGACCGTCCCGAAAGGGGCCTCCTTGTCAGCCTGCATGGTAATGGAGCATCCGGGATTTTTCTTCTGTGCCTCCCTGATCGCAGCCGGAATTCCGGCGGGGGTGACGGGCTTGCCATCAAAAGTGATTTGATCCGTTCCCTTGATCTGGAGAATGACTGCTTTTTTTGGAACCACAGTGGATGTCGTGGCGCTCTTGGATTCGGGAAGATTGATCTGCAGTTGGGGAAGACGATCCTTGAACGTGGTAGTCACGATAAAAAAGATCAGCAGAATCGCCAAAATGTCGATCAGAGAAACGACTGTGATCGAAGGCATCTTCCGACGCTTGGTGTAAAATCGCATGAGATCTAAAATGCTGGATCGGGCCTAATTTGGCTCCATAAAAAAATGGTGGCGGGGGTAGGATTTGAACCTACGACCTTCAGGTTATGAGCCTGACGAGCTACCGGGCTGCTCCACCCCGCGTCAATAGTGTGAACTTATCACACAACCCGACCGGAGCAAGTCTTTATACCAGACAGCCCAGGAGGCTATCTCAGGCCGATGGCTTGCCGCAACCGATCCATCACGGGTTCTGAAATCCGGGAAGCTCGCTCCGCTCCAACACGCAGGATTCTATCCACTTCTCCCGGATCGGCGGCGATGTGCTCCCGCTCCGCCCTCATGGGTGAGAAATACTCCCATACCGCGTCAAAAAGTCGTTTCTTGAAGTCGCCGTATCCTTTTCCTCCCGCTTTGAAATCTGCTTCCATGTCAGCGTATTCCGAGGGAGACGCAACATGGCGGTAAATGTCGAGAATCGCAGAACCTTCGACGGGCTTGGGTGATTCCACAGGTGTCGAGTCAGTCTGGATCCCCATGATCTTTTTTTTCAAAGTCTTTTCCTCCAGAAAAAGTTCAATCGTGTTTCCGTAACTCTTGCTCATTTTGGCGCCGTCTGTTCCCGGAATGGCCGCGGACTCATCACGGATCATGGCCTCCGGAAGTTTAAAAATCTCCCCATATAGTTCATTGATTTTGACCGCGATGTCGCGCGTCACTTCAAGGTGTTGTTTTTGGTCCCGGCCCACCGGAACCACATCGCTGTCATAGGCAAGGATATCGGCGGCCATCAGGACCGGGTAGGAGAAGAGTCCAAGCGATGCATGAAGCCCCTTTGCGAGCTTGTCCTTGTAAGAATGGCAGCGCTCCAGCAGTCCCATGGGAGTGACCGTCGAGAGGATCCATGCCAGTTCCGGAATGCATGCGATATCACTCTGTCGGAAAAGACAGGCCTTCTCGGGATCCAGTCCACAGGCAAGGAAGTCGATCGCAATTTCGCGGGAATTACGACGGAGGGACTCCGCATCCCTTACCGTGGTAAGTGCATGGAGGTCAGCGATGAAGTAGAAGGCTTCACCTTGCTCCTGCAGTTCGATGGCAGGCTTCATCATTCCGAAATAATTCCCGAGGTGGGGAAGTCCTGTTGGTTGGATGCCTGAGAGGATGCGCATTGGTTAGAAAATGTTGAATGATGAAGGAGGAATGATGAAGGCAAAAGACAAGTGCAAAGGTCGAATCGTTTTTGCCAACAACGGCAGTGGAGTCGTCTGGTTTAGGTGCTTTCCGGACATGTTCGCAGCAAATTCAAAGTTGGTATGTCCTGACAGGGGAATTCCTGATCTCCCTTTTTCATCCTTTCAGGAACTAATACACCAACTTCCTGTGAATCCAGACGCTCTGCAGAATTCCCAGGCAAGCCATGGTAATGAGAAGAAAGGATCCGCCATAACTGACCAATGGAAGTGGTAGTCCGGTGATCGGAGTGACGGCCACTGTCATCCCGATGTTCATGAAGATGTGTGTGAAGAGCAGCATGATAATGCCTACGGCAAGCAGTCGACCCAGTTGATCCTGGGCTTGGGAAGCTATAAAAAGCCCGCACAGAAGCAGGGTTGCAAAGGTGCTAATCAGGAGAATAGTTCCGATGAAACCGTGCTGTTCCCCGAAGACCGAGAAGATAAAATCGGTGTGCACGATGGTGCTGGGGAGATAGCCAAGTTCATTCAGCGTGTTGTGGGCCTTGAATCCCTTGCCCCAAAACCCAGCACTGCCGATCGCATTCAGGGACTGGTTGATGGTCCATCCTGCCCCTCGTGGATCAAGTGATGGATCCAGAAAGATCAGGATGCGATCTTTCTGATACGGTTTCAGGCCAAAGTTGACCACAAGCGGGATCATGGCGACTCCGAGTAGAAACAGAGTCACCAGATAACGGACCTGGACACCCGCGACAAAGAGCATGGCGAAGAGCACAGGTAACCACACAAGGGTCCCGCCCAAGTAGGGTTGGATGAGGATAAGCACACAGGGAACCGCCGTTAATGCAAGGCAGACCAGGATTCGCAGGACAGGATTCATCTGTGCCGAAGCATTCAGAAAGACTGCGAAGATCAAGACACCTCCGAAAATCGCCAACTGGGAGGGTTGGAAGTTTCCGAACCCAAGGTTGAGCCAACTTCTGGCTCCAAAGACTTTTACCCCGATAAAAAAAACAAGAATCAGCAGGATCACGCTGAAAATGTAGATGGGGATGGCTCCCATCCGAACCCAGCGGTAATCCGCGAAGGAAATCAGGAAGAACACTGGAAAGCAAATCAGCATCCAGCGGATCTGACCCGTCCAGAACGGAGTGTCACGCATCCAGGTCGCGCTGTAGATGGCGTATATCCCGAATAGACCCAGGGCTATGGTGAGGATTAACAGGAGCTTGTTCATTGCACGAAACTTGCGCAAGAGCATGAGAGTGTTCATGGGCGTGCCTCCTCCTCCAACCGGGGGACTGCGGCCAAGAGATCACGGGTGTAGGGATCTCGCGGGTGCTCAAGCACATCACGGGAGTTCCCAGACTCCACGATTTTACCCCTGTGTAGGACAAGCACCATGTCGCTGATATGCTCCACGACGGCTAGATCATGAGCGATGAAAAGAAGCGCCAGTCCGAGTTCTTCCTGAAGATCCTGAAGGAGGTTCACGATCTGGGCCTGCACGCTGACATCAAGGGCGCTGACCGGTTCGTCGCAGATGAGGAATTCGGGCTCCACGGCAAGTGCTCTGGCAATGCCGATACGTTGGCGTTGGCCCCCGCTGAATTCATGAGGGTGACGGTGTGTCATGTCGCTCCTCAGACCGACGCGTTTCAGGAGGCTTTCAACGCGATCGGAACGCTGGGACTTGTCGAGTTGCGGAAAATGAATTGCCAGGGCTTCACCAATGATTTGACCGACGGTCATTCGCGGGTTCAGCGAACCGAAGGGATCCTGAAAAATATATTGAATCTTTCTGCGAAGCGGCCGGAACTGCTTTTCACTCATGGAGAGTATCTCGCTTCCCTTCCAAAAGGCCTGGCCTGAGGTCTGTGGAATCAATTTGACCAGTGTCCGGCCGATGGTCGTTTTGCCACTTCCGCTCTCGCCGACCAAGCCGACTGTTTTTCCCGATGGCACCGTGAAACTGACGCCGTCCACAGCCTTGAAGCTATCGGTCTTTCGCCTGAAAAGTCCTGAGCATACTGGAAAGTGAACCTTCAGATCCCTCACTTCCAAGAGTGCTTGGTTATCCGAAGGAGGGGAGGTGACGGCAGTTTTGGATGGAGTCATTGACTGCACCCCTTTTCGAGACAGGAGATAAATTCAGCATGAGTGAGAACCTCCAAAAGCTCCTTGATCGATTCTGATTCCTGGCAGACTCGGGAGATGGCACCTAAAACACGCAGGTATTCCGGATTCAATGCGCTGGGAATTCCAGCAACAAAATACAAGTGGGATTTCGATTCTGATTGTGATCTGCCAACAGCCAAAACCAGGGAGGTGACGGTGTCCGAGCGACTATGGTGCAAGGTCATCGAGCAGGAGTTCTCGCCTGGAGAGACTGCAGGAGGGGTTGCGATGATCGACGACCGGAAACCTTCCCAATCTCGAACCCTGGAGTCTTGTCGTAATGGCATCAGAAGTTCTTCAAGAATATCTCCCGGGTTGGAACCTTTGAGTTTGAGATGGGTATCCTTGGGTAGGAGGGATTCAGAAAGGGTTCTCATGATGCACTTTAAACGTTACTGCCCGACCACTTGAGCTTCTGTCTGAGAATATCAGGGAAACTTGTGTCCGGCATCATGACGAGGGGAAGGGACATCGGCGAGAGTTTCATCCGGACATGTTGAGAGGGGGATAGGGCGTGCGGAGGGCGTCCGTCAACGCTGACAAAAACCTCCTGGGCCCCTACCGACCCGATAACGACCTCTCTTTTGTCAGAGATAACCAGCGATCGGTTGCTGAGAACATGCGGACAAACGGGAGTGATGACCAAGGCCCCGCTGTCAGGCATCAGGATCGGACCTCCTGCCGCCAACGAGTAGGCGGTCGATCCCGTCGGAGTTGCGACAATAAGGCCGTCGGCATGGTATTCCGTGAGAGGATCTCCCTCCACGGAAGCCAGCAACTTTACCAACTGGGAGCGTTCCCCCCGACTGATCGTCACCTCGTTGAGCGCCCGTTCAAGGGGAACGACACCTTCGGGTCCCGAAATTGCGACATCGAGCAGGCTTCGCTGGCTCAGAAGATAATTCCCCGAAAGGGCTGAGTCCACGGCTCGTTGGTATTCTTCCGATCCAAGGCATGTGAGGAATCCCAAGGACCCGATATTGATTCCAAGGATAGGCCGTATCGTTCCACCCGAACGGTGCAAGGCCCTCAGGATGCTCCCATCGCCACCCATGACGATCAAGAGGTCGCATTGTTCTGCAACCCCCGACTCATCGAGTGGTGAAATCTTTCCAACCAAGGTGGCTGTTTGCCTCTCCATGAGAAAGGGGGCTTCTCTCCGATCCAATTCGGAGGTGACTTTTTCCACCAATTCTCGGGCGCCTTCCTTGCCGGCATGTGCAATGAGTCCGATGGTCATTCCGGCAGGGGGGAGGTTGAATCGCCGCGCTTGAGAAGAGCAAGGAACTCGATGTTTCCCGAGGTGCCCGGAAGTGGGGACTCCATGACTCGGTCGAATCGGTGTCCGGCCCCGAGCACCCAGGAGCGGATTGATTCGACCGCTCGAAGCCGGGCCTCCGTATCACGAACGATCCCTCCCTTGCCGATATCGGCGCGGGAAAGTTCGAATTGTGGCTTGATGAGAACAATCATGGAGCCGTTTTGATTCAGTAACTCAAAGGCTGCAGGCAGGATTTTCGTCAATGAAATAAAGCTGAGATCGCCGACAATCAGGTCAAAACGGCGGTCAAAATCCGAGGATATCAGGTAACGGGCGTTGATCCCCTCGCGGACCTCGACCCTCGGATCCTGTCGCAGAGACCAGGCAAGTTGACCGCGCCCGACATCGACGGCCGTGACGTGAGCCGCCCAATGCTGGAGAAGGCAGTCAGTGAATCCTCCCGTTGAGGAGCCCAGATCAAGGCATGACAGCCCCGTGGGATCAATTCCGAAACCGGAGATGGCCCCCTCGAGTTTATGCCCTCCCCGTCCGACATATCGATCCCGTCCGGTGATGAGGATTTCGCTTTGAGGGCTTACCTTGGTGCCGGGCTTGTCGGCGATCTGACCGGCGACGGTTACCTGCCCCGCAAGGATTGCTCTCTGTGCTTTTTCACGGGAGTCGAAGTGTCCGGACTCGTGCAGGTGTTGGTCGAGACGAAGGCGTGCTGCTGCTGCAGTTTTCATCGTTGCTCCTTTCCGAGATCAAGGAGTTCCTGTGGGGATCCGATAAGATGGTGTGGGTTGAGGGCTGCCAGCGCGCCGGGGGAGTTGTATCCCCAGGTGACTGCCGCCATACGAAGCCCGGTTTCGCGAGCTGCCTCGATGTCCCTTGTCTCATCCCCGACATAGAGAACAGCCTCCGGGGCGACCTTCTCAGCGCGCAGGATTTTCTTCATCTCCCGGCTCTTGCCAAAAAGCTTTGAAGAGGTCCTCACGAAATGAAAGTAGGGGAGGTTGTTACGGCGTAGAAACTCGGTGACATTGGTTTCGGAATTCGAGGTCAGGATCCCGATGCGGTGACCTTGTCCGTGAAGGGTTGAGAGGACCTCTGGCATGCCGATGATGGGGTTTACCTGATCGATGCGTTCATGAAGAAGTTGAAGCCCCCTTCTTGCAATCGAGGGAACCCGCCAGTTACTGATTCCTAGGTGTCGGATGAACTCCCTTGTTCCCATGTCGCGGGCGGCTTCCAGATGTTCCAAGGGCAGTTCCTTGAAACCATACTCCCGGGCCATGTCATTCAGGATGCAATGAGCGACACTCCTTGTATCCGCAATCGTCCCGTCAAAATCGAAGAGATACACCTCCGGACGTTGATAAGGGCGGTTCAATGGATGAGTCAACCCGTCGGTTGAACCCTTCTTCGGGAAGCTGTCTGCGTTATCACTCATTCTTTCTCCGAATCGGAGATCATCGTCACCAGTTCGGCAGGTAACGGCATATCACCCTTGTGCTTGGTCTCTTCGGGTTCGAGTCCGAAATGAGCGGAGACGAGTTCTTTGATTCTCTCCAACTCGGCTCTCTCAAGCAGGGGGCACTCCGAGGTGGCGGAAAATTCCCTGATCTGTTCCGCCGAGTAAATATTCGGCAGGACGGAAAGCGTCTTGGTGTCTTCCAGCAGCCACTGCATCGCGGCCTGTCCCATCGTGCGGTCGGCCCTCTCGAGGAAACGCAGTTGCTCGATTTTCTTCACCCCATTGAGAAGCCAGCTTTTGGGGCGGTGGTTCCTGTGATCATTGGGAGGAAAGACCGTCTCGGCAGTGTATTTTCCCTCAAGCATTCCGGAGGAGTGGGGGACTCGGATCAAAAACCTGGTGGGGGCTCCCGTGGCCTCAGCAATCTTGTGAAGATCGCAACCGGGGTGCTGTTCCAGAAGATTGTAGATGTGCTGCACGATCTCAGGTTTACGTTTGGCTATGGCCGATCCGCCCTCCCCGAGCCATCCGATCGCGGGTCCAAGAGCGATCCCGCCGTGACGAACCTTACCCTCCTTGCGAAGATCCTCCATCACCTCCCACAGGTCGTCATCATGGACCTGATCCTCGCGGATATTGTGGAGTTGAAGGATGTCGATATGATCGGTATTGAGGCGACTGAGTGCTGACTCGACCGCACTCCTGATAGCCTCCGGAGAGAAATTCTGGGGGATTTCCTTTTGACCGCGCCGCCCGTCTCCATGGTTCACGAAATCGTATCCCACCTTGGTGGCGATCACGACCTTGTCACGCTCGCTACCCGGGAAGGCCTTGGCCAGAAGTTCCTCGCTGCGTCCATTGCCGTAGGTGTCGGCGGCGTCGAAGAGATTCATTCCATGATCGAGCGCAAGTCGCATCAACACCACCGCCTCATCATCCGTGTAGTTACCCCACCAACCGGTCGAGACAGTCCAGAGGCCAAAACCGATTTCACTGATTTTTAAATCAGATCCAAGCAGGGAACGATACTTCATAGTATCCATCATTCTACCTGAGGGATTTCCGCAATCCAAGTTCCGTCACGGATGGGTTCATTAGGAGTGAATGGTATCTTGGAACGGGTTTTGCTTCATCATTCATGAGAAGTGCTATAGTAAACGGATTTCTGTGGTGGGGATTTCATTCCTACTCCACTGGATTTTCCACTAGCTTTGCCCCATCAATTTTATCTCCAATGACACAATTCTCGGAATTTCACTCCAACCTCGACACATCGGTTCAGGGGCTTAAGGCCCTGATCATCAATCAGCTGAACTTCAGCCTGGCCAGGGATCCCCTGACCGCCTCGAAGGGGGACTGGTGGATGGCCACCTCCAAGGCCGTCCAATGTCTCGTCATCGAGCGTCTCATGGCGACCCAAGCCAAGCACAGGAACGGGAACGTGAAGAGGCTCTACTACCTCTCCTTGGAGTTCCTGATGGGTCGTCTCTATATCAGCAGTTTTCATAGCGCCGGCGTGTATCAGAATATGGGGCAGGCGATCGGCGAACTGGGCCTCGATATCAACGAACTCCGTGAGGAAGAGTATGACATGGGTTTGGGTAACGGAGGACTCGGTAGGTTGGCAGCCTGCTTCCTTGATTCCCTGGCAACGCTCGACCTGCCCGCGATCGGTTACGGCATCCATTATCAATATGGTCTCTTCAAACAGGAGTTCCGAAACGGTTATCAGGTGGAGCTTCCCGACGATTGGATGAAATACGGCACGCCTTGGGAGATCGTCCGCCCCGAGCACACCACCGAGATCGAACTCTACGGACAGGTTGAAAATGTCTTCGATGATCTGGGCAACTATGTCCGCAAGTGGACGGATACCAAGAAACTCATTGGCATTCCTTATGACATCCCGGTACCCGGGTTCGGCACAAACACAGTCAACTTTCTCCGTCTCTGGTCGTCGAAAGCGGCGGAGGACTTTAATTTTGAGGCCTTTAACAGTGGCGGTTATGACGAAGCCGTCCGCGATAAAAATGCCAGTGAGACAATCTCCAAGGTTCTTTATCCAAACGATAAGACCGAGAGTGGAAAGGAACTGCGTCTGATCCAGCAGTATTTCTTCGTCGCCTGCTCCCTCAAGGATATCATCCGCCGATTTCGTAAGAATAACGAGGATTGGAACGATTTTCCGGAGAAGGTGGCCATCCAGCTTAACGACACACACCCAGCCATTGCCGTCGTTGAGTTGCAACGTCTGCTGCACGATGTCTACGGTCTGCCTTGGAAAAAAGCCTGGGGGATCGTTACCCAAACCTTTGCCTACACGAACCACACACTCCTACCCGAAGCACTTGAAAAATGGAGCGTCGGGCTTTTCCAAAAAGTTCTGCCGCGTCACCTGCAGATTATTTTTGCGATCAACAAATTCTTTCTGGAAGAGGTGGAGGCAAAGTGGCCGGGCAACTTGGAGATGGTCCGCAAACTTTCCCTCATCGAGGAGGGTCACTCCCAAATGGTCCGCATGGCGAATCTTTCGGTTGTCGGCAGTCATTCGGTGAACGGGGTTGCGGCGCTGCACACCCAGCTTCTCAAGAGGGATCTTTTCCCGGAATTCGATGCGATCTACCCGGGCAAATTCAATAACAAGACCAACGGAATCACTCCTCGTCGCTGGCTTCTTTGCTGCAACCCCCGCCTCAGTAAGTTGATCACTTCCAAAATTGGATCGGGATGGGAGCGCAACCTCAACGAACTCCGGGGGCTGGAGGCTTTCGCCAAGGATCCTGAATTCCAGAGAGAGTTCATGGATGTTAAGCATGCCAACAAGGTGGATTTGGCGGCCATCATCAAGCAAGAGTGCGGCATCGAGGTGGATCCATCAGCACTCTTTGATGTCCAGATCAAGCGGCTTCACGAGTATAAACGACAGCATCTGAATCTATTGCACATACTAGCTCTCTACAGGCGTCTGTTGCAGAATCCTGGTCTGGATATGGCTTCCCGAGTCTTCATCTTCGGAGCAAAAGCAGCTCCCGGATACGATCTCGCCAAAAACATCATCAAGGCGATCAACTCCGTCGGTGCCAAGATCAATGCCGACAAGAGGATCCATGGAAAACTGAAGGTTGTCTTTCTTCCGAATTACCGCGTCTCGCTCGCGCAGAAAATCGTTCCTGCAGCCGATCTCTCCGAGCAGATCTCGACGGCTGGCAAGGAGGCTTCCGGGACCGGGAATATGAAACTTTCGCTGAATGGCGCCCTTACCATCGGAACGCTTGATGGTGCCAACGTGGAGATCAAGGAGGAGGTTGGCGATGAGAATATCTTCATTTGCGGCATGACGGTCGATGAAGTCGAAGCGCTTTGGGAAAAAGGGTATAATCCGAATGACTTCCTCGCCGCTGACGAGGAGTTGAAAGCTGTGGTGGATTGGGTCGGATCCAATTATTTCACTCCTAATGAGTCCCCCGGAATCTTTAACATGCTTCGTGACAATCTTGTTTTCAATGATCCCTTCCTCTGTTTGCCGGACTTCCGATCCTACAGCAACGCCCAGGAGAAAGTTGATGCCGCTTTCCGCGACAAGTCACGATGGGCCGAGATGGCGATCCTGAACACAGCCCGCATGGGGAAATTCTCGAGTGACCGCACGATTGCCGAATATGCCCGTGACATCTGGCGGCTCGATCCCGTGATTCTCTGACACGATCAAGGGGGCGATCCCCTATGGTCAGGGATATTCCTTTGACTTGGGTCGCTCTCTTCATTGTGGTGATTCATGATGTTTTCCAAGTCTGGCGATTCATTCCCCCGCCCGCCCGGCAGAGTTGTCATTGTCGGGGCCGGTTTGGCGGGTTTGGCGTGTGCGACCCGCTTGCAGGAGGCCGGGGCGGAATGGTTGCTGATCGAGGCGGAACAGGCTCCCGGGGGCCGTGTCCGGACGCATCTGACACCCGGGGGATATCGGATTGATCATGGATTCCAGGTTCTGCTGGATTCGTATCCCACCGCCCGCCGGCTTCTTGATCTTGAGGCGCTGAAGCCGTGTTATTTTGAGAGTGGTGCCCTGATGGCTGGCCTGGAGGGGTGGGAGCATCTTCTCAACCCGATCCACCACCCCGCTTCTCTGCTTGCGGCGGTTGCCTCCCCCTCGTTTTCCCTCCGTGAAAAAATCATCTTAGGCAGTTACGCCGTGAGGCAGTTGCTTTGTTCTGATGAATCGCATCTGGCAAGGGAGGCGGGACTCTCGACCAATGAAGAGTTGGCTCGCTTGGGCTTGGATGGGGCCGTAATGGAGAAGTTTCTGGGACCTTTTTTTTCAGGTGTGTTTCTTGATGATGAACTCGGCAGTGACGCTTCCATATTCCGCTATGATCTGAAAAAGTTTGCCCTCGGTAGGGCCCTGCTTCCCGCAGAGGGCATGGGTGCCATTCCAAGGCAACTGGCTTCACGCCTCCCATCGGAATCCGTGCGCTACGGGGCCAGGGTGGACTCCCTTCAATTCAACGGGGAGATCCCCTCGGCTGTAATTCTTGCTGGCGGGGAGGTCATCCCGTTCGATTTCCTTGTTTTGGCAACGGATGAGAAAACCTCTCTTCGGTTGCGTGGAAATGGGGATTCAAGGGGCCGTCCTTGGAAGGAAGTTTCGACCCTTTACTTCACTGGAGATCGTCCGCTCTACGAGGGGGGGCTCTTGGTCCTTCCAACAGCAGTTTCTGCCTCCCATAATAGGAAGCGAATCGTGACTCACTTCACCGATTTAACCAATACGGCGCCCGATTATGCGCCCCCGGGTAAAAGACTCCTTTCAGCGACCGTTCTGCATACCTCCTCCAACCATTGCCCGGATCACGGGGACTTGGAGAAACTTGTCCTCGGGGCCAGGGCCGAGATCGAGTCTCTTCTGCCCTCTTTTCAAGAGTGGGAGTTTTTGCAGGAAGTCAGGATCCGTCACGCTCTACCCTCGCAAGCGCCGGGATTCATGAAGTCCCGCCCCGAAAGGCGGCCACTTAGGAACCTTTGGCTCGCAGGCGATCAGGTGGCCCATGCAAGCATTGACTCGGCCCTTACCAGCGGACTCGACACGGCCGATGAAGTCCTCAATTGTTTAGCTTCACCCAATTTCTCCAACTCATGACGTCATGATAGCCTTTTCCACCAACTGGAATGCCAGTCGACATTACAACGGTGCCAAGATCGTTGAAGAGATCCTCGGCATGGGATTTGATACCTTGGAGCTTGGGCACGGGCTCTCGGTTTCCCAATTGCAGGGGATTCGGGAGGCCTATGCAGGTGGAGGGTTCAAGGTGATCAGTATCCACAATTTCTGCCCCATGCCCGTTGAGGTTCTGAACGACAATCCCGACTGCTACGAGTTCACCTCGCATCGTGGGTCGGAGCGTGAGCGTGCCATCAAGTTGACACTTCAGTCCTTGGCAACGGCCAAGGAGTTCGGGGCCAGTTTTTTGGTCCTTCACTTGGGGCGCATCCTGCCGCTCCGCGGAATGACACGCTCCCTGCTTCAGAGATTGGAGCAGAACGGTGTTGCTGGAAAGGACTACAATCATCTGAAACTGGCCGCTGTGAGGAAGCGCGAGCAACACGCGCGGGTTTTTCTAAATCGCATGAACGAGTCCCTTGAAATCCTCCTTGAGGAAGCGGTGAATCTTGGAGTGACCCTCGTGGTCGAGAATCGGAGCAACTATGAGGCCGTTCCGACGGAGCGGGAATTGCTAGCACTGCTGAAGCGTTTTGACTCTCCCCGTCTCCGTTACTGGCATGATTTCGGTCATGCCCAGATGAGGCATAATATGGGACTTCTGGATCACGAGCAATGGTTGAGACAGATCGCTCCCTATGCTGCCGGCGCCCACCTGCAGGATACGGCGTGGCCGGATGAGGATCACAGGGTTCCCTTTGAAGGTGATATTCCCTTCGACCGACTGGTTCCCCTTCTGCCATTATCCTTTCCTTACATCCTTGAACTCTCTCCCGAGGCCACGCCTGAATCCATCAAGGCGGCGGTGACCCGCTGGAAGACCCTCTTTGCCCACAATGAATCTTAAAAAAATCATCATGACGCTGCTCCAGGCGGCCGTTACCCTATTCCTGCTCTGGTTGTTGTTCCATGACCCCGCAAAGCGTCACCAGATGGTCGAGGCGCTTCAGACGGCGAATCTCCTCTGGTTGATTCCCGGATTCATCTGCTTTGGATTAGTGCTGGTCACATCGGCCTTTCGTTGGCAATTGCTGATGAAAGTGCAGGGAATCGATTTCGGATGGTTCCGGGTCTGGCAGTTGGTGATGATTGGAATGTTTTTCAACCTCTGTCTTCCCGGAGGTGTCGGGGGCGATCTGATCAAAGTCTTTTTCGCAATGAGGGAAGCCCCCAAGGCCAAAAGCGGGGTATTCCTGAGTATTGTTGTTGACCGCATTGCAGGGATGTTCGCCTTGATCCTCGTCTCCCTGGGGGTCTTTCTCTACTTCCGTGAGGCGCTCATGTCCCTGCCCATGGTGAGGGCGTTCCTGGTAACCGTGGTTATCATTTTCGGTGCCTTCATGGGGTTGATCCTCTTTGGATTGATCATCGACCGATTTCATCTTGCCAAGCGTCTTCCTGCGAAAATGCCCGGACACTCGGCGATCATGGATGTCTCGCGTGCTTTCTCCGTCTACGCACGGGCTTGGAAGTCGGTTGTGGCCGCCATTGTCATCTCCCTTCCGTTGAACCTCTTTATCTTCGGAGCGGCGATCTTTGCCGCCGATGCCTTCAAGGGAAACCCCGGCGCAGCCGCCATGACTTCCGTCATCCCGATCGTCAATACGATCAGTTCGCTTCCCATCAGCCTTGCGGGCATCGGAGTGAGGGAAAAACTTTTTGCCGTGATGCTTCACTCCCTTTACGGAACTTCCGAGAATCTTGCCGTGCTGATCTCAATCACCGGCTTCAGTCTGATGGTTCTCTGGGGATTGATCGGCGGCATCATCTACATGACCTATAAGCCCGGGGATGGGGGAAGTGTCTCGATTAGCCAGATGGAGAGCGCCGTGGAGGGAGTGGAGCACCAGATCGAATTGGAAGAGGAGAAGCACGATGCGTAACAGCACTGAGGGACTGCTGTTTTCCAACCCTTCATGAAAAAGCCCCTGCTAGGGATCACTCTTGTGATGACCGTTGACGGAAGGATTCAAGAGGGGATGCTTTTCAAGCACTCGATGCCTCGGAAAACAAAAAAACGCCTGGAGGCTTCGACTCGATCGGGCGGGGATCTCCCGGATATCAACGAACTGATCAACATGGAGGAATTTCACTCTTTGATTCAGAGTGATTCAGTCGAGGAGATTCTGGTCAGGATGATCCCAGCGATCCAAGGTGAGTCAAAAAAACAGGCCGGTAAAAAGCGTGGAGATAAAACGCAAATTATGGATGCCTTTTCAGGAGGTTTTTTGAAAGAAGTGCGGCATTTCAAACTCGTAAACCTTGATAGCCAATGGGGGAACGGGGGCGATGCTCTCCTGAACTACCGCCGCCACAGGGCTGGGGGCATAGGGCAACGGGCTCAATCCTGAAAGATCCGAGAGCCCCTAGAGATCATGCACACGGATTCCTCCCTCTTGATTGATGCGCCGCTGGATCGGATTTATCGGATGACCTCCGACCTCATCCGCTGGCCGGCCTTTCTGCCTCACTACCGCTGGGTTCGATGGTTCGAGGGTGGACCTGACGAGGGGATCGTCGAGATGGCTGCCATGCGCGGGGCGATCCCGATCAAGTGGGTTTCTGAATTCCGAAGGGAAGGAGGCACTCCCGGCCACCCACCGAGTCTTTGGTTCCGCCACTTGAGCGCCTTTACCAAAGGAATGGAGGTGAGGTGGATTTACGAGCAGAGTCCCGAGGGCGTCTTAGTGAGAATCGACCATGAGCTCGAATTCCGTTGGCCTCTCCTTGCTCCGATCGCCAATCCGATCATCGGAGACTTCATGATCGGTTGGGTCGCTCCACGAACCCTCTCAACCTTCAAAAAATTGCTAGAGGTCGAACGATGAGCATCCCATCACGAGGTCGCCGTGCCGTCATCACGGGAGTCGGTCCCATCAGTTGTGTCGGTAGCGGTAAGGAGACCTTCTGGAGGGGGATTCTGGCCGAAAAAAGTGGCATTGCGACGCTGACCCGCTTCGACCTGGGAGAATTGGAGGCGCGTTCCGCAGGACAGGTCGATGACTTTGATCCCCTGAACTATTTCCCCGTCAAGATGCTCCGTCGGCTCGATCGATATGCCCAGTTTGCCGTGGCCAGCGCACTCCTTGCGCTTAAGGATAGCGGACTCTCCTATTCTCCCGATCAACCCGATCCACGTCGTGGTGTCAGTTTTGGGACAGCTCTAGGCGGCATCTCCAATGCGGAGAAAGAACATGATGCCTTCGTGAAAGGAGGATTCAAGGCGGTGAGTCCCCTGCTTGCCCTTCAGGTCTTTGGGGGATCTGCCCACTCCAATATCGCCATCACCTGTGGGTTCCAAGGAGTTGGCACCACAAACTCCAACAGTTGCGCCAGCGGGACCGTGGCACTCGGTGAGGCACTCCGCTACATCCGTGACGGGATTGCCGATGTGATGATCGCCGGAGCCTCCGAGGCTCCGCTGAGTCCCTTAACCTATGGGGCTTTTGCCAATATCCGCACCATGAGCGAGGCGGATCCTTCCATCTCCTGCAGGCCCTTTGATCAGAACCGGGACGGCTTTGTCATGGGGGAGGGGTCGGCTTCCCTAGTCGTTGAGGAGTATGAACATGCCAAGGCACGGGGTGCCCGGATCTATGCCGAGATCCTCGGCTTCTCACACAATAACGATGCCTATCACATGACCTCACCCCATCCCGATGGTGAGCCGACGATCCGCGCGATGCGGGATGCGTTGGATGATGCGAGGACGAATCCTGAGGAGATCGAATACATCAATGCCCATGGCAGTTCTACCAAGATCAATGACTTCAACGAGGCCCGATGCATCCACAAGGTCTTCGGGGCAAGAGCAGCCTCGATCCCCGTGAGTGGCACCAAGGCCTACACGGCTCACCCGCTCGGGGCGACCGGTGCCTTGGAGGCGGTGATCTGTTGTCTGGCCATGACGGAGGGATACCTTCCGCCCACGCTGCATTATGAGACCCCCGATCCGGAGTGTCAGCTGGATGTGATTCCGAACCAGGGACGTGAGGTTCGCCCCAAGAAGATTCTGTCCAATTCGTTCGGATTTGGAGGGATTAATTCGTGCCTGATTCTCGGCTCTGTTTAACAACATTAAAGGCTTGGGGTTTCTGCGGATAGCTATGTTGGCCTGCGATCGGCGTAGGATTATCTAGGCATTGATTTGGCCTCCTTGCTCTCCATCCGATCTTCCAAGCCTAAAAAAAGAAAAACCCATCTGCGCCTTTAATCGGCAGAGAATGGTCCTTATTGTGCTGCGACGGGCACAAAACGGGTGTCCGCTCCCGGCTTGAAAATGATGTAGGCCCTTTTCCAAGGAGCATCATCAACGAGACGCCATTTGTGGCCCGTGCCCGTGATGTCGACCGCCAAAAGCACTTCCCCCGGATGAACCGTGAAAGTCTCTCCGGTAGCCATGGTGAATTCGAGAATGCCGGAGAGCGAGAGGATATATTGAGGGATCGGAGCGTTGTGCCAATCGTAAGAGAAATGCGGTGAACTCTCCTTAAACTCAATGGATACCGCATCGATAAGAAAGCCTTCCGCGATTGATCCTTTACGAACGTGGGAATTCCCATCCGAGCCGGTGTAGAGATGATAGGCTGTGATCATTGATCCATGCTGTTGATGTGAAGAACGGCTGCCGTCTCCGAGCGAACCTTCTGGCAAAGTTCTGCATTCTCAATGAGAGATTCGCCAAAAGAAGGAATCATCTCCTTCAGTTTTGGAAGCCATCCACCCCTTAAGCGCTCAGAAAAGCATTTTTTCAAGACCTCAAGCATGATCCAGACAGCAGTGGAGGCTCCGGGAGAGGCTCCGAGCATGGCGATGATTGATCCATCGGCAGCGCCGACTAGTTCGGTTCCGAATTGAAGGATTCCGCCATGGACGGGATCCTTTTTGATGATTTGGACGCGCTGACCGGCCACTTCAAGCCTCCAATCCTTCTCATCGAGATGGGGGAAGAATTCACGGAGTAATGCGAAACGTTCTTCCTTCGTCTCAAATACCTGGCCAATCAGGTATTCGGTCAGAGACATGTTATCCTTACCCACGGCCAACATGGGGATCAAGTTGTCGGAATCAATGGAGGTAAAGAGATCAAGATAGGATCCATGTTTGAGGAACTTTGTTGAGAATCCTGCATAGGGACCAAAAAGAAGTGAAATTTTACCCTCAATGTGACGGGTATCGAGATGAGGAACAGACATTGGAGGAGATCCCACCGAGGCTTTTCCGTAAACCTTCGCAAGATGGCGGGAGGAGACCTTTTCGTCGTCACAACGCAACCAAATCCCGCTTACTGGAAAACCGGCATATCCATGCCCCTCGGGAATTCCTGATTTTTGAAGAAGGGGAAGGGAACCTCCACCTGCTCCGAGGAAAACGAACTTGGTCTGCACGTCATGGTTTTTTCCGGTTTTTTCATCACGGATATTCACTTTCCAATCCTTTCCCTCGCGCTTGAGATCGTGAACGCGACTTAAGAAGTGAATGGAAAATCCCTCCTTGTCGCGGAGTGAGTCGAGGAGGATTTTTGTGAGGGCACCGTAATTGACATCGGTGCCGGTGACCATGCGCGTTGCGGCAACCGCGTCAACGGGATCGCGTCCCTCCATGACGAGGGGTATCCATTCCTCAATCTGCTTCTTGTCATCCGAGTATTCCATCCCATGGTAGCAATGATGAGCAGAGAGTGTCTCAAAGCGCTTTTTGAGAAAGGAAACGTTCTCATCTCCGCGCACAAAGCTCATGTGGGGGACGGGGTGGATAAAATCCTGAGGATCCTTGATGGCACCCTTTTTCACCAGATATGACCAAAGTTGCCGGGAGAGATCGAACTCCGTATTGACCTCAAGGGCCTTTGAAATTTCTATGCTTCCGTCGCTCTTCTGAGGGGTGTAGTTCAACTCGCAGAGTGCGGCATGACCGGTTCCTGCATTGTTCCATGCATTGGAACTTTCCTGGGCTTCGCTACCCAGGACCTCGTGGATCTGGATCTTCAGACCCGGGTCTAGTTCTTTCAGGAGCACGGCAAGTGTCGCGCTCATAATCCCGGCGCCGACAAGAACGACGTCGGGATTTGCGGTGGGTGTTGTTATCATGGTTTTTTGTAGCAAGCTGAAGCCAAGATTTGTTCGATAGGGGCTCCTGAAGGATTCAAATGAGATGACTCAGCCTCAACGGGAGTGCGCTTTTTAGGCGTTTGCCGACGCTAGTGCCAAATCAATCGTGGATCACAACATCCCCCTCCATGATCTCCGGGTGTTCCAAGAAGATTGGGGCTGAGAAACTCTTCTGCGCCCACTCCACGGCAAACTTGGTGGAGGCCTCCGCACCCAGCTTATCTTTGAAAACGCTGAACGTGGCGATCTCTCCCTGACCGTTATCAATCCTGTAGTGAGATAGAAAGCCATCGATTTTTTTGATCAAAGGCAAAAAATCAGTGATGATCTTTTCGTTGATCTCGTTGCTATATTTCGGGTCGTGATGGTAATGGCGGATGACGGCATACATGGGAAGAATTTGATTCGACTCTTATTTGGTCGGCAAGACAAACCCTTGAGAGCAACCTGCCCTACTTAGTCAGAAAGACCGCCTTTTCGGGAAACTGATCGAAGACCGAGGGATCGACTCTGAAATTGGCCCTCAAAATATCCGAAGGGTTCCCTGCGATCCACTGGGAGAGATTGATGGTCTGGTAGTGCCCGCTGTTGAAGACAATGAGGATGCGGGCTTTGGTGGATCCGATGTTCTCGATGGAATGTCCAAATCCCTGCGGAATGAAGGCGACATCACCCTGAGCCAGGGTCTCCTCACGCCAACGCCCCCCGGAAAGCGAAAAGAGTCACTCGGAAATCTCCGCTGAGGGCGTATTGCCACTCCGAGGCATTGGGGTGGCAGTGGAGTTCACGCAAGGCCCCGGGATCCATCTCCAGGACAACGCCGGTCGTGCGGACAGAAACCTCGGTCACAAAACCCCATTCAGAAGCGGTCGCATGCCAATGCAACTCCCTCATCGCACCAGGCTTAATCCGCATTGAGACTCCGGCTAGTGCCTTGGAAATCGGTAGCTGTTGACTGTCGCTTCCTTGCCCGAACTGCCTCCGATGACTTTGCCGGGCGATCGCTCTAATTCAAATTTGAAGGTCGGCAATTCTTTCCCCGATGCAACGGGATCAGGGACATTGTTCTGGAAACTGGTATCTCCTCCCGTGGAACTGAGTGGCAGAATGGTTGTGAATATGACGTTAGCTAGTGAATACGGAGCCTGCTTCGCAAGTTCTTTTAGGAGTCTGTCAAAAACGTAACATTAGGGATCGTGACTCCTTCTTCGTCGGACCTTTTGCAAGGTTTCGTATTCCCCCAAACTAAATTGTAGCCAGTTGGATCTTGGTTCCAGTGAGAGTTGTGACCTGTTACAAGGTGGCCAATGCGCTTTGGTTGGAGAAGAGACCGGTGATCTTCAGCAACTAGTTATCGATGCGGCATTGGCGGGCCTGAAGTTTTCCTCCTCCTGGGCGACCTATGAGTCTGCGAAGGCGACCTTCCGCTCCTCCTGATCAATCGAATCAACACAGAAGATGTCGTGGCCCAATATCCACCTGCCAATCCGAGCTATTTAGTTTTCTGAGATGAGGCAAAAGAAAACCCATCCCCGCCTTGGAACTGGCAGAGGATGGGGATTCTTTGAAAACTTAGAGAATCTTATTCCTTAAGATTATTCCTTAAGCAACCCTCTGACTCCTGACACGATACGCAACGACGAGAGCCAAGGCTCCGAGAGCGAAGAGGGCGTAGGTGGAAGGCTCCGGAGCCATGGTAACAGTTAATTTTGTCAAGCCATCACCTGGTCCTGCGATGGGGTTGCCGTCCAATGTGGTCTCCCAGCTAATGCCATCAACATTAGTATTGCCACTAAGGTAGGCACCGCTCGAGTAGGTGAAGGCATTGTCAACTTGAGCTCCAATCGCAATAGTATTAGTACCAGCGTTCATATAATTTTTAATAGCAAGAACACCTGCATCATTTAGTGAAATATTTAGTTTGGAGTCGTTAACATTGAAGGTAGTCGTTCCCCAACTAGTTCCGCTAGTCAATCCAGCAATCACACTAGATGCATTATCTGGATAAATATTATATGCTGCTGTATTCGTTGTTAGGTTAGGCACTTGAGAGGTTGCATCAAAGATTTGAAACGTTGCAGGATTGTAAACCAATTCATTGCCGTTACCAGGGGTATTGAGTTTAAGATTTACTGAACTGATTAAGTTTCCATTTAAACCAGTGAGGTCAAATACAAAATAGCTATTCCAAATCGTGGTAATGGGAGAGGTGCCTCCTGTGTTGGCTTGAGAAGCAGCACCTGTGGTCGTCCAATTGTAAGAAGTGCCAGCCGGGTTGGTTCCCCCGTTTATATAGCTGAAGTAGTAACCGCGATATTGGGTGTTGATATCAAATTGAGCCTTCGCATTTCCAGCGAAGGAAGTGAGTCCTGCTGCAAGAGCAAGAGCGATCAGAGTTTTTTTCATGGTCTTGGGTTGGGTTGGGTTTTTAATGGCCCAATGCTTTCGTATGTAGACTTGTACAGTTTTTCTATTTTCCAGCAGAAATTCCGTCAAGATCTTTTTGATGAAACGTTCTAACTTTGCTCGAAACGGGCAGAGGAGGTTCTTTTCAGAATCTCAAAGGAATTCCCAATTCTTTAGCGATCTGCCTCACCCATCTACCCCACGATTCTTCTAGAGGCTAGGAGGACCTTCCCTGATGGAAGAAGTCCCCAAAGAAAATGAAAATAAAGAAAACCCAGATTTTGGCTGACGAGAAAACTGATTCGTCTAATGACTCCACCCCATTGCTTGTTTTTCTACGGGCTTGGGAAAGTGAATCACTGAGTTCCCTGCAAACGACTTTCGATGAGGCCTCGAATCATGCCTCCCGGGGCAGGCGTTACAATCGACGTATTGTTGGTGGATGATAGTGAGGGAGATCCTGACGGCGAGGGCGAAGGAGATGCTGAGGCTTTAGCCTCTTTCTCTTGGATTTTTCTGATCTTCAGAATTGCCCTGACAGGAGGGGGTGCAAAGTGTTGCGCGTTAGAGCATCCGAAGAGGAGGATGACGGCAATCATCAACGTCATCCTTTTCAAGAAACTAGCGGAGTTTAAAGATTTCACGTGTTGAGCATACGAAGCCGAAATCAACGGAATCAATAACCAAGTCCGCAGGAATTGCTCTGGGACATTGTCGCCCGGTCTTTCAGAAAGTTTGGTGACATCTTGGTGACTTCTAGAGCAGTCGCCCTGTTGGCAACGTCAACTAATAGGAAAAGTTTTAGAACACTGCATCCACTTTCTCACACCCAAGCTAAAGTCTAGCGGGTTGGACTTTGGTTCCCGCGGGGGTGGAAAACTGACCCATGGCGAGTGATAGGGAGGCGAGGCTTGTGAGGTAATCGGCCTGTGCTCCTGCTTGTTCGAATCGTGCCGTGGCGAGAGCACTTTGTAGTGAAATCAGCTCGGTGATCGTGGCCAGTCCGTTTTTGAAAGCTGCCTCCATGGAAGCAAAGTTTTCCTTGGCTGAGGCAAGGAGTGAGGTTGCATACTCCACTCGTTTACGGGCTTTCAGGGAGTTGTTGTAGTCGGTCCAGACATCTCGGGTGGTTTCGAGTCGGGTCGATTCCGCATCAGCTCTTGCCACGGCTTCTTCTGCCCGGCGCTTCTTGACCTTCTCGACCCTTTCAAATCCGTCAAACAGGTCCCAGCTCATGACGATAAAACCGCTGGGATAGACATGGTTTCCGTCGAACGTTCCGGAATTTGTCCCCTGTTGGGCGGAGTAGTTGTAGGTATGATTCTGATAGGAGCCTTCCAGGGAGACTGTCGGCATAAAGTCTGCCAGAGCACGGTCCGTCGATGCCCTTCTTGCCCGGATATCAGCAATTTTAGCAGCCAGATCGGGACGCCGGGCGATGGCGGAGTTGATCAGATCGTCAACCTTACCGGAGATGGGTTCCAAGGGAGGTGAGGCTGCTGGTAGTGCCACTTTTAGCGGGGCATTGGCATCTAGTCCCACAGCGGTCCTGACATTTCCCAAGGTGACAAGGACATTCCTTTCTGCATCAGCAACATCAAATTGGGCCTGGGCAAGCGTCTTTTGAGCAACCAGCAGTGCGGGTTGTGTGGCCAAGCCGACTTTTTTCTGATCCTCCACCATCGCCAGGATGGTCTTGGAAAGTTCGAGATTTGCCGCGGCGGCATCCCGTTGAATGAGTGAAGCGGTGTGGGCGAAGTAGCTTTGCTGAACTGAAAAGACCGTGCTCTGCACTTTGCGGCTGAATTCCAGATTGGCAGCCTCAAGCAATGCGACCGTGTTACGGACATCGGCGGAGCGTCTGCCGAAATCAAGCAGGAGATACTCGAGATTGAAGGTCGGATTTATAGAAGTCCGTTGGAAGTGAATGGGACCGCTTTGAACCGGTGCATAGCCAGAGTCGAAGCCGCCTGGTGCTTTGAATGTGACCTTTGGGTAGTAAGGTGCCTTAGCCTGTCCTACCGCTGCCGAGGAGGCCAGGGCGTTGAACCAGGCAGACCGCGTGTAAGGGTTGTTGGCCAGGGAGAGCTCAATCAGCGAGGAGAGCTCGTAGCTGCGATTCTGATCGAAGGTGCCGATATGATCGGAGAGGGGGAATGATTTTTCGGAACCGAAGACCGCATTGAAGGCGGCGGACTCGTTTTTGGCAGATGCCGGGGGGAGTGTGAACAACGACTGGATGGCAATCACCAGAGCCATGCCGGCAATGATTCTGCTTTGATGGGGAAGTTTCAAGGGCATGCCAAGGCCAATTTGCGTAGGATATCCAAGTGGACACCATGGCGTGATGTCGTTTTGAACTCAATCCCTTCCTTCCCCTGAGGCAAGCTTTCCGATGCCTCGCCCTCTGGGATGAAGCCTTTCCCAATTCTTCTAAATCGAGTTGCCATCGCCTCCGGCTAACGATTTGATCTCCCCCTGTGATCACTGAAATCCGCTCCGCTGTCGGCTTTGCCACGCAATTGCCCCGTTATAACGAGATTGTCACGACGCTTTTCAAATTCGGCTTTGCCGATGTTCTCAAACTCGTTGCTTGGCAGCAGGTCGTGGGTAGCGGCGCCGTGCTGGAAACTCATGCCACCGGCCCCCTCTCCAAGCCACCCCAGGAGCGCCTGAGGCTTGCCCTTGAGGAACTTGGGCCAACATTCATCAAATTCGGTCAGATCCTGAGCTCCCGACGCGATCTGGTGGACGATACCTACTACGAGGAACTCTGCAAACTTCAGGATAATGTCCCGACCTTTCCCGGAGCCTTGGCCAAGGAGATCTTCGCCCGCGAGTTGGGGATGACTGTTGGCGAGGCCCTCTTGGAATTCGATGAGAAGCCCCTTGCCGGGGCCTCTATCGCCCAGGTTCACCGCGCCGTCACACGCGAGGGAGTGACTGTTGCCGTGAAGGTTCAACGTCCCGACATCCGTCCGGTGGTCGAGCAGGATCTCTCCATTCTGGTCGATCTAGCCAAATTTCTGGAGCAGCATGTCCCCGATTTTGCCTCGTTGAATCCGGTGGCCGTGGTGAAGGAGTTTGCCGAGACGCTACTCAAGGAGCTCGATTTCACGCACGAGGCGGGGAATGCGGAGCGCTTTGCCGAACAGTTCCGGGGATCCGCCGCCATCAAGGTGCCGGCACTCTTCAGGAATCTGAGTGGTGAGAAGATTCTGACGATGGAGTTTATTTCGGGGCACTCCGTAACCAAGAGCGAGGAGTTGCGTTCCTGTGGCGTCGACCCGATCGCCCTTTCGGAGAGTATCTCGGGACTCATCTACGAGCAGGTCTTCAACCATGGTTTTTTCCATGGGGACCCCCATCCTGGGAACATGACAATCATCCCTTCCCAGGAAGTTCCCGGCGGTGGAGTGCTGGGCTTGTATGATTATGGGATGATGGGAGCCTTTTCACCAAGCTTCCGATCCAATCTGGCTCATCTGATCGCGGGTCTCGGTGAGAAGGACAACCGGCAGGTGATGCTTGCCCTGATCGATCTCTCCGAGGATGGGAATGTTGAGGACTTCGACCGGATGCTTCGCGATGTCGAGGAGTTTAGCGACAAGCACCTGAACAAGCCCCTCTCCCAGATCAATCTCTCCCTTGTCCTGAACAACCTGCTCGAACTCCTCAGGGCGCACCGTCTCCGGATGAAGGGGAGCTTCTACCTCGGTATCAAGGCGCTCTCCCAAGTGGAGGCGGTCGGCCGCTCGCTGAATCCATCTCTTAATTTCGTGGAACTCGGCCGTCCCTATGCCGAGAAACTCATTGCAGGGAAATACATGCCGGCCCACCTGCTGGAGCTTCTCAAGAAACTGGGCACCGCGTCGGTGGATTTTCTGGAGGTTTTTCCGAGCGATTTCAGGATGCTTTGGAATCGGATCAAAAGAGGGGAAGTTATCATACCCCTTCAGCACCGGATCGATGCAAAGGGAATCGAACCACTTCGCGTGACCCTCGACTCGATCGCCAACCGGCTGGCTAATGCCATCGTCGCGGCCTCCGTCCTGATCTGCTCTGCTCTCCTGATTCACTCGGGCATCCCTCCGAAGATCTGGCACATCCCGGTGATCGGTTTGGTTGGCCTCTGCTGGGGAGGATTCATGTGCCTTCGCATTGCCCTCTCCACCTGGAAGCACGGCGGACTTTAAGGGAGACTCCTTATCATCCAAGGGGGTTGACTGGGATCAATTAGCGTTGCTCCGCCATTGCAAGCACTCTTAAAGTGAGAATATGAACTTCGGTATTGTTTTAACCACGCTGATCGTCCTGCTGACGATGACGGGTTGCGATCCGCAGGTCAATGTTGCCGGAGCCTACTTTCCCGCCTGGTTGCTCGCTGGACTGATTGGAGTCGCCGCTTTCTGGGTGTTTCATCTGATCTTTCTTCGCCTGAGAATCATTCCGTATTTTGTGCCGATCTCCCTCGTCTATGTCGCCCTGTATATTGCCCTGACCTGTGGCGCCTGGCTTCTCTTCTTTGCCGCACGATGAGCGAACCGATCCAGTCCTCCTCTCCTGAGTTGTCGGAACCGGTGCATCCTGCAGGACACAATGCCCGGAGAATCATCGGGGTGATTCTTTCCCTGGCAATCTATCTTTCGACCGTTGTGCTTGCAATGGGAGTCTATCGGAATATCCGATTGAATCCCCGCACGGAGGATGCGCAGGTCAGGGCAAATCTCATCGGTGTCAGTCCTCAGGTGGGTGGCTCCATAACGGCCATCCACGTGAAGGACAACGAGCAGGTTCATAAGGGTGACCTGCTGTTTGAGTTGGACTCCCGCCCCTATGAGGCGGCGGCCGAGAAGGCCAAGGCCCAGTTGGCCCTGACCGAACTTGAAATCCAAGCCTACAAGGATCAGATTGCATCGTCCCAAGCCGAACTCAAGCAGAGTGAGGCAAAAGCAATCTACGCCGTTGATTATGCCAAGAGGGTCCAGGCTCTTGTTGGGAATCTTTATGTTACGATCGACAAAAACCAACTTGCCCAGACCGAGGCCGTCACTGCCACTGACAAGGTTGCCCAGGATAAGGCCGCGCTCGATAAAGCCCGGAATCTACTCGGAGAGCGGGGGGATGTGAATGTGAGACGCATCGCTGCGGAAGCCGCGCTCATGGATGCTGAATTGAAGCTCTCCTACTGCAAGGTGTATGCCCCCTGTGACGGTTATGTGGTCAACCTACAGATCACTCCCGGCGCTTATGCCGCCGTGGGAGAACAGGTGTTCTCTCTGGTGGACCAGAAGATCTGGTATGTGCTCGCCAACTATCGTGAGACGGACCTGAGGCGGATCCGACCCGGCATGGAGGCCGAGGTCTATCTCCTTGCCGAATCGAACCGCAAGATCCGTGGAATCGTCCAAGGTGTGCCCAAGGCGATCACTCCCCAGTATGCTCCGACGCAGAAAACGGCCGGGGGCCAGGGTATTCTTCAAAATGTCTCCCCCACGCTCGATTTCATCCTTCTGGCTCAGCGTTTCCCCGTCCGGATCGTGCTGGACGAACCCGAGGAGCATTCCTTCCGGATGGGGGGGACGGCTTCCGTGATCGTGCGAACCAGCAGCGACACCGGGAGTGGCATGAAGCGACTTGATGAGCTTCAGCGGGGTGATGCCCCTGAATTTCGTGCCCCGATGGGGTCTGCAAGGGATCTTCCTCTCGCTCCCGTGCCATGAACACAGCGGTCAGGATGGCCTCCAGGTGCACGCTGGCCGTCGGATTGACTTTGTTTGCTGTGGAGATTTATCCGAACCCCGTTGCGGTAAGAGGACTTCTTTGTGCTACGCTTGTTTCGGCCCTGCCGACGTTCCGTCATGCCCTGATGCGTCAACGGTTGCTTTTGATCTGGCTCTCCGGGGGAGCGGGCATGCTTTCGGAGGCATTATTTCGGGATGCACCATGGTTTCTCATCCCTTTTTACTTTGCGATGGTCAGCCTTCTTTTTGGATTTGCGTGCAGAAGTCGTGATACGGCCTCCATGGTGATCATTGCCTACGGGCTTAGCGGTTCCCTGCTGAACAAATTTCCGGACTCAGGTGACATTCCTATTTTTGACGGATTTTACAGGTCGTTCTGGTGCTCGATAGGAACCCTTGCCGGTTCGCTCTCTTTTTTTGTGTTTCCTATTCCGAAACAACCCCCGGCAGTCAGGGCCCGTCCTATGATCTTCACCACCCGGGACGCAATCTTCCTGGGATTCTGCTCCGCTGTCGCCCTCGTCGTGGGTTTGATTTCCGTCGAGTATCTTTCCTCTCCGTTCCTTGTCATGGTCACGCTTGTCTGGGCAATCACTCTCCTCACCACCCGGGACAAGTCATCGCTCCCGATCACCTTTGCTTGCGGGGTCGCGGCAGTTCCGGTTGGCATTGGATTTGACAGCCTGATCAGTTCCTCCACGAACAATCTGATGTTTTTTTTGACGGCGTTTCTCGCCATTGTTTGGCTCATCAACTTGGTAAAGTTCTCTTCTGCCAAATTAACTCCCATCATCGGGTGGTTTTTGATCGTCTTTCTCACAGGGGGAGGCATGAATCCCGGACCTCTTCAATCGTTTCATGCAACCCTCACCAACATCTACAGCATCCTTGCAGGCATGGTGGTCGCAACCATTGTCTGGGTCGTTGATCAGACGCTCCGTTCCGTTGAGGCGGCCGTGGAACGGGCGGGGGAAGATAGGGTAGCCTGCTAGTCCTCCCATTCGGAAACCTGAGATTCGTCGGCGGGATCAAAGGGGTGTTGTTGATGACGCTAAACTTGGCGTTCTCCCTGCGGGGTGAAACGGGCAACGGAACGGGCGACCTCCCACCGTTCGGTGAGATGTTCGGGTAATTCTTCCAAAAACCGGGAGGGACGCTGGAATGCCTCCCCATAGGCGGTGTTGAGGCGCAGTTCCGGGTAGGTGAGGTAGAGTTCGTCTTTGCAGCGGGTCACTCCGACGTAGAAGAGCCGGCGCTCTTCCTCTAGGGAGGCATCGTCCTCTAGGGATCGGGTCCCCGGAAACATCCCCTCCGTGAGCCATGCAAGGAAAACGGCCTGGCATTGATTATCTTGCCTCCGCGTTCCTTGTGATGGTGACGCTTGTCTGGGGAATCACGCTCTACAGCACACGAGACAAATCGCGCCTTCCGATGACTTACATTATGGGGATTGCTTCACTGCTTCTGGCTCTGACGTTTGACAGTAATCAGTTCCTCAATAAACAAGCTGATGGTTTTCATGTCGGCTTTCCTGGCCATTGTTTGGTTAATAAACTGGCTTAGGGTTTCATTTGCTTACCTTTCGTGGTTTTTGATCATTTTTCTGACAGGATCTGCCGTGAATGCTCAACCTGACCAGACGTTCCATGCCACTCTAATCAACCTCTACAGCATCTTAACTGGTATTGTGGTGGCAACTATACTCTGGGTGATCGACCAATGCTTGAGATCTGTGAAAGTCGCAGCAGAGCAATACGGCAAAAAGGAAGTTGCCTGCTGATCCTCGCCCTCCGGAAGCTGAGGTTCACAGGCTGGGTTGAATTCCTGACAGGACTTTTTCCTTTTGGAATCCCGTTTGCCCTAAGAAGTAAAGTGAGCTTTGGCCTGCTTATGCAACAACTGGTTGCGGCGATCTTCCCCCTGTGAGCTCTGTTTTGCAGGACGCCTCCATTTCGATGATTGGCTGCGCAAGCAAAGCGATGCGATTTAACAGCCAGAGGGTTTGCTCAAACCCATGAGCAACCTGAAAAAAGGCCGATCGTTCAGGCGAATCAGGGCCGGATTCATCCCTGAGATAATCGTTGCGAACATTGGCCATAAGTTCTCCGTCGTTTTCCGTTAAGGAAAGCAGCGTTGGGGCTGATGTCGAATCCTTGTGTTTCATGGCATCCTTCATTGCAACAAGCAGGAAATCCAACCTCTCCGCATAAGTGGCAAGATTCTTTCCGAACGAACCAGACTCCGGGATTTTCTCCGAACTCACATAAAGCATGCGCAGGCTGTCCTCAAGATAACGGAGCAATCCCAATTGGTTTTGGAGGCGGATAAGTTGCAGGCTGGTGTTGGGACAAAGGGAGTTGCTGGCGATTTTCTGTAGATAATTTTCTACTGCCTGCGCGACGGAGGAAAAGGGGCGTCGGATCGAATCAGCTTCTTCCCTATGAGGAGAGGCGGGCCCCATGGCCCGGCAATAAAAACGCAGACGTTCGGCCAACCGCAACTCTTCTGACTCAGCGAGGTCCAGCGCCTGATGGGGGTCAACAAGGGCCTCATCAATAAGGAATTCCGGAGTGGAGGGATCAATCTCTTCCTTTTTCGTCCGGATATGTCCCAACGCCCAGGCCATCGGAGGGCCTGAAAGAATCACAGTGACAATCGCCATCACGACGATAATGGAGTACAACTCACGCGTTAGCAGACCAATGGAGAGGCAAAGTGTGGCGATAATGATCTCGGTTCCTCCCCGGGCATTCATCCCGAATCCCATGGCCAAGCGCTCCCAGAGTGACATGCCTCCTGCCCACGCCCCCAGATAGACACCGATCAGTTTGCCGACAAAGGCAAGGCTAATAACCAGCAGAAGAAGGCTGAATGTATGCCAGTTCAACACGTCCCAGAGGTTCAAGCGAAGGCCGGCCAGACCAAAATAAAGAGGAGCCAAAAAAGAGGAGATAATCAGGCTCAATGCGTTTACCGCATTGCGTTGGAGCATGGGGAGCGAAGCCAGCAAAATACCGGCAACAAAGATCCCGAATGCTGATTCCAAGCCGAGCCAGATGGTGATCAGGCTGCCCGTGATACCGAAGACAATCAGGACGGAAAGCTGAGCGGAGGCCCCGGGAGCAAATTCGTTATGCCATTGCATGAACCTTCGTAAAAGCGGACGGCCCACTACAAAACTGAGCCCAAGAAAGAGCACGGCGGCCCCAACCGACTTTGCCGCCGCAAGAACACTGAAACTTCCCGTCAGGTACAGTCCGGTGGAGACGGCTACTAAAACCCAGGCGAATACATCATCCAGCATGGCGGCACCCAAGGCGATCTGTCCCACCTTATTGCGGATCATTTTCTTCTCCCGCAGGATCATGGCGATCGGTGGAAGCGCCGAAATGGCCATTGAGACACCCAAGAAGAGGGATAGGGAGAGTCGATCGTTTGGGTGAACCAACATCTGCTCGGGGAGGTGCTGGCCCAAAACGAATCCGCAGATCAACGGCAAGATGATTCCCCCGGCGGAAACCAGAACGCTTAATTTTCCGTTACGCCTCAAGACATCGAGTTTCACATCAAGACCGGCTTCCATCAGAAAAAGGAGAAGCCCCACCCAAGCGATAGCCGACAGCATATTTGCCTGATTCTGGTCAGGCTTGAATATCGAGAGTTGCAGTTTCGGGAGCCAGTGCCCCAGCACGGAGGGTCCGATTAGCATTCCCCCCAAAATGTTGCCAACGAGAGCGGGTTGCTTGAACCGCTTCATGATTTGCCCCCCGATGTAAGAGACCGCCAACAAGACGGCCAGTTGAGTCAAATAGGAGGCAATCTCTTCAGGGGATAGGGCTTTCATGATAATTGAAGATTACTATTGTATTTTAAATGTGAAAGGTTTTAAGCCGGTTGGCCCTCTTAAAAAGCTCCTGAGAGATTTCGAAAGTGCCGAGTTTGCTAATTTCGTCCAGTTCACTTTTATCGAATCCGTCAAAGGCCCATTCTGCAATGCCTGCCTTCACCAGCACAGGTTCAGTCTTCCCAAGGTGGCTCCTGAGATTCGTCGGCGGGATCAAAGGGGTGTTGTTGATGACGTTGAACCTGGCGTGCTCCCTGCGGGGTGAAACGGGCAACGGCCCGGGCGACCTCCCACCGTTCGGTGAGATGTTCGGGTAATTCTTCCAAAAACCGGGAGGGACGCTGGAATGCCTCCCCATATGCGGCGTTGAGGCGCAGTTCCGGGTAGGTGAGGTAAAGTTCGTCTTTGCAGCGGGTCACTCCGACGTAGAAGAGGCGGCGTTCTTCCTCCAAGGAGGCATCGTCCTCCAGGGATCGGGTTCCCGGAAACATCCCCTCCGTGAGCCATGCAAGGAAAACGGCCTGCCATTCGAGTCCCTTGGCCTGGTGAATACTTGAGAGACAGACACGGTCCTCCTCGTCATCACTCCCCTTCACCTCACTGGTTTCGGTGCCACCCAGCAGGGTGAGTTGCGCGAGAAACTCATCGGTCTGATCAAACTGCTTTGCGTAATTGGCTAGAGTGTTCAGGTCATCACGGCGGGCCTCGTAGTTCGCAAACTTCGCCTGCATGTAATCATCGTAGAGGGACTTCATGACCGATGTGATCATGTCACAGGGAGGCGCCGGTATTCCCGAGGGGGCGAGACCTGCAAGTGTCGTCACCAGTTGACTCCATGAACCCTGAGCCTTGGAGGGGGGCTTGCACCCTTTCTCAAGGAGGAGGAAGCGGCGGCTTCCTTCGAGAATCTTCACCGCCTGCTGCCAGAGATTCTCCGCGGTCTTGGAGCCGATCCCGGGAAGGAGTCGGATCATGCGCTTGAAAGCGACCTCGTCGTTTGGATTGCTGGCAAACTTGAGGAATGAGGCGACATCCTTGATGTGTGCCTGCTCGAAGAAACGGAGTCCGCTGGTGATGCCGAAGGGAATCCCTCTTCGGGTGAACTCAAGCTGGATCTCCATGGAGTGATAGTGGGCGCGGTAGAGAACGGCGATCTCCCGAAAATCGATCCCCTCGTCGTGCAACTCAAGCACGCGCTGGGCAATGAAGGAGGCCTGCTCATTGTTGGTGGCAAGGGGAACCAGCGCGGGCTTGCTCACTCCCGGTTTGCGGACGGCATGGAGTTCTTTCTTGAACTGGCGGGGATTGTTCAGGATGGAGGCGTTGGCCAGTTCCAAAACCTGGGGGACGCTTCGGTAGTTTGTCTCAATCCGATGAATGGTTGAGCCGGGGTAGCGTTTCGGAAATTCCAAGATATTGGCAAAGTCCGCTCCACGCCATGAGTAGATCGATTGGGCATCATCGCCAACGACCATGATGTGCTTGTGAATGGCCGCGAGTGTGTCGATCAGTCCGGCTTGCAGTCGGTTGGTATCCTGATACTCGTCAACCAGGACGGCCCTGAAGCGCCGCTGATAGGTCTCTGCGATTTCCGGATTGGTAAGGAGGAGTTCATGGGTCTTGGAGAGCAGATCGTCAAAATCAAGGGCGTTGACCTCTTTTTTCCTTCCCTCGTAGGCCGTTGAGACCTGCGCGATCTGTTCCTCCAGATCGATGAAATACCTATAACGGCGGGCCAGGAGGGTTCTAAGGGTTTCGCCTGTATTGCAGCCAAGGCTGATGAGCTCCGCGAGAACCTGTCCCTTCGGGAAGCGTTTGTCATTGGTCCGGAATCCCAGCCGCGCGACGACGGACTCCAGCAACTCCTCCTGATCCTCGCGATCCATGATCGAGAAACCCTCGGAGAAACCAATGACTTCGGGATGGCGTCTTAGAATCCGGTGTCCGATGGAGTGGAAGGTGCCGCTCCAGATCCCTTCTGCGGATCCGGGAAGGAGCATGTTCACACGCTCCAACATCTCCCTGGCGGCCTTGTTGGTGAAGGTCAATAAGAGGATTTCTCCGGGACGGTAGCCCTGCTCAAGGAGCCACCCCACGCGGTAAGTGAGTGTCCTGGTCTTGCCGCTGCCGGCCCCGGCAATAACCAGGTGAGCCCCCGTTGGGGCGGTGACTGCGCGGAGTTGCTGTTCATTGAGAACCTTTGCAAATTCAATGCCGGTGTCGGAGCTCGCCGCCGGTTGGAGTTGATAGCTCCTGCTCATGAAGTTGGGTGATTGCTGTTGGAAGAACTCCTTTTATGATGCGTGCTGCGAGGGGTCGGTGAGGGGGAGGGGTTTCTGATTTTACGGGTGGCCCTGATTGTCGGTGATTTTGTATTCTGGGGTAGCCCCAGCGCCCATTTAAGCATCCGTGCAGAATCCGTGAAGATGCGCTCCTTCGTGCTGCCGAGAATCACCGTGATGACATCCTTGCCGTTGTAACTTCCACTGGAGACGAGGCAGTGCTTGGCCTTGTCGGTATAGCCGGTCTTCATTCCCGTGCAAAACCAGTTGTCACGCATCGTTTGGTTCGTGTTTCTGAGCATGTGGACATGCCCGTCCGCATAACGGAAGGGGAGGTATTTTGTGGCCATGATGGGGCGCAGGGTGGCATTGGCATAAGCCGCCCTTGCGATTCGCGACATATCTGAGGCCGTGGAGTATTGATCGTCGGCTGGAAGCCCGTTTGGATTCACAAAATGCGAGGAGTTGGCTCCCAGGGAGGCCGCCTTTGCATTCATGAGTTGAGCAAAATCCTCGAGGGTTCCCCCGGCGTCACGACCCAGGGCTCTGGCAACGTCATTGGGGCTCTTGACAAGGAGTGCCGTCAGGAGGGTGCCCCTGGTATACGATGTGCCCGGTTTGAGTTGCAGTGTCGTGGGCTCGGCGTGCTCATCGATGGGATCGATGACGACCTCCTTATTCAGATCTCCCTTTTCCGCAACAATGAGGGATGTCAGGAGTTTTTGGGTGCTCCCGACAGGTCGTTTTTCATCCGGATTGCGTTGATAGAGCACCTCCCCTGAAACAGCATCAATAACAATAATCGAAACTCCCTTCACATCGGGTGGCTGGGCGGAGAGAAGCAACGGGGCACACGAGAACAGAAAAAGAGCGGTCAAACGTAAAACTTTCATGGCAAACACTTAAGGGTTTATTAAGGAAGTTGGGTCGATGTTTCGGAAGTTGAAGAAGAGGAAGAGGTTGAAGAAGTCGAGGGAGGAGTGGCAACAGATTTGGCAATCAGTTTCTCAATAGCCGGATCAGGGGTGGCTCCCAAATCGAGTGCCCTTTGATAATGACGGTGAGCCAGTTCGTAAAGGGGAGGAGTGCGACTGAGGTAGAGAACTGCCAGATTGAAGTTGGCATCAGCGTAATTCGGGTCCAGTTCCACGGCCCTTCTCAATTCCTGTTCGGAGGCATCCTTCCAACCTTTTTTACCGGTTGCCATGCCCAGATAATTGTGGGCACGCGGGTTTTTCCCGTCATGAAGGGTTGCCTGAACGAGATCCGCGACAGCCTCTTCGTAGTCCTTCTGTTCCAGCGCATTCATTCCTAGAAGCATCCATGCTGATCCGCCGTTGAGATCGATCGAGAGGGCCTTGCGGAGCAGCGCTCTCGACTCGGAAATCTTGCCCAGACGGGTCTCCACTGCGGCGAAACTAATGAGTAGGGTGGCTGGAGGGGGAGTCTCCCCAAGACTTTTCAAAGCCTCGCCATAGCAAGATTCCGCTTCCTTGAGATTGCCTCCGGCAAACGAATGTTCAGCCCGCGATGCCAATTGAACGACATGGTCGGGGATCGTGGTGACTTGGGAATTTGTTCCCGGTGTTGCAAGCAGGGACGGGGTGAACAGTATGGCTGCAATGCCTGGGGCCACCAGTGCGAGATGGCCCGGTCGAATCCGGAAGGTCACAGGGTTTTAGAGAGTTCGACGGAACGATTCCTTGCCGCTCTCACGGCTTCCCGGACAATGCTTGGGAAGTTCGATGACTCAAGAACTCCCAATCCAGCGGCCGTTGTTCCGGAAGGGCTTGTGATTTGTTTACGCAGGACCGACGGGGCTTCACCGGTTTCCGTGACGAGTGCCGCAGCAGCCGCCATGGCGCCGGCGGCAAAAATCGTCGCTGCATCGGAATCGAGCCCGCCATCAATCCCCCCTTGGGCGAGCGATTCCAGCATCAGCAGGGCGAAGGCCGGGCCGCTACCGCTGACGGCCGTGACGATATCCAAGGACTCCTCCGTGACTTCTAGGACGGAACCAACCGAGGAAAAAACCTGCCGCACCAATTTGAAATCCTCAATGAAAGAGGATCTGTGGGGGGCAATTGCCGTGACTCCCTTTCGGATTCTGACCGCGGTGTTCGGCATCGCTCGCAGGATGCGGGCAGACCCCAGTGTGGATCGGTGGAGATCTTCGGAGCGGATACCGGCAACGATAGAGACGAGGAGTTTTCCATCCAGTTCACCGGCGAGGGAGCTGACGACCCCTAGCGCCTGAGCGGGCTTCACACAGAGAAAAATCATGTTGGCCCCGGCAACGGCCTCGGTATTGGAAGCGCACGATTGGACCCCAAGTGAAAGGGCTGATTTTTTTGAAGAGGAGGGGGTGCTGGAGGAAATGGCGATGTCATCCGCCCGGGCGATCCCTGCGGATATCATGCCGCGGATAAGGGCCCCCCCCATATTGCCTGCGCCTAGGACTGCATACTTCATCTGTTTATCTTAAATCATCCATGAAATGACGCAAGAAAGCGACGAGCCGATCTTTTTCAGAGAAACCCCGGCCGTGGTTCAGTCAAAATGGGGGGTTGGTTCTTCGTTTTCATGTCTTCACCTTGACTGGACTGCCAGAGATGCTATATCATGATTAACGTGCCTAGCGCCTTGAAACCGTCGGATGCTGGAAGCTTGCTCAAGAACTCGACCATTTACAGGGAGTTTCTTGCTGAGCGGGAAGAGATCCTCCGTCACAAGTGGGTTGAGAGTGAAAAGGCCGGACGTGATATAGGATTTGAAAAGGCCCTGCTCGACTGGATGATGAAGCACAGAGCGGCTTGGCGTCGAGCAAGGCTCTCTGCGAAGAGTATGAACTGATCGAACGATTCCTTTAATCGGGTCCAGCGAGGCCCCCAAGGATCATGAAAAAAGACAACACACAAACCGCATCGGACGCCCTCCAGGTTGAGGAGGATCTGTCAGTGGTGATGGATGCCGATGCAATCAGGAAAGCGATCCGCAGGATCGCGCACGAGATCATCGAACAGAACAAGGATCTGGAGAGGCTTGTGCTGGCAGGGATTCCCACCCGCGGGAAAATTATTGCACAAAGAATCGCCTCCCATATCTCCGAGATCGAGGGTGTCTCCCCGATGCTCGGAGTGGTGGATATCTCCATGCATCGGGATGATCTGGCCACACGGGCCCGGGTCAGCATGCTGGAACTCACGGAACTCCCCCTTGATCTCGACGGCCGCCCCTTGGTGCTCGTTGATGATGTGCTCTATACGGGAAGAAGTTGCCGGGCCGCGATGGATGCCATCGCCTCCTTCGGACGTCCCTCTCGCATCCAACTTGCAGCCTTGGTGGACAGGGGCCACAGGGAACTTCCGATCAGGGCTGATTTTGTCGGAAAAAACGTTCCCACCGCGACCGGCGACCGGATAAGGGTCCGCTTTGAGAAAATCGACGGGGTGCCTGATTCCGTAACACTGATCAGAACTGCTGCTTCCTCCCGATGACCAGAAACTGGAAACACAAAGACCTCTGCGCCCTGGCCGATCACACGGCCTCGGAATTGATGACGGTTCTGGACACTGCAACCGCCTTCAAGGGGGTCGGTGAGAGGAATCTCAAGAAAGTGCCGGCACTCAGGGGTAAGACGCTCGTCAATTTCTTCATCGAGCCAAGCACCCGCACCAGGGTCTCCTTCGAATTGGCAGCGATGCGCCTCAGCGCCGATGTCGTGAATATCTCGGCATCCGCTTCAAGTCTGGAGAAGGGTGAGACCCTTCTCGATACGGCCCGGAATCTTGAGGCCCTCAGGGCCGACCTCATTGTCATTCGCCACAAGTCGGCTGGGAGCGCCCGCTTTTTGGCTGACCGACTCAATGCCTCCGTGATCAATGCGGGTGATGGTGCCCATGAGCACCCCACCCAAGGACTTCTGGATGCTTTCACGATCCGGGAGAAGTTGGGACGCATCGAGGGAGTCCGCGTGGCGATTGTCGGGGATATCCTCTTCAGCAGGGTCGCACGTTCCAACATTCAGCTTCTGACCAAACTCGGTGCCAAAGTGACACTGGTCGGGCCGCCAACGCTTGTGCCGGCTACTTTTGGGTGTCTCGGTGTGGAGATTGCCAACAGCATCGACGAGATTCTTGAGCAGTCGGATGTGATCAATCTGCTGCGGATCCAGCACGAGCGGCAAAAGAGGGAATATTTTCCTGGGGTAGGGGAATACACTTCCCGGTTCGGACTCACAAAAAAGCGGGCTTCGCAACTCAAGGAGGGTTGCCTGATCATGCATCCCGGACCGATGAATCGCGGCGTGGAAATCGACAGTTCGGTTGCCGATGGATCGGGTAGTGTCATCCTCGACCAAGTCACCAATGGTCTCGCCGTTCGGATGGCCGTCCTCTACCTCTGCTCGGGAGGAGCTCCCATGGCTTCCTCTGCAACCGATCAATAAAGCTCATGAGTCACTCACTGCACATTACGGGAGGCCGCGTGATCGATCCAGCCAACGGGATCGATGAAATCCGCGACATCCATGTCCGCGACGGAATCCTAGTAAATGAGAAGCCATCCCGCGCTGAAGTCATCGATGCGTCCGGAAAGGTGGTGACTCCCGGCCTGATCGACATTCATGTCCATTTCCGCGAGCCGGGCCAATCGCACAAAGAGACCATCGCCACCGGGGCGAGATGCGCGGCATTTGGCGGCTTCACCACGGTCGTCTGCATGCCGAACACCTCTCCCGTGGCGGACAGTCCCTCAACGGTGGCCTGGATTCAGGAGAGAGCCGCCTCCACGGCCTGCGTGAATGTCTACTGCACGGGTGCCATCACCCGTGGGTTGGCCGGTGAAGAGATGTCCCCCATCGGCGCCTTGGCGCAGGCCGGAGTGGTTGCACTCACCGATGATGGTCGCTGCATCCAGAATCACGGAGTCATGAAACGGGCCGTCGAATATGCCCGCCAGTTTGGACTTCCCGTCATGGATCATTGTCAGGAGGCGACGTTGAGTGCGGACGGTGTTATGAACGAGGGCGAGTGGAGCACTCGGCTTGGACTTCCCGGTTGGCCATCGCTTGCGGAGGATCTTATTGTAGCGCGCAACATCCTGCTTGCCGAGGAGACGGGACACCCGATCCACTGCCAGCACATCAGTTCTGCCAGAAGCGTCCGTCTGCTCCGGGAAGCTCGGCTCCGTGGTGTCCCCATCACGGCGGAGGCCTGTCCCCACCACATCTCCCTGACGGACGAAAGGCTCAAAACCTTCGATACAACCTTCAAGGTCAATCCTCCGCTCCGCACCGCCGCTGATATCGACGAAATTATCGCGGGTATTGCCGACGGAACCATCACGATCCTGGCCAGCGATCATGCCCCCCATGCCCCTTACGAGAAGGAGGTGGAGTTTGACCAGGCTCCGTTCGGCATGCTCGGCTTGGAGACCGAATTGGCTGTATTTCTTGAAATCCTCCTTCACCAACGCAAGGTGCTAACCCTTCCTCAGATCATCACACTTCTTACGGTCAACCCTGCAAAACTGCTTCGTTTGGATCGCGGCACCCTTAGTTGCGGTTCCCCAGCGGATATCACCATACTGGATCCTGATCATTCTTGGACCCATGACAGGAACCACTCGCCATCCCTCTCCAAAAACACTCCGTTCCATGAATTCCCTCTGCGTGGAAGGGCTCTCACGACAATCGTTGGAGGCAAGGTCGTCTGGGATCTTGAGAACGGTTTCAGGAACTGAGAATAACTCATCGGGATGAAGTGAAAGAAAGGGATGGTGAATCCCTGGAACCTATTCTTTTGTTATTTTTCTCCCACTTACAGCCTTCAGTCTTCAGCCTAACAATTCTTCTTCATCATCCCTGTGAGTCGTTCAGCATCACCCTTCACCCTTCTTCATACCGATCCCACGAGCAAGGCCCGAGCCGGCATCCTGCATACGCGCCGGGGTGATGTGGAGACGCCGGTCTTCATGCCTGTCGGCACTCAGGCCACGGTGAAGGCGGTCTCTCCCGATGAGTTACGGGCGATGGGGGCGAGGATCATACTCAGCAACACCTACCACCTGCATGTGCGCCCCGGGGAGAAAGTAATTGCTGAAATGGGGGGGCTTCACCGTTTCATGGGATGGGATCGTGCCATCCTAACTGATAGCGGGGGATATCAGGTTTTTTCACTCTCCAAACTCCGGCGAATCACGGAAGAGGGTGTTCATTTTCAGAATCATCTGGATGGGACTCCCACCTTTATCGGTCCCGAGACATCGATGCAAATCCAGAGGGATCTCGGCAGCGATGTGGTCATGGCATTCGACGAGTGCCCCCCGTTCCCATGCTCCTACGAAGAAGCTGAAAAAAGTCTGGCATTGACTACCCGTTGGGAAAGACGTTCCCGCGACTGGTGGCGGACACAGCCGGAGGAGGGGCGCCCCCTTCTTTTTGGAATCGTTCAGGGAAGTTCGCATGCGGATCTTCGGGAGCGGGCGGCACGCTCCCTAGTCGAGATCGGATTCGATGGTTATGCTGTGGGGGGTGTCAGCGTTGGTGAACCCGAGCCTGAGATGATGAAAGCGGTGGAATCGAGTATCCCCTTTCTCCCGGAGAATGCTCCCCGGTATGCCATGGGCCTTGGAACTCCTCCTCAACTCGTGGAGATGGTGGCGCGTGGAATCGATATGTTCGACTGCGTCCTCCCGACACGGATCGCCCGGAACGGCACCGCCTTCACCGCCAAGGGAACGATGAATCTCAAGAATGCCCCCTACATCAGCGATCCCCTGCCGATCGAGGAGGGATGCACCTGTCCCGCATGCTCCAACTTTTCCAGATCCTATCTGCGACATCTCGTGAAGGCGGAGGAGATCCTCGGATTGAGGTTGATCTCCCTTCACAACCTTCATTTTTATCTCTCCCTAATGAGACGAATGAGGGGTGCTATTCTGGATGGATCCTTTGCGGAATTTCGACGTGAGTTTGTTGCCGGTTACAGGGTTCACAATGCGGCGGAACAAGACTGACAACGAGTGAAGGGAAAGGATCCCTCACGGTCTTGGTCTTGATCACCAAACAAGAGATTTGAAGTTGCTGAGGATTTTCCAAAACGATTGAGTAAAGGGATGAGTCTTTCACGCAGAGAATTTGTCCGGACATTGTTCGTTGCCACTGCTCAGGTTGCACTGACGGGCCCCCTCCTTTCCCGAGGTCTTTTTGCCGCATCATCCCCGACATCACCCGAGGGTCTTAACTTTCTGGTTTTCGGTGATTGGGGACGAAAAGGTCAGAAGGATCAACTCGACGTGGCTCGTCAGATGGGAATTGCCGCTGATCAGATCGGGGCGCGTTTCATCGTTTCGGTTGGTGACAACTTCTACGATTACGGGGTCTCCTCCGTCGATGATCCTCAGTTCAAGACCTCATTCGAGCAGGTCTATACCGCTCCCTCCCTGCAGGTTCCCTGGCAGGTGATTCTTGGGAACCATGACTACAGGGGGAACTGCCAGGCCCAACTCGACTATGCCAAGGTCAACACGCGTTGGAATATGCCGGACCGCTTCTTTGTCCGTAACGAGCAAATCCCCGGAGGGGTGCCCGCTGATCTGATCTACATCGATACCAATCCCTTTATTCATTCCTATGCGAAGGATCTGCGGATGGGGGCACAGATTAGGAGTCAGGATAGCACCAAGCAACTCGGATGGATCGAGGAGCAACTTGCCAAGTCAACCGCTCCTTGGAAAATTGTGATCGGCCATCATCCGATCTACTCGGGAGGCGAGCATGGAGACACGCCCGAGTTGATCGAGCACCTCCTTCCACTGCTCGAGAAATACAAGGTTCAGGCCTATTTTGCCGGGCATGATCATGATCTTCAGCATTTGCAGGCTGGGGGGGTGAATCTGTTCGGATCAGGGGCCGGATCGACGGTTCGACCCACGAAAATGATTGAACAGTCCAAATACTCAAAATCTCAACCTGGCTTCATGGCGGTCTCCCTGAAGCCGGAGCTTATGGAGATCAGGATGATCGATGGCTCGGGCCAAATGATCTACCAGACGTCCGTTACTCAGAAACTCTCCTAATCTCCTAAGTAACAGGAGAGAGGTGGATATCCTCCACAACTTTCACCTCTATCCGACCCTATAAAGAGGCCATAATGAGGTGGATTGGTGCTACTATCCTTGACCGCACGTTTGCTGAGTTTAGGGGGATTTTTCCCCCCTGCAGAATTCAAAATCAGTTGGGAAAAGAGTGCTGTGTACCACTTTAGTGATTGCCGTTGACTATGATAACACCGCCACCTCCACTGTTCCCTGGATCTGGTATAACAGAGAAGCTATTAGTAACGGGTGTTGCTGGATTCCAGCCGGAGCCTCCATTCTGCTTAGCTACGACTGTGACACCACCAAAACCATTCAAGATGATGGTGTTGCTTTTCAGTATATTATTGGACGAGTCCGCGTTGATGCTGTAAGTCACGGGTAGTCCTGAAGAGGAAGTTGCCATGAGTGACAGCGTTGTCCCTATGTATTGAGAGTCAATTGAAGGAAACGTGATCGTCTGGTTCCCTATGGCGACGGGGATATTCGCTGAAATCGATATGGGAAGATAGTTTCTGTCGCCGGCATTCGTTGCTGTGAGGATGAGTTTACCCGAATTGTTCAGCGTAACCATGTTGAGGGATGAAATGATTCCTGCACCTGATGCAAGGATGGTAACTGGAGTGTTCGTATCGGTTGATACAGGTGGGGTAACAGTAAAGTGCATGCCGTTTGTTAGGGCTGTTGGCAGGTTTGTGAAGGGGGAGATTTGTTGAGCGGCTTTTGCCACATTGAAACTGGTCGTTACTTCAGGGGCTGCGAAGTAGGTTGAATTTCCCGACTGATTGGCGCCTAGGACAATGGTTCCTGCCCCTGTGATCAAAATCGAGTTGGGTCCATTCATGGAAGCCGGTCCCGACTTCACGCTCAAAAGCACGGGAAGTCCCGACGAGGATTTTGGAACATTGATCGTCAGAGTGGACGAGGGATTGACGTAGGTTCTTCCGGCAATGTGGGAAAATGGAGCAATGGTCTGATTGTAGCCGGCCTGGAAGCTGTTGGTCACAGGTAAGGCTGGAGTGAAGAGATTGGTTCCCATCTGATTCGCCACGATGGCAATCAACCCGGGGCCGTTGATTTTCAGGGTGTTTCCGTTGATCAATGTGGCGGGATTATTTGCCCCGACCAACGCGTAACTGACGGGCAGTCCTGAGGAGGCGGTTGCATTCAACTTGAACGGGGCTGAGGGGAGGGGGGTGTTTCTGATTGTTGGGAAGGTTATCGATTGGGAACCTTGCACGATCGTAAAGGAGCTCGAGACGGGTGATGCCGCAAGATAATTATTATTGCCCGTCTGATTGGCCTCCAGGGTTACATTTCCGAGCCCAGTCATCACGAATTTGTTGTTCACCACTTTTAGGGGACTATTGGGTTGGATTGTCACGGAGACCGGAAGTCCCGACGAGGCGGTGGGCGGTGAGCTAAAAGTAAAGGGATTGGTGCTGAAGCCATTTGTGGGGATCGAAGGGAAGGTGATGGTCTGGCTTCCCTTGCTCACAATAAAGGTACTGGTATTGGTTACCGCCTTGTAAAAGAAATTGCCCGGCTGAATATAAGTGAACGAGACCATACCTGTGCCTGTGAAATTGAAATGGTTAGATCCATTTGTGTATCCTGAAAAAACTACAGGACCGCTAAAGTGGATGTCTTGCGGTGGAACCGGAGTTCCATCACTTGTGGTTGGATAAAAGGGCATATCAAATCCATTAAGTGTGTATCCTTGGTTAGAATAGACGGGGTAATTAATTGGGCGATTTGCGTTTGTCTTGTTCCAAACTTGGAAGCTCGTATTGGTGAAAAGTCCGTTCGTATCCGTGGCATAGATACTGATGGTGGAGGGGGCGGCGGGATTATTCGTGACGCAGGTGATCGTAAGCCTGGAATTGCTCAACAATGTCTGATAGTTGGAGGGATCCGAACTCGTGGCAAAATATGGGATTGTTGCTAAGCGTGTAAAATAAACCAAATTATTTGGATTTAATGTCGATTGACCGTTGGTGACACCGTTCAATGGAGTATCACTAAAGGGAAAGTTGGTGTAGATCCCTTGTAAATTATAGGTCGTGAGTGCTGCGATTTTATCGACAACGCTCATCCCATTGCCAACCACTTGCCCGAAGACTGCATATCCCCCTCCGTTGTTTGTCCCAAGGATGTCGCTATTGTCTCCAGCATTGATAAAGAATTGTGAGGTCGCGCTGTTGGGGTCCGAGGTTCTCGCCATGGCAATCGTCCCGTAGGAATTAGGAAGGGAGTATTCCAAAGCAATCGGAGACAGAGTTGGTGTTTCGTAGATAGCGAAAATATCGTTGAGATTGGATGATTGGAATCCACCCCCTTGAACAATTTTGTTCGTTGGCAGATTATTGGTTGTCTGACCAAGAGCGAAGACTCTGTGAATAAGGGTGTCTATGTAGGATCCGTTGTTTATATACTCTAGAAAATTGGCTACCGTCACCGGTGCATTTGAAGGAAACAGCTGAATTGTGAAGCCAAGCGGAACTCCATTGGAACTATTCAAAGAGGTCGTGACTCTCACCATGTTTGTAGATGGATCCACTTTAAAATAATTCTGCAAATCGACAGAGTAAGACGAACTTGATGTCACCACCCGATCCGAGAAAGAGTGGATCAACGTCGGTTGGGTCGCTTCCACAACGGGGGCGAGGATGATCAGGGCCATAGAGACCATGAGTGATCTAAGGGGGGGGATAGGAAAACACATCACTCTGATAAGTAAGACTCTCGAACCCTACGTTCCGTTCATTCTTTATTCAAGTGGTCGAATGGGATTATTTGATGTTCCGAAAGCCAGGCAAGAGCCTCCTCTCTTGAGGTCAGAGTTCCCTCAAGTTGGCGAGTCTGGATTGCCCGTAGGGTTTCTGCGAAGCGCGGGCCCGGTTTCCATCCCCTGGCTATCAGATCGTGACCGCTGATGAAAGGCGATGGGATAAGGGGTGCTCCGGCAAACTCTACTCTTTTAGCGACAAGTGTGGCGTGGTTATCGAGCATTCCGTGACTTGCGAGGCAATCGACGCGGTGAAGTTCGAGTTCCTCCTCGAAAGTGGGTCGAGCCATCATCCGCTTGAGGGTCGAGACACGCATTTTTGGGACATCCTTGAAGCTCATGTGAAGTCTTACTGCAGGTAGGACGGCTTCGATGACCTCATTTGGAAACCTTAGGCGTTGCAGGATCTTTAGGCTTATGGACTCACTGACACCCTCGTGCCCGTTGAAGCGGATACGCCCTGTTTCATCCACCGTGCGGGTGGCTGGTTTGCCAAGATCGTGGAAGAGGACGGCTAGAATAAGTCCCAGAGGGGCATTCGGAGCCAGCATTGTCAGCATGAGTCGTGTGTGGACGAAGACATCGCCCTCGGGATGAAACTCAAGGGGTTGCTCACATCCTTTCAGGGCCTCCATTTCCGGCAGGATCTCCCGAAGGAGACCGCTCTCATCAAGGAGATCGAATCCACGCACTCTGGCCGGGGAGATCAGAATCTTCACCAGTTCCTCCCGGATTCTCTCGGCGCTCACGGCATGGATTTCCGGGGTGTGCTTGCACACCGCACTCCAGGTCTCCCCATCGATTTGGAAGGCGAGTGTGGTCGCAAAGCGGAGCGCCCTCAGGATCCTGAGCTTGTCTTCGGAGAAGCGTTCCTGAGGATCTCCAATTGCCCGCACAAGAGACCTCCTGAGATCTTCCCTCCCTCCGACATAATCGAGGATCTCGTTCTTGAGCGGATCGTAAAATAGGCCGTTGATGGTAAAGTCGCGCCTGCGTGCATCACCCTCCGCATCGGTAAAGCGAATACTCTCCGGATGACGTCCATCCCGGTAGGCTCCATCTCCCCGGAACGTCGCCACCTGAATCTCCGAGCCCTGTTCAATGACCAGGATGACTCCAAATTGCGCCCCCACCGGGATGGTTCTTGGGAAAAGCGCCTCTACCTGTTCCGGACGGGCGCTTGTGGCGATATCATAATCATGGGGAACGATCCCGAGGATCCTGTCACGGACACAACCCCCGGCATAAAGCGCCTCGAAACCCCGTGAGCGTAGTTGCTCCACAATCGTTCGTGCCGCGGATTCACTCATGCTTGTATCGTGACTTGTCGACATTGGAGGGATCAAGAAGGGAAGCGGCTCACAAGGGATAAAGGGGATCTGACAAAAAGAAAGTAGACATGCAAGGTCTTAAATGAATCTCCTTCTTCTCCTTAACCCCGGTGGTTTTATTTGGCCTGCATGGAACGTCTCATGGAGTTGCCCAAGGAATAGAGCGCCAGAAGCGTGGAGAGCATAGCCAAGGATGGGAAAAGCAGCATCCACCAGGCGTTCCTCAAGGGGTTGATGGAGGCAGCTCCCTCCGAAAGAAGGGATCCCCAGCTGGATTGTGGTGCCTGCACCCCCAATCCCAGAAAACTCAGGAAGGCCTCGTCAACGATCACCGAGGGAATGGCAAGGGTCAGGTAAACAAGCACGATCCCGGCCAGATTCGGGAAGATGTGTCGTCGGAGAATCATCCAGTATCCTTCGCCGAGAACTTTGGCGGCCGCCACATAGGAGCGTTCCTTGATGCTCAAGGTCTGCCCCCTGACAATCCTGGCCATGGTCAGCCACTCGATGAGGCCCAGGCTGAAGATCAGGATCACAATCCGTGAGGAGGAGACCAACCAGTCCCATCCGTGAAGGCTCGCGAATTGCTGAAGATGTTGGTTGAAGGCGTTGATTAGGATCAGGATGAAGATGAGTCGCGGCACGGAATAAAGGATATCGACCAACCGCATCATGAGATGATCAATCCCTGCCTTGGCAGAGCCTGCAATGAGTCCGTAGGTCGTTCCGATCACGAGACTGATCGCTGCCCCGCAGACTCCGACCAAGAGGGAAACCCTGCCTCCCTGGAGAATTCGGAAAAGCATGTCCCGCCCATTGAGATCCGTTCCGCAGAGATGTATCCAGCTTGGAGGTGCAGAGGTTAAATCCCCCGGCAGCCCGTATGAACGCGGCATCAAGAGGGGGCCTGCGATCACTAGGACGATCATGAGACCGAGTCCCAGCTTTGAAACCAGCGCCTGTCGGGAGAATAGAAAATTCATTTATCCTTGGATTCTCCGGTCCAGCAGCCTGTAGGCGATATCCACGATGAGGTTAAAGAACATGAGGAGGACACAGTAGACGATGACGACTCCACCCAGGAGAAAACCATCCCGGTTCAGGATGGAATTCACAAAAAAGCCTCCGGCCCCCGGGACATGAAAGATTGTCTCCACCACGATCGATCCGGTGAGCAGGTTGGCTGCAAGAGGACCGAGATAGGAGATCACGGGAAGAATGGCCACCCTGAGCGCATGGCGCAGGACAATGCTTGATTCCGTCAGGCCCTTGGCTCTTGCCGTGCGCACAAAATCCTCAGCGAGCGTTTCGCGGAGGCTATCGTGAAGAAGTCGTGCAATCACCGCCGCACAGGGAATGGCAAGTGTCAGCGCCGGCAAAAGGATCTGGAGAGGGGTTCCCCAACCTCCAACAGGCAGCCAAGCAAGTTTGATGGAAAAGATCAGGATGAGAAGCGGGCCCAGCACAAAGGAGGGAAGAGAGATGGCCAGTAACGTCAGGCTCAACGAGATCCATTCACTTGCCGTGCCGGGACGCGCCGCCGCAAATGTCCCCAGCCAGACTCCTCCGGAAAGTGCCAGCAAAAACGCGATCGCACCCAGAGTCAGGGTCACTGGCAGTGTCTGGGCCAAGATTTCGTTCACCGAGCGATTTCGATATTTTGTGGAAAGTCTTAGATCCCCGTGCAATAGATCGCCGAGATAGCTGCGATATTGCTCAAGAACGGGGCCGTCGAGCTTGTATTTGGAGAGAAGTTGCTTCTCGATGGCGGGCGGAATCTTGCGTTCCGAGTCGAACGGCCCTCCGGGTGAAAGGCGGATCAGAAAAAAAGTGATCGTGATGACGCACAGCAGAACCAAAGGCATGGAGGCGATGCGGCGTAGCATGATGCCGCAAGGATGAAGTCAGAATGATGAATTATGAAGTAAAAGCCGCACCAAGGGCCAAACTTCAAATTCTCTGCGCCTCCGCTTCTCTGCGAGAAATGACGCTGATTTACTCCGCGGGAACGGCTGCCGAAACGATTTCAGCGAAAGCTCTCGGATCAAGGCTTGCGCCACCGACCAAGGCCCCATCGATATCGGGCTGGGAGAGGAGTTTGCGTGCATTCTCTGCAGTCACACTTCCCCCGTATAGGATGCGGGATCGTGAGGAAACCTCGGTTCCCCAGGTTTTGGCAAGATAGTCACGGATGAAGCGATGGGCTGACTGGGCCTGCTCCGGGGTTGCGTTGAGGCCAGTGCCAATGGCCCAAACCGGTTCGTAGGCCACGATAATCTCATCAAGTTGATCCTTGGTGAGGCCTGCCAAGGCCCCCTGAAGCTGTCCCTCCAACACTGAGTTTTCCTGACCGGCCTGTCGCTCTTCGAGCGTCTCACCGATGCAAAGGATGGGGCGAATTTCAGTGGCAAGGGCAGTGATGATTTTACGGCGGGCAATTTCGTCGGTCTCGCCAAACAAGCGTCTCCGTTCACTGTGACCGACCAGCACGAAACGGACGTAGAGGTCGCGGAGCATGGTCGCGGAGATTTCACCGGTGTAGGCTCCCTTGAGTTCCGGGGACATATTCTGGGCCCCGAGACGAATCCTCTGGGTGCCATCAAGGATTTCAGAAGTTTTGGCCAGAGCTGTGAAGGGCGGGATCAGGGTGATGTCCACAGTATCCACGTGCTCGGTCTCTCTCCGGAAGATTTCCAGGTAGGGGGCGACTTCCGAGGAAGTCATGTTCATCTTCCAGTTGCCGGCTACGAATTTTTTGCGGGGCATTGGCATATTTTTGAACGGTTCTCCTAGTTTTTCTCGTTGAGAGCGGCGACTCCGGGAAGAATTTTTCCTTCGAGTAGTTCCAACGAGGCCCCTCCTCCCGTGGAGGCGTGAGTGACCTTGTCGATCACCCCAAACTTTTTGGCGGCCGTTGCAGTATCCCCACCTCCGACAATGGTGATGCTGCCGGCGGTTGTTGCGTCTGCGACTGCCTGGGCCATGGCCTTGGTGCCCTCGGCAAAAAGATCGAATTCAAAGACGCCGCACGGACCGTTCCAGACGATGGTTTTGGCAGAGGCGATGACCTTGGAGAAGAGATCACGGGTCTTGGGACCGCAGTCAAACCCTTCCCAACCATCGGGAATACCGCTTTCAACGGTTGCCACTCCGGTATTGGCTGTCGGCGAGAATGCGTCTCCCGTGATGAAATCGACCGGCAGGTGAATACGCACACCCCTCTCCTTGGCTTTGGTGACCAGTTCGGTAACAATCTCGGCACCGGCGGGATCATAGAGACTATTGCCGATCTGCATGCCGTTGAGCACTTTTAGAAAGGTGTAGGCCATGCCTCCGCCAATGATGATATCGTCGGCTTTGTCGATGAGGCTTCGGATCAAGGGGATCTTGTCCGCGATCTTTGCCCCTCCAAGGATGGCCAGCAAGGGGCGCGCAGGGTTGTCCAGAACACTTGCAAAGGCAGCCAACTCCCTCTCCACCAGGAAACCAGCCACCTTGTCGGGAAGTTCGACTCCGGTCACGCTGGAGTGAGCGCGGTGGGAAGTTCCGAATGCATCGTTCACATAGACGTCGGCGAGTTTGCTGAGGCTGGCGCGGAAGGCTGCCACTTTGGCAGGATCTGCCTTGAAGTTGTTCCCATCGGCACCCTTGGACTTTCCCTCCTCCTCGATGTGGAAGCGGACGTTCTCCAGTAGGATGACCTCTCCAGGAGCAATGGCGGCACAGACCGCCTCAACTTCTGATCCAACGCAATCCTGCAGGAATTTTACAGGCCGTCCCAGGAGTTCCTGAAGTTTTAGCGCAACCGGTTGGAGGGTGTATTTGGCAACCCTTTCACCGTTTGGCCGTCCGAGATGGCTTGCAAGCACGACGGAAGCACCGTGGTCCAAAGCATACTGAATCGTGGGAAGTGCCGCCGTGATGCGCTGGGTGTTGGTGATTTCCCCGGTCTGCTTGTCCTGGGGAACGTTGAAGTCCACACGGATAAAGACACGTTTGCCGTTCAGTTCGAGGTCCTTGATGGTTTTTTTAGCCATGATACGAAGGGATTTTGAAGTTTTTTAAAAGAAGAGGGCAGGAAATTCAGGAATCAAGATCCCGTACTCCTGCCCTCACGTTGAGAAGATAATTAAGCGGTTACTTTCTTGAGAAGGTCGACGCAACGGTTGGAATAACCCCACTCGTTATCATACCATGAGACCAATTTGAAAAAATGATCATTGAGTTCGATCCCGGATCCCGCATCAAAAATGCTGGAGCGGGTGTCATGGATGAAGTCACTGGAGACAACCTCGTCCTCGGTGTAACCCAGCACACCCTTGAGGTAGGTCTCGCTCGCCCTCTTCATGGCGGCGCAGATCTCCTTGTAGCTGGTGGCCTTAGTGGTCTTCACAGTAAGATCGACCACGGAAACGGTCGGTGTGGGCACACGGAAGGCCATGCCGGTGATCTTGCCCTTCACTTCAGGACAGACAAGGGCAACGGCCTTTGCAGCTCCGGTGGTGGAGGGAATGATGTTGATGGCTGCGGAGCGGCCACCCTTCCAATCCTTCTTGGAGGGTCCATCCACCGTTTTCTGGGTGGCAGTGTAGCTGTGCACGGTCGTCATGAGACCCTCCTCGATTCCGAATCCTTCCTTCAGGAGGACATGAACCACGGGAGCAAGGCAGTTGGTGGTGCAGCTGGCGTTGGAAATGATGCTGTGCTTGGAGATATCAAGTTTATCGTCGTTCACGCCCATCACGACGGTGATGTCCTCGTTCTTGGCAGGTGCGGAGATGATGACCTTCTTGGCGCCGGCAGTGATGTGCCCCTTGGCCTTCTCGCCCTCGGTAAAGAGTCCCGTGGACTCGATGACAACATCGACATTGAGATCTTTCCAAGGAAGAGCAGCAGGCCCCTCCTTCACGGCAAGGCACTTGATCTTGTGACCGTTTACCACGAGCATGTCATCCTCGGCAACTTCGGGTGAGGATTTCTCGCTGTGCACTTCGCCCCTGAAGACTCCTTGGGTGGAATCGTATTTGACGAGATATGCCAGATTGTCGGCAGGTACGAGGTCATTGACCGCGACAACTTTATATCCTTTTTCGAGGAGGCCTTGTTCGACGATTGCACGGAAGACAAGACGACCGATGCGACCGAACCCATTGATTGCAATATTTGGCATGATGATGTTGTTGGATGGTGCGCCGGGGGTTCGCGCGGAAACAAAAATTGTTAGGAGGCAGAGGCTTTCGCGTCAAACCTAATCGGTTTTGCTATGAGGGGGAACTGCGATCACCCGAACGAAATCCTAGGAGGACGAGGATCTCTTCGAGAGTCTGTTCGTGGGAGAGTCCTGTCGCATCGATTTTGAGATCCGCTGTCTCCTCGTACACCGGCAATCTTGATTCCAGAAGGGAGTCGAATGTGCTGCGGGGATTTTCCACTTCCAGAAGCGGGCGTTTGCGGTTGCGGGAGGCACGTTCGAAAAGTGTCTCCGGATCAGCGTGAAGCCAGACCACCTTGCCGATTTGATGGAGCAGTTCCCGGTTCCTTGCGCGTAAGACGGCCCCACCTCCGGTTGCAAGGACCAGTCGACGTTCCGTCGTTAGTCCGGAGAGTTGCCCGGTCTCCATCTCCCTGAAATTCTCTTCGCCTTCCTCGGCAAAAATCTCCGCTACACTCCTGCCTTGGTGCAGGGTGACTAATTCGTCACTATCGGAGAATTTGTAACCGAGAGAGGTGGCCAGCCGACGACCGATGGAGCTCTTGCCGCATCCCATGAAGCCGATCAGGACAATGTTTGATTCCATGCCGCAAAAGTATATGCCTTGGAGGGATGAATTGGGAAGAGATGAAAGGATTGTTTGCATGGAAGCGCATTGATTGAACGGGTGAGCCTCCCTACGATGCCGGGATGAGTTCCAAACAAACAAAGGGATCGGGAGCCACACCTCTGGTGGGTGTGGTCATGGGGAGTCAAAGCGACTGGGAAACGATGAGCCATGCCGTGGCCCTACTCGAGGAGTTCGGAGTTCCCTGCGAGTACCGCGTGGTCTCGGCCCACCGGATGCCAGATGCCATGGGGATTTACGCCAAAGAAGCATGCGGGCGGGGGTTGTGCGCCATCATTGCAGGTGCGGGTGGGGCTGCCCATCTGCCGGGAATGATTGCCGCGCAGACAACAGTCCCTGTACTGGGGGTTCCGGTGAAGAGTCGCGCCATGGAGGGGTTCGACTCCCTCCTTTCGATTGTCCAGATGCCTGCCGGAATTCCCGTGGCTACGTTTGCCATCGGGGAGGCGGGTGCCAAGAACGCAGCCCTCTTCGCAGTGGCCCAGTTGGCGCTTCATGACAAGTCACTGGCCGTTCGCCTCGAGAAATACCGCGCTGCAATGACCAAGGCTGCGACCGGAAGTCGTCTTGATCCGCCTTCAAAAATAAAGAGAGTCAAGAAGGTTAGTCACTGAAGCTAACATCTCTTTAAATTCTTTTTTAAAGTGAGTGCACGGATTGTCGATGGGGAAGAAGGGGTCTCCGAATCCGTGGAGGTGCTCCGCGGCGGAGGAGTGGTCGGCCTTCCCACGGAAACAGTCTATGGTCTGGCTGCAGATTGCTTTAATCCGATTGCGATAGCCCGGATCTTCGAGGCCAAAAACCGACCTTTGACCGACCCCTTGATTGTCCATTTACCAGAAGTGATGTGGCTTGATCGGGTGGTGAGATTAGAATCTCAGGATCAGAGGATTATGGTTGAAAAACTTGCCCATGCATTCTGGCCGGGGCCGCTGACTCTTCTTCTTCCGAAGCATCCAGATCTGCCGGATCTGGTCACATCCGGTTCGGATTGGGTCGCGGTCCGCGTTACCTCCCATCCTTTGTTCCAACAAGTTCTTTATCACCTGAATGCTCCCCTGGCTGCGCCGAGTGCAAATCGTTTTGGAAAAATCAGCCCGACAACTGCCCAACATGTCCAATTTGAACTAGGAAATAAGATTGAACTGATTCTCGATGGAGGCCCTTGTGCCCATGGAATGGAGTCAACAATCCTTTCCCTCCAAGAGGGAAGGATCCAGATTCTCAGACCTGGACCAATAACTGAGGATCTTCTGAATGAAATCGGACATGTCTTGCCGACCGTTCGGAATGTGAATACCCCTGGGAGTTTGCCCGGGCATTACGCACCAAAAAAAGAACTTCATATCTTAAATATGGACATCAAAAGCTTTGCTCCAACCAGGTCATCAGGGCTTATCGCTTTCACAGCACCGGATTTGGAAACATTGGCTTTGTTTGATGTTGTGGAGGTCTTGAGTCCCTCGGGAGATTTGAAAGAAGCCGCTGCGAATTTTTATGGAGCGCTTAGAAATCTGGATAGTAGTAAAGTGGACATTCTCTACGCTCTTCCGATTCCTGAAGAGGGAATCGGGGTTGCCATCATGGATCGATTGAGGCGATCATCCTATGGTTCAAGGATTAAAATGGACATCCCGTCCTCTGGAGAGGCATCTGACCTATGAGCGGAGGAAACCACCAGAAAGAGGGACTGAATACCAGGGCTGCCGGAGTCGTTGCCGGAGCGGTCATGCTCAGCCGAATTCTGGGATTAGCCCGGGAGTTGATTTTTGCAGGCTTGTTTGGAGCTGGTCGTGGGATGGATGCATTTTTAACCGCTTTTCGTGCTCCTAACTTGCTTCGGGATCTCTTTGCTGAAGGGGCCCTTTCCACAGCATTTGTGACAGTTTTCTCCCAGAGAATTGCGACCGATGGGGAGGGCTCGGCCTGGAAGTTGGCCTCCAAAATGGCCACTCTGACAACCATCTTCATGAGCTTGCTCTCGCTGCTCGGGGTGATCTTTGCGGCGCAGTTTATCAGATTTCTTGCCCCCGGATTCCCACCCGAGAAGGCGGTGCTTACCATCGAACTCACCCGGATTATGTATCCGTTCATTCTGTTGGTCTCTTTGGCCGCCTTGGTGATGGGAATGCTGAACGCCACCAATCGCTTCACTGTTCCGGCGCTTGCTTCCAGTTTCTTCAATATCGGATCGATTGCCGGTGGCGTGGCTTTCGGTTGGTGGATCGATCCCCACTTTGGGGAACGTTCCCTGATCGGTCTGGCTTTGGGCACGCTCCTTGGAGGCCTTCTCCAATTGGGAGTTCAACTCCCCGGCCTCTATAAGGCCGGATTCCGCTTCGTGCTGGATTTTAATTGGAGCGACCCAGGGGTTCGGCGAGTGCTCGTTCTGATGCTTCCAGCGGTCATTGCTGCCAGCGCCGTTCAGATCAATGTGATGATTAACAGCATCTTCGCATCCTACCTTGGAAACGGTCCGATCAGTTGGCTCTCCTATGCCTTCCGGTTGATGCAGTTGCCTCTCGGGGTGTTTGGCGTGGCCGTTGCCACGGTAACCCTTCCTGTGATTTCAAAAGCCGCAGCCCTTGGTGAAATGGGGCGATTCCGATCGACTCTCGCGAAGGCCATGAGACTGGCGGTCTTTCTGACGCTTCCATCGGCTGTCGGGCTTATTGTTTTGGCACAACCGATCATCGCCCTGATCTACCAACGGGGAAAATTCCTGGATGAGGACTCCCTTCACACCGCCGAGGCGCTTCAGTTCTATGCGATCGGTCTGGTCGGCTACTCCTGCATCAAGGTGCTCTCTCCGGCCTTCTACGCCATCAATCACAAGTGGACACCTATGATGGTTAGCTTCCTCTCAATCGGCCTGAATCTCCTACTAAACTGGGTCTTCATCTTTCGGCTTGGTATGGGACACAAGGGACTGGCCCTTTCCACAGCCCTCTCCGCCACGCTGAACTTCACCCTGCTTTATCTCCTGATGACTCGCATCTCGGGGGCTTTGGAGACTCGGGCCATGCTTGGCACTCTGGGTCGTTGCCTTTTGGCGGCTCTTCCCATTGGAGTGATCGGTTTTCTGAGCCAACCCTGGCTCACGTCCATGGTTCATGCCCCCGTGATCATCAGGATTGCTTCTCTCCTGCTAGTTATTGCAGGGGCAGGATTACTCTTTGGAGTCTTGAGTTGGTGGCTGAAAATCGAGGGGTTCAGTGAGTTCCTGGGAGTTATTTCAAGAAAGCTTCGCCGCAGAGCTTGATGCGATTATTCACTACTCGCATCGTATGTTTTGGAATGCCGGATTTTTGCATTCTGGTCGGGACTCCTCCTAATGATTTAAGTGCTAATGGCAGTGAACATCTTTGCTCCCTTACAGTCTGAGATGCTGTAGGATATGTGGATTGAACCAGTGAATAAAATCCACATCGTGGATCGATCTGATTTTTATTCTTGCTGATTATCAATCGACTTACTAACGGATATGATTGATGAAGGTCTTATGTAGTTGATGGGGTATAACCCCCCGATCAGCAATGAAGAACAGATATTCAAAAGGTGCGCACGTTTCTGAGGCCCGATTCAGGGTGGTGATCCGCTTCTGACGCTTGATGACCTTGAGGCCCTCTTCCCTTCTTATCCGGGCCACACGCTTGGGGTTGATCTCAAAGCCATCCCTCCGAAGGAACTTCGTGATCCTCCGGTAGCCATACCGAGGATGCCTCAAGCTCACGATCAACTCTTTGCGGATACGGCGACTCTGCACGCTCTCCCGTGAGGAGCGGTAGTAGCCCCGAGCGGGTCAGTCCAAGAGCACGGAATGCATGCCGGGTGGCATCAGAGATGCTGTGTTTTGCGCACACCGTCTTCACAGGCGTGCCGCTTTCTCCTTCTCGCAGGATCCCGATCACCTGCTCTTCGCTGTATCAGCTTTTTTCCATGTTGTTCTGCTCTCCTTAATGACCAGCAAAACTTCATTTTTCAATTGTCCCGTTTATGGGGGTCAGGTCAGATTCGTGTCGAAATTGCTTTTACTTCGGTTAATCTGCCATAAGGAGAATCTGTAAGAAGGTAACAACCTGTCCCATGTGTGCAAAGCACTCTGGCCATCCTAATCCCGAAGGCTCTAGCATCACTACCATCACTAAAAGCTACATTCACACCTTCACCCAGCGCGAGCACGAGCGACTGATACACCAAGCCGATTACCTCGTCCCATGGATCCATGGAGGGATTGATTTCAGCGACTGCAAAAGCGTACTTGAGATCGGATGCGGAGTCGGCGCCCAACTCAAGATACTGGCAAAAAGGTTTCCTGATACATATTTTACCGGGGTCGATTTTGCACCCGAACAGATCGCAGCGGCAACGATCCTACTCGCTGCCGAGATCGCAGCGGGGCAGGTCACCCTCATCGAGGGTTCCGCCTACGAGATCCCATTCTCGGATCGGACATTCGACGGGGTATTTATCTGCTGGGTGCTCGAACATCTAGAAAATCCCGCCGCCGCCATACGCGAGGCGGCACGCGTCATGAAACCGGGGGGAATCCTCTTTGACACCGAGGTCTTCAACTCAGGCGTCTACTGTGATCCGCCTCGTGCTGCTCTCCTGGAGTATTGGGGAGCATTTAATACTCTCCAGAGGGAGTTCGGAGGACATCCCGATATTGGGATGCGCCTTGCCAATCTTGCTGTTGAGTCCGGTCTGAAAGACGTGGAACTGACGGAGATTACCCCACACCTGAACAAGCAACTGACGCAAGCGGAGCGTGCAGAGATGGCTAGTTACTTCTGTGCTATCTTTTTGAGCGGTTCAGGGAGTCTGCTTAAGAAGGGGCGTGTCAGTAAGGAACTAGTGGATCGAATGCGGAAAGACTTCGACCTTATTGGGAGAGATCCCGATTCTATTATGGTTTACAGGGGGTACCAGTTACGAGCAGTCAGGTAGTGATTCATAGTCACACTGTTTCTGAAACAGAAACTACCAGCCCGAGTCTCGGTTTTCTTTGAGGACTCCTCCGGTCTGAAGCGGTTCCAGAGGTGGGTTGGGGTAGCTAGGTTTTTAAAAGAGCGAAGGAATCGCTACAGAGGGGGGATTGTGACGATTCCGCCTTTTCATTTTTTCCCCTTTCCTAAGCTCGGGAGGCAGACAATCTTGTCGGAAGTTTCTTCAAATCTCCAAAGCCAAACTCCATGAAAAAACCTATCCTCGCTCTTGCCATTGCTGCAGGACTCGCCTCATTCGCTGGAAATGCGGAGGCTGATATTGTGGCTTGGGAGCCATCGGAATGCTGATGGTTCTTCGGAGGAAGAAGACGGTTTAAACAGCTTTAGTTTTTCAAAGAAGACCCTGATCTTATGCTCGGTGCTGTATCTCTTTCCTTTCATGGTTTTTGGGTTTGGTTGTCCCAAAGACTAACACACCAACTGGCTCAAATCACCGAAGTCACGTCATGTTGAAGCGTGGAAAAGTAATGAAGTCTACAGACTAGATCTCCAAGATTGAACTCCCCAGACTCGCGGGTTGACTCAGCGCGATTCTATCGGTGATCCCCCCGTTGTGAGGGGACGGCCATGTTGGGACGAAAAGACTATCTGCCTGGTTATCGTGCCTTCCGGCGAAGAAGTATGTAACCGGGAGAGCGGAGCAATCGATAAGGGGTTTCCCTAAAAAGAGTCGAACCAGATTTTCTGCTCGGCCACCGCCCGAAGGAAGGTTCCAAGATGGTTGCCGCCATCCACCGGATAGGCGGTGATATTGGTGTTTCCCATGGCCTGATTGTAGTAGAACGGAAGCAATGCCGAGGGTACTGTTACCACCTCGTCCACAAGACCATAGTACATGTGCAAAGGGGTGAAGGAGAACCAGCGATAACCTTGATTCCTCTCAAGATCCTTTCCGTAGATTGAGGCGGCCAAGTTCAGGGGATCATGATATTTGTCTCGAACAAGATGCCAATAATCTGAGGGGATGGCGTTAGTTCCGAAAAGGATGGAGATGGTGTGCTCAAGACTATTGGTTCCCTTCCTTTCGTAGACCTGCTTGCAACGATCATAATAGTCAGGATTGATCACATCTCTGGCCAGGCCTGGTTGGGAGTAATACTTCTCATAGGAAAACACGGTCAGGATGAGCATGATATTAGCCCAATTTGCCTGAATCGGGCTTGGATTATAGATCAGGCCGTTCATTGCCGCAAAGAGATCCGGTGGGGCGGCAGCCGTGGAGGCCGCAGTGACGGTGTATCCGAGGTCTTCGAGTTTTTCCAGAAACTGGAGGGTAACAAGGCCGCCTTGCGACCATCCGCTCAGAAACAGAGCTGATTGTCGGATTCCCTTGTTCGTTAGGAAGGTGGAAGCGGCAACATAGAGATCAAGACATGCCTGCTGATGGCTTCCCTTGACGGTGGTTCCCTCACTCTCGGTAGAGCCTCCCATTCCAAAGTAATCCGCGGTAATAACCACATCCCCTTGGCCAGCGAAGACTGCCGTCACCAAGCGATCCTCGTAACCGCCGTCCCAGTATGTCCCTTGTGCTTCGGGATTATTGGGCACGAATGCATAGGAGGGACACTGATATTTGCCAAAGATCGTGCCGTGCTGATAGGAGATGACCTTGGGGTTTTTGGGGTATCTTGTATCTCCCTCGCTGACTTTGGGGATGGCAATCATCCCGGTGGCCACGGTTCTTTTATTCCTCTGCTCGGGAATCCGGGAACTGTAGGCGATCTGGTAGATGTCGACGGGATAAGCAGCAGAGGAAAAGCTTGGTACGGTGTAATTCGTGCTGTGTGGCGTGGTGGAGGTATTAACGTCCGTACTCAGAAAGGTGTTCAGTTCATTGGTGCCCACTGTCCTCAGGAATGTGGCCTTGAGAAGGGTGCCGGGAGCCTGTGCATGCGCCGCAGCGCCAAGCGTGAGATGAAAGACGGCAGTCAGAACGAGAGTCCAGATTCCGAGGATACGGGGCTGGTTCAGGCGGCGTGAAAGATTCATCGGGAAAAATGATGAATCATCATTTGAAAACATGCATCACCATATGACGGTGTAAATAGTAGAATTTAAAAAGGGTGAGATTGTTACAGCATTCCCAGTTTCAAATTGTCGGGGAGGATTATCACAAAGTCGTTAAAAGGCCGGTGTTACCCGCTTGCCTTTGCTAGGAGGCTCTTGATGAACCGTAGCCCACGCCACAAAGAATCAGAACCACCTCACCGCTTTAATGCAGGATCTCCATGGGAAGGCCTTTCAGCATGAAGATCGCGATGGCATGATTCGAGATATAGGTCACCGAATAGAACAGAAAATCAGTCCGTAGATGTTCTTCTGAAAGATCACTTCCTAAGGGGAATAAGCGCTCACGGTGTGGAGCTCCCTAGAAGTTGCACTTTCAGCTTCTGACTTATCGGCTTTTCTCCAAAAAGAAGGCATAAGAATGCCCTCTGGAACTTAGTCCTCTGAATGGTTCCCATGAGATTTCCCTAATCGAAGACCTGTATTTCTCCGGGAAGGAAGAGCACCGAGTCCCGTCACTCTCAAGATCTGTAAAGCTCGGAGGTGAGAGAAGTAAATTAGGTTGTTTTTCGCACGTTTTTGACCCAAATCAAATGCAGGGCAGAAACTTTACTTGGTCCTGTTGACAAACCTCGGATATGGGCTACCAAAACACACCTATGCGCAGAACAACCCCCTTTCTCCGCATCACCTCCGCATTGTTTTTCTCCCTAATGATGGTTAATGGGACTGTATCTGCCATCAATCCCTTGAATGGTCTCGACTACGAGATGCAGAAGCGGTTTCAGCCTGATTGGAGGAATCCCGGGGCCGTTACCCTCCCCAATACGGCCGCCTATGCCCAACCCAATGACTTCTTGGTGAGCCTTAAGCTCGGCAAGGAACCGACAGTCGCCACGGACTACACTTGGGTACTCACGAGGGGAGGTAAGACCATATACGCCACTGGTGCAAATCCCAAGCTCCGCTTGACTGCCGGTCTCTGGAAAACCACGGTGACCGGGAAAAATGGAACCACGGTCACTGAGTCTGGGTTCTGCCAGATCGACATCAAGGACCTGCTGATCGTGGCGATTGGGGACAGCTGCGGATCAGGGGAAGGAGTTCCGGAAATCCCTGCCTTCTTCCTGATTGATAGCAGCTACACCGGGAGCAAGACCATGGAGTATCTTCTGTCATCCGATTTGAACAAAATCCAATTCGCTGACTTTCCTGCGGTCGGATCCCTGGAACCGGTTGTGCCCGAGTCTTGGGCTCGCAGCACGAGTGCCGCAATGACCTTGGAGAATCTCCATGCCCACCGCTCCACCAAGTGCTACTCGGCCCGCTACGCCATGGCCCTAGAGAATGCGAACCCTCATCTCTCCGTCACCTACGTGAACGTGGCCCAGTCAGGAGCCGTGGTCGGGGAACTCCTCTCGCAGCACAATACGTCGGCGGATGACGGCACCACGCCGATGCCGGTGCAACTCACGGAGTTGAAAAAGATCGTGGGGAACCGGAAAATCGACAGGCTCCTCATCTCCATCGGAGGAAACGATCTCGGCTTCGCTCCCCTGGTCGCCAAGTTGCTTGCCAGTCCCGTGATTTTCGCCGGCTATTTCACGGGTTGGGACGGAGACTTCATTGATCCGATTTCTCTCTCGCCCAAGATCGCCACCAATCCGGCTTACGCGCAATACATCCCAAGCCCCTTTACGACCAATGATTTCCCCTCGGTCTTTACCTCATCGAACGCCCAGGGCATCGCGGACAAAATCCTCAATGGGATCTCCAGCACCACGGCTGTCAGGTGGGCATTCCAAGGTCTTGACGCAGACATCACGGTGCTCGCCTCAAACTACAAAATCCTCAATGCATCCCTGAGAAGTCTCTTTGCCATCGACCGGATAGCCATCACGGAGTATCCGGAACTCTATAAGGTTCATGTGCAGGGAACCGACGGTAAGCCGGTGCTCTGGTGGGCGCCCGGTTTGACCGACCTTATTCCGACCATGGCCATCAATCCCTCCGAGGCGATGTTGTTCAGCAGGTTATATACCGAACCGCTGAACCGGGCCGTCAGCAATGCCGCTGCAACCAACAACTGGATCTACGTTGGAGGAGTGGGCAATGTGTTAGCCGGTCACGGCTACGGTGCGCCCAAAGACACGCGTTGGATCGTCACGGCCCGTGAGAGCGTGCTGGCCGAGGGAGCCACGCCCCAGTGGTATGGTCAAGTCCTACCGCTGACCTCCTTTGGTACGTCACATGTGAATGCCCCAGGGCATGTCGCGACGGCTCGCCTCGTGGCCTCTTGCCTCGGCGAGACTAACGTGGCTAACGACCTTGCGGCGGAAATCACCCTCAATGGTGTGGCCATTGGGTCCTCCACACTGACAACACCGGTAAATCTGGGAGAGGAAGGTCGTACCAACGACTTCCTGATCAGCGACACGACCGGATCTGGCCTCGGTATCTCCTCGATTGCGGCCACCGGTGGATTTTCGGTTCTTGCGCCGTCAAATCTAACTATCCCTGCTGGTGGATCCACAAATTTCTCGGTTGTGAATCCATCAAACGGCGCCACAGGATTGCTCACCGGAATTGTGACCATCACCTTCACGAATCCCGGCGTAGCTCCATATGCCTTCTCGGTGAGCGCGTTCAATGATACTGCGACATCGACAAATTGGATGTCTAAGGTGCCGGATGCTCAGTCCTTATCACGAATGACTATTCCCGGTACGCATGAGACCATGGCCCTGTATGAGACCGTTCCCGGCACGGCGATTTGTCAGACAGATACCTTGAGCAAACAGTTGACCGACGGAATTCGCTGTCTTGATATCCGGGGAAGGCATTACAACAACGCACTCACTATCCATCATGGAGAGGTATATCAGAATGCCAATTTCTCAAATGTTCTCGATGCGGCGACATCCTTCCTAAGCAACAATCCGACCGAGACCATCGTGATGCTTCTCAAGGAGGAATACACCGCCGCACAGAATACCCGAAGCTATGAAAATACGGTCAAGAGTTACCTCACCAATCATCCAGCCAAGTATTTCTACAACGGATGGAAAGCTACGACCACCATGCCCACTCTCGGTGCTGCCCGTGGAAAAATCGTCCTCTTGAGGCGCTTTCAGGGTACGATTGGGATCAATGCCACACCATGGCCTGATAATGCCAATGGGGTTGTGAATGCAGGATCGCTCTTCAGGATCCAGGATCTCTACAAACTCTACTACAGCATGTGGAATCCCGATAATTCAGAAAACTTCGATAAAAAGTGGTCGGCCGCCTACGATGGACTTCTGCAGGCCTTTGAGGATACGGAGGGAAAATACTTCCATCTTACCTATAGCTCGGGAGCGATTTACTATCTGGGAGTGCCCCAGATTCCGGATTTTGCGATTGCTATGAATCAGCGACTGAACGGATTTTTTAACAGAAATTCCTCCGGATTTTTCGGAGCCGTCATGATGGATTTCATCACGCCGGAACTGACCGCAAAGGTCTACCGATCCGGTATTGCTGCCATTAAGGCAGCAAACTGAGCGGAGGGAATTTCAACCTGGTGGATCTATCAATCTTCTGACGGGAGCGCTGCAGTGTCGGTGACGTGACCTCGGTGATTTGAGCCGGTTGGTGTGTTAGTCTTTGGGTTTAAGGAACCCCAAAGACATGAAAGGAAAGAGATACAGTACAGAGGACAAGATTCGGATCTTAAGGCAGGCGGACGCAGGCCAGAGCATCGTGGAGGTATGCCGAGAGCACAACCTATCGCAGGTGAGCTTCCACCGATGGAAGAAGCAGTTCGGCCAGATGGAGGTCAACGAGGCCAAGAGGCTGAAGGAGTTGGAACGTGAAAACACGGAGTTGAAGAAGAAGCAGTTCGGCCAGCCTGCTAGAGATCCGAGTCCTCAAATTCGCATGCGAAAAAAAGCTCTGAGACCGGCTTGTCGCCGGGTATACGCACTGAAGGCTGTAGAGGGAGGACTTGGATCTGGCAGGAAGGTCTGCCAAATCCTTACGGTTCCGCGTTCAAGCTATTGGTATCGCCCCAAAGAGAAGACCTCTTGGGAGGAGGGTATCCTGAAGCGGGTGATTGAACTCAGCGACAAGCATCCCCGATACGGCTACCGCCGTATCGCTGCCCTACTTCTGCAGGGAGGATGGCATGTGGGCAAGAGACGCATCCAGAGCTTACGCAGATCGCTCGGACTCCGAGTTCCTCCGACCAAGAGGAAGGTGATCCGTCGAGGCTACTCGACGGGACTGCCGGTGAAGGCTGAGCACAAGGGCCATGTTTGGACCTGGGACTTTATCTGCGATGGGACAACACGTGGAGGATCGCTGAGGATGCTTACGATCCTCGATGAGTACACTCGCGAGGGCCATGTGCTCTGAGCGGATCGAGCACTTAAGAGCGGAGATGTTCTGGAGTGGATGGGCGAGCCATCAAACAACATGGAGCACCTGCCTACCTGCGAAGCGACAACGGGAGCGAGTTCATCGCTAAGGCAGTCCAAGGATGGCTCTCAGAGAACCAGATCAAGACGATCTACATCGATCCACGGAGCCCATGGCAAAACGGCTATGTGGGGAGCTTGCACGGACGCCTCCGTGACGAATGCCTCAACCGGGAACAGTTCTGGACACTCAACGAAGCCCGTGTGGTGATCGAGGATTACCGAAAGGTACCGAGCGAAGGGACATCACCAAGTCAGCAGACTTGGACATACAATACCTTCAGTCCACACAGCAAACTGGGCTGCCTTAGCCCAGAACGCTTCGCGGCTAGGGGTAGAGCGTACCATCTCCGCTCCAGTCGCCCTTCGGGCTCCCTACGCAGGAGATGAACAACCAAACAACAACCCACTAAAAACCAAACCAACTTCCAAAGACAAACTCTCTACTGGCTCGAAAAGCCGAGTCCCGTCACGCTGATTATCAATCGACTTACTAACGAATATAATTGATGAATATTGACACTGAAAAAAAAACATCCGAAGCATCCGAAAACCAAGGAGCAAAGAAGGCTGGTCTGACCTTGATGCAGGCCCTTGCCGTCGGCGTCAACAATACGAGCCCGGCCTACTCCCTCGCTTCGATTCTGGGGCCGATGGTGGCGCTGGTGGGCTACGCCACCCCGTTGGTTCTCATCCTTTCATTTATCCCGATGTCCTTGACGTCGCTGGCTTTCCTCTATCTTAACCGTCGGGATCCCGACTGCGGCACGACCTTTTCCTGGGTCACGCGTGCTATTGGCGTAAACTCGGGCTTTATTTCCGGATGGGTGATCGCAGCGTGCGGTATCCTTCTTGCCGGGAGTTTGGGAGAGACCGCGGTTACTTATGGCCTTCATCTCTTCGGACAAGCATCGCTGGCAGAGAACCATGCGGTGGTCATTTTGGGATCAGCGGTTCTCATCATCGTGATGGTGGCCCTTGCGATCACCCTCTCGGAATCCTCCATCAAATTACAGGCCGCCCTAACCTATCTTCAGGTGGGAGTCCTGATCATCTTCGGTTTTTTTGCACTCTACATCGCCTGGAAGAACGGCTTACCTGCCTTCTCCAGCCAATGGTTGAACCCTCTCCACCATGGTGCGCAGCCCCTTATCGCGTCGATGTTGCTGGGAGTGTTTGCCTTTTGGGGGTGGGAAGCCTCAACTAACCTAGCCGAGGAATGCCAGAACCCGTCCGATGGAGGGAAGGCCGGATTCCTCTCCACCCTCATTCTCGTGGGCACATACACCCTAGTGGCTGTGGCGGTCGTCCTCTATCTTGGCAAAACAAACTTCGCCTCCATCAACGCATCCGAGCTCATCCTGATTGAAATGTCCGGAACCGTCCTCGGACCATTGGGTTTCCTAGTGCTCCTTGCGGTCGCCACTAGCGCCTTGGCTTCGACTCAGTTGGCCTTAGTGCCCGGTTCTCGTGCGGTACTTTCGATGGCCCGTCGCGGCGCACTCCCGGCGAGGCTTGGCCTGATGCACCCTCGATTTAAGACACCCTACGTTTCACTTGCCGCGCTCGCCCTGATGGCTGTCGGATTTTATGTCGTGGTGAGCCTGATTTCCAGGTCCGCGATCATCGATACCCTTTCGGCGCTTGGTATCCTTGTGGCCTTCTTCTATGGGGCAACCGGTCTTTCCTGCGTTATCTACTACCGTAGGCATGTTGTCCGATCGCTCAAGGGATTCCTCCTTGTCGGGCTCGCCCCGGGCATCGGTTCACTGGTTCTCTTCGGAATGTTGTTTCTGGCCGTTGAGTCCCTGTGGGATCCGAGCAAATCTGCCATGGGTGCCCCGTTGCTCGGGCTCGCCCCTCCGCTAACCATTGCCGCGCTTGTCTTTGTTTTTGGCATCCTCGCTCTCATAATTAGCCGCATCGTTTCACCAAGCTACTTCGCCGCCTCCGTGCCGGAGACCGCGAATTTGTTGCAAGATCCCTTCCCGTTGGATGCCGAAAAGGAGGTGCCCATGGGTGGAATCGTCGTAGATTGCAATGACCCGCTGGAGAATGTGATTGAAATTATTGAAAAGGAAGCCCGGCCCGACCTAGATCGCAGTATCCCTTTGTATTTGGTCTTTGGTGTCGAGCCCGCCGAAATGTACGGAGATGAGTACCGGGCTGCCGTCGATGCATTGGTCTCCGATGCAGAAGTCCTCTTTACAAGGATTGGCAAAATCCTCAAGGGGATGGGATTTAAGTCTGTTTATTGCTTCTATGAAAACTCCCATTCCAAGGAGTCCGTGAAGAGCCTCTTCTTGCGCCTGAAGGCTCGCGGTATTTGGTCAACTCATCGTGCCGATGAATTATTTGCCGGGTTGGAGCAGCAGATATCCTAACTCCGCAGGGATCCCTAGAACGAGAACGTTAGGCTCCCCCGGCCCGGAAGGGCGGAGGTATTTGGCGACTTGGAAGTGCCCCGCTCACTCAAAAAATGGTTAAATTATTAGACGAGGAGATCGACAGAAAAGAGACGGTGCATCTGGCTCTTTTTTGTTTCTTTGCTATTTCGTCGCCTATCTCGATCGTGTGAACGTCGGCTTTGCTAAGCTGCAGATGCTAGAGGATTTGAAGTTCAGTGAAACTGTCTATGAGTTAGGCGCCGTCATTTTCTTCATTGGTTATTTTATCTTCGAAGTGCCGAGCAATATCCTGCTTGAGAAAATCGGCCCCCGGGTCTGGATTGCACGCATCATGGTGACCTGGGGTTTTTCATCGGCGTGGCGGAGGCTGCTTCTTCCCGGGGATTATCCTTTACCTGAACTATTGGGACGAACAGGAGAGGCGCGGCCGTCATGTGCAGGGGCGAGGGAAGTCCGAAATCACACCTACGCAAAACGGAGGGAGTAATTTTTATAACGCTACGGTCAGGTTTGTCGTAACAGTCCGGTAGAGCCGGGCTGCCTAACCGTCCCTTGATAAGGGGTCTTCAATGATTTTCGCCGATCGGCCTTCGTTGTCCTAACTTCAGCTTAGGGAGCCTATTCTCGATCCATACTAAAGCGGCCAGGGCCGATCAGGAGGAGCGAGAGGAAAACGGAGCCGAGTTCGATGGCGTGGGAAGCAACAAACCATTTGTCCATGAATCCACCGGGAGTCATGTGAAAGTGCATCATGGTGGCCACGGCCATGTTGATCACCAGAAAGAGACAGGCCGGTCGGAAGCAGAAGCCTATCAGGAGAAGAAATCCGCCCACGGATTCTGTAAGTGCGGACATAAGCCCCCAGAAGATCGGATAGGAGGTCACTCCGACGAACGCCATCGATTTTCCCAATTTGATCCAGTATTCAGACCCCCCTTCAAGCTTTGGAAGGCCGTGAGCCAGGAACGAGAGCCCGATGAGTATGCGAAGAATCAGGAGGCCAAGATCACGGTATCTGCTTAAGGAACGGAAAATCATGGGATGGAAATGCCGTTCTCGTTGCGAAAGAACAAGTCAAATATCCGACTGAGCTTCTTTCTTGGTTCCGAATTAGCAGAAATTCGTAGCACCTAGCAGGAGAACTTAGGAGGACTTGGAGCGGAGATCGTCGTAAAAATGAGCAAGTGCAGCGCGATAGTAGACCCCGACCCAAAGGTTCCCGATTCCGAGCGTCAAGAGGGCCAGAAGAAACCATCCCAGGAACCGCAGTTGTAGACGGAGCAGTTTAAGTTTATGCCCTTTCATCATCGTTTTGCTTTTTTGGATAGCTTGAAGAGGCTCTGTTTTATGGTCATCCGCCAGCACAAAAAAGGTCATCGTATACGAGTAGATGAAGGATGCCGCAGTCACGATACAGATCAGCGTGAGGAGTATAATGACCGATGTAGTAAATGGTGAGTTCTTAAACTGGTGATTCATGATTCCAATGACTGCAAACACGGGGAGTTGGAAGAGGATGATCCAGAGCAGGCTAAAAAGACCGACTAGGAACTGAGCGAATAAAGACTTCCAGAAAATACGAAATCCAGAAAAGGAATCACTCAGCTTTGGGGATAATGCCCTGACCAAATTCAAATTAAATGAACTGAATCCGACGGTAAAAACCCCGCACATCAGCAGTTGCAGAATTAAGATCCCAAACGAGCTCATCCGGTAGGAAAGTGGAAGGATGGTTTTGGGAGAGAGAGCCATCGCAATTTGCCCGTGGGTCGCAATCAGCAGAGGGGCTTTTTGGATGAAACTCATGGCTATCCAAATGACCACCCAGAGAAGGGTCACACCAATCGCCAGCCCCCATTTTCCCCGAAGCGATTCTCGAGCCATCCTCAACAATTCTTTAGTGGGAATCAGCGGAGAACCCGGAGTTCCAGAGATTAAGGAGCAAGGGATAACAGACGGATTCGGAATTTCCAGAGGCATGACGATGAGCCCTTCAATCGTTGAGGCCGGAGCCCAGTGTTCTCCCATCGAAGGGTTCCAGACCAGATCCTCAGGTGAGAGATCTCCTGATTGGGCGAGTCTCCAAAACTCGTTCTCCTGAACCGGGCCATGCTGCCGACCCCCGCTATAATAATACCATTCCATAATTTTTTTGGCGGGGGTTGGGGGATTGGTGGGAAGAAAGCCGATGTTCTAGGAACAGATCGGCCCAGGAATGATCAAAAACATCAATCTCTTTTCTGATTGTTGGAATCAATCAGAAAAGAGATCTCTCAAATCACGGTTTACGATAACTTCACGGCATTCGGTGAATGTGATTGAAGCCTTACGGGCTAATGACTAATAACATGGCTTCATGAAGATGTTGAGATTTTACGTTTGCTCTGCCCTGACGCTCTTGGGTGCTCTTTTGAATTGCGGTTGTGCAGGCGGACCCAAAGTGGATCCCCAAATCACGGCGGCTGTCGCCTCCGCAAATGTCAACAAACTGACCTACGACAAGATCTACAATGCCCAGACGCTCGATTACGGCGACATCTTAAACTTGGTGAAAGGGCGTATTCCTTCCCATATCACGATCGATTACCTCCGTAGCACGCAGAAGGTGTATGATTTCTCCTACTCACAGCTTGCGTCGCTCAAGTCCGCAGGGGCCAAGCCACACCTGCTCAACTACCTGACCGAGACGCAGGGATTCTACGGAAACAACAGCCCGGCCAAGAAGGGATCGAAGGTCCCGGGTTATGTGAAAAACAATACCAAATTGAATCAGGATCAGCAGCCCTTCTATTACAATGCTCCGATGATCGACGACTGGTATGACTCCGCCTACACCGAGTCATGCTACAGTCCCTTCTCCTTTGACACCGGAGGCGGCGGTTAGTCTCTCTTACAGACTTTTCCGTAAGTCTCTAGCCTGCGGTCCCCACAGTCCCAGGACCGAGTGAAGGCTGTTTCCCTCTCAAGACAGCGCTTTCCTTTTGCGGGACTTCTTGGTTCGGCAATTCTTGGAATCCTCTTCGTCTCTTTCTTCGGACCGATTTGGTGGTTGCTCGTTTTCGCCGCCATCTCCCTGCCGCTACTGATCTTACCCTCCTTGAGGGGACGCGGTGGCTACTGCTGGGTCCTGACAATGATGGTTTTTGCGGTGCTGCATTTCTGGAGTTGGAACGACGCGCCCGCCCGCAAGTTGGCCGGAGTGCTTGAAGAGCATCGATCCGACAGGGGACCCGGTGATGTTGGGGAAGCAGAGCTACAAGGAGGGGAGTGTGATGTCAGGGGGATTGTTTCCGGAGAGCCAAAATCAACTTCCTTCGGAGGTGCCAGCTTTACCCTGAGCGTTGAGGAGATCCGTCAACTCACCAAGGAATGCTCAATCAGCGCGCCAGTCCATGTTTTGGTCCGCTGGGAGGGGAAGTCACCAACCTATGGTGACCGCGTCTCCTTTCAAGCACGACCCGAACGGATTCCACCTCCACGGAATCCAGGATCGATGGACTACCGCAGATGGTTGGAACGTCATGGAATCTACACGGAATTCCGCATCGACCCCTCTCTTCCCGGAGAAATCGTTTCCCACGGGGTGGGGAATCCCCTCATGGCTTGGGCCCTTTGCACTCGTCACAGGATCGAAGGGATTCTCTCGACCGATCTGCCAAAAGACTCGCCGGAACTCAGCGCCATCAAGGGGATCACTCTCGGCGTTACGGAGAACGCACCGGATGGATTCACCGATGATTTCCGATTCACTGGCACAATGCATCTTTTTGCCGTCAGTGGATTGCATGTCGGAATGCTGGCTGTGATCATCTGGTTTGCTTTGAAATTGATCCGCATTCCGCGGCTCTGGTGCGTTGCCATCACGATTCCCTCCCTCTTCCTCTACGTGATGGTGACCGGAATGAAAATGGGAAGTATTCGGAGTGCTACCATGGCTTCAATTCTGCTTTGCGGCTTTGTTCTTTTCCGTAGATCACCGCTTCTCAATACCCTTGCGGCCTCCGCATTCTTTCAACTCGCGTGGGATACCAATGCACTCTTCTCTGCTGGTTGGCAGTTTTCCTATTCTGTAGTTTTTGCAATCCTTATGATTGCCGGTCCGGTTGAGCGGTGGCTGTGTCGGCTTTATTCTCCCGATCCCTTCATCCCTTCGGGATTGCTGACGCGCGGAGAACGGATGCTCATCTCCGCTTGGAAGCATGTCGCCGGACTCATTGGTGTCTCGGCCTCGGCTTGGGTTGGTTCATTGATCCCGACGGTTGCCTACTTTCATCTGATTTCACTCTCTGCCTTCGGTGCCAATCTCCTGGCTGTCCCTCTGGCCTTTCTTGTTCTCTCGCTGGGAGCCCTTTCGCTCATCAGCGGATGTTTTTCCCTCTGGATAGCTGGGGCCTTCAACAATGCAAACTGGTTGGTCACCAAGCTGCTTCTCCTGATCGTTCAAGGGAGTGCCTTGATTCCCGGCGGGCATTGGTTTGTGGGAGTGCCCCACGCATCCTCACCAGAGATGACGATTCTGGATCTGCGCGGGGACTCCTGCGCCGTGGTCCGGAGCCACGGGGAGTTTGCCCTGATCAATGCGGGCAGCAAAAGAAGTGCTGCCTCCACAGTGCTTCCTTTTCTTGAATCTTCGGGAGCCAACTCGTTGCAAGACATCCTGATCACCAAGGCGGATGCGTCCCATTTGGGGGGACTTCCCAGAATCGCAAAGGAGATGAGGCTCGGAAGAATCGCCGTCTCCTCCGAGCCCGGACGATCCCCTGTGGCTAAAGCCGTTCTCTCAGGCTTTTCAGAAGTTCAACCAATCCCTGCAGCTCTTTCTTGGGAATTAGCCAAGGATGTCACTGCGGAAATCCTGCCTGCTCCCTATCTTGTCTCCACTGGTTCCCTCGTGGTCAGATTGAAGCTCGGTCGGTTTCACATCCTGATGCTGCCACGATTGACACCCGAAGTGATTCCGGATGTCCAAGCGATTTCCCCTGACAGGATTTGCTCCGAGGTGCTTGTCATGCCCTTGGGAGGGTCTGAAATAGAATCCACCCTTCGAGTGATTCGCAGGATCGGACCCCAGGTCATCATCTCCCCAGTCAATACGCTCAAACGAGTTGGTTTTCCAAGTCACGAGTGGGACCGCATCCTGCAACAGGAGGGGATTGTACTTCTGCGTCAGGATGAGACCGGGGCTCTTGGTCTACAAACCGGGTCAGATCATCTGCAGATCGTTCCCTTTATGGATCGGGTAACGTCGATTGTCGTGTCGGATCATAAGTAGAGATCCACGCCAATCTCTGGCGTCTCAAGCCGTTTAGTTATTCCGTGCTGAGGGGAACTAAAACACAAGCTTTCCAAGATGTGCCTCGAAGAGGTCGTGTCGCGATGGGTCATAATGATGTCCGATAAACCCCACCGCCTCCGCACCCTTCACATTTTCAACCAGATCGTCGATGTAGAGCGTCCTTGTGGGGTCGATCCCGAACTGAGTGCGCGCCAATTCAAAGATGCGCCGCTCGGGTTTCATCACGCCGGCTTTGTAGGAATAAATCCCGTCCACAAAGAGACTCTGGAAAAACTCATATTCTTCAAAAATGTGATCGTGATGGATGCAGCCGATGTTTGAGAGAAGATAGAGGGGTTTTTTCCCATGGAGTGAGCGGGCCCACTCCACCATTTGAGTGTTGACCTCAAAGATCCGTGTCCACAATTCCATGAAATGGTCCTCGGGACCATCATGGGCAAAGGCCTCCCTCACAACCTTCACAAAATCCTCGCGGGGGATCCGCCCCGTTTCGTGATCCATCCTCAGGGGGTGGAGTTCCTCCAGGGAGGGAGGAGCCTTGATCCCCGTATGGGCTACCAGTGCTCGCTCGGCGATGAAGTAGTCGAAGGTGAGAAGAACATTGCCGATATCAAAGATGACCGCGTCGATTTGGGACATGGAATTCAAGGAGTTAAGGCTGAAGTCTTAAAGCTGTTGGTGCAGCTGCAGGATGAAAGGATCTGGAAAATAAGAAGAGTCCCTTCATCCGCCAACTCAAATGCTCGAAGTTTGCAGTGGTCTCTCATGGTCGCTTCCTTGCAATTCTTCAGCCTTCAGTCGAATCCACCTCGATTGTGGCCTCTCGGAGAACCTCACGTGCCGAATTCCCGGCACCATCGGGGGTGCCCGTTTTCCAGGCATTAGCCTCCCAAGTTTTCCAAACCCTGGCTCCGTGGGAGAACGCGTGTCTCACCGCTGCGGCGACAGCCTGGGGAGAGGTCGCAGTGCATCCGCAATCCGCCTTGGAGAGGAGTTCCGCGTTGCCCTCCTCTTGTCCCGGAATCACCTGACTCATGATGAGAGGAGTTGCGGCCGCAAGACACTCCTGCACGGTGGCGCCTCCCGCCTTTGCAATCACGAGATGACTTGATGCGACTCTTTCCGGAAGGTCTTCAAGCCATCCCTCGATTTTGACGGGATGTTCGAGTTGATTGGCAATCTTCTGAAGAGAAGTCCGGAGGGGTTCATCACGACCGCAGGCAGCCGAGAGTTCAATCTCATCGATCGATCCGAGCTGGCGGAGAATTTCCTCCGCATTCTTTTGCCCCGGATTGACTAAAAAGAGGACCTTTGGAAGCCGAGACGGGCCGGGAGCTATCCGCTGACCCCGAAGTGTTTCAAAAAGTGGTGGAACCGGGAAGCCTGATACCCTCAGGATGTCGCGGGAAACACCGGCCTCCTCCATGACTTGTGCGGTCACTTCATTGGGTACGAGAAAGAGATCGGAGTGACCGCTATACCAGAGGGAATTGATACTGATGGAGTCGGTGACCACGGTGACTGTCCTGAAAGGACGTTTCGTGTTGGCGTGGAGATGGTCGAGCAGATGATTATAGCCGGGGTAGGTGGAGACAATTACCGCCGGAGCCCTATCGGTCACGGTCTTTTTCAGCAGTCTGGAGGCGCGTTGATAGACGGCAACCCTGCCTGGTGCGGCCTTGTCTTTGTCGAGATATCTGTAAAAGGCGCCCCAAAGCTCTGGAAAATGGTTGATGAAGAAAAAATATCCTTGCTGGGCAACTTTATAGAGGGAGCCGTAGGCCTCGGCAAACAGATCGCGAACCTCCACCAGCCTCTCCCGATCCTGCTCGCGAAGCGCGATTGCCAGATTACGAGCGGCTGCGTTGTGCCCCTCGCCGAATGCGGAGGTGAGAATAAGGACAGGTTTTTTTATGAATGATGAACTCATGGTTCTTAGGGAATGGAACCCAAGAGGCTTTTGATGAAGTTCATTTCACTAGCGACTCGGGCGCTCCTAGGCAAGATGGTCGTATCCTTTCGTGAGAGGAGTGCATTGCTCCCCGTGCGCAAGGATCACGCCAATAGGCGTTAGAGCAAGCCTCGGACTAGCCTGACCCCATCGCGATTGAAGCGAGGGCCAGAGTCTCGGGTTCACGGTAAGTAGAAGCTCATAATCCTCGCCGTCGGAGATGCCCTCCCCGACTGAGCATTCCTTGTGAAGAGGAATGCAGTCCGGCGCGATCCGGAACGAGCAATGACTCTCTCTGGCCAGTTTGGGCAGATCGCTTCCTAGTCCGTCGCTGAGATCCATCATTGCGGTGACGGCGTTTTCCCCTCCAAGCCAGCGCCCCTCCGCCACTCTCGGATGGAAATTGAGGTGGCGGCCACTCTTGAACGCTCCTCCAAGTTTTCCGGTGACACAGATCAGATCACCCGATTTGGCTCCCGAGCGAAGCTTCCTGTTCCGCTTGGGAACAGACCCGGTCAGTGCTATCGAGAGGAAAAGCGGTCCCGGAGATTGAACGGTCTCCCCTCCGACCACCGAGACTCCAAACTGCCTCGCTGCCTTTCCGATTCCCCGATAGAGTGCCCGCCACGCACTGGTGTTCCAAGTTGCAGGGGCGGCGACCGTGATGAGTGCATGGAGGGGGGAACCGCCCATGGAGGCGATGTCACTCAAGGGACGGCAAAGAGCCTTCCATCCGACTTTGTCCAGGGGAGTTCCTGGGATGAAATGAATTCCCTCCACAAGTGCGTCGGTCTTCAATAATTCCAGAGAACCTGCCCTGCCTGCGGAGCGAATGACTGCGCAGTCATCACCGATTCCGGTCATCACACTAGAGTCCACTGGGGGGAGTTCCCGTCTGATCAATGTCAGCAACTCCTCCTCGGATTGCGGTTTTCTCTTCATTTGGTAACGGCCTCCGGCCAGAGGATCAGGGCGACGATGTTCGAGGCGTTGAAGGCGGCATGCATCGTGATCGGGGCCCAGAGCGAACCTGTACGTTCATAGAGCAGACAGAGAATCACCGCTAGGATTCCGAGTCCTAGGAGCGAGGGCAGGTGAACGTGGATTGCCGCGAAGAGAAGAGAGGAGATGGCAATAGCCGGCACTCTCCCCGAATATCTCCTGATCACTCCGTAAAAATATCCCCTGAAGATCACCTCTTCAGCAATGGGAGCAAGAATGACCGCCATGAACACAACAGCGATCCGGGATTTTAGATCGGGATGTTCCAGAAAATATTTCACGATCAGTTGGGAATCATCCGAACTTCCGAAAATCTGTTGGATCATTACTTGGGCTGCCAGAATCAATGGGGAAGTAATGATCAACCAGAGGAGTCCCATGCATGCTGCTTTCGGAAAGCGCGAAGGCTGAATTTGAAAGATGGCGATCGCGGATTTTCCCTGGAATCCGATCACACCAAAGATTCCCATGATCAGGCAGATGTAGAAGAGCGAGTTGCCGAGGATGGCCTGGAAGGTGATGCTCTGATGCCCATCGAATGACTGGGCTATCACCGAAACCATCCAGAGTGCCAGGACCCCGGCGCAAAAAACATCCGCCATCCCGAAAGGTTGGGTGGTAAGCACTGCCCGGGAGTTGCTTCGATCCGCCAGCCATCCGTAAAAAGCCAGAAGCAGCAGAAAAAGGAGACAGGCTAACGATGAAAGGATCAAGGAATCGAAGAAGGTTGCATCAATGACCGTGGAGTCAATCCCCGGCAGTCAGAAGGGGTTCCATCAGAAGGCGTAAAACGATGGAAGCAGGTAGAGTCGGCCGCTCTCCAGTCTTACGTTACCGGCCGGTCCGATGTTCAGATCGAGTCGGACGTCACTTTTTTCGGAATCCTCAAAGAATTTCAGAAAGTGAGCCAACCCCTGCTTCTTTTCGTAACAGACGACTTCCGCGCCGGGCGCCTTCCCAAGCAATCGGGCCTTGTCATAGGCATCCTCAATGTATCCGAGTTGATCCACCAATTTGGCCGCATAGGCGTCCTTTCCACTCAGGACGCGTCCATCGGCAATGCCGTTGCGGAGCATCGATGCGTCGAGATGTCGGGAGGTGGCGACGATGTTCAGGAATCGGTCGTAAGTCTGCATGACGAGTCCTTGGAAATAGGTCTTCTCATCCTCTGTCAGGTCGCGGGCCCCATTCAGGGCGTCCTTGAACTGGCCGCTCTTGAAGATCACCGACTGCAGGCCGATCTTTCCGAAAAGTTCCTTGTAATTGAGCGTGGAAATGATCACTCCGATGCTTCCCGTGAAAGTTGTGTCACTGCACATGATCCAGGAACCGGCGCAGGCGATGTAGTAAGCCGCGGACGTTCCGATGGAGTTGATGAAAATCACGGTCGGCTTTCTGGCCGTCAGTTTTCCAAGGGCATGATAGATGGTATCACCCGCCGTGACCTCTCCGCCGGGGGAGTCCACAGAGAGAACGACGGCTTTGACCTTAGGATCGTTTGCCGCCTGCTGAAAGGCCTCCTTCATGCTTTCAACCATCGAATCCTGCACCGATCCAACACCCTTGCCGTAGGAGATCAGGCCATTGAGTGGAATGAGGGCGATTTTTTCGTCACTGCCCGTGCCGGGGATCAGTGTTTTTTCAGAAAACTTTTTCTCGGTGAAGTGTTTGGCAGGGCCTGCTCCCCTGGAGGCGAGCGAGATGAGAAGAACGAGATTCGCACACACGCTGATGACCAGCGCAGCAACCAGGAGAAGCGAAAGACAACCGAATTTCTTCATCGGGACACAGCGTGGAGGATCTGGTTGAAATTCTCAAGAGAACTCACAGGAAGAGGGGGAGTGAACTCACAAGGGATGAATGGGATAAAGGGGATTTCATTCCCTGGGGATAGTCCTTGGAACTAGGAATCAATGATTCCCTCTTCCTTTCATCACCTTGCTTCGAATCTCTCTCTTTCTTTCCACTCTGTGAATAACTTGGGGACAAATAGGAAAAACTTGTTCTTCAACGTTGCTGACACAGGGCGTTCCAAGGGTTTATGACTGAATGCATGTCCAAAGCCGAACTCCGCGCCCGTCTCGATGAGATCGGGGTGCGTCCGAGCAAAATGCTCGGTCAGAATTTTCTCCTAGATACCAATCTGGCCCGTGCGATCGTAGCCGATCTGGAACCCTGTGAAGGGGATCATCTGGTCGAGGTCGGTCCAGGTATGGGAGCCCTCACGGTTCACATCTTGGAGTCGCCGGCCCGTCGCATCACTCTCATCGAGAGGGATCACAGGTTGGCTTTGGAACTGAGCGAGCGCTACGCCGCCGAGATTGCCTCCGGGCGATTGGAGATCCGTCAAGGAGACGGGGCCAGAACGGATCTCCTTTCCCTCCACGGATATGGTCCGGTCAAGATGGTGGGCAATCTTCCATACAGTGCCTCCACCGCGATTATCTCCCACTTCACCGAGGCCTTCTCACCCGCATCCAGACTGGTTCTTATGGTTCAGAGAGAGGTCGGAGAGAGGCTGGCTTCGTCTCCCGGACAAAAGGATTATGCGGCGCTCACGGTGCAGCTTGGGCGGCGTTGGTCAGTGAAGAAGCTCCGCATTGTCCCACCGGATGTTTTCTGGCCTCGACCGACCGTGGAGTCCGCCGTGATCGAGGTCTCCAGGCGTCCGGTTGAGGGGCTTCCAAATCCCGATCCGGCCGGCTTCTCATCACTCGTGCGTCTGGGATTCTCCTCCCGCCGAAAACAGCTTCGATCACTTCTGAAACTCCCCACTGGAATCTGGGATGAGTGGGCCTCCGCCAAGGGACATGCAGTCACGGCCCGGGCTGAGGATCTGCCTGTCGATCACTGGGCTGACCTGGCTCTTCATGTCACCCCGCTGGGCCATAATCATCCGGAAGAGATGTGTGATGTGGTTGATAGTGAGGACCGTGTTCTGGAGCCCCGCCTCCGTAGCGAGGTGCATGTGAATAACTTCCCGCACAGGGCGGTTCATCTCTGGATCTTTAATTCCGAGGGGGAGCTTTTTCTGCAAAAACGCTCTCCTTGGAAGGGGAATCATCCCGACCTTTGGTGCTCCAGCGCAGCCGGTCATGTCGATGCGGGCGAGAGCTACGAGGAGGCTGCTCATCGGGAGATGAGGGAGGAGATCGGGGCCGACTGTCAGCTCGTGAAATTCTGGAAGGTTGATGCGACTCCCGAGACCGGGCACGAGTTTGTGGAGTTCCTGACCGGTCTCTGCGATGGGCCTTTTAGCTTTGCTCCCGGAGAGGTGGAGACTGGAGCGTTCTTTCCTGTGGAGCAGATCCGTCGCTGGGTGAAGTGCACACCGGAACAATTCACCCCTCTCTTCAAGATGGTGGCGGCAAAGTTTCTTAATGAGACAGATGGTCTCATTAAGTTATCAAAGGTCTCATAAATGAGTCATACTGACTCGGTCTGCGTCTCTTACCAAGAGATGAAAATTCTCTAAACATCTTACATAGAGGTGGATATAGATTATGATATTCTTAGGCATGTGTTTTGCTTAGTTAAAAGCAACTATGTCTAAAATTCTAGGAATCGATTTAGGAACGACGAACTCTTGCATGTCTGTCATGGAGGGTGGGGAACCAGTTGTTCTGGAGAACTCCGAAGGAGCCCGCACGACCCCGTCCGTGGTGGCCTTCTCCAAGAGTGGTGAACGTCTTGTCGGCCAAGCTGCCAAGCGTCAAGCCATCACCAACCCGCAGAATACCATCTTCTCCGTGAAGCGCTTCATGGGGCGCAAGTATGACGAGTGCCGCGGCGAGCAGGACCGCGTCCCTTACAAGCTAGTCAAGGCCGCCAATGGCGATGCCCACATCCAGGTTGAGATCGATGGCAAGCCCAAGGCTTTCTCACCACCCGAGATTTCGGCCATGATCCTTGCGAAGCTGAAGAGCGACGCCGAGGCTAAACTTGGTGAGAAGATCACCCAAGCGGTCATCACTGTCCCCGCTTATTTCAATGACTCCCAGCGTAATGCTACCAAGGACGCCGGCAAGATTGCCGGTCTCGAGGTGCTCCGCATCATCAACGAGCCCACCTCCGCCTCGCTTGCTTATGGTCTTGAAAAGAAGGCTGATGAGAAGATCGCCGTCTACGATCTTGGTGGAGGCACCTTCGATATCTCCGCCCTGGAGCTTGGAGACGGTGTCTTCGAGGTTCGCGGGACCAACGGCGACACCCACTTGGGTGGTGACGACTGGGATCATCGCATCATGGACTGGATCATCAATGAGTTCAAAACCGAGTCCGGCATCGACCTCACCAAGCAGCCTGACGCCGTCCAGCGTATCAAGGAAGAGGCCGAAAAGGCCAAGATTGCACTCTCCTCCACCCAAGAGTATGAGATCAATCTCCCCTTCGTCACCGCTGATGCCAGCGGACCAAAGCATATCCAGAAGAAGTTGACCCGTGCGAAGCTCGAGCAACTCACCGACGACCTCTTCCAACGCACCATCAAGCCCGTTGAGGATTGCTTGGCTGATGCGAAGTGGAAGAAGGGCGATGTGAACGAACTCGTTCTTGTCGGAGGCATGACCCGTATGCCCAAGGTTGTTGAAACGGCCCGCAACATGATCGGCAAGGAGCCTCACAAGGGTGTGAATCCCGATGAGGTCGTTGCGATCGGAGCGGCCATCCAAGGCGGTGTGCTTCGCGGCGACGTGAAGGATGTTCTCCTGCTCGACGTCACCCCGCTCACCCTTGCGATCGAGACGGCCGGAGGCATCGCTACCCCGATGATCCCCCGCAACACCACGATCCCAACCAAGAAGAGCAACGTCTTCTCCACCTACAGCGACAACCAGCCCGGTGTGGAGATTAAGGTTCTCCAGGGAGAGCGCCCGCTCGCCCGTGACAATAAGCAACTCGGCGTCTTCCATCTGGATGGCATCCCGCCAGCCGCCCGAGGCACACCTCAGATCGAGGTCACCTTTGATATCGATGCCAACGGCATCCTGAATGTCTCCGCCAAGGACCTCGGTTCAGGCAAGGAGCAGAAGATTTCCATCACCGGATCGAGCGGACTCAGCAAGGAAGAGGTCGAGCGCATGCAGCGCGAAGCCGAGGCCCACGCTGCGGACGATCTCAAGGCCAAGGAAGGCATCGAGATCCGCAACAATGCCGACACGCTCGCTTATCAGTGCGAGAAGCAGCTCACCGAACTCGGTGAGAAGCTCGACGGCGCCAAGAAGAAGGAGATCGAGGATGAGATTGCCAAGGTGCGTGAGGCCCTCAAGGGTGCCGACATCGAGGCCGTCAAGTCCACCTACGAGACCCTTCAGACCAAGTTCCAGGAAGTCAGTGCCGAGCTCTATAAGAATGCCGCCGCAGCAGGAGCCGGAGCCGGACCTGAAGCCGCAGCCGGAGCAGGTGCCGCCCAGTCAGAACCGAAGAAGGACGCCGACGTCGTTGACGCCGAGTTCGAAATGGTTGACGAGGAAAAGAAGGACAAGGAAAAGAAGTAAGACTTTCTCCCCACCGTAAAAAATTTAGCAACAAGCCTCCCCGCAGGTGCGGGACGGGGCACGCGTTAGAAACCCACAAACAAAGACAAAGGAAAAACACACCATGGCAGTAAAAATCCAACCTCTCGGTGACCGTGTGCTCGTGCAGACGATCGAAGAGAAGGAAGTCAAAAAGGGCGGGATCATCATCCCTGACACCGCCAAGGAAAAGCCGACAGAGGCTCAGGTCGTTGCTCTAGGCACCGGCAAGCTCGACGACGAGGGCAAGAAAATCGCCTTCACCGTCAAGAAGGGCGACACCGTCCTCATCTCCAAGTATGGAGGCACCGAGGTCAAGGTCGACGGCGAAACCTACCTGATCATGCGCGAGGACGACATCCTTGGCATCATCGGCTAATCAACCAATCCAACCCACAAACACACTTAAAAACATTATGGCAGCTAAACAACTCCAGTTCGACGAGGCCGCACGCCACGCACTCCTGCGCGGCGTCGAGAAACTCGCCAAGGCCGTCAAGGCAACGCTTGGGCCCTCGGGTCGCAACGTCATCCTCGACAAGAAATTCGGTAGCCCAACGATCACCAAGGACGGCGTCAGCGTCGCCAAGGAGATCGAGCTCGAGGATCCCTTCGAGAACATGGGCGCCCAGCTTGTCCGCGAGGTTGCTTCCAAGACCAGCGACATCGCCGGTGACGGAACAACGACAGCGACCGTTCTCGCCGAGGCCATCTACAAAGAGGGTCTCAAGAACGTCACCGCCGGTGCCAATCCGACCTCCCTTCAGCGCGGTATCAACAAGGCCGTCGAGGCCATCGTCACCGAGCTTGCCCGCATCTCCAAGAAGGTGAAGGACAGCTCCGAGATCGCCCAGGTCGCCACGGTCTCCGCCAACTGGGACAAGACCATCGGCCAGATCATCGCAGACGCGATGGATAAGGTCGGCAAGGACGGCACCATTACGGTCGAAGAGGCCAAGACCATCGAAACCACGCTCGACGTCGTCGAGGGAATGCAGTTCGACAAGGGCTACCTCTCCCCCTACTTCGTGACCAACGCGGAGGCCATGGAGGCATCCCTCGAGAGCGCCTACATCCTCATTCACGAGAAGAAGATCAGCTCCCTCAAGGACCTCCTTCCTCTCCTCGAGAAGGTTGCCAAGAGCGGCAAGCCCCTGCTTATCATCGCTGAGGACGTCGAGGGCGAGGCCCTTGCCACCCTTGTGGTGAACAAGCTCCGCGGCACACTCCAGATCTGCGCCGTCAAGGCACCCGGATTCGGAGACCGCCGCAAGGCCATGCTCGAGGACATCGCCGTCCTCACCGGCGGACGCTGCATCACCGAGGATCTCGGCATCAAGCTCGAGAACATCACCCTCGAGGACCTCGGACGCGCCAAGCACATCACCATCGACAAGGAGAACACCACCATCGTCGAGGGATCCGGCAAGAGCTCTGACATCCAGGGCCGCGTCGGTCAGATCCGTCGCCAGATCGAGGAGACCACCAGCGATTACGACCGCGAGAAGCTCCAGGAGCGTCTTGCCAAGCTCGCAGGCGGTGTCGCCGTCATCAACGTCGGTGCAGCCACCGAGACCGAGATGAAGGAGAAGAAGGCCCGCGTCGAAGACGCCCTCCACGCCACCCGTGCGGCGGTCGAGGAAGGGATCGTCCCAGGAGGCGGTGTCGCCCTCATCCGTGCCCAGAAGGTCCTTGATACCCTCAAGCTCGAAGGCGACGAGGCTGTCGGTCTTGAGATCATCCGTCGCGCTGTCGAGGCTCCTCTTCGCCAGCTTGTTGCGAATGCAGGCAAGGAAGGTGCGCTCGTCGTCCAGGAAGTCAAGAAGGGCAAGGGCAACGAAGGTTACAACGTGGCCACCGGCGAATACGTCGACCTCGTGAAGGCCGGCATCGTTGATCCGACGAAGGTCACCCGTAGCGCCCTGCAGAACGCCGCTTCCATCAGCGGACTCCTCCTCACCACCGAGGCCGTCATTTCTGACGTCCCCGAGAAAGAGAAGGCTCCAGCCATGCCGCCAGGTGGTGGGATGGGTGGGATGGGCGGAATGGACTACTAAGGTAGTTCCTCTAAGCCTAAAAAGCTCAACAGAGAGCCGGGTGCGTCAGCACCCGGCTCTTTCTGTTTCTAGGCTTGGTGGAGGCTCGCGATCTTGGCGGATAGCGTCGTTGGGCTGCGGTCGCAGTAGTTCACTACAGCTTCCCTTGTCGGCCTAGCGCGGCATCAAAACTTACAAGCCTTGGGCTGCAAAAGGGGAGGGACTATCGGCTATTTCTGACTTTTCGTTGCCCCTTCTTGGTTTGGTAATAGATGCAACCGCAGGAGCCGCAACTGCATATGATCCAGTTGCATCCATTGCATTGAATCTTTGGGTCGCCACCGCCTTTTTTGGCGCAGTCGAAGCAGTGAGGGGAACGCACGCCAACAGCGGCTTCGAGAACTCCCTTGTCAGGAAGTCCCCGGGCTTTGAGTTTGAACGCGTGAAGTTCCTCTAGTTTGGATGCGGGTATATTGCTCGGCCTCCTACTGCTGGTAGGGGAGGAGGATTTTCTGGAGCTGGGATAGGGCGCCACTTGCAAGTTGTTCCTTTGCCGTGCGGTCGTCTCCCTCGGGGATGACCGAGTGAATGATTGCGTCGTTTGGAGAAACTTCAAAGTGGACTTCATCATGGGGCATCTTCATCGATACCTCCTTTAGGATCTCCTCCTTGAGATGGCTTTTCACAGGTGGGATCTGGATGATGATTTTCATTCAGAAAGACCTTCGCCCCAGATGCGGGAGAGGGTGGTTTGGATTTTGGTTTCGAAGCGGGTGATGAGTTCGCAGTTGGCGTTGACGAGGTTTTGTTCGGCTTCGATTTCGGCGACGATGGTCTGTTGTTCGGCGAGGGATGGGAGGGGAATCTCGATTGCCAAATAGTTCTTCTGGTAGAGAGCTGCCACGCTAGTTGTGCCATCAACCTGTGCACGGATCTTTGCTTTCCCTAGATCGCTATTCATTACGGTGTTTACAAAATCCGGCAAAGCACGAGACCCAAAACGAATCCTCAAGATATTGTTATTAAAGAGATACTTCCCGTTCTCTCCGTGGAATACCGCAGATTTACCTACAAGGTCAGGAGCGTTTCGGGTGTTGTAAATGAAGTCTCCATCTTGGAGGGACAATCTTTGAATTTCTTCTTGGCTCGCATCGACAAAAGCTAAGTCAGAAAGATTCAAAGCCCCAACAATCGAGATATTGTTCATCTTGATATAGGGATGCATAAAACTGGGGTCTTGTTCAGATTTGTTTCGAACAAGCCCCAAGAGCGTGGATTCGGCAACGTCACTAATTGCAACCATCGGCCAGTTGGGGTTGATGCGGATGTGGGGACGGTAGTTGTCGAGGACGGCGCGGGCGCCGTTGATGACTTTCTGGTAGGCTTCGATTTCTGCGATGATCTCGCGCTGGATTTCCAGTGGCGGCAGGGGGATTTCGAGTTCTGTAAATGATGACCAACCCACCCGAGGTAGTTGGGCGCCTTTGAGTTGAGCCATTACAGAATCATTGAACCGCTTGCTCCTGAAGATGTAGGCGAACAATACTGGATCTGCTTTCTGCTCATCTGCATCGATGACAAAAATAGGCTCTTCGCTATTTTCAGTGGGTGGGTAGAGGTCTGAAGGATGGCACGTCGAGCTGAAGTTTGCCAGCCTTGAGATAGGCCATGATCCTGAAGGTTCG
>Ga0118677_10000330_pt1 | contig 103984 bp, 96 predicted proteins | sample AliMusrvi5mmetaG_FD_86154 | JGI IMG/M metagenome (GOLD analysis project Ga0118677, IMG submission 86154) | reverse complement strand
TTACCAGAATCAAACACTTGCTTATCGACGAGTTTGCCCTCCATGGCTTCTGGATTCCGGCAATCCCTGCCGGAATGACGACGTTTCTTGCTTGGTCGGACTTGTGTATAACGTCGAGAGCCGGAGCTTGGGAACCAGCCAAAAAGGGCAGATTCTCCCGGTGCGCACTGTCGATGTCTAATGGTCAACGCGTCTCGACGCCTCTGACGATAAAAGTGCCATACTGCAACCCACGGATAACATCCCTCCCAGGGATGTTATCCGTTCTTTCATGGCAACCCACCCTACATTTTGGACTCCCAATACGCCAAACCCTCCTTGCCTAAGTCTTTCGCCAGTTTGTCCAATGCCTTTAAACCCTCCGCATGGCCGATTTCCGTGGCAATGCGGTAAGCTTCCAGCCAAGCGTGTTTGGCTTCGGAAATGTTGCCTTGGCTATCATGTATGGCTCCATAATTGATGAGGATTGCGCACAATCCGGCCCGGTCACCCATGTCACGCGCAATTCTTAGCGACTGTTCAAGATAATCCAGTGCCTTGTCGTCATTCCCTTGATCATAATAGAAATTTGAAAAGTTATTCAGCGTTGCACCCTCACCTATCCGATTACCGACTTCACGATGTATCGTCAAAGCGTTTTCAAGACAGTTCAACGCTTTGTCTCGATAGCCTTGGGCAGAATATATTTGTGAAATACTATTCAGATTTGTTCCCTCACCCTCACGGTTTCCCATTGCATGATTTATCACCAAAGCATCTTCAAGATAGCTTAACGCTTTTTCGTAATCACCCTGAATTCGATAAATATGTGAAATATTCCCTAGTGCTATACTCTCGCCGTCTCGGAAGCCTATATCACGCAGAATAACCAATGAGCTTTCAAGATACTTCAGCGCATTGTCGTAATCCCCTTGGGCTTGATAAATCTGCGAGATATTATTAAGTGCCATAGATTCATCTTCTTGGTTATTCAACTTGTGAAAAACTTCAAGACTTTTTTGATACATTCGAAGTGCCTCTGAGTATTTCCCTGAAGCATGATGCAACCGCCCCAAATCATTCAACAACCCAGCATATTCCTCACTATCCTTTGGCGTTTCATCCAACAACCCATTTAACACGCTTATCCATCGCCGTTTTTCCGCCAAGGTCATTCGGTTGGCGGCATGGGTTTCCCCATCCATGAACCCCAGCATAGATTGTTTGACAAACCTAGACTTTTCCGCCTCCGGCACTGGAAACTCAAACACCGCACTATGCCAGTCGTAAAAATCCGAGGCTTTTCGGGCCAATAGCGTCAGCGCGTATTCCGGCAACCAGATGACTAGGTTGCGGCCTAGTTGGCTGTAGACATTCCGCCGCCAGTTGATTTCTTGTATCGTGCGAAATTGACGGTCTTCGTCACGGGTGGGCAGCAGGGTTTCCAAGCCATATAAAAACACCGGCGCACCGGCGGGTTTGTCTGCGGCCCAAGTTAATAGGCGGTGGTCGATATATTCTTCGTCGTCATGTCCGGTCAGGTCGAATTCCAAAATCGGCAAGGCATATTCGGCCTTGATTTTTTCGACTAATTCACGGCGATAGGCGGGGGCGTTGCAACAGACAAAATATAATCCGAATCCTTTGCCTTTGCGCAATACCCATAGCAGACGGGGAAGTTCAGACTGGCGGTCGGCTAGTGCTTCAGGGTCGTCCGTATTCACAGGATGGCCGGTGGGTTCAGTGCGCGGTCTATCCAAGAAATCGCACGGACTGCGGGATGTAGATCGGCCCAACGAGCACCGTTTTGGTATTCATGAATAACGCGGAGGCCCAACAAATCGGCAAAACTCCCGTCCACATGTTTAGACTCATTAACCCTTGTCAGCAGCGGAATATCTTGTTCTTTTACCAAGCGGTCATATTCACGAATCAAAGCGCGTATGGCCCGTTCCACATCGGCGCTTTCAATTATCTCATCCGTATTCTGACAGGCCAAACGCACTAATCTCATCAAGTCACGCAATGAGCCGCCACTCATCGCTATCAGCCGGTCTACCAAACAGGACTCGACAAATACCTTCTCAATATCAACCCTCCGGGCAACCACTTCACGGAACTTTTCCTTGCCTGCCCCCTTGTTGACATCCACCATCGGAATGACAAAAATCGCATCACTTCCGAAAGTATCCCCCAAATTGGCACTGAAAATCAGATTGATTGGCACGGTATAAATAATATGGCAGTGCAGGCTTTTCAACTGTCCGGCATGATGGACGAACAACTCCTTGTGGTTGGAAGTCCCATCCTTGTTAGTTCGATAGGCCATCTTTTCCAATTGATCGACAATCACCACCAAATCCTTGAATCCTTGTAACCGTAACCGCGTCCTGGCATCGTCAATCAAGGTATTCAAGCGTTCGATCAACAGCGACAATTCACGCTCTAAAACCGACCGAATTTCCTCACGTCGCTTACTGCCGCTTTTAATGTGACCGGTGGCTTCGGCGAGTGCTTTGGCAAGGAATGGAATGTTCGCTGCCAAGCCTAAGTTCGCACTGACTTTTCCTTCTGATTCGGCATTGCGTTCTGTGATTATCGTTTTTTCAGCCAGCCATGCCAATACTTCGGTCAGCAGGTTTTCGTTCAAATCAATGCCGGCGGCTTCCAATTCCCCAACAATCGCCTTGGCAATGCCGATCAATATATCCAGATAGCTGATATCGCCCAAATCCAAGGTTTCGCCAACATCCAGATACACCACAAAGTAGCCATGATTCTCAAGCCTGGCTTTCAACTGGAAAAATTCCGTGGATTTTCCAGACCCGCGATGCCCGGTGACCAATTGTTGGTGAAAATTGGGCGAACGGGTGCGTTCAATGGCATAGGCGATGGATTTAACCAGGCTTTCCCCACCCCTGACGGCGGTCAAATCCACATAACGCGTGTCATTCACATCCTCCAGTGGAATATCGGGATGGCAAGCATCATAAACCTCAGCAACACTGCTGACCGGGTAGGTGACAGGGTTAGTTTCCTTATTCATATCACCCCCCCTTCCGAATCAAGAAATACAATATCCCATCCAGTTCATTGCTGCTTAAAAGGCCATGGCCGGCTTGCTCGATGAATACGCCGAAATCCAGCACGGCGGCGGGGTCGGTTGCCAGCACACGGACCACTTTCCCATCATCCAACCCTTGCAGTGCTTTTTTCAGGCGCAACAAGGGCAGGGGACACATCAGCCCACAAGCATCCACCTCAAAATCGAATTCCTGATTAGTCATTTTCTGCGTCTCCCGACATACAATAGTCAAACGATTCTACCAAAAGCAAACCACGATGGATTACTTACCCCTATTTTTCAAGCTGACCGGCCAACCCTGCCTGATCGTCGGTGGCGGCGAGGTGGCGGCCCGTAAAACTGAAACCTTGCGGCAGGCGGGTGGGCTGGTCACGGTGGTTTCCCCTCGGCTAACCGAAACTTTAGCCGATTTGAGCGTCCAGTACAAAATTGAATGGAAACAAAAACATTTCGCCCCGGAAGATTTGGACGGTTTCAAGTTGGTCATTGGAGCCACCTCTGACCGCCTGGTCAACGAACTGGTTTTCCTAGCGGCCCAGGCTCGCAATATCCCGGTCAACGTCGTCGATTGCCCCGAGTTGTGCAGTTTTATCTTCCCTGCCATCATCGACCGCTCGCCCATCGTGGCGGCAATTTCATCCGGGGGGGCATCACCGGTGTTGGCAAGGTTGCTGCGCGTCAAACTGGAAGCCCTCATTCCGCCGGAATACGGTTTGTTGGCCCGTTTGGCCGACCACTTTAGACAACAAGTAAAACGGATTATCCCCGACGCTGAATCGCGCCGTCGTTTTTGGGAGGATGCTTTGCAAGGCGATGTTGCCGATCTGGCTTTGGCTGGTCGCGAGGAAGAGGCGGCGATTAGATTGGAACAACGTTTGCGAGACAATAATGGCAAAAAAACCGGCATGGTGTTTTTGGTGGGGGCGGGTCCGGGCGACCCGGATTTATTGACGCTACGCGCCCTGCGCCTGATGCAAGAGGCCGATGTCGTGGTCTATGACCGCTTGGTGTCGCCGGAAATCATGGGGCTAGTGCGCAAGGATGCCGAAAAAATCTATGCTGGCAAGCAAAGCAGCGACCATTCCCTTCCACAGCCCGAAATAAACCGGCTACTTACCGAGCTTGCCAAAGCGGGACGCAGAGTGGTGCGGTTGAAAGGCGGCGATCCGTTTATTTTCGGTCGCGGCGGCGAGGAAATCGAAACCCTAATGGCAGAGGGCATCCACTTCCAAGTCATACCCGGCATCACCGCCGCTTCGGGTTGCGCCGCGTATGCCGGCATCCCGCTAACCCATCGCGATTATGCCCAGTCCTGCGCCTTTGTCACCGGTCATTTGAAAGACGGTACGATAGACCTGGAATGGGAGCGGTTGGCGGTTCCCAACCAAACCCTAGTAATTTACATGGGCCTGCAAGGGCTTGCGCAAATTTGCACTGGTCTAATCAAGCATGGCTGTCCTGCCAGTCTGCCCGCCGCGCTAATCCAACAAGGCACCACCCGTCATCAACGGGTGTTGACCGGAACCCTCGCCGACCTGCCGGATAAGGTCGCCCAGGCCAACGTTAAAGCCCCCACTTTGGTCATTATCGGGGAGGTGGTTAAGCTACATCAGAAATTGTCGTGGTTTGGAGAACGGAGCGAGGAGTAACTTGAAAAAAACCGCAAATAACGTTAAAGTGTCTAATTATGGGGATGTAGCTCAGTTGGGAGAGCGTCGCGTTCGCAATGCGAAGGTCGAGAGTTCGATCCTCTTCATCTCCACCAAACACCCGTTTCACACAATCCAACTAAGTTCTTAAGCCAGCGTAAATGCTGGCTTTTTGGTTTATATCATTGACCGATGGACTACCCTAAATTATGAGCTTGCTTCATGAAATCATTGCCGTTCGCGTCGATGCTTGGCAGGCGCAAAGCTACCCTTGCGATGATTATCCTGCCATTGCCGAATTTCTACAGTTTGCTTATGAAGACGAGCAATGTGGCCAACTACGCTACTTGCGCAAAGCCCAATTCCGGGCTTTGGAGGTCTATTGGTATCTTAGGCTAGTGGAAGGGTCTCCAAAAATACCGGAGTTGTATGAGCGGCTGTTCCCCGATCCACAGGGCCGGCTAACAGCACTCGGAATCGACCTAAAAGCCTTTGCAGAGGCAAAATTCAACTTTGGAGGGCTTTTTGACCGCATTTGCACCGACAACGCTTTCGTGCGGCAAAATCAGATGGAGAGCCTACGCGAAACCCTAACGCTGGATTACCCCTCGTATATTCTAGCCTTGGCGATGGGCGCGGGGAAAACCATCCTGACCTATGGGCAAAAGCTACTTGGGAAGTGGGAAAAAGACACAGACAGCGGCGAATTGGTTTTTACCGGGCAAGGCATCAAAAAAGTCCGCCGCACGGTGGATTATCTCGCCAAGGAAACCAACCTCGTCGTCGTCGTCAACACCACGGGAACGCCTTATTTTGAGCGTCAAGCTCTGCGTGATGTGGTGGTATGGTACGGCTTGGGTGAAGGCATCAAAGATGGGGTGCTGAAAGAATTGGCGGGTAATATCAAGCTCTTTGATTTGGACGAAGAGCATGGTTCGCTACTGGTCTCCAAAATTGTCGAAGATTTCTTAACCACTTATTGGGATACGGCTTTGCCGGACGGTTCACCGGCAAGGCTCGCGTTGTACTTCCCGAACATCGAAACTCGCGACGAATTGCGCCCCGCCATTGAGGCTGTGCTGGCTCATCGAAACCTATCCCCCACGGTTTTGCTGGCAGTGGATGCCAAATCAACAGAGGCGGTGAAGAGCGAATTCTACAGGCTTGCCCACGATCCACACGCCCAACATCGGATTGTGCTATTAGTCAACATGGGGACTGAGGGCTGGAACTGCCCCAGCCTGTTTGCCTGTGGCTTGGTGCGGCGGCTGGCGGGTAGCAACAACTTCGTGCTGCAAGCGGCCACTCGCTGTTTGCGACAGGTTCCCGGCAACACCACGCCCGCCCGCGTCTATGTGTCCAAGGAAAACGAAAAAATCCTTGAGCGTCAGTTGGAAGAAACTTACGGCACGACCTTGGCCGACTTGAACAAAACCCAAACGGACCGTGTTGAAGAAGAAATCCGCTTGCACAAGTTAGATTTGCCCCCTTTGCTGGTCAAGCGGCGAGTGCTGCGCTTCAAACGCAAGACGGACATAGCCGCAACGAACCCAATTTGCTTGACCCGCCCTGAACTTTCTGCCCCATTGGCCGGACGCTTGGAAACATGGTCAATTGCCGAAATCGGTGGACGGGGCAAACTAACCCGGATCGACTCGGAAGAACTGAACATGGAGCCTGAAACCTTGGACACTTATACGGCGGCGGGTTTGCTGGCGGCGAATTACCACCTGCCCATGCGGGAGGTATTGGCCGCTTTGCGGGCTGCATACGACGCGGACGATTGGCTACCGGCCCATCATCTAGAAGCATTGGGGCAGCAAATTGAAGCGCAACGGCGCGACTACGAGGAAGACTGGCAGGAAATAGAAATTGCCATCGCCTTGATCAAGCTGGATGGCTTCCGCAAAAGCAAGGACGAAAAGGGCGAATTGCTTTATACCGCCCGCATCAGCTTTGAGAAATCCCGCCAACACCTTTATCGGCTTGCCGACAGCTTTCCCAATACGCATTTTGCCAAAGACAAATCATTCCACTATGAAGGCTATAATTTCGATTCCAAACCCGAGGCCGATTATCTGGAGCAAGCACTGAACATCATCGCCCAACATGCCGAAAACATTAAGGGCATTTGGTTTACCGGCGGGTTGACCGACCCTTCCAAAACCGATTTGTACGCCGAATATCTGGGCGAGGATGGCCGATGGCATCGCTACACGCCGGATTTTGTCATACAGCGCATTGATGGCAAGAGCCTGATCGTCGAAATCAAATCCGATGAACATCAAGCCGAAATCGAAACGGATAGGATGCTGGCAAAAAATGGGGGGACACCAAAAAGCAAGGAAGGGCGCAAGGCGGTCGCCATGAGCAAACTGGCTGATCTCAACCCCGAGCAACTGGCCTACAATGTCATCTTCGCGGGTAATGTGTTGCCGGCCGAGGCACTGCAAGAAACCCGAAGGTTTGTCAGTAATTCACCAAACGACGGAGACTCACCACTCGCCGTTATACACAAGTGCCGCTGAGCAAGAAAACACCGTCATTCCGGCAGGGATTGCCGGAATCCAGAAGCCATGGATGGTGATATGCTCGATCAAGAATAATTGTTATCCCGTAGTTTCACATCCCTGTGGACTGGATTCCGGCAATCCCTGCCGGAATGACGGGCCTCCAACACTTTTTTATAATGATGAGGATTCACCGTGGGACTAATTTATGCGGACATTATGTTAAGCAACGTGCGCAAGCCAGACATCCAGCCGGTAAAAGTGGCGGCACTGGTCGATACCGGCGCGGTGCATCTTTGCATTCCCGAACATATTGCCCTGCAACTTGACTTGGACACTTATGAAGAACGCGAAGTGGAAACTGCAGACGGTTCATCGCGTAAACGGCCTTATGTAGGCCCAATCTTGGCCCAATTTGCAAACCGACACTGCCTGACTGGGGCGATGGTGCTAGGCAATGAAGTTTTGTTGGGGGCAATCCCTATGGAAGACATGGATTTGGTCATCAACCCTAGCCGACGGACGGTCACGGTGAATCCCGTCAACCCGACAATGCGGTTAGCAAGGCTAAACCTGATTAGAAAGATGTTTCAGCTATCCGTCATTCCGGCATGGACCGCCGGAATCCGGATTGCAGGGATGCCCCAAACCCCGCCGTCCATGGAGCCTAGGTTCCGGTGGTCCATGCCGGAACGACGGTGTTTTTGACTTCGGCTGAAGAATCTTGCTAATCAGGAGGCTAAATGACTCATTACATGAAAATTAAACCATGAAATTAACACTCAAAAATGTTGGATGTTTATCGGAAGCAGTCATAGAACCGGGAGAACTGACGGTTTTTTGCGGTGCTAACAATACCGGCAAGACTTATGCGATGTATGTGTTATGGAGCGTTTTACGTAGACGATTTAAGCATGTCTTTCCATTTTCGGATCAATTGGCATCCAAGCTAAAGGACGAAGGCGTTATTGCATTGTCTATCACTGATATGCTATGTCAGCATTTTTTTGATATAGAAACTGCGATAAACGAAGTGGCAACTCATAGTCTACCCTATTTATTTGGTGATTCTTCCGGCATATTTAAAAACGCCAGTGTAAAAATTATTATCGAAGAAGAGCTTTGTAAGCAGCATTTAATCAAAGCTAAAATTAACAAGGATGTTTTCCCACTAGATGCTCACTCAGAGAAAAATTCTGATACCATCATACTTAAACTCAATTTTCAACAGGCGACGCATGAACAAGTGTCAGAGATTGTTTCATCGCTTTTATTTGAATGGTTACTAGGCGATTATGAGACAAACCCCTTTCTTTTGCCGGCGGAGCGTGGTGGACTGAACATTTGTTATCAAGGACTGGATACTACCCTAGTGTTTAAGGTAGATATGATTCGTCGATGGAAACGAGACGACACCGAAGACTTGTTAAAAGATATTGTTTTAGTTCAATATGCAGAACCTATAGAAAACTATCTCAACTTTTTAAGAAGACTACCTAGGTTGCCAAAAGGGGAAACAGAATTTCATGATATTGCTGAAGGTTTACAGCAGGAAATCACGCAAGTTACTTATCATATAGCCGATGATGGGAAAGTTGCTTTGCAAGATGCGCTTCATCCCGTGACCACTCCAGAGTTTGTTGCTGAGTAGTAAGATAGTATGAAAACGCATGATTTCTTTAACCTTGTAAACGATGCTATTGCACCAGACTTTCGAAAAGCCGCCAATGCCGGGTATATTGTCCACGAAGAAATCGAAGACAATGGCAGCATCAGTAGTTCTTTCACCCTCAAAGCTTCTGCACCATTCGTTGCCTTTTCCATGGATGTTCGCGGTAAAAAGCCTGTGGCTATTCTCAAGTCTGGAAAGATATGTTCGGTCAATGATTTGACTTTTATTTGTCTGGATAGCAAAGGATATCCATTGGTTTTTATTTTTGAACACAAAGACTCATTCGATATTCGCAACGCGCAATTACAAATCGAATGTGGTCAGGCATTTTGTGAGTATTTGTTTCGCTTACTTGAATTGCAATACCCGCGAATCCCAAAGTCACCCCGCTTTTTTGGGATAGCCGTATATCGGCTAAAATATCCGCCAAAAGGCACGACACGGCCCAATTTTGTACCCATAGGTGTTCGTGGTTTAAATCGTGCTTATTGGGATATGAACATCGTATTACCGCTGACTGAATTAATCCGTGCCACAGAAAAAACCTAAGTTTGAGAAACTAATTTGAGTCCCCCCAACGAAATCAAAATAACCAAAGCCAAGGGAAGACCGATGCTGCAATGGGTGGGCAAGAAACCGCTCAACACGCTGCCTGCCTATCCCGCCCAACACATCGAAAATTTCCAACCGCAAACCCCAGCCGATGCGCTGGCCGAGGTCGATTGGAAAGACTGGCCGGACAAATACCCGCATGGCGGTTTATTGTTCCACGGCGACAACAAAGACGTGTTGGCCCATTTGTTGGCAAACGGTTTCCGGGGCAAGGTCAAGCTGATTTACATCGACCCGCCGTTTGATTCCGGGGCGGATTATGTGCGCAAGGTCAACTTGCGCGGCACGGCGAGTGCCAAGCTGGACGGGGAGGATTACAGTCTAGGCGAACAAGTGCAATATACGGATATTTGGGCGAATGACAATTACTTGCAGTTTATGTATGAACGGTTCATCCTTCTAAAAGAATTATTATCTAAAGATGGAAGTATTTTTGTTCATTGTGATAACCGAAAAATGCACCATTTGAGGTGTTTACTAGAAGAAGTATTTGGGGCTGATTCATTCCGTAACGAGATAGTCTGGATTCACCAAATAATGGGGGGCGCTCATGATAAAAGATTTCCAAAGGCACACGAAACAATATTCTGGTTTGCAGCAGATGAAATAAAGCTACAAAGTCAAGACTCTAATGTCAGAGTTCCATTTGGGGAATATGTTAAAAATACCATGCAACAAGATGATGATGGTCGATGGTATTATGAACGTCGTCGCATGAGCAGAAAAGCGACCACTGAAGAAGCTGCCAGCAAAGCGCATACAAGAACCTATGTGGATGACCCATCGAAAGGTACTGTTGCAACGGATGTATGGGGAAATATGCTTTCATATCAAGAAACATCAGATGAACGCGAAGGATTAGACCTTTATCCTACCCAAAAAACTACACGCCTATTGACCCGAATTATATCTGCTGCCAGTACAACCGGCGATATTGTTTTAGACTGCTTTATGGGTTCTGGTGTAGTTGCTAAAGTAGCCCAACAACTAGGCCGTCGCTGGATCGGTTGCGACATCAACAAAGGCGCGATTCAAACCACCGCCAAACGCTTGCAAACCATCATTAAGGAACAGATTGCCACCACCGCCAATGACCGGCAAACCAGCCTAATTGAGGACGACGAACACACGCCCGTCAAACCCGCCCAATTGAGTTTTAGCGTGTGGCGGGTGAACGATTACGACCTACACATCCAACACAATGAGGCAGTGGAACTGGTCGCCGAGCATCTAGGCATTCAGCGAATCAAGTCAGAAGGCTTCTTTGACGGCACTCGCGGCAAATATTGGGTGAAGATCATCCCGTTCAACCATCCGCTGACACCGCTGGATTTGGACAGCATCAGGAGCGAACTCAGCAACCGCCCTAGTGAAGAGCGGGATGTGCAAGTCGTCACACTCGGCATGGAGTTGGCCGCAAAAGCGTGGGTAGAGCAACACAACCGCAATCGGCCCATTAACCGCTTCCATGTCATCGAACTGCGTACCGATAAAAAGTATGGTGGCATCATCAAGCATGAACCGGCTTTTGCTGACGTGTCGGTAAGCCGGGGAACCCGGCACGGCGAAGCGTGTTTAATCGTGGAGATTGTGGACGTGGTGTCCCCGTCCATCGTCCAACGCTTGAACCTGGACACCTCGCTATTCCGCGCCCAAATCCCGGAATGGCGGGCCGTGGTGGATTGTGTGCTGATAGATACCGCCTATGATGGCGAAGTATTCAATATCTGTCTGTCAGACGTGCCAGAACGAAAGCAAGACTTGTGCCAAGGCCGCTACGAACTTCCCGCCCCGCCGCTCGGAAGCCGTGTGGCGGTGAAGATCATCGACATGCTAGGGGAGGAAATTGTGGTGGTTAGCCAGATTTAATTTTCAAACATTGAGCCAAACCAAACCGAAAGTTATAATCAACAATTACCCTTTACGGTTCAGGAACCCCCATGCCAGAAGCCCAATCCCTTTCATCAACTTCGCTCCATCTAAACGACCTTGATCCAACCGAAACACGCGAATGGTTGGATGCGCTTGAAGCCGTCATCGAGAACGAAGGTTCCGAACGGGCGCACTATCTGATTGAGCGCTTGGTCGACAAAGCCCGGCGTTCCGGGATCAATCTGCCCTATAAAGCCAACACTGCTTATATCAACACCATCCCGCCGCATAAACAAGCGCGTTTGCAGGGGGATGAAGAAATGGAGCATCGGATAAGCTCATGGATTCGCTGGAATGCGATGGCGATGGTGGTGCAGGCCAACCGTGTGTCATCCGAATATGGCGGTCACATTGCTAGTTTTGCCTCTTCCGCGACCCTGTATGAAGTTGGGTTCAACCATTTTTTCCATGCGCCGGATCAGAGTCACGGCGGCGACTTGGTGTTTTTCCAAGGCCATTCTTCGCCGGGAATCTACGCCCGTGCCTTCCTTGAAGGGCGTTTGACCGAGGATGAGTTGTCCCGTTTCCGCCGTGAAGTGCGGGGCGACGGGCTTTCATCCTACCCACATCCTTGGCTGATGCCGGATTTCTGGCAATTCCCAACCGTATCAATGGGCTTGGGTCCAATCATGGCGATCTATCAAGCCCGTTTTATGCAATATCTTGAAGATCGCGGCATTCTGCAAACCAAAGGCCGCAAGGTTTGGGCTTTCATGGGTGACGGTGAGATGGACGAACCAGAATCCATGGGTGCCATCGGACTGGCTGGACGCGAGAAATTAGACAATTTGGTTTTTGTAGTCAACTGCAACCTGCAACGCTTGGACGGGCCGGTCAGGGGCGGTGGCAAAATCATCCAAGAACTTGAAGCAGAATTTCGTGGTGCGGGCTGGAACGTCATCAAAGTGATTTGGGGTTCACAATGGGATGCGCTTTTGGCACGAGATTCCAAAGGCTTCTTGCGCAGGCGCATGGAAGAGGTAGTGGATGGCGAATACCAAAACTACAAGGCCAAGGGCGGTGCTTATACGCGCAAGCATTTTTTCGGCAAGTACCCGGAATTGTTGGACATGGTCGCACACCTTTCGGATGACGACATCTACCGCCTGAGCCGAGGTGGTCACGACCCGCACAAGGTTTATGCCGCCTATCATGCGGCGGTAAACCATACGGGCCAGCCTACCGTCATCCTTGCCAAAACCGTGAAAGGCTTCGGCATGGGCAGTTCGGGCGAGGGCGCAATGATTGCACACCAGCAGAAAAAAATGGATGAAGCCGCGCTGAAGGGGTTTCGTGACCGTTTCCGCGTTCCCATTCCTGACGATAAGATAGCTGAAACGCCGTTCTTCAAGCCATCGGATGAAAGCCCGGAAATCCAGTATTTACACGAACGCCGTAAAGCCTTGGGCGGTTACTTGCCGAGCCGTCGCAGACAGGCCCCGCTATTGCAAGTTCCCGATTTGAGCGTGTTTGAATCCCTGCTGCACAAGAGCGACAGGGAAATGTCCACCACCATGGCATTCGTTCGCATCCTCACCACGCTGCTGCGGGATAATAAAATCGGCAAATATGTGGTGCCTATCGTGGCCGATGAGGCGCGGACTTTTGGCATGGACGGATTGTTCCGCCAATATGCCATCTACTCCTCGGTAGGCCAGCCTTACACCCCTGAAGACTCCGACCAACTGATGTTCTACCGGGAGGACAAGACCGGTCAGATTCTTGAAGAAGGCATCTGCGAAGCCGGGGCAATGAGTTCGTGGATTGCGGCAGGAACCGCCTATAGCAATCACAATGTGCAGATGATTCCGTTTTACATTTACTACTCAATGTTCGGCTTCCAGCGTGTCGGTGATTTAATGTGGGCGGCCGGTGACTTACAAACCCGTGGCTTCTTGCTGGGAGGGACTGCCGGACGCACCACTTTGGCAGGCGAAGGACTGCAACATCAAGACGGCCATAGTCACATGGCAATGTCTTTCATTCCCAACTGCGTGGCTTACGACCCTGCCTTTGCCCATGAGTTGGCGGTCATCGTGCAAGACGGTCTGCGCCGCATGTATCAGGAAGGGGAAAGTGTCTTCTACTATGTCACCGTGATGAACGAAAACTACGACCATCCCGGCATGCCGGAGGGGGTCGCCGAGGGTATCATCAAGGGAATTTACCAACTTCAAGACAAGGGTGAGGACGCAGAAGTGCAATTGCTCGGTAGCGGTGCGATTTTGCGGGAAGCCATTGCCGCTGCCGAGTTGCTGGAGGAGGATTTCAGCATCAAGGCGAATGTTTGGAGCGTGACTAGCTTCAGCGAACTGCGCCGCGAAGGACTCGACAAGGAACGCTGGAGCCTGATGCACCCCGACCGGCCCAAGGCCACCAGCTATCTGGAGGATATTTTGGGAGGCATGCCCGGTCCTATCGTCGCCGCCACTGATAACATGAAAGTAGTGGCAGATCAAGTTCGGCAATTCTTGCCTGGCAAGCATTTTGTTGCATTAGGCACTGACGGCTATGGGCGGAGCGACCGCCGCACCGAGTTGCGCCGCTTCTTCGAGGTCAACCGGCACTACATTGTTTTGGCTAGCCTCAAAGCGTTGGCCGACGAGGGTAAAATCGCCGTTGCACGAGTTGCAGAGGCGATGGAGAAATACGGGATAGACCCCGAGAAACCGAACCCGATGACGGTTTAAGGAGCTAAATCATGGCAAAAGAACAAACAATCACCGTTCCCGACATCGGCAATAACAAAGATGTCTCCATTATTGAAGTATTAGTCAAGGCTGGCGATACTGTCAAGAAGGAAGATTCCCTAATCACCCTGGAAAGTGACAAAGCTGCGATGGAGATTCCGAGTACCCATGCGGGCACTGTAAAAGGGGTCATTGTCAAAGTCGGCGATAAAGTAAGCCAAGGCTCGCCAATTTTGGTCTTGGTGGAAGATGAGGGCGGGGCTGTCCAGCTAGCCGCAGTGGAACCTGCCCAAGATGCCATCGCGTCCACACCGGGCAGTCTGGCCATTTTGACGGATGCCCCTAGCAACACAATCACCGTTCCCGACATCGGCAATAACAAAGATGTCTCGATTATTGAGGTATTGGTAAAAGTCGGCGACATCATCGGCAAGGAAGACTCCATCATCACCTTGGAAAGCGACAAGGCAGCGATGGAGATTCCCAGCCCAAGGGGAGGCGAGGTTAAACAAGTGCTGGTTAAAGTCGGCGACAAAGTCAGCCGAGGCTCTCCCGTGCTGGTGTTGGCAGGGGCCGAAGATGGCCCCGCGCTTGCCATGGCCCAGCCAACCCCCGCCCCCGTGCCTGCGACTGCGCAGATCGCCACCCCGTCCGCCACCCGGGCCACACCCACCCTTGTTGCCATTGACGACTATGGTCCAAGCACCGGCAACAAACCCCACGCCAGCCCTGCCGTGCGCCGTTTCGCCCGTGAACTCGGCGCGAATGTCGAGAAAATCAAGGGAACGGGCCCGAAGGGGCGGATATTGAAGGATGATGTGCAAGCCTACATCAAATCCCGTTTGCAGGCACCTGAGACTGGCTCGTTGGGATTGAACTTGATTGATGCGCCGGAAATCGACTTTTCCCAGTTCGGACCCATTGAGTCCAGCCCGTTATCCAAAATACGCAAGCTCACAGGCGCGAACCTGCATCGCAACTGGGTGTCGATTCCCCATGTCACAGTGAACGAAGATGCCGACATCACCGACTTGGAGGCTTTCCGGGTTGCGCTCAAATCTGAGGCGGAAAAGCAGAAAATCAAGCTAACCTTGATGCCCTTCTTGATCAAAGCAGTGGTGTCCGCGCTGAAAGCCTATCCCCGATTTAATTCTTCGTTGGCTCCGAATGGCGATGACCTGATTTTCAAGCAGTACTACCACATTGGCGTTGCCATCGACACCCCGGAAGGCTTGGTCGTGCCGCCCGTGCGCGATGCCGACCGCAAGAGCATTTATGAACTGGCTAAGGAAGTGGCGGAATTCAGTGACCGGGCGCGGGCACGCAAGCTTCGCGCCCCGGAACTGCAAGGTGGGACTTTTACCATCTCAAGCCTAGGTGGCATCGGCGGAACCGGCTTCAGTCCCATCATCAATGCCCCGGAAGTGGCGATTCTGGGTATCTGCAAGGCACAGACTAAACCGGTTTGGAAAGACGGTCAATTCGTCCCGCGCTTGCTTTTGCCCTTGTCTTTGTCCTTCGACCATCGCGTCATCGATGGTGCGGACGCGGCACGCTTTAACGCCTATCTTGCCCAAGTGTTGGGGGATATGAGGCGAGTTTTATTGTAGGTGCCGGCTAGGCATTAGTTGCTTTGTAATTTAAGCTTATTTTAAGGTACTTGGGTTTTAATAAGTGATGTTAAGTACATTGCCAATGAGGTAAGCGTTCACCCCCCCCGCTTTTTCCCGGCAGCGCGGCCATCTTGGCCTCCATTTCAGCGGGCGAGACGCCCACGCTCCCAGGGGGGGGTGAACGCTTACCCAATGAGAGCAAGAAGGCCGGAATAAGCCTGCCCAAGTGGGCGTTTCTGGCAAAGCAAGCCTCACGGTTCAGAATCTTATGCCGGAAATGCCCGTGTACGGGCGTTTCCGGCCTATAGTGCGTAACATCAGTTAATAATATCCTACCTGACGTAAGCGAGGAATTTTATGAACACCGCAACCAAGAGTCTAATTTTCCGAGGGTCTATCATTATCCTGTTTGGGCTGGTATTCAGCTTGCCTGCCGTTGCCCATGGCTATGGCGGTGGCTATTGGCGACCCCACGGGTATTACGGCTGGCAGCGCCCCTATTATCCTCCCCCGATGGTTTATGCACCCGTTGTGCCTCGCTATGCGCCAGTCCCGCCCCCGGTCGTTTATGGCGCACCACCCGTTTACCGACTGCCTCCTGTTTGGCATCATCCCTATCGCTATGGGTGGCGTTGATTACAACTGATGCGCGAGAAATATTTATTAGAGGGGTATCAGCGACAACGTTTGAATGGAGATGATAAAATAACAAGAAGCAATCCGGGATTAGAATAGCCAAGTTTGGGCAACATCCCTTTGACAAAACACTCAAAAAAAATCCCATGCAGCATTACCTAGAAGCCAATAAAGACTACCGAACCGATACCCTGCGCCATGGGGCTGAATTCACCGAAGAAGAAATCCGGGTGGACACCGCCAAGCATTACGACGACTGCTATTGGGATTACCGCACGGCTTGGTTCGACAGTGAAAATTTGGCCCTGCATTACGGTTATTGGGAAGATGGCATAAAAACCCATAGCCAAGCCTTATTGAATAAAAACCGCATTATGTGCGAACTGGCAGGCATCAAGCCGGAAGACCATGTGTTGGATGCCGGTTGCGGCATTGGCGGCAGTTCTATTTGGCTGGCAAAGAACGCTGGTTGCCGGGCGACGGGCATCACCGTCAGCGCCGAGCAGGTGGAACATGCCAAGCGCAATGCCAAACGCCATGGCGTGGACGGGCGGGTTGATTTTCAAATGGCGGATTTTTGCAAAACCCCTTTCCCAGACGAATCCTTCGACGTGGTGTGGGCCATAGAAAGCAGTTGCTATGCCACGGACAAGCGGGATTTTTTCCGCGAAGCCTATCGGTTGCTTAAAAAAGGCGGCACACTGATGGCCTGCGACGGCTATGCCACCCGCCGGGAATTCAACGACGAAGAATGGCAATGGGTGATGGACTGTTTGAACGGCTGGGCGGTGCCAAACCTCTCCACGGTGGACGAATTTCAACAGGGCATGGAGGAATGCGGTTTTACCGACGTGCAACTCACCGAGGCCACCAAGGAAAGCCTGCCGTCCTCCCGTAGGATGTATATCACAGCCCTATGGACTGCGCCCATGCAATGGATCATGCACTATTTGGGATTGCGGAAAAAAGCCCAAACCGCCAATTACAAAGTGGCCATCGCACAATGGAAGGTGTTTCATAATGGCTTGGTGCGTTATTGCTTGTTTAGGGCGAAGAAGCCATAGCAGGAAACCACAACCTTTTGAAAAGGATTTTAGCCAAGGGTTCCCAAGCTGGAGCTTGGGAACCAGCCAAACGTCGTACTTTCATGGCAACCCACCCTACGACTGCGTAATATCAGTTAAGCGGACGCATCTAGAGGGTCTCCAACCAAGCCAACGCCCCTAAGCCCGCCGCCCTACCCGTGGAAAAACAAGCAGTGAGTAGATAACCGCCGGTCGGGGCTTCCCAGTCCAGCATTTCCCCGGCACAGAAAACCCCAGGCAATGCCCGGATCATTAATTGCCCGTCCAGTGCCTCGAAGGCAACCCCGCCTGCGGTACTGATGGACTCGTCCAACGGCTTTGTGGCATTTAACCGCAACGGCAATGATTTGATCGCCGCCGCCAACCTGACGGGATCGGCAAAATCTCCAGGGTAGGCCAGTTCACGCAACAATCCAGCCTTGACCCCCGTTATTCCTGCTTGCCTTTGCAAGTGTTTTGCCATCGAAGCCGATCCACGCGGTTTGGACAAATCGTCAACCAGTCGCTTAAAATCCCGTCCGGGAGTCAAGTCAAACCGTGGAGTGGCCACGCCTAGGGCGTCTATCGTATCGCGCATCGCGGCTGACAGGGCATAGATCAGATGGCCTTCGACACCGCTTGCTGTGACGACAAACTCCCCCGGCAGCGAATGTTCCTCCCCTTCCGAATCGGTGAAAGACGCTGTGACCGACTTGATTGGCTGACCGGCAAACCGGTCGCGAAAATGGTCGCTCCAGTGGCAATTAAAACCGCAATTGGAAGGCCGCAGCGGCGCGACTGCAACCCCGCGTTCAGATAGTACGGGCAGCCAAGTGCCATCCGAGCCTAGCCGTGACCAACTGGCCCCGCCCAAGGCCATAATTACAGCATCGGCTTTCGCCAGCCGGATGCCTTGGGGAGTGGCGAAGCGCAGCGAACCGCCATCGTCCCAGCCTTGCCAGCGGTGACGGCTATGGAACACCACCCCGGCTTGACGCAGCCGGTGTAGCCAAGCTCGTAGCAACGGCGCAGCTTTTTGCCCGGTTGGGAAAACCCGGCCGGAACTGCCGACGAACGTACCGATGCCCAGCCCTTGCGCCCACTCGCGCAATTCATTCGCCCCAAAGGACGCAAGGAAAGGACGCAGGACAGTTTCACGAGTACCGTAGCGAGACAAAAATGACTCCATCGGTTCGGCGTGGGTAAGGTTCAAACCACCAATGCCAGCCAGCAAAAACTTACGGCCCACTGAAGCCATGCTGTCGTATACATCAACGCTCACGCCCTCCTGTATTGCGGCTTCCGCCGCCATCAGCCCCGCAGGGCCACCACCGATGATTGCGATTGAATATTTAGTATTGGTTTCCATTTAAGCGTTTTCAACATCGATTGCCAAGCTGGTGCTTGGCGTTCCTTCTGGGAGTGCCAAGCACCAGCTTGGCCTTTGGATGGGATGTTCTTTATTGGATATCACCTTAGTTCTGACCTTCGACAAGACTGAGGTAAAGTGCCTCGACCTGTTTCCTGGCCCAAGGGGTACTCCTGAGGAATTTCAGGCTAGATTTTATGCTCGGTTCGTTGTTGAAACACTTGATGTTGATCTGCTGCCCCAGCACCTCCCAGCCGTAATGTTCGACCAGCCGGGTAAGGATGGTTTCCAGCGTCAGGCCGTGAAGGGGGTTGTTGGGTTGATTCATGGTTTTGCGATCTTTAGGTGTTTTCCAAACTAGACACCAACTTTAACGACTTGACCGGGAAATTTTCGTCAAGCAGGATGCGCATCATCTGTAACCGATTCGTAAGCCGCATCAAGTACGGCAATGGCTTGTTCACGTTTGACGGAAGGAAACTGATGATGCGTTCTTTATCCGGTGGGCGTGTCATAGCTGGCTCTCTCACCTAGCGCGTGTATGGTATGTGGAACTTCCCATTTTCGTCAAAAAACAACATATGAAGAAAAGATTTGGCACCCTCCGGCGTGGGCGGCACAGTTCCCGGATCATGGCCTACGAACCGGGCGACATTGCGCAAAGTATACTCCGCAATTTGCGATAAGCGCTCATTGCCGCCTGTGTCGGGGTGATACGATTGTACCTTAATCTTAGGGCGGTCAGTGCGCGGCTCGGACAAATTAAACATAGGCGCGATACTCGGTGCTATTTCATCACGCTTGGTCAGCGGGGGGCCAAGATCAAAACGGTCACGCAGCGACCTCAACACCGAACAATTGTGGAAGGTATCTGTAATCACTGTTTCGCGTTGGGTGTAGGGCGACACGACGATGACCGGGATGCGCAAACCCAGCCTGTCAAACCCGAAAGGGGGATTTTTGGATTGATAATTGTCGGGAGGAATGATATCGGGTGGCGGGACATGGTCGTAGGTTCCGCCATGTTCGTCAAAACAGATGATCAGCGCCGTGCTTTCCCATGCGGGTGACTGCCTGACGGTTTCGTAGACGGTTGCCAGAAACTCTTCGCCCGCACGGATATCGGTAGGTGGGTGATAATCTGTCAACGGGGTGAACATCATGTTAGGCTCCAGCCATGAAAAGGCCGGTAAATCGCCACGCTTCGCATCGGCGATAAAGTCTTCCCAAGTGGCTGCATGATCGGCTATTTCGGGGATATGACGCAAACCGCCGAGCAATGAAATGCAAACCGGTATGACTTGAGTCGGGCGGTCATAATACACCTTCCACGGAATATTCTTTTCAGTAAACAAATCAAAAATGGTTCTGCTGGTTTCAGACCAAGCGAGATTCCATATTAATTCATTGTCAATGCGGCCTTGGCTGGTGCCGGTCAAAAAGAATTCGCGATTCGGGTTGGTGCAGGTGGGAACTTCACAGAACCAACGTGTGAATACGCCGTATTCTTGGGCTAGCGTGTTAATGACCGGTGCGGTTTCCGGGGTGTATACCGCCGCAATGCTCTGCATTTCCTCATTGCTGGGTTCCCTGCCTGTCTGCCACTTATAGTTCCAATAATAATCCAGAGCAGCCCCATCCATGGTTGGAATTCCAAGGTTTTTAGCAAGATTATAAGGAGGCTGCATAAAATTGGGAAAGGCCGCATAAGCCGCTTTCCCTTGGTTTGACTCAGGGATATATTGGTTCCAAAGCTGGGCATTGGCGTTAGGCCACCCCTCGCCTGGGTCAGGATCGGGGTCCCAGAAACCGGTAGCCTTATGAATCTTAACGCTACCACCTGGGTAATTTAAGGTAATGTCTTTATCTTTAACCCCGTCTTCGGAGCGTATATGTGGCAAGTAACCGAGCAAGGAATCAAAAGACCGATTCTCGAACATGACGACGATAAAATGCTTTATTCTATGCATGCAGTGTTTTCAGCCTCTAAATAGTCAAGTGTTTAACTTGGGGACACTGTAGCTTTTCACCGTGGTTTTTGTATATAGGAAAAAATCTGATTTTTTGGCGAAACTACGTCAAGCCGAGTTCAACCATTTCCTCATATTTAAGGATTTCCGGCAATTTATCTTTGGGTACGATCACGGTTGTCTGTAACTCGGTGTCGTAAAGGATGAAGCAATGGCCCTTGTCCAATTGATTGCCAACGTGATCAATTTTCACTTGCAGTGGTGTCTCGACTTCACCGTAATCGGTTCCATCCCGCGTGACAAAATCTTCGATTATCCCCTGCAAAGCTTCTGGGCTTAACTCATGGTGAGGAATAATCATAGGTAGATGAGGTAGGAAATGAATCTGTTATCTTAAACCCCTGATGACCCAAATCCGCCAATGCCTCTTGCCGTTTCGGTCAAACTATCGGCTTCTTCAATCTCAACCCGAAGGACGGGCTTGATGACCAGTTGGGCAATCTTCATGCCTTTTTCGGCAATGAAATCCTCTTTCCCGTGATTAATCAAGATTACGCCAATTTCCCCTCGATAGCCTTCGTCAATGGTTCCCGGCGTATTGAGCACTGTTACCTTTCGCTTTAACGCCAACCCACTCCTTGGCCTCACTTGGGCTTCAGTTCCCGGTGGCAATTGAATGGACAAACCCGTCCTGACTAGGGCCGCATCGCCTGCCGGAATAGACACTTCTTGAAAGGCAACCAAATCCATGCCGGCATCACCGCTATGGGCATAGCAAGGCAAAGTTGCGCCCTCTTCAAGCTTCATGAATCGAACGGTAACGGGCTGAGTCATTTTATAGTTCCGAGAAGGGTAAGCAATGTGAAGTCAGGGGTAAACATCAATCCTTCCATGAGCAAGCAAGACAAATACCGCACTCGCCACCCGGCACACCCTAATGCCATTAGAACAATAGGGTGTGCCAACGAAAAAGGCAGCATCGCGTATTGACGCGCTTGGTTCGGCGCATCGTCTACGACACTTTCTAAGCGATTAAGGCATGATCAATGGAAAGTGAGAATAATACAACTGATTAGTGTCCAATACACCATTCATGTTCGTATCTACCCCAAAATACAAATCATAGCTACCACTTGCTAAGCCAGTGGTATTGAATAGTGCCAAACCGGAAATATCAGCCAGCGGACCTTGGTAGGCTGGTTTCGCTCCGTTTATGCTAGTGCCAATATCCACCCATTGATTAGGGTAGATATAAGCAAACCAATGTCCCCATGGCGTGTAGGCTAGAAACCACCAGTCTCCACTTTTGCCAATGTTGCTACCGGAGGTCAGTTGCACTGTTACCGATGAACCGTTCAGACTGATGCTGGGGTTGGTCACCGTTGACATGAAACTATTGTCAACTAAAGCAACGCCGCGCAAGACCTGGCCATATTGGGCAGTTTGCAATGTATCAAAACTGATATTGGTAGGCGCAGTAACCGCACCGACGACATCCGTTATCTTTACCAGCTTGTTAGGGTCGGCTCCTTGGTCCCCGGAAGTGCTGACAGTCGATGTAGTGGCGAATAAGGTCACAGTACCGTCGAGATTGTCCCGACCAATGAGGTTACGCAAACCATCAGTGGCGGTAGTGTAGCTACCGCTAACACCTAAGGCTGACCCTGAAACCGTATAATTGACACCTAAATTAAGACCTGCTTGTAAGGTATAAACATTGTGCCACAAATGGTCGGTGTCACTTAAAACCCACTTCTCCAACCCGGCGTTGGCACTCTTGCCGGCATTGGCTAACACGCCATCGCCTTCATCTGCAACGTACAAGGTGTGATCGTTGGCAAACCAGATGCCAAATGGGAAGTTGGTCGGTGTTCCCGAAGCCAAGACTGACGGTAAACCTGGCAATATCGTGATTGGGGTGGACGAACTATTAGTCACGAGACTATCCAGACTGCCAGTGGCACCCACTTGATAAACCGTATCAATGCCATTACCGCCGCTGCCTTTCGTCACATAAAGGGTCTTGTTGAAGACGGTCATTCCTCGGAAATTGTCGTCTTTTCCGGTTTTATCGGCTGCTGCCGCATAGGGCGAACCAGTCAACGGGTTAATCTGAGTTACAGAAAAACCAAATTGGTAACCAGTGGCGTTTCCATTGGTGCCTTGTGGTTGACCGATTACTTTAGTCAGAGGGCTGTTGTTCCCAGCGGCAATGGTTTGAACGCCGGTGTTTCCGCTCAACGTCGCCAAAGTCGCGTTGGTCGGACCAGTACCAGAATTTCCTGCATTACCCACCATAAAATAGGTATTAGTAGTTGCATCCAGAATGGCGGCACGTCCATTGTTGCCACTATAACCATCGGTTGAAGTGACGGTAAGGCTTCCATCTGGATTAATTTGAGCAACGTTACGATAAGTCGGTGCCGCAATGCCCACAGTTGGATTAGTCGGATCAATCACGTCCGGCGTATTACTATTGGAAATATCTATTTGACCTTGGGTCGTACCGTAACCCATCAAGGTTAATGATTTCCCATCAGTTGACAGGTTGACCGCCAATTCCGATTTTGAACTAAAGCTAGTTACAAATTTATAACCTTGCCTTGCAGCAATATCTGACAAGTTGATCGTTTGTTGCAGATTGCCGTATTCACTATCAAGAAAGCTGATAAAAACAGGTGAAGTAATGCCAAAGCTACCGTCTGTTTTGTTGTTATTCCAAACGTTTAGATAGCTGCCATCGGCTGTAGCTGTGACCGTGCTTCCCGCAGTCTTGCCAGCCAATATTGTGCTGCCAGCTACGATAGGCGTTGCCGTGCCTTGATAAAAACTACTGGTTACAATTAGTTTATCCTGGCTAATTGCCATAACCATGCTTGGTAAACTTATCAATAAAGAACCCGTCAATAACGTGCTTATGACTAGTTTTGAATTTAATTTGTTACTCATAACTTCTAATGCCCCGCCCAGATTTAAAACGAGCATTTTTAGCAGAAAAATATTACAATTTAACGTCTATTAAAAAAATTGGTATTTATTGATCCAATTTAACATTCGCGGGCCAGGCCAACGTTCCGCACTTCTTCGACGATAGGGTCATTCTTCATAGTCGTTATCTCCAAGTTTTTCGGGTGAGCAGAGAACAGGACACATCCATCCATCGGATTCGATACCGCAAAAAGCCCTCCCGGATTACGCTTCGCTTCATCCGGGCCACTTTTTTATTCCGCAAACAACGCCTCGATAAACTTCCTCGCATCAAAATCTTGCAAATCCTCAATCGTTTCACCCACGCCGATATAACGGATGGGGATGCCGAATTGCTTGGCAAGGGCGAACACCACGCCGCCTTTGGCGGTTCCGTCCAGTTTGGTGACGGCAAGGCCGGTCAGTCCCACGGCCTCGTTAAACTGCTTGGCCTGACTCAGGGCATTTTGCCCAGTGCCGCCGTCCAGCACCAACAGCACTTCGTGGGGCGCGGCGGGGTCCAGTTTTGCCATGATGCGCTTGATCTTGGTCAATTCTTCCATCAGGTTGGACTTGGTGTGTAAGCGGCCTGCGGTGTCGGCAATCAGCACGTCCACATTGCGTGACTTCGCAGCTTGAATGCCATCGAAGATCACCGAGGCGGAATCCGCGCCGGAGCCTTGGGAGACGACATGAATCTGGTTGCGATCCCCCCAAGCCTGCAACTGTTCGACGGCGGCGGCACGGAACGTGTCGCCGGCGGCGAGCATAACGCTGTGGCCTTGGTTTTTCAGCCGGTTGGCGAGTTTGCCAATGGTGGTGGTTTTGCCGACCCCGTTGACACCGACGACCAGAATCACGAAAGGTTTCTTGTCGGGCGTGATGACTAGCGGTTGACTTACCGGTTCGATGAGTTCGTACAGGTGTTCGCGCAAGCGGGCGGTCAGCGCGTCAAGATCGGCTAGTTGGCTACGCTCCAAGCTGGAGGTGAGGTCGGCGATAATTTCCGAAGTTGCCGCCACACCAATGTCGGCCATAAGCAATTGCGCCTCGATGTCCTCCAACAAATCGCCATCAATGGTTTTTTTGCCCAAGGCCAAGTTGGCGAGGAACCCCGTCAATCCGCTACGCGTTTTGCCCAAGCCAGATTTAAGGCGTCCAAAGAGGTTTTCGTGTACAGGAAGAATTGGGGCTTCAATGCGTGGAAGCAACTCTGCTTCCACGGGCGGGGCAACGACTGTCGGCGGAATCAGCTCGGAAGGGATTTCCGGCAACTCCCGCCGAACTAAGGGTTCCTCGCGCAATGCCTTGCCTTTGTCAGGCAAGGTTTCAGCTAAGGGGACGCGTAAGAAAAAGACGATGTGTAGCAGGTTTAACAGCAACAAGGCCGCAAAAACATTATGTGCCAACGCGATGGGAATCGGCAGCCGCAGTAGGACTGCGGCGACTCCAAACACAATTTGCACTAGCAGCAAGAAATTCAGCAACAGTGCCGGTCTGCTCAGGCGGAGGGCATGACGATTGGATGTCAGGTTAAGCGCCAACAGGGTCAGTAGCAGGAAAGTGAACACAGCACCTAGCCGGTGCGTCCAATGGATGGCCGCCCGCTCTGTAAACGGCAAACTACCCGCCACTGAATGGATGGAATCCGCTGACAGGCTGAAAGCACCGATATAATCAACGGGTGGGTTGTATGTATTTAAGCAAGTCGGGAAATCCTGGCAGGTCAAGCCGGCGTGGTTGGTGCTGGTCCATCCGCCTAGGGCAATTTGTAGCAGCAGCGCCAACAGCCCGGCTCTGGCAAGCCAGCGCAACCCCGAATCAACATAGGGGCGGTCATTCGCACTGAGGCTTTGGTTGAGGCTCAGCCAATAAAGGACACCGAGGGTGGCCAAACCGCCCAATAGATGCGCCGTAGCCACCACGGGAACAGATAACAAGCCTCCGCCCCACTTCCCTAAAGCGGCAAGCAAAGCGACCAGTGTCAATGCCACTAGGGACAACAAAACTGACGATAATCGTCTTTCCTGCACACGGAATGACAGTGCAAAAAGCCCAAGCACAAGGACTCCCAATACGCCGGCCAAATAACGGCCTGCCATTTTCAAGCCGTCCAGGTTGGTCGGTGTGGAAACCTCGCCAAATTGGGATAGTGGCTTGGGAGAGTCTTCGATGATGGTTGCGCCAAGGCAACCCGGCCATTGGGGGCAGCCAAGTCCCGCATCGGAAATGCGGACATAGGCACCTAAAACCGTCACGCAGAGAGTCAGGAATACGCAAAGCAGGGCTAGTTTTCTAAACATATTTTAAGAGTCTTATTGTTGAATAATTGCCGATGGCTATCATATCAATATAAACGTAGGGGCGAATTCATTCGCCTTTGGGCGGTTGGTAAGCGTTCACTCCCCCTGCCTTTTCCTGGGAGCGCGGCCATCTTGGCTGCAAATTCTGGCGGGCGGGATGCCCGTGCTTCCGGTGGGGAGTGAACGCTTACGGCGGCTGAGCCACCCCTACACACACTGAATCATGCCTTCAGCCGATCTGTGAGATTCTTAACAGACGCTGCAAATCCTTTAATATGCCGTAAGGATCGAAACCGGGTTCGTACCACATCATCGCATTGGAAAATGGGTCCAGCAGCAATACCGTACCCTCGGCCAAAGGTCTGCCCACCGAATCTTGCAGACGTTGGCGCAAGGCATCGGACATGCCAGTTATTAGCAAGGCCGGGTTAAGGTTGGCGATTTCCCGTGCGGAATCCGGCGATGCCTGGCCGGGGAACAGCAGCAAGCGTCGGACGCGAGGAATGTCTTTGCTCATCAATAAGCGGACCTTTTCAGTCTTTTGCAAAGTTTCCTTGCAAATATCGGCACAAACGGGGCCAGCGACGATTTGCACCATAACCCAATGGCCCTTGATCTCAGGCAGGTTTTCCACTGTCGTTACGGGTGCCTGAAAAAACAGATCATAATCAATCGACTGGGCTGGAGAAATTAGATGGCCATAATTGGTCTTTTGCCTGTCCTTGACCAGTTGGGGATTCTTCGCCAAATACCAGGCAAAGCCAAAAGGAATGATACAGATTAGCGCAATCGAGATAATCATCATACGATTGCGCCATGCTTTAATATTGGTTCCGGTCACTTTTTGGGTACCTTTTATGTGAATCAATCATTAATTTTTCTAGGGGCGAATTCATTCGCCATGGCGGCTAAAGCCGCCCCAACAGGTAAGCTTTTCGGGGGGTCAGAATCATCGTAAGCGTTCACTCCCCGCGCTTTTTCCTGGGAGTGCGGCCATCTTGGCCGCCATTTCAGCGGACAAGATGCCCGCGTCCCCAAGGGGGTGAACGCTTACGAATCAAATCTTTGGCTTAAACCCATACCAGACATACAAAATCAACACTGCTAGCGCGAAAGAAAACCATTGCAGGGCATATCCTCGGCTTGTCTCTGGCCGCAAGCTTGCAATCTTCCAGTCCCTAGCATATCCATAGTCCGCGTCGGGTGGCAATAATACTTGATATGGCAACAATCGATAACCAAGACGTTCGGACAATCGTTCTATATTAGCTACCTGTACCATAGAAGGCCAACCGGATGAAGGGTTTTCCGCCCCTTTGAGCTTGAACCCAACACTAGGCAGCTTGTCGATGACACCCACAAAATGGGCCTTGGCCTGTTTGATGGCAAGGTCAGGAAAACGGGTCCGGTCTTTGCCTACGGGCAACCAACCCCGGTTGACTAACACGGCTGCTTGTATTCCTGCAATGCGCAACGGTGTCAACACTCGATACCCCGGTTGTTGATTGAACAGTTGGTTGTCAAGCAAAAACTGATGCTCCAAGTCGAACTCACCAGTCAGTTCTATGCGGCGATAACGGTTTGCTTCCACCGCCCAAGATTCTGAGCCGGAAGCAAGAACGGGTTCGCCTGACTGCCGTTCACGTTGCTCCATCATTGCCTCTTTTTCACCGGCCCTATGCAATTGCCAAAATCCCAAGGACACAAAAAGAGGCATCAAAACAGCCACGGCCAAAGAAGCCACCCATCCTGGCCTAAACAGATAATTTTTCACCGAATGCCTTAATTAGTGACTTATAATGGATGCCATATTAGTGTAACAACAATCATTTTGTGCAAAACCGCAAAGAGCCATGATAACCAAGACTTTGATTGTGTTCGTGTTATTGTTAATCATCGCCAGCTTGGGCTTGGCTTTGCGCTATTTGCTAATGGATGGACAGCGTTCGACAAGGACAGTTAAAGCGCTCACCTTTCGCATTGGCATCTCCATCGCCCTATTCTTTTTGCTGCTGCTCGGCTATCAGGCGGGAATTTTACACCCTCACGGCTTAAACATGGGGGTTAATAAAGCTCAACCCAGCGCAGAGCGGAAATAATACGCCGTTTATTTATCCTCGCTGATGCGACTCGCCGTAGGCCCATTTTGGTCGCGGTATTTGGCATCGGCCCGTTGCCTGTAGGGACGGTCAGCCGGCCCAGACATTGATTCGAAGCTGATTGCGCCAATCGACATTCCAGGGCGCAACGCCAAGGGCAGCTTGCCGGAATTGAAGAACTCCAGCACGATATTGCCGCTCCAGCCAGGGTCGATGCGGTGAGCGGTGACATGCACCATCAAACCCAACCTTGCCAAACTAGAACGCCCGTCCAGCCAACCTACAATATTATCGGGCAGAGTGAGAGAATCCTCGGTTGCCCCCAAGGCCAACTCGCCGGGATGGAGAAAAAAAGCCTCGCCTTCGCTTATGACGATCTCATCGCTCATGACTTTCTCAATGGCGGCGTTCATTTCTTCGCGTGAACCCGACAGGTCGATATAAGGCGTGGTATGGGAACTGAACACGCGAAAACGGTTGCCGAGCAACAAATCCACGCTGACCCCACTGATGCGCCCGTCGACCGGACGGGGGCTCATCTTGATTCGCCCCTCGTTAAGGGCTGCAATGATGTCGCGGTCACAGAGCCTCATCTTAATTATTCACGATACTGATTGTTGGGAATTTGGCGCTGTAGTCTTTGGCAGTTAGAGCTAACCGTCCCGCCAGCTTGCGGGCAATTTCCCGGTAAATTTGCGCACTGCGCCCAAGCGGGTCGGCCACCACCGTGGGATGGCCGGAGTCCGCCTGCTCGCGTATGCGAATATCCAACGGCAGCGAACCCAACAAGTCAACAGCATATTTTTCCGACATTTTCAAAGCACCGCCAGAACCAAAAATGGGTTCTTCATGACCGCAGTTGGAACAGACGTGTAGGCTCATGTTCTCGATGATGCCCAACACCGGGACACTGACTTTCTCGAACATCTTCAATCCCCTTTGCGCGTCTAGAAGGGCGATATCTTGAGGGGTAGTGACGATCACTGCGGCGGACACCGGAATTTGCTGGGCTAAAGTCAACTGAATGTCGCCGGTTCCAGGGGGCAAGTCGATGATCAAATAATCCAATTTATCCCAGCGGGTATCATTGAGCAACTGTTGCAAAGCGCCAGTGACCATCGGGCCGCGCCAAATCATCGGCGTGTCCTCGTCGATCAGGTAGCCGATGGACATTGATTGCACGCCATAGGCAACTTTAGGCAGAATGGATTGACCGTCCACTTCGGGTTTGCCTGAGAGTCCTAGCATAGTGGGTTGGCTTGGGCCGTAGATGTCGGCATCAAGAATGCCAACGCGGGCACCCTCAGCGGACAGCGCCAGTGCCAAGTTGACAGCCGTGGTTGACTTGCCCACACCACCCTTGCCGGAAGCCACGGCAATGATGTTTTTTACACCCGGCATAGGTTTGAGGTTCTTTTGCACGGCATGGGACACGATATCGGTGCTGAGATCGACGACGACATCGGCAATCCCTGTTTCCCTGCAAATTTTAGAACGGAGAGTCTCGGCCAATTCGCTTCTGATACTGGATGCCGGATAACCCAGCACAATCTTGACGGCGATGCGAGATTCATCCACTTCAATTTTCTTGACTGCCTTGGCGGACACAAGGTCTATCCCTAGATTGGGGTCGATGAAATCCTTGAGCAACTGTTCAACATCGTTTTTTGTGGTGCTAGCCATTGGGGCTCCTGTGGTCGATGGGGATGTATTTCGGTCTATTGGAAACGATTTTACACCTTTTGTTTCCTTAAATTGAATGACTAAGGCAAAACAAGCTGTTATTGAAAGGCTTCCATCGCTAGACCGACTCGGTTATAAAAACCGAGTCGGTCTTTTCCATCTCACTCATCAGGTTCCTCCAATCCCGCCCGCTCCAAGCTGGCCTTCGGCAGACTCTTACCCACCTTCACACCTAGCTCGGCGAAGCTTTCCGCCTGGCGGACCAGATTTCCCCGCCCACGGGCAAGCTTGTTCATTGCATCGTCATAGGTTTTATGCAAACAGTCGATTTGGATGCCCAGTTTTTCCATTTCTTCCAAAAATCCCCTAAGCTTGTCGTAGACAGAACCGGCTTTGTCGGCAATGATTTTGGCATTTTCATACTGCCGCTCGTAGCGCCAGATATTTTCCACTGTGCGCAAGGTCGCTAGCAACGTGGTCGGGGTGACAATAACGATATTTTCGGCAAAGGCATCATCAAACAAGGTTTCATCCTGTTGGAATGCCACTAAAAAAGCGGCTTCTATAGGTAGGAACATCAGCACAAAATCCAATGTCCGCAATCCCTTGAGTGCGGAATAATCCTTGCCCCCCAAGGTTTTGACATGCTTGTGCACGGCCAAGGCGTGCTCCCGCAGGGCGGCATCGCGCTCCTGCCCATCATCAAGGGAAGCATAACGTTCATAGGCAACCAAGGACACCTTCGAATCAATGATAATATCCTTGCCTCCGGGCAAGAAAACGACCACGTCCGGCTTGAACAAGCGTTGTTCGGTATCGCGATAACCGCCCTGAATTTCATATTCCACCCCTTTGCGCAAACCCGAGCGTTCCAGCACCCGTTCCAAAATCATCTCCCCCCAAGTTCCCTGAACTTTCTTATCCCCTTTAAGTGCGCGGGTAAGATTTACGGCATCTTCGTTGATCTGTCGGGTCTGCTGCTGAAGGTTTTTGATTTCCTGCCGTAAAGACGCACGGTCGCGGGCATCGTCAACATGGACCTCATCCACCCGCTGCTTGAACTCGCCTAGTTGGTGGCGGAACGGCGTAAGTAATCCATCTAGTTGGAGTTTGTTGCGTTCGGCGAAAGTTTGAGCTTTTTCTTCCAAAATGCGGTTAGCCATATTTTCGAACCGCTCAGTCAATTGCGCTTCCGCCTGTTGCAGCAGCGCCAGCTTTTCGTCCATGCTTTTGCGTTGTTCTATTAGTTGCGCTTGCAGTCCGGCCAAGTCGCGTTGTAGATTTTCGGCTTGGGCAGATTTTTCCTTGAGTTGGGCTTCCAATTCGGGGATACGGGAGTTTTTTTCCTGCTCAACCGCTAGAGTGATTTTCAAAGTTTGCAAGCGGCGGGATGCGATAAGGAAGGCGATGGCATAGCCTAAGATCAAACTGGCTAAGGCTGATAGTAAGATGAGCGTATTCGGGGAAAGGTGCTGAAAGTCCATAGGGCGCATTATTTACATTGACGAATGGACTCAGCTTAGCATACGCAAGCCACCGTAGAAGCCGCGAAGACCGGGAAAAGCATCAATCCTTGGGTGGCTCTGATGCGATTGAACTGGAATTGGTGTAGAGCCTGGGCAAGCCAACAGTGTTTAATTCCTTAGGCTTTGAATTTCATGAAGGCTTAAGCCTGTTTTCTCAGCGAGTGTTTCATCATCCAGAACACCCAGCAAATTTTTTGCTAGCTTTAGCTTTTCTTGTTTTGCGCCTTCTTCCCTACCTATTTCCATGCCTTCTTCCCTACCTATTTCCATGCCTTTTTCCATGCCTTTTTCCATGCCTTTTTCCATGCCTTTTTCCATGCCTTTTTCCATGCCTTTTTCCATGCCTTTTTCAATTGCCGAGGCAATCTTACTTTCCACATCGGCTAACGATTGCATTCTTACTTCGTAAACCTGTCGCTCTTCTTCATTGAACATGCGATCCACCGCTTCTATAGCCTTGACAATTTCCTTGTCAGATGCAAGTTCTTTTGGAACATGTTCTTTGTCCAGTTGGTGGGCTTTCGTTAAAAAAGTACTCCAGCGATCCAGTGCGTTTTCAATTTGGTGAAGGGGTTTGTTGAATTTTTTAAGCTCGATGTAATGCAATTCAAAAACATCATGCAGCTTATCGTCCTTGCCTGTGTTGGTATTGATTATTTTGTAACAGCTATGAAAATCTTTTATTTCTGGTATGAAGTTGAAATCCAATATATTAATGCTGATGGTTTTTTTCAGTTCCTTAAACATCATGCCTTCACTGAGTTGCTCGGTGACCAGTTTTGCCCAGTAGTAAATTGCACGTTTATCGAAGTTATAGTCTTCGCTGATTTGCATTTCAACATTAAACCAGCGATTGTTTTCACTGCGCGCTTTGATGTCGAGTATGGACATTTTGCCCGTCCGATAATCAGCCAAGTTGTAAGGGTTTTTTAAGGTGACTTCAACAACTTGTTCTTCCTCCGACACGATGGCGTTAATCAGGGAAATCAGCAAATCTTTGTTTTCTTCGCTGCCAAACAATTTTTTAAAAGCGAAATCAACACGGGGGTTTATTCTGCACATTTTTTGACCTCATTATCTAACTGATGTTAAGCACAGACCACGATGCCATTGTCGGCAATGGGTTGCCGACCTGCGGCGATTTGTTTTAGCGTGTCAAGGCTTGCCTTGACAGGCAAAGCGAGCTTTGCCACTCCATGCGTAACATCAGCCATTACAGTGAAACGCCGGACTAAACTCATGCACAGCATCGACCATCGCGCCGACATGTTCGGGGTGTATGTCCGGGTGTACTCCGTGCCCCAAATTAAACACATGACCAACCCCTTGGCCAAAATCGGTCAATATCTTTTTTACTTCGCCTCGGATGGATTCCGGTGACGCGTATAAGGCCACCGGGTCCAGGTTGCCTTGTAGCGCCACCTTGCCTCCCACGCGCCTGCGCGCCTCCGAAATCGGTGTTTGCCAATCCAGGCCAAGGGCATTGTAACCAGTTGCAGCCATGGCTTCCAACCACAAGCCACCACCCTTAGTGAAGAGTATTGCCGGTATGACCTGGCCGTTTTGCTTGAGTTTAAGTTGATTTAATATGCGCTCGGCGTAGTGGAGCGAAAAATCTTGGTATTGCCCTGTGGTCAATGAACCGCCCCAAGTATCGAACAGCATGACCGCGTTGACCCCCGCGGCGATTTGTGCGTTCAGGTAGGCGGCAACGGCATCGGCCAACTTACCCAACAATACATGCAGGAGGTCGGGCTGGTCATAGAGCATGGCTTTAAGCTTGCGGAAGTCCCTGCTGCTGCCGCCTTCTACCATGTAGGTTGCAAGCGTCCAAGGGCTGCCGGAAAAGCCGATCAGCGGCACCTTGCCTTGCAGCTCCCGTTGAATCAGGCGAACCGCATCGGTGACGTAGCACAACTTCTCTTCTGGATCGGGTACGATAAGTGCGTTGATATCCTCATCGGTTCGTATGGGTCGGCTGAAACGTGGGCCTTCCCCTTCGATAAAATGCAGACCCAAGCCCATGGCATCGGGTATGGTCAAAATATCGGAAAATAGGATGGCGGCATCTAGGCGGAAACGATCCAATGGCTGTAGAGTGACTTCGCAAGCGAGTTCCGGGTTGGTGCATAGATTCATGAAACTCCCGGCCTTTTCGCGTACCCGGCGGTATTCGGGAAGATAGCGTCCGGCCTGGCGCATCATCCATACGGGGGTGTAACCCACGGGTTTCCGCAACAGGGCGCGGATAAAACAATCGTTTTTAAGTGCTGTCATTGCTTTTCTATAATATGTGTGGTCGTAGGGGCGGGTTTGGAATCACTGGGAGGGTTTGGAACCCGCCCCTACGGTTCCAACCCCATCAACCTCTGCAATTCTTTAATGCCCCCCCCCGGCAACACGCCCCCTTTTTTGTGCAAGTTGTAGCCTTTCCAGGACGAAGGTAGCAACAATAGCTCAACCCTGACTTCGTCAACGTAGAAATGCAGCGACGGTTGAGCAGACAGGGTTTCCGCATCACGCGACACGCTATGGGATTTTTCCTCGTAAGGAATATGTGCGTTCACTAATTTAAGGATCACGTCTTCGGGGGCTGGCGGATACAAATACAGCCGTATGGGGCTGTGCCTCCCCGCGCCTCCGCTCCAAACACTCCCCGTCAATAGGGGGGAAAACACTGCCAAAAACCGCATTGCCTCAAGCGCCAGAGTACGAAGCTTTGCCAGGTGTTGCGGCTGGTAGTCATGACCGAACAAACGCTGGTGTTCAACCAGCGCCGCTTCGATTTCTTCCCGGCGGGGCAAATTGCGATGGTCTGCCACACCCAATCGGGCAGCAGCCTTTCTTTTTGCCAGACCGGGTTCATCAATGCCTTCCTCGGCCATGATACGGGCGGCCTCCAAGGCTATACGTGTCCTCAGCCGATCTTCAAACGCCATGGTGAGTATGTTTAGTTAAAACAACGGCTCGACGCTCTTGCCACCGCTCTCTCTCGATGGTGGCGAATAGCCGCCACCATCGCCTGAACCGCCACCTCCATCTCCAGGCATGGCATCTTCGTCGGAATCGATTATTGGTTTGGCTTTCTTCGGTTTCTTTTTTAGGTGTGCGGAGGAACGTTTTGATGCTTGACCATGCGAATAGTATTCGTCCATGCCGTTTGCACCTCTTCCCTTGGCTATAGGCGAGGTGCGCGCATCCGCCAAACCTTGCGGCGATGTGAAACCAGCTTCGGGAATGTCCTTGAGTGCTTCTTTCATGAAGTACATCCACATTGGCAAAGCCGTATGGCCCCCGGTTTCGCCTTCCCCCAAGGGTTTTGGTGAATCGAAGCCCAACCAACTGACAGCGACCATACCGGGGGAATAGCCATTGAACCAGGCATCGCGCTGTTCATTGGTAGTTCCGGTTTTACCTGCAATGTCGGAACGCTTTAGTTCCAAGGCTTTGGTTGCGGTTCCGTAGCGGACAACATCCTGTAACATGGAATTCATCATGAAATGGACTTGGGGCGTTAGAACACGCGGAGCTTCGTTGGCCGGCTTGTTCTCCTCATCGTCGCAATTCGGGCAGGCAACCAAAGGGGTGGCCTGAAATACGATTCCGCCGTCTTGGGTTTCAATGCGTTCAATCAGATAAGGTTCGACCCGGAAGCCCCCATTGGCAAAAACGGCAAAAACCTGCGCCATTCTAAGAGGTGTCGCACTTCCGCTTCCCAGCGCCAAAGTAAGGGATCTTGGCAGTTCGCTATCGACGAAGCCGAACATTTTGGCGGTTTCTATCGCCTTGTCCAAGCCAATTTCCCTCAGCAGACGGATAGACACTAAATTTCTTGATTTTACTAGAGCATCGCGCAACCGGGTTGGCCCATAGTAGCGACCGCTAAAATTCTGCGGCCTCCATTCCCCCCCTGCCTGTGAAGGGTCATGGAATGAGATAGGGGCATCGTTGATGACACTGGAAGGTGAGTAACCTGCATCCAAGGCTGCGGCATAAAGCACCGGTTTAAAGCCAGAACCCGGTTGGCGTTGCGCTTGGGTAACGCGGTTGAAACTGCTGTGGTAGAAATCAAACCCACCGGACATGGACAAAATCGCGCCATTTTTGGCATCAATGGCAACTAATGCCGCTTCGACTTTAGGGGTTTGCGTCAGTCCCCATTCACCGTTGTCCATCAACCGCAAGCGAATGATTTCACCGGGTTTAATCATATCTTTTACGCTATGTGGGTAGGCCCCTTGGGAATCTTGGTTGAGGAATTTACGCGCCCACTTCATGCCATCCCAATTAAGTTGCACGATTCCCGACCGGCCCAGATAAACTTCCGCCGAGCGTTCCTTCACGGACAGGACAATGCCAGGCACCGTATCGCCCTCCTCAGGGGTATTGGCCAACTGTTCGTCCCATTCTTTGTCGGTTTTGAATGTTTTCAAGTCGATGTGCAGTTTCGTCCCCCGGTAGCCATGGCGCTCGTCGTACTCGTGCAATGCCTGCCGCACTGCCTTGTCGGAAACCGTTTGCAAATGGCTGTCGATAGTTGTGTAAACCTTATAGCCATTGGTATAGGCTTCGTCGCCATAACGTTGATACATTTCGCTACGCACCATCTCTGCCGTGTACGGCGCATCCAGTTCGATGACGGGAAAATGCAGGCTGACGCTCACAGGCTCCTCAATTGCCGCGTTGTATTGCGCTTGATCAATATAGTCTTGCGCCAACATCCGCCTCAGCACATAGTCCCTACGCAACAATGCGCGCTCGGGATTGGCAACAGGATTAAAAGTGGAAGGTGCCTTGGGCAAGCCTGCAATCATGGCAGTTTCGCCCAAGGTCAGTTCGGGTATATGTTTACCATAGTAAACCTGCGCCGCCGCATCAATTCCGTAGGCATGTTGGCCGAAGTAAATCTTGTTAAGGTACAATTCAAGAATTTGTTCTTTGGTTAGTTTGGATTCGATCTTCATGGCAAGCATGATTTCCGTGACCTTGCGGAAGAAGGTTTTTTCACTACTCAGAAAAAAATTTCGCGCCACCTGCATGGTGATGGTGCTTCCCCCTTGCCTTTTCTCTCCAGTGCGGACAAACTCATAGACAGCCCGCAGCAATCCTTGGTAGTCCACCCCAGGATGCTCGAAAAACCGATCATCCTCGGCTGCCAGGAACGCCTGTATGGTTAATCGCGGAATTTCTGCGTAGTTCATCGGGCTTCGCTTTTTTTCGCCAAAATGGCCGATTAGTTTGCCGTCCCGGCTATATACGCTCATAGGAATCTGATACCTGACATCCAACAGCGAATCAATATCCGGCAATTGCGGCTCAATGTAGCGGTACAAAGCGTAGGAACCAACTCCGCCCACAATCACCGTACCCAAAACAACAAAAGACAAGAAAAGGGCAAGGCTGCGAAGATGACTGGATCTACGTGTTTTGATCTGGGTTCTAACCACTCGCTTATCTTTAAAGTTTGGATTGATGCGCATCACTCGCAGGTTGCCCAAGGCGACCCGCGAGCCTAATTTTTTTTTGATAGGAATCTTTCGGTGATAATATACTACAGGAACACGGTTAAATCCCGTGAAAGTCTTATCGACAGGCCTAGACTGTAATCGCTAAACTTGCGATTACCGCCTTTGATACAGGGGAAAACGCTAAGGATCTTCGACATGATATTTTTAAGGCGTAAAAAGCCGCTCTTGCTGGGCATCGATATCAGCACCGCCGCTGTAAAGTTGCTTGAGCTGAGCAAAATTGATTCCCGCTATCGCGTAGAAAGCTTTGGGGTGGTCCCCTTGCCTCAAGATGCGGTTGTGGAAAAAACCATAGTCAACGTGGAAGCGATTGGCAACTGCGTCAAGGCCGTGGTCGCCCAGTCTGGCACCAAATTGAAGCATGTGGCCGTGGCGGTGGCTGCTTCCGCTGTCATACCTAAGGTAATCAGCTTACCGAACAACCTTAGTGATGATGAGATGGAAGCTCAAATCGAGCTTGAAGCCGACCAATTCATACCCTATCCATTGGATGAAGTGAGCTTGGACTTCGAAATACAGGGCATCAATGAAAAAAACTCGGATTTGTTGGATGTTTTGGTGGTCGCTTCACGAAAGGAAAATGTTGAAGACCGTGTCGCTGCCATGGAATTGGCGGGGCTTAAGACAATAATCGTCGATATTGAGTCCTATGCGCTGGAAAACGCATTCCCGCTGATCGCCGACAGGTTGCTTGAAGGCGGCGCACAAATAACAGTTGCCATCGCCGATATTGGCGCTACGATGACAACGCTTAATGTGCTGCACAACTTCCGCCATGTTTATACGCGTGAACAGGCATTCGGCGGAAAGCAGCTTACGGAGGAAATTCAACGCCGCTATGGCCTGTCCTATGAGGAAGCCGGCCTGGCCAAGAAAGTAGGCGGCTTGCCGGACAATTACCTTCCTGAGGTGCTAGACCCTTTCAAGCAAGCATTGGCTCAGCAAGTCGGTCGTGCCTTGCAATTTTTCCTTTCATCCTCCTCCCAAAAGGGCATCGATCAGTTAGTGCTTGCCGGTGGCTGCGCTTCGATTGCCGGGATCGAACATTTTGTCCAACAAACCCTTAATATCCCGACAATTATCGCCAACCCGTTCGCCAACATGTCGCTTTCGGGCCGGGTAAAGCCTATTAATGTAAGCAATGATTCATCGGCAATGTTGACGGCCTGCGGTTTGGCGTTACGGAGTTTCGACTGATGGCACACCTAAATCTTCTCCCTTGGCGAGCGGAACTTCGCAGGCAACAGCAAAAGGACTTTATAACCGTGACAGCTTTCGGGGTATTGATTACCTTGTTGTTGTTGCTTCTATTGCATCTCGATATCAATTCGAGGATCGATTATCAAAGTGAGCGCAACAAATATATCCAGTCTGAAATAGCCTCGTTGGATAGTAAGATCAAGGAAATCCAGGATCTCGAAATCAAGAGAAAACGCCTTCTCGCCAAAATGGAAGTAATTCAGGAACTTCAGGCAAGCCGACCGGAAATTGTCCATCTTTTTGACGAGCTTGGGCGCACAATTCCCGAAGGGCTTTATTTAACAGATTTGAGTCAATCAGATAAAAACCTAATCGTCAACGGTATGGCTCAATCCAATGCGCGGATTTCGGCTTACATGCGCAACCTAGAGTCCTCTGCTTGGCTGAAGGATCCCGTACTCAATATTATCGAGACTAAGGTCGAAAGCAAAGACAACAGGAAAGAGCGTCAGAGCAGGTTTACGCTTCAGATTAAGCAAGCAACTGAAAAGACAGAAGACAAAAGAAAAGGCGCATCATGAATCTGTCCAACCTTGATTTAGACATCAACAAAATAGGCTCATGGCCAACTCCGATAAAAATAGTCGTCGTGCTAGTGCTATGCCTTCTTATTGTAGGATTGGCCTACTATTTAGATACCCAAGACCAACTGTCCGAGTTGCAAAAGGAATCTGACCAAGAACATGAATTGAAAACTGTTTTCGAAACCAAGCAAAAAAAAGCAGTCAACCTTGAGGAGTACCGGCAACAACTTGATGAAATAGAAAAATCCTTTGGCGATCTATTGCGGCAATTGCCCGATAAAACTCAAGTTCCCGATTTATTGGTTGATGTCTCCCAAACGGGGTTGGCAAGCGGGTTAGAGTTTGAGCTTTTCAAGCCGGACAATGAAACAAAAAAAGATTTTTACGCTGAACTTCCTATAAATATCAGAGTGCTAGGTTCTTATATGGAATTTGGAACTTTCATTAGTGGCTTGGCGGCCTTGCCTCGGATTGTGACAGTTCATAACATTAAAATCACCTCCAGAAAGGATCAGTCTGCAGGAATGAAAAACAAGCCCTTGGTCATGGAAGTGCTAGTCAAAACCTACCGTTATCTGGAAGACGGGGGTGTAACTGCAAACCCAGACAAGAAAAGCAAGAAGCAGTAATGATGCATAAACATTTGAGAAAACCTCCCAATCAGACTTATCATAGGCGTTTAGCCATAGCCCTCATTGCGGCAACGCTTTCGGCTTGCGGGGACAATAATTTCAGCGACCTGAGAGACTGGGTGACTAGCGTCAAAAAAAGACAAAAAGGCACAGTTGAACCTCTGCCTGAAATTAAAACCGTGGAGCCATTTTTGTTCAAACCCGATGATATACGGGATCCATTCATGCAGAATGATAAAATCGAAATGCCCGAGGAATCCAAGGGAGACAATGGCGTGCGCCCAGACACTACACGCGCCAGGGAAGAATTGGAGACTTATGAACTCGATTCACTGCGCATGGTTGGAACGATCAACCAAGAAGGCCAATTATGGGGATTGGTCAGGGCGAGTGACGGAACCATACACCGTGTCCGTGTCGGCAATCACATGGGCCGCAATTACGGTAAAATCATTCGCATCAAAGAAAGTCAGATAGAACTGCTTGAGATCATACCCGAGAGTACCGGGGGATGGCGCGAGCGCAAAGCAGCCCTTGAGTTGACTGAAGCGAATAGTGTAAAAAAATGAAAAAAACTTTGGAATTGATTTGCTTGGGAGAATATCTGCCCAAAGGCATAAGGCACTCCATCTGGGTGTTGCTGTTATTGACTAGGTTTTCCCTCGCCAACGCTGATCCGCTAGAACTGCTTTCACTTGATTTCACGACCCTGCCCGGTGACAGCTTGCAAATCCAATTGTCCCTAAGCGGGCCTGCATTTTCACCTCGTGTGTTCCATACTGACAACCCCGCGCGCATTGCCTTGGACCTTCCTGGGGTATCCAATAAATTGGGGAAAAAATTATTCCCTGTTGGTTCAGGAGGGGTACAGAGCCTTCAAGCGATTGCGGTGGCAGACCGTACCCGCGTTGTGGTTAATCTTTTAAAATCGGTCCCTTTTAACACAAGAGTTGAAGGGAACAATATCTTTGTAACATTGCAGAAGGGCAAGACTTGGTCCACAACAGAACCTACAAGGCAAATTTTAACCGCCGCCCACTCCCCGGTCAGGCCAGGATCTGACGCATACCCTTTGGGCCAATCCATCCTTAATCTTGATTTTCGTCGTGGTGAGAAAGGCGAGGGGAGAATCCTGGTTACGCTCGCCAATCCAACGATGATAGCGGACACTCGCGAAGAGGGCCGTAAAGTGGTCGCCTACTTTCCGTCTGCGAGACTACCTTCAAATTTGGCGCGGAGGTTGGATGTCATGGACTTCGCCACCCCCGTTCAGTACATTGATGCAACGGAAGACAACAATGGAGCCAAGCTGACTATCACTCCCTCGACCGAGGACTTTGAATACTCCTCGTACCAGTCGGAAAATTTATTGACTATTGAATTCCGTCCCTTGACTACCGTGGAGAAGGAAGAGGCCAAGAAGAAAACGTTCGCTTATGGCGGTCAAAAATTATCGCTCAATTTCCAAGATATTCCGGTTCGGTCAGTGTTGCAAATTCTTGCCGATTTCACCAAAGAGCAATTTCCTCCGAATGGTTTGAACCTGGTTGCCAGCGACACCGTCGGGGGCAATGTAACCCTTAGACTCAACGATGTGCCTTGGGACCAAGCTTTGGCTTTGGTATTGAAGTCGAAGAATTTGGGTAAGCGTCAAGAGGGCAACATCATTCAAATCTTACCTTTGGATGAACTGAATAAGCAGATCAAGGAAGAATTGGAACAGCAAAAGGTGGTTGAAGAACTCGAACCACTTAAGACCGAGATCATCCAAGTCAACTACACCAACGCCGAAGACATCAAGAAAGTATTGGTTGGCACAATGGCAAGGACCAACGTGGTGACCGGGCAACAGGGCGCGATGGCCGCCCCAACCGTCGCCTCAACGACGAGTCTGGATGTCAGCCAGTCGATACTCTCCACACGCGGCAATGTCACGGTAGATGCGAGGACCAATCAAATCATTGTCAAAGACACCACCAAAAACCTAGAAAGAATACGGGACTTAGTCAAGCAACTCGATATTCCGATTCGCCAAGTATTGATTGAAGCACGCGTCGTGATTGCCGGCAACAACTTTGCCCGTGAATTGGGCAGCCGTTTTGCTGTGAATAATAACATTCCTGGTCATACCTTAACGATCACAGATAGTACCGGGAAGTCGGTTGATGCTACTACTATGTCTATCGCCCCGAATGGTTTTTTCACAACCGGCAATGCATTGGCCGATCTTGGCGCGGCGGGAGCGATAGCCGGTACCCCTGCAACGCTAGGCGTAACCGTGCTGAAAGTCGGCGACTATCTGCTCAACTTGGAACTTTCCGCTGCGCAAGCGGAGGGCAGGACTGAAATCATATCCAACCCAAGGCTGATGACAGCCGACCAGACCAAGGCTATCATCAAGCAGGGCAACCAAATCCCCGTATCGTCGGGTAGCACGGCTACAACCGTGGCCAGTGTGACCTACAAGGATGTCGTATTGGAGTTGGATGTCACCCCCCACATCACGCCAAACGATAACATCAGAATGGAATTGATGATAAAGAAAGACAACCCAAATGGCACTGTCATTAACGGAAACCCCGAAATCGACACCCGCGAGATCAACACCACGGTGCAAGTCACCAATGGCGATACCGTGGTTTTAGGCGGTGTTTATAACAACGACAAAATCACTAGCACCAACAAAGTGCCTTTTTTCGGCGACTTGCCAGGCATTGGCTTTATGTTTCGCTATAACGCCATACAGGACAACAAAAATGAGTTGTTGATTTTCATCACCCCCAAGGTTATTAAGCAGAATCTAGGGCAACGTTGAACCATGCCAGTTTTCAACAATCTATGAAAGTCAACGGAAACATCTTCCTTATTGGGCCGATGGGCGCAGGCAAGACGACGATAGGAAGGCTTTTGGCGAAATCTCTTGGGGTGGAGTTCCTAGACAGCGACAAGGAAATTGAGCAAAGCACCGGTGTCAGCATCCCGATGATTTTCGAATATGAAGGCGAGTTGGGTTTCAGAAAGCGCGAGGCGGAAATTCTAGCCGATTTGACAGCCCAAAGCCCCATTGTTCTCGCAACCGGGGGAGGTTCGGTCATACTACCCGAGAATCAGCAAATCTTACGCCGGCGAGGGTTCGTGGTCTACTTGCAATGCCCTGTGGACACACAACTGGAACGTACTCAAAGAGATTCCAACCGGCCTCTCTTGAAAACAGAAAATCCCCGCGAACGTTTGGAGGAACTCCTCAAAGTTCGCGACCCAATTTACCATTCCATCGCGGATTTTATCGTCGATACGAGCGAATATTCCAGTCGCGGTTCCGTGCGAAATATCCTCAAAGCCTTACAGCGTTTTCAACATCAAATGGTTACTTAATAGGGTTATGGTTGGTAAGCGTTCCCCCCTGGGAGCGTGGGCGTCTCGTCCGCTGAAATGGCGGCCAAGATGGCCGCACTCCCAGGAAAAAGCGGGGGAGTGAACGCTTACGTCTTGGAAGCTCCAGCTTTCGGTATTACAACGTTTTCATCTTTAAAGTATAACTAATAATGGATATACAGTTAACCCTTTAAGTTAACCGAATGTCCTGCACTATCATACCCACTATCACGTAACTATTTGATGTTGAGAACGCTGTAAGATGAAAACGCTGAACGTAAACCTTGGTCAACGCAGTTATCCCATCTACATTGGCCCAAACCTAATCGGCGAACCCGAATTTTACGACCGCCATATCCATTCGTCGCAAGTCATGGTCGTTACCAACCAAACTGTCGCACCATTATACTTAGGCAGGGTTCTTGCCAATTTGGCTGGAAGGCAAATTGCCCAAGTCATTTTGACCGATGGTGAATCCTACAAAACGATGGCTTCCGCCATGCAGATTTTCGACGAATTGCTAAGCCGAAAATTCAGCCGCAACGCCACCCTCATTGCCCTAGGTGGCGGTGTCATAGGCGACTTGGCCGGTTTTTCTGCCGCTTGCTATCAACGCGGCATACCATTCATGCAAATACCCACCACATTATTGGCGCAGGTAGACTCGTCCGTGGGTGGGAAAACGGCGGTTAATCATCCGTTGGGAAAAAACATGATTGGTGCCTTTTACCAACCGCAATGCGTATTGGCCGACACGTCTCTGTTAAACACCTTGCCCGACAGGGAGCTAAGCGCAGGACTGGCAGAAGTCATCAAATACGGGCTAATTCGCGACGCACAATTTTTTAGTTGGCTGGAAGATAATATCGAAGCCTTGTTAATGCGCGATGCCGAGGCATTAGCCCACGCCATTGAACGTTCTTGCGCCAACAAAGCCGAAGTGGTCGCCGCCGACGAGCGGGAAACCGGCGAACGCGCCACGTTGAATCTTGGGCACACCTTCGGCCACGCCATCGAAACCGGCATGGGCTATGGTGTTTTTCTGCACGGCGAGGCGGTTGCCATCGGCATGTGCCAGGCAGCCGACCTATCCCGTCGGCTAGGCTGGCTAAATGATGACGATGTATCGCGAATTGAGCATATCCTTCAGCGTTGCCGTTTGCCGACCACCCCGCCGACGAATTTGGATGCCGATAGATTTTTGGAATTGATGGCGGTGGACAAAAAGAACGTGGATGGCAAGTTGCGCCTTATTTTGCTGGAAGAAATAGGACGGGCTACATTGCCGGTCAGTGTTGATGTTGATACCCTAAGGTCCACGTTAGAAACTGGGAGTAGAAAATGAACGAGGAGCAACTAAGAAATGCTCTTCAAGCCGAGTATCTTCATTTGCAGAAAGTAATCGAAGACTTCGACGGAAGGGCCCTGACTATCAAGGCGTGGAGCGTGACATTTAGCTTAGTTACAATTGCTGGCTTTTTCGCAACCCAAAAACCTGCTGTTTTGATGGTCGCTTGCTTTAGCGCACTTCTGTTTTGGTATATCGAAGCTAGCTGGAAAACCTTCCAATATGCCTACTATGATCGCGCATGGGAAATAGAAGAATACTTTCGAGGCAAAAAAAATTGGATTGTGCTTTACAAATCAGTTTATCTTGGAACAAAAGCTTTCAGTCTGGTGGGATAGCTCGATTGGCTTGGATTATGTTCTGGCCACATGTGGCACTTCCTCACGCGGCAGTTGCTGCGCTCAGTTTAGCTCTATTTTTAGTTATAAAATTTCGTTGTTTTATGTTGTAACGTTTCTTGCTCGGTGGGACTTGTGTAATCCGTAAGGCGGATACAGGGATGTGATCCGCCGGATGGGAACAACCGCAAAGCATACGGCGGAACCCGTCCATGGTTCCGCCCTTGTACCTCGAAAAAGCGGGTTTTCGCATAATTATGCTTTGCGCACGATTGCTATTTTATAAGGTACGCGCAGCTTACCCTAACTTGCGATTTTTAAGCCAAAGCGATAAATTATTCGTTAGTTCTGGTAGATGACGGTTTTTCATATCTGGCTAAATCAACTTGGTAATCGGGACCTTTAATGTCGCATGCAACGCGAAGAGGTGTGTTTGACTGTGGCTGATCTGCGTAATTCAGAAGATGATGAGTTATAAAACTTATGCGCACATTCATTAGACATTTTTTGGCAGTCTTCTTAATTGCGAGTTTTGTTCCGTCATTACAAGCTGTAACATTATCATTGTCAACAAACCAAGCAGTATACGTGCCTAGTGATACATTGAAGTTATCGGGTGGTATTGTACCGTCCAACGATGACGCTAATGTACTTAGCGATGTCTATGTGGCGGTCGTTTTACCTGATGGTTCAATATTTACACTGGCCCCCAATCTTACTTGGGATGCAACACTTACACCAATCCTTAAAGCTTTCCCAATTGCCAATATACAAGCACCCAATTTTTATTCTTTATCCATTCCAGAAAGTTTGCCTAAAGGGACATATACCTTTTATCTGGTTGCCACTCCAACAAATTCAAATCCATTGGATAGTTCTTTATGGCTTGGTTCTATAACCACCACAATTAATATTAGTACTACACCGACTTGTACTCCACCTCAAGTCTTGCAAAACAACTTATGTGTCACTCCGACACCCACTTGCACTTCACCGCAGGTGCTGCAAAATGGCATCTGTGTCACGCCGACACCAACCTGCACTTCACCGCAGGTGCTGCAAAATGGCATCTGTGTCACGCCGACACCCACTTGCACTTCACCGCAGGTGCTGCAAAATGGAGTATGCGTCATACCGTTCTCTGGCATTACTCCAGAAATCGTTCAAATTACCCCATCTAGCACCAATTCTATGACACTGGCTTGGTTACCGGTGTCCATGACAGTACCTGCCAATCAAGTAGCATACTCCATCTATGTATCCACAACCAATAATTTCACCCCCAACGCATCTAATTTATACAGTACGGTCATCGGTCAAACCCAAACCACCCTCAGTGGACTTAACACCGCCACTACCTATTATGCAATTGTCATTGCCAGCGACCAGCAGGGGAACACCATTTCGGGAATAAAATATGTCTCGGCAACCACCTTCAACGCGCCCTTGCTATTTAATTCGACAATCGCTGTGGCAAGTAGCGATGCGCTGGGATTGGGCTTATATACTCAGAATGGAAACACGCTGAGTTTTAACAGAACTGCAGGAAGCAAGGCTCCAGCTTTCAATAGCCTATTAGTCGCTCACGGTAGCGATGGTTATCAATTGCTGAGGGTAGACAATGTGGCGACCTCTGGATCAACAATTGATGTCACTACCCGCCCTGCCTCGCTGTCTGATGCGTTGGATCAAGCCACTGTTTCCAATAACATGTTGCTTTTTGATGTGGCGAGTACCAGCAGCACTGTCAGCACGGCGGCTGCACCAAGCACCATGATGCAAGCCATGTCTGCCAAGTTGCCGAATGGTAATCGACAAAGCCAAATCAACTGGGACAATCAGTTGCTGACCGCACAGCAAACCGATTATGCTTATCAAGATAACCAATTGACCGTCACCCCCCAAAACATTCCCGGTCAATATAGAATTGCCTTCAATGCCGAAGAACCCACTGCGAATGCTGCTACTGAAGCGGTCACCTTTAATGCGGCGGTAAAGTTTACCCCCAGTTTACAAACCGATCTCAGGTGGTCGGTCGCCAACGGTATTGAAAGCGGTGTCTTGATGGCGACAGGTGTATTGAGCTTTGATGCCAGCGTGGTCTATGATTTTCAGGCTGCCGCCAGTTATACGCCTGCTCCATTCGTGTTAAGCACTAAAAAATACACCTCCCTTTACTTTATTGGCGAGGTGCCGGTATACCAAGAAGTGACCTTGACGGTTAGTGCTAAAGTTACCGCATCTGCATCGGCTAAAATCAACGCTTCGACTGAAGCCAAAGCAGCAGAAACGGTAACCGTTGGCGCGACGTATAACCCAGGCACTGGCTGGACACCAGTTTTTAATCAAAGCCAAAGCCAAAGCCAAAGCCAAAGCGTGACGGCTCAAATAAACATCAATGGCGGTGTGACCGCAGAAGTGCGCCTTATCCCGGAAATTCAAGTCAAGTTTTACAAAGTGATTTCAGGAACACTTGCGGTTGAGCCTTACTTGGAAGGTAACATTAAAGCCGAACAAATTAGCACCGATCCGCTAATACTTGCTCATTTTACCCCGCCTTGGCTTCAACCCACCCAATTTGATGTGAATTTGGGAGTGGAAAGCAATATCAGCGTGGCTTTAACGACATTATTTGGTAACATTACCCCGTTGCCAAAAACAACTATTGCAGGGGGGAAAACCAAATTGTTCAGTCTCCCCGCGTTAAAATTGTCTACAAGTAGCAATCCAATAAGGGTTGGAGAAGTAACTGATATTCAGCTGGTAGCTTACAATGGTGTTAATGATAAATTTAATTCCAATTCCATTGATTGGCGCGTGATTCCAGATACCCCGACGGCATCAGCCAGTATCGTTCCGAAAGACTGTTTATCTTTACCAGGTGATCAGGTTGGGGTTATTTGCCATGCAAACCTGACGATGCAAACACCAGGGAGATTCCATGTGTTTGCTTCTGGATATGGGCTACTGGGAGAGGTGGCAAGGCAATATGTAACCCTTCCTCCTTGCTCAATAGGCAACCAAGGCCCTGCTGGTGGGATAATATTTTACGTATCTAGCACCAGCCCATGTCACGGGCTAGAAGCCGCGCCAGTGGACCAAGTCGACCCATCTTCTTTCATCATCGACCCATCTGACAACAGCACTGTCGTTTGGGGCTGTGGACCATCATTAGTTGCAATAGATTACGTAAAGGTAGGGTCTACCAGTGCAGCAATAGGTACTGGCGCGGCAAACACCGCTGCCATCATAGCGGCCTGTGGTAGAACTGAATCGCACTACAATGTTCCACCTTCCATGACTGCAGCCGCAGCCGCTTCCGAGTATAGCCTTAACGGCTATACTGACTGGTATCTGCCTTCACTGGATGAATTAAACCAATTGTTTATAAATCGGGGCGTTGTGGGTGGTTTTGTCGATGGCTACTACTGGAGTTCCTCGGAGTATGACAGCAGCAACGCGTGGAACCAGTTCTTTGGCAATGGCCTCAAGAACTTCTGCGGTAAGGGATATCCTCGTAATGTGCGTGCTGTTCGGACTTTTTAACACCTCGAAGCAGCCAAGGTCGGGCAACGTCTTTTCTGTTGCCCGAGACTCACTAATAGCCCTAGAATGCTTGGGCAACGATAAAACCGTTGTTCAACCTCACAGCTTTCGTCATTAACTATCTTCTTGTGACCAGGGCCGGGCGCAAAAGCGGCTTTATCGCATATTGCGTTGGATGTTAAAACTTGCGAAGCGAGCCGGGGTATGCGAAAAGGGCGCGACGGGTTTTGTAAACTCGCCACCTACGTTTTGTGCATGCCCCATCGCCCCGACAATGTACAAGCAAGGTAGCCCGGATGAAGCGAAGCGGAATCCGGGATGGTCGGAGCCACGAAACCCCACATTCCGCTGTGCTTCATGCGGGCTACATTTCTGGCCTAAACCGTAACCCTTGATGCGGAATCAGCGAGGTAGCCACTCAGCTTAGATTGGCATCGAGAATTTTTATATTCCGCTGTATTCTATATAGCCCATCCGTTCAACCAAAGGTTTAGCCATGATTACCACCGTCACTCCAAGCCATACGATTCCGATACCCGAGGACATCAGCCGCCAGTTTGGCATCCAACTCGTAAGGCGGATTCGGAGCGTTAGCGACAATCCGCCGTAAACAAAGATAAAGAACCCTGGTCGGGCGCGTGTCTTTGCGTTGCACCCGACGTTTCGTTTGATCCCAAAATAGTTATTCCTGTCGCGGATAATCGGCGTTCCCGTTATTTGGCTGGTTCCCAAGCTCCAGGTTGGGAACCCTTGCCTATCAAGCTCCTGCTTGTTCGTTGACCGTTCCTCGGGAAGCAGCAGCTTCAAAGAACGCGTTCCCAAGCTGGAGCTTGGGAACGAGGTAAAAACGTTTCGGGCTGGATTACAAATCCCGTCCGGCTGCGGATGCCTCGGAGCCTCGCCGTCCATGGAGCCTAGGTTTAGGCGGTCCATGCCGGAACGACGGTGAATTGCTTAATTCAACAATATTAACTCCCGTTTCACTCTAAAAATAGCTACTAAAAAGTCATATGTTGTAGGTTGGGTTAGCCGCGTCTCTTTGGCGGACGCCCGACATTCTGACGGTTGGTCATGCCAATGGGTTTGGGCAAATGCTACGCTGTCTATGATCCGGCGCTGGAATGTTGGGCAACGATGGGACCGTTGCCCAGCCTACAACTACCCCGGCATTTCCACAATAGGCGACAAGCCAGCCGCCTTTGCGCGTTTTTGCAAGCGTTGGTCAAAACTCACTAAGGCAGGGCAATGGCTCGAACGCGCCAAATGCAGCGCATCCGCAAAATCCAGCCCTTGACCATAGGCAGTCAATGAGGAAAGCACAAGCTCACGGTCTTCAAGCGTCACATTTTCTAATCCGCACAACGCCAAGAAAACCCTCTCAATATCGGCGCGAGGCAATTCGTAAAACCCAAGCATGACCCATTCAAATTCCAAAGTCACCGTAATTGGCACGAACACGGGCTGAGATAGCACCACCACTGCGGCTGGTTTTTGCAGTGCAGCCTCTGCATCGTCTGGATCATTGATGAAGAACCGCGCCAACACATTGGTATCAACGGCTTTCATGCTTTAGTCTTAACCGTCAGCATGGCCGCATCGAAATCTGCCAGTCGTCGCGCCTTGCCTTTTGAGGGCGCGGTAATCATGCCGGCACATGACGCAACCGTGGTAGGATTGACCGGGTGGGAGGCAACCAGCCTTAAGCCATCCTGTTCCTCAATAATCTCGATTTGAGTGCCAGCCACCAAACCGAGGCGGCGGCGAATGTCTGCAGGCAAGACAATTTGCCCTTTTGAAGATATGGTCATGGTTGCCATGGTGTTCTCGCAGTCAATATTGTTGTATTCAAACTATAGCACAACGGCTTACCATGTAAGAAATTATTTTGATGTATGCTTAACGTGCGTAAGGCGTATTCTGTCATCCCAAGGCCAAGGGCGCAATAGCGGCTTGCCGCGTATTGCGCCGGATGTGAGGCTTAATCATGCGGCGCAATACGCTTCGCTATTGCGCCCAAGCTACGAGTTGCATTTTTGCTCGTTCTCAAGCAAGTTAGGCCGCTGGAAGCGAACGACATTGGGTGTTCGTGCCGGAAATTGGCAAACACGAAGCGCGTCGGGGTTTGCAACCCCGTCGCTTACGTTTTGTGTGTTACCGTGCCAGTGCCAAACTAGAAAACGTTACGGGCGGGATTACAAATCCCGTCCGGCTGCGGATGCCTCGATGCCTCGCCGTCCATGGAGCCTAGGTTCCGGCGGTCCATGCCGGATGGCTTTGGTTATGGTTTCTTGGCTTCCTCCGCCGGTTTAGCATCCTCTTTGGCCTCTTCTTTCCCTGTGTCTGGGGTGTCAGGCTGGTCCAAAGTAATCAGCTTTTTGTGCAAACGCTTCAGCAGTTCCAATCCGGGGCCTTCGGATATTACCTTTCCGTCTTTGTCCACGACATACACATTGGTGACTTTTTCCTTGTCTTCAAGCTTGACGTGATATTCTTTGGCTTGGTCCTTATCCATGCTAAACACCGAAGTGATACCCTCCCAGAAGCCGGTTTCCTCTTCTGCCTTTTTCGGCGGCTTGCCACCGTAGTAGACATAATAGGTTCCATCCGTTTGGTTCTGGTCGGTGATTTCAACCCTCAAACGGCCCAAGGCCCGGCCCACGTCATTCCAAGATTCTTCGTAAGGTTCCTGCATTTCGATCAGCGCGGCATTTTCAATATTCTCCGCTAAGGTCATGCTGGTGTCATTGTGCTTGATCGGTTTGTGTTTTTTGCCTGCCCTGCTAGGTGTATCCGCACTGGGGGATTTTGCTTGAGTGCTGGCATCGGCCGATTCATTGCCAGAAGAGTATTTTCCTTTGGCATTTTGGCCGTTTTGGGAGTAGCCAGAAGCACTGGAATCCTTGTCGTCGAGTTTCGTGGCTGTCAGGTCCGGCGGGATTTCCAAGTCGGGCAGTTCGCTGCTGTAGCGGTATTGTTTTTGTTTGTCGGGAAACCAATCCGCGATAATGCTACAGGCAGTCAATGAAAAAAAAACCCCGCCCAAAAGAGCGGTTTTTAAGCAAGAAATTAAGCGCATTATACTTCTCGTTAATTAAAGGACTTGGGCTTGGACCATGGCGGCACGGACGGTTTCTTGGCAACCATCGGAAAGCCAAGTCAATGGCAAGCGTATGCCAATCTTAATCAGACCTAGTTCGCAAACCGCCCATTTGGCGGGGATCGGATTGGATTCAACGAATAAATCGCGGTGCAATGTGGCCAGTTTCGCATCAATGCGTTCCGCATCCTCACGCTTACCGGCCAAGGCGGCGGCTACCATCTCGCTCATTAAACGGGGTGCGACGTTGGCGGTGACGGAAATGACCCCGTTGCCACCGCGCAGACAGAATTCACGGGAAGTGGCATCGTCGCCCGAGAAGAGCAGGAACCCCGGCTTGGCCAATGACCGAATGTCCTCCAACCGTTGAAGGTTGCCGGTTGCTTCTTTGATGCCGATGATATTGGGAATGTGCGAAAGCCGCGCCGCCGTTGCTGGCAACATGTCGCATCCGGTGCGCCCCGGCACGTTGTATAAAATCTGCGGAATATCGACCGCCTCGGCAACTGCCCTGTGGTGGAGGTAAAGCCCTTCTTGCGTAGGCTTATTGTAATAGGGCGTGACCAACAGGCAGGCATCGGCCCCGACCGACTTTGCATCTTTGGTGAGTTGTATGGCCTCAGTGGTGGAATTTGATCCTGTGCCGGCGATAATGGGTATCCTGCCCCTTGCCTGCTCGACTACTGCACGGATGACTTCGCAATGCTCCTTCATGTCTAGCGTTGCTGACTCGCCAGTGGTGCCTACCGCGACAATTGCCCTGGAGCCTTGTTCTATATGGAACTCAACCAATTTTTTCAGACTCGCAAAATCTAGCGAGCCGTTTTCTTCCATCGGTGTCACCAATGCTGGTATGCTGCCTTGTATCATTCGACTACTCTCAACCACATAATAAAAGGTTCATGTTACCTTGGGCGGACCGCTTCGACAACTACTGTTATCTACCCGGTGTATTGCCCCATAGAATCTTGTGCAGTTGCAACTGGAAACGCACTGGCAAACGGTCAGAAAGAATCTTTTCTGCCAGTTCCTTTGGGTCTTGTTGGCCCATCGCTGGGGAAAACAAGACCTCGCAACGCTCGTTTAGTCGGTATTCCAAGAGCTTTTCCACCGACCAGCGGTAGTCATCGTCGTTCATGATGACAAATTTAACCTGATCGCCGGGAAACAAATGTGAGAGGTTGGCATAAAGGTTCTTCCCCTCCTCACCCGATGAGGGTGTTTTTAAGTCCAGTACCTTGACCACACGCCGGTCAACCTCTGCAACATCCAATGCACCAGAAGTCTCCAAAGAGACTTCGTATCCTTCTCCGATCAGCGCCCTCAACAACGCGAGGCAATCCAGTTGGGCGAGAGGTTCGCCGCCAGTGACACAGACATGGCGGATTTTGTAGCTTCGAACCTGTTCGAGTATCTCGGCAATGGTGCAGATTACCCCCCCGCTGAAGGCGTAAGCCGTATCACAATAGACGCAGCGCAAGGGGCAACCGGTCAGCCGCACGAAAACCGTTGGCCAGCCAACTAAACTGGATTCGCCTTGAATGGAAAGGAAGATTTCGGTGATCCGCAGCTTGCCCAAGTATTTCAATGCCCTTCTTGGGTCATTTTGTCCAAGCGCTGTTGTGCCGATTTGGCTGCGCTGGTGTCGTGATAGCGTTTGACCACCTCATTGAGGGATTCGCGTGCTGAAGCCCACTGTCCGGTTTCATAGTCGATATTGCCAAGCATCAATTGCGCATCAGGTACTTTGGTATCTTGCGGGTGTTCCTTGACGAATTTGCTGAAGGCTTCGTTGGCAGCGGAAAGATCACGGTTGAAATACTGGGATTTTGCCAGCCAGTAGGTTGCGGTGTCGGAATACGCCCCCTTGGGATAGGTGTTTAGAAAACTCTTGAACTCCTTGGCTGCATCTGCATATTTGCGATCTTTGAACACATTGAAAGCTTTCAGGTAAGCAGCCTGACGTGCCTCGGAATCAGCCGATGGCGCTGCCGTAGGCTGCACCTTCGTTTGCACGGCATAGGTCGGTGCCGACTGCTTGGGAGGCTCGGGCGCACGGGCAGGGTTTGAGGTTTGCGCTGGAAAAACTGGGGCCGGCTGTACGGGCGGGGTTGGCACAGCAGGAACTGGCGCAGGCGTGGGTGGAGTTGCCACGGATGCGGGGGGGGTCGTCGGTGTCTGCACTATTCCCTGGGGTTGCTGCGTAGGCAAGGGGTTGACTGGCGGTTGCGCATTCGGGTCTTGCTGTCCCTGTGTCACTGCCTCCATTGAAGCGGCAGGTTGCTCCGCCGCAGGAGGGGGAACGGGGGTAAGGGCTAGAACTCGACGGTCCAAATCGAGGTATTGCTCTTTTTGCTGCCTTTTGGCAGAGTCGAGCCGGTGGGTCAAATCTTCGACTTCGCCGCGTAATCTAAGGACATCTTTTTGCAGTTGTTCCACGCGGTTCAATAATTCAATCTGGCTATCGCCGGATAATTTCTTCTCCAGTTTCACTACCCGTTCGTCCAAGGTAGCGGCACCATAACCGCCGCCCTGGTCATAGGCCGGGTCGTAATCACCCGGAGCAGCACTAGCGATTGGAGAAAACAGCACTGTCGGAAGCAAGATGAGAATGATCTTTTTTAGCATGGTTTAACGTTCCGGATAGGTGATTTCGACACGACGGTTTTGCAGCCATGCATTTTCGTCGTGCCCGGTGACGGCGGGTTTTTCCTCGCCGTAACTGACTAGTTGAATTTGGCTGTCGGCAACCCCTTGCAGTTTCATTAGCTTGGCGACGGATCGGGTGCGTTGTTCGCCCAACGCAACATTGTATTCTGGCGATCCACGCTCGTCAGCATGCCCCTCCAAAATCACTGACGCACCCTTGTTGGAAGCCAAATAGTTGGCATGGTTGTTTATAACCGAGAGGTATTCGGGTTGCACCTCGCTGCTGTCATAAACGAAATAGATGATACGCTTGGATAATGGGCCGTTGGGTTCGTCCAAGGATGCGCCGCCCTTTTGGGTTTCGGTTACACGAACATTTCCGCCCGATCCGTCGCCGTATTTACCAATGACTGGGACATCTGATCCTTGGGTTTTCATTCTTCCCGATGAACTGCACCCGACCGCGAAAATGGCGGTAGCCAGCAAGACCCCGCAGGTTTGCAGAAATTTCATTAATCAAACTCTCTTAAAAAAAGTAATCGTTACAGCGTTTTCATCTTTAATATAAAAACTAAAAAAATGCCGGATAACAGGGTAAGTCATTAATAGGCTATGTTGGTATTTGATAACAACAGATTTTCTAATCGCTATTTGATGTTGAAAACGCTGTAGGCGACCAAGCCGGTTCACGGACCTCGCTACTTTCAATGCGTAGGTTCTCCCGAACTTTTCCATCAATCGATATGGCTGATAATTGTGCCTTCCCGGTGTTCCGTGATGCGTAGAGAATCATACTGCCATTGGGGGCAAACACGGGGGACTCGTCTAGGCTTCCCTGTGTCAGAACACGCAATTGTTTGTTTGCGAGGTCCATCAAAGCGATGCGGTAAATCCCATCATTCCCATGCACCATGGCTAGGCTTTTACCGTTCGGCGAGAACGCTGCCCCGGCATTGTAGTCCCCTTCATGGGTGATACGCTCGGGCTGGCTTTCGCCAGCGGACGAAACGATGTAAAGCTGGGGTTTGCCGCCCCGGTCAGACGTGAATACAAGCTGCTTGCCATCCGGCGACCAAGCAGGCTCGGTGTCGATGGCGAAATGGTCGGTGATGCGGCGCAATGAGCGGTTGGCCAGGTTCATCACATAAATCTCGGGGTTGCCATCCTTGGACAGCGTCATCGCCAATTGTGTGCCGTCCGGAGACCAGGCTGGTGCGCCGTTGATACCCGGTAAATCGGAAACTTTTTCGCGGTCCCCGCTGGCAAGTGTCTGAATGAAGATTGCTGATCGCTTGCTTTCAAACGATACATAGGCAAGTTTTTTTCCATCGGGTGAGAAAGCTGGAGACATGATGGGTTCGCGTGATTTGATCACGTTTTGTGGGTTAAAGCCATCGGTGTCAGCGATTTGAAGAATATATCGCCGGTCTTTGGGTGTATCGCCAACCGATACGGTGACATAAGCCACGCGGGTGGCAAAGGCACCGTTTTCTCCCGTCAACTCTTTGTAAATGATATCAGCGATGCGATGCGCGGTCCTGCGAGACTCATCGGCGGAAAAAGATAGAGTGGAACTCGCCCGTTGGGAACCGCTCACCGCATCGAAGAGTTGGAATTGGACCTCGTAGCGTCCAGTTCCAATGTCCCGTACTAGCCCTATGGCTAAATTGTCCTGCCCCAGTGCCTTCCAAGTTGCAAACTGGACTTGCTCGGGAGTGCTAGGGCGTTCCAGCATCTGGGCTTCGGGCAACACTTTGAAACGGCTGCTGCGGGCCAGGTCCGCCGCTACGATGGAACCGAGGTTTTCACCTGGCTGTTTGCCGCCAAACGGAACAATGGCAATGGGTATGCCACTTTGGACGCCCAATGTCACTTCCACCGTTAGTTCTGCATGGGTGGGGACGGAAACCATCATGATCCAAGCGCATACTAAAGCAGTAAGACCAGCAAAAGGCAGGGGGAGGGTATGATTTAATTTAAAATAGTTGATTTTCATACGTTGTTCATGGCTTATATCCAGCGTTTTCATCTTAAAATAAAACTAAAAAAGGACATTCGGTTATCACTTCAATTTATGCGTACAGCGTTTTTAATACCATGAGTTACTTTGTAGCGTTGTAGGAGCGGGCCATACCCGCGATAAACTGACCACAATTGCTGAATGTCCAATCATTCGCGGGCATGGCCCGCTCCTACGCATAGTACGAAATTTATTTATCAAGTAACTAATAGACATAGAAAACGCTGTAGTGCTATTTTGATTTGACTATTAAGCTGAACGTTTTCAATTCTTCGGCTATTTTCTCATCATCTGGCCAAGGCAAGGGCGAAGCTTTCAATACAGCCGCTTGGACAGAGCGGTCGAAACTTTCATCCCCGCTGCTTAAGGTTACACTGACGCTCTGAACCCCCCCGCCCGGAAGCATTGTCACCCGGACTGTGCAGGACCGTCCGCTACTGTTGGCCGAAAACTTTTCCACCTTAGGTCTGATTTTATTCGATATCCAATCTCTGGCGGCTTCTTCTGTAGTGGTTTTAGTGTCGGGCTTGGAGTTACTGGCCTTCTCGGTCATTCTTTTTTCTTCGACTTCCAACTCGTGTTGGGCTTGGGCTTCCAATTCAGCCTGTCGCTTTGCTTCGGCCTCTGCCTTTTGCTTGGCTTTGGAGGCAGCGCGGCGTTTCACTTCTTCCCCGGCCCTGCGGGCTGCTTCCTCTTCGGCTTGGCGATGAGCCTCTAGTTCGGCTCGCCGTTTTGCTTCAAACTCTGCCTTTTGCTTGGCCTCGGCGGCAGCGCGATGCTTTGCTTCTTCCCTGGCTATCCTGGCGGCTTCCGCTTCGGCTTCGCGATGGGCTTCCTGTTCGGCTTGCCGCTTTGCTTCAGCCTCGGCTTTTTGTCGAGCTTCAGCGGCAGCATGGATTTTCACTTCCTCATCGGCGGCTCTGCGGGTTGCTTCCGCTTCGGCTTCGCGATGGGCCTCTAGTTCGGCTTGCTGTTTTGCTTCGTCCTCTGCTTTTTGGCGTGCTTCGGCAGCAGTGCGGATTTTCTCTTCCTTCTCGGCTGCCCTGCGGATTGCTTCCGCTTCGGCTTCCCGCTGTGCGGCAAGTTCCGCTTTCCGGGCGGCTGCCTCTGCTTCGTGCATAGCCTCCAAGCGCTTTTTTTCGGCTTGGATTTGCGCCTCATCCATAACCACCGCCTCCATTACCTCAGGTTGTAAAGGCTCGGATGGCGATTTATGTGAGTCAAAATGCAAGGCAAACAACGATAACAACAGCATATGGAGCAATAGCGAGAGTGCCAAGGGAACACCCACGCCCTGTTTGCGTATCGGCATCATTCCATTATCACACTAATGATTTAGTTTGTAGGGGCGCTCATTCGCCCATGGGCGGCTAAAGCCGCCCCTACAGTTGGTAATTAAGGGAATTGCAATCATTTTTCCGGTTGGGTCATCAAGCCCACACTAGGAATGCCTGCCCGTTTAAGCGAGGCCATCACAGTGATGACTTTTCCGTATTCGGCAGATTTGTCGCCACGAATCAGAACCATTCTGCCAGGTTTTTCCTTGACTGCTGTTAGTGCCATCTCCTGCAAAGTTTCGGCATTAACCGGCAGATCAATATGGTTACCCCGGTCAAGGAACAAATTCCCATCGGCTTTTATTGTGACAATGACCGGAGGGACAGAATCTTGGCCGATGGCTTTGGATTCAGCCTGTGGGAGGTCCACATCCACCCCGGTTTGTAGCAACGGCGCGGTAATCATAAAGATGACGAGCAGGACCAATGAGACATCAATGTAAGGTACGACGTTGATTTCGGCCATGGGTTTGCGGCGTTTGCCCCGTAAGCCGCGGGAAGTCGTGTTCATTTGGCGTGCGCCTGCCTGTGCAACAAGCTGAGGAATTCTTCGGTGAACGCTTCGTAACGGTTGGCCAGCCGACCTATGTCGGTGGAATAGCGGTTGTACGCCATCACCGCAGGAATTGCAGCGAACAGACCCATTGCCGTTGCCACCAGTGCTTCGGATATGCCGGGTGCGACCATCGCCAAGCTGGCCTGTTTGACCGCCCCCAATGCACGGAAGGCGTTCATGATGCCCCAGACAGTGCCGAAAAGGCCGATGTATGGGCTGGTGGAACCCACCGTAGCCAAAAATGGCAGGTGTTCATCCAGCATTTCCAACTCACGGGACAGCGCTACCCTCATGCCACGTTGCGCGGCTTCAACCGCTGCATCGGGGGCAATACCCGCCTGCTGTTTAAGCCTGGCAAATTCTTTGAAGCCAGACAGAAAAATGTTTTCCATGCCTTCGGTTTCATAATCCTCTTGGGCAAGTTGGCGGTATAGGTCAGCAAGGTCAATGCCGGACCAGAAACGCTCCTCAAACTCGTCGGAAGTTTCCATGGCGCGGCGGATTTCCCTGTATTTGGAAAAAATGTAGGCCCATGACGCGACCGATGCCATCAATAAGATGAACATCACGATTTGCACGACCGTGCTGGCATCCCGAATGAGCATGAAAAGAGAAAGTTCAGATGGCATCTTTGATCCGTTCCACTAAAAATCCGGGTATGGCGGCAGACCTGAACCCACCGTCGGTCACGCATGCAATGTGTATGGTGGCCTCGCACAATTTATCCCCCGCAGGATCGCCGAGGCGGATTTCTTGGGCAAAAATCAGGCTCGCCCGTCTTAGTTCGGCCACTTCCGCCGACACCAGCAAGGTATCGTTAAAACGGGCTGGTTTCAGATAGTTCACCTGCACCGATTTGACTGCAAACAACACCCCTGATGATTTGCGCAGTTCGTCTTGTTCAAAGCCAATCTGTCGCAAGCGTTCAGTGCGGGCACGCTCGAAAAATTTCAGGTAGTTGGCATAATACACCACGCCACCTGCATCGGTGTCCTCGTAATAGACCCGTACAGGCCAAAAAAACTTTGTCTCCATCGGCAAATCAATGTGCAATCGGTTGGTCAATAGGTTTCCCATCCCGTAGCATAAGTGGTTTCCTGTCCAAAATCTTGAAAAATCACTGGCGGAGTAATCATCGGTTTGGTTGGGATTGGAAACGATACCACATCCATCATTCCGATTAGGGTTCGTCCCATCATGTTCGTCATGCCTTGGATGAAGCCTAGGCTCAATCCCATTCCTATCCCGTCCTTGGCAGACTCGACCATCATGGATTTTGGTATCTCAATAATACCCGTGACCGTATTAATTAGTCCAATGCCAAATTTTCCTGCAATGATGGCAGGATAACTTATTCCACTGTCTTTAGCATGCGAGGAAGGTGTGAATAGTGAGATTACGCTGGCAAATAGGAATGCCATTAGTATTTTGTTTGACATAAAGACAGTCCTCAATGAAGAAATTACGAACCAACCGACCTCACTCGGGCAAACCAGACCGACTCGGTTTTTAAAACCGAGTCGGTCTTAGCCCTCTATAATGGTGGAGCGATCCCCGCCATGGCTCAGTCATTCTTGGCGAGGGCAGTGACGATCAAGCTCAAAAATTGATCCTGCCGCCAAGCCGAAGATTTGCGGGTAAGCCCCAAACGAACCACGACCAATTGCCGGGAAGGTACAATACTAACACATTGACCTTCGTAACCTATGGCATGAAAGGCATCGGCAGGCAGGGATTTATCTAAGTCCATGGTACGGTTTTTCTGTTGGATGTCCAGCCAGAAATGCGCTCCATACTGCCTGTCTGTTGTCTTTGGGGTGGTGGAATAATGCACCCAGCCTTCGGGCAAGATTCTTTCACCCATCCAAACACCGTCCTGACAATACAATAGCCCGAATTTCGCCCAATCCCTTGCCGTCGCGAACAGGAATGACGAACCGACAAACGTGCCGGATGCGTCGGATTCAAACCGGGCGCTACCCATGCCTAACGGTTCAAACAATGCTTGGTGTGGAAATTGGCGATAGTCGGCATCGCCCAACGTGTGCCGAATGATCCGGCAGACGAGATTAGTTGTGCCACTGGCGTAATTCCAGCAAGTTCCGGGCGTGGCAGTTAGCGGCTTGTTAGCGGCATAAGCCGCGGCATCCGGGGTGGTAAACAGCATTTGGACCACGTCGCTGAATGGATTGCCCGCCTTTTCCGAAAATTCCAAGCCGCTGGTCATTCGCATGAGTTGGTCCAGCGTGATTTCGCGACGGGGATCGCCTTGCCTTTGCCATTCAGGCACAAGCGCGGGTGAGTTCAAGTTTAGTTTCCCCTGCCCCACTAAAATCCCGACTAGCGCATTGACTACGCCTTTTGCCATGGACCAGCCGGGTAAAGGCATGTCTTGATCGAAGCCCGGTGCATAACGCTCGGCGACAATTTTGCCCTGATACAGGACGACCACGGCGCGGGTGCGGCGCAAATGCTTTGGATCGGGTTCGGCAAAGGCCCAGTCTAACACGGGGGCTAGACTGTCAAGTCTTGCCTCTTCGACAAAGCCCCCTCCCCCATCCAATGTTGACGCATTAAGCTTTAAAATACCCTCCATCGGCAATGCTGTTGAATTAAGGTTTTGCTCGTCGTTCCGGCAGGGATTGCCGGAACCCAGAGGCCATGGAGGGCAATCTACATTCACCTCCCTGTGTTCTGGATACCGGCAATCCCTGCCGGTATGACGGCTTAATTCAAAAGCATTGCCCCACGGGGGATGGTTAGGGTGGGGGCGATCTAAAGCATTGGCATTATCCCCATAAACCAAAGCACTGCCCAGTGCGGGATTATAAACGGCTATGCGTTTCACCAGACCAAAAAAATTGGCAGTCACCAGTTTTTTGGAATAGTCCACATCGGTGGCGATAAAACGCAAGTAGGCAAGGTCGTCAATTTCCAAGTCCTCTTGCAACACGGATTGTGGGCTACGGCCGGAAATGAACACGCCGGAACATAACGCCTTGGCTTTGTAGGCGGCGGCGATGGAGATTAATTTTCTAGCATAGATCAGGCCGATTAAGCCAGCAGTGCCTATAATTAAGGTCGTTATTGTATTAATGATTCTTTCCCGATTGGCTGAATGCGTGGGCTTTCCACCATGCGAAACCCCAATTCTCGGCAATGCGCTTCTGCCGCTTGCGAATAAGCAAGTAGGTCATTGTGGTACTGCTCGGCGAGCCGTTCACGGGTGGCATGGATTTCGGCGACGATGGGATCGTGCCATGGTTGCGTGTTGTTCATGATTGTATCTCCTAACTCACAATGGTGTGCTCTATTCGGGCATAAATTACACATTACAGCCCTAATCGGCGACGCAATTCGTCAATTTCAACGGTCGGTTCGTGTTCTTCTGCGCATTTGGCTTGGCGCAAGGCAAGCAGGTCTTCCATATCGTCCAAGTATTCCGTCAGGCGGTTGAATTCCTCAATGGGCAGCACGGCGAATTCGGGCTTGCCTTGGCGGGTCAAGAATTCAGGGTGAAGTTCGATCATGTGGCGGTATCCTTAACGGTAGGCATCGCGGCGATGCAGGATGCGGTAAACAATGACACTGTCTTCGTCAACCTCGAAGAGGATGCGATAGTCTCCCACTCGCAGGCGATATTCGGGTGTGAAATTAGTCAGGCGTTTGATGTCGCCTGTGAGTCCATGTTGGAGCATCCCAACTTTCTGAAGAATGCGCGATTGATCCGCTGCCGGAAGGCTGGATAAATCTTTCCCTGCGCGGGGTTTGAATTCGATTTTCAACAATTTACTAAGCTTCTTTCAACATCCAGTCGCGATTGATGGACCTTCTTTGTCGTCACAGCCTATAGGCTGCCCGAACAAAACGAAACCGATAATGCAATAAAAAACTGTCGTGCAGCCGGGTATTGTAGTTTACCCATTCCTCACAGCACTTGGCAAATCGAACCTAACGGTCTATATTTAGACCTAAAACCAGGTTTGAATTGAGACAGCAATCATGAATGAACTACAAGTTGCCGAAGACATCCTGCCGCTAGGTCACTTCAAGACCCATGCATCCGCGTTACTGAAAGGCATTAAGATCAACAACCGGCCCATTGTGATAACCCAAAATGGCAAACCTGCCGCTGTTGTGTTATCGCCAGCCGAGTTTGATCGACTCAATGAGCAAGCCCGTTTCAGCTTAGCTGTTAGACAAGGATTGGTCGATGAACAGGAAGGAAGGCTTATTAATGACGAAGACCTATTTTGAAGGGCATCGGTTATTGGCTGAAACACTGACAGAATAACGTATAGCTCGTAGGATGTGCTGAGCTTGCGAAGCGCATCAGTCGCGATTGATGCGCCTCCTTCGTCGGCACATCCTACGGACTACAGCATCATTAAATTCAATTTCTGCATCGGGATGAAAATAAAAGGTCACTTTGAGAGTCTTCCCAAAATTCTTTTGAAGACTTCTTCGCCTAGCACTGCTTTGACTTCACCGGAGAGGAATTCTCTCAATCTGTGTTGTGCAACATCGTTCCATTGACTTTCTATGTCAATATAGGGTGAATTTAGAGTTTTATGAAGAGAATCCACAAGCATTGCCCTTTCTTCCACAGGCAAGGAAATGGCTTCGTCGAGAGGTTCAGTTGTCTTCAGGTCCAATACCTTTCATTTTTTTGTGGCTCAGTGCGCAAATAAACTAGACGATCAGCATGTGATTTTTCCTGTTCTTGCAAGAATTTAACCAACAGCTTTGGATCATGTCCAAATTTTTCTGATAATTTGTGCCTGATATCTCGGATTTCTGTGATGATAGGGTCATCTTTCATGGCTACTCTAACGTCTCCAATAGTTCTAACGGGGTGACAAGTGAAGGGCAATATATACCCAAAATCGCATTGACTCGCCGAATATGGGCAAACTTGTTTGCATTGGCAATGTGTTTGCAATTCCATGTCAGCAGGAAGTCGCAAGCGTGATAGGACGCTACCGCTAAATGCAGCGCATCGCCTAGCGGGTCACCTGGCATTAGTCGGTGTTTTATCTCGTTCCCAATCTCCAGATTGGGAATGCGGAATTTGAAGCTCCAGCTTCATGTACTTATAGCCTAGGGTAGCAGGAGCTTCCGCGGACCGGGTTCCCAAGCAGGAGCTTGGGAACCAGCGCATCCTAGGGCTTCCTCCACCCCGCCGCCTTGCCCTTGACCCCGAGAGGTTTCTTATCCGGCAAGCCGTTATGCTGAGTTCTAAACGGCTGGGCTTTGCGGTGGATGCGCTGGCCCTCGACGGCATCGCCGGTGCCAACAGGCTGATAGTTAGGAATCAGATGGTGTTTGCCGTTGCCAATCAAATCGGCCCGCCCCATGCGCTTCAAAGCCTCGCGCAGCATCGGCCAGTTGTTGGCATCGTGGTAACGCAGGAATGCCTTGTGCAAGCGGCGCTGTTTCATAGCCTTGGGGACGTAAACGGTTTCACTCTCGCGGCTGACCTTGCGCAACGGGTTTTTGCCGGTATGGTACATAGCCGTCGCGGTGGCCATGGGGGAAGGCAGGAAAGCCTGCACCTGGTCGGCACGAAAGCCGTTCTTCTTCAACCACAGCGCAAGATTCAGCATGTCTTCGTCGGTTGTTCCAGGGTGGGCGGCGATGAAATAGGGAATCAAATATTGCTCCTTGCCTGCTTCCTTGGAAAACTTATCGAACAACGCCTTGAACTTGTCAAAAGTGCCGATGCCGGGCTTCATCATTTTCGACAACGGGCCTGCTTCGGTATGCTCCGGGGCGATTTTCAAATAACCCCCGACATGATGGGTGGCGAGTTCTTTGACGTATTCCGGTGAAAGCACCGCCAAGTCGTAGCGCAGCCCCGAGGCGATGAAGATTTTTTTGATGCCGGGCAATGTCCTAGCTCGGCGATACAGTTTGATCAGCGGGGCATGGTCGGTGTTGAGGTTTTTGCAAACGCCGGGGTAAACGCAAGACGGCCGACGGCAGGCCGATTCAATTTCCGGGCTTTTACACGCCAACCGGTACATGTTGGCGGTTGGCCCACCGAGGTCGGAAATAACCCCGGTGAAAGCCGGCGACGTGTCACGGATGGCTTCGATTTCTTTGATGATGGAGTCTTCCGAGCGGTTTTGGATGATGCGCCCTTCATGCTCGGTGATGGAACAAAAGGTGCATCCGCCAAAACAGCCGCGCATGATCGTGACCGAGTGCTGGATCATCTCAAAAGCGGGTATTTTCTCATCTTGGTAGGAATGATGTGGCAAGCGGCTATAGGGCAGCCCATAGACACCGTCCATTTCCTGGGTAGTCAGAGGGATGGGTGGAGGATTCAGCCAAAGTTCGCGGTCACCATGCCGCTGCACGAGTGCGCGGGCATTACCGGGGTTGGTTTCCAAGTGCAACACGCGGGAGGCATGGGCATACAGCACCGGGTCGGATTTGACCTGCGCGAAGGACGGCAAGCGAATGACGCTGTGATCGCGGTCTATTTTAGCGGTGATGCGGTTGAAGCGAATGACTGATTCGACCCCGTTTAATGGCTTGGAAGCCACCCTGCAACCCTCTAGATCGACTTGGTTTCCAAAACCGAGTCGGTCTTTAGCCGTTTTAATGTATTGGGGGGATGGGGATTCCGCATAAGGATCAACTGGCGGGGCCAAGCCACCAGGTTCATCGACCGAGGTGGAATCCAGTTCTGTCCATCCTTCGGGAATTTCCTTGCGCAAAAAAGCCGTGCCACGGATGTCGGTCAGTTGCGCTATGGGTTCCCCTGCCGCCAGACGATGGGCAATTTCCACAACTTGGCGCTCGCCATTGCCATAGACCAGTAAATCACCCTTGGCATCCAACAACACGGAGCGGCGCACTTGATCCGACCAATAATCGTAATGGGCGATGCGGCGCAAACTGGCTTCAATGCCGCCTAACACCAAAGGCACATCGTTGAACGCCTCGCGGCAACGCTGGGCATACACCACCACGCAATGGTCGGGGCGCTTGCCTGCAACGCCACCGGGCGTATAGGCATCGTTAGAACGAATGCGCCGGTCGGATGTATAGCGGTTGACCATAGAGTCCATATTCCCACCCGTCACGCCCCAGAAAAGCTTGGGCCGCCCCAGCCGACCAAAGTCGGCGGACGAAGTCCAGTCAGGCTGGGAAATGATGCCAACGCGGAACCCTTGGGACTCTAACAAGCGCCCGACAAGAGCCATGCCAAAGCTGGGATGGTCAACATACGCATCACCCGTCACTAAAATAATATCGCAGGAGTCCCACCCCAAAGTTTCCATTTCATCCTTCGTCATGGGCAGTTGTGGGCTAGTGCCAAAGCGTGAAGCCCAGTATTTTCGCCGGGAAAAAAGCGCGGGAGCGGTATGCATGAATAAGAGCCGTTGCGACAAATTAAAGGCTTATTCTATGTCATTTACACTGTCAATAAAATTTTGCATCCATAAGGCTTGGATATTGACGCAAAAACTCCTATCCTAATAGGTCATAACCAAAGATGGTTACCGTACCTCCAAGCCATTATTAAATGAACAAGTCTACAGCACTCTTCCTAGATTCCTCCGCTTTTGCCGAGGGGAATGCCCGTTTCGTAGAAGATATCTACGAAAAGTACCTTCGCGACCCTGATTCCGTGGACCCCTCGTGGGTGAAGGAATTCGCCAAACTCGGGGTTAATTTGTCCGATCCTCCGTTGAAGCTCGCCTCGGTGCCGCCCGTACCCAATGCTGTTGGGTTGGAATTGAGCATGCGAAAGCAAGCGGCCGTCAGCAGGCTTATCGACCAATACCGCATGAGGGGACATCAAGCTGCGGACAACAATCCGTTAAGGACGGGTGAGTTGCCACGCATCCGCGATCTAAACCCGCACACATACGGGTTGACCGAACAGGATATGGACACCCCGTTCTTCGTCGATATCCTGAAAAGCCAGGAACGTCGGCCGTTGCGGCAAATCATCGCCAACCTTCACACGATCTACTGTGGTAGCACAGGCTTTGAATACAACCATATCGTCGATACTGAAATCCGCGAATGGATACAGGACAGGATTGAAGCGAGGCAAGGTAGGCACGAACTCAGCCAGGAAAAAAAGCGTTGGTTGCTGAAGTTGCTGACCGCCGCCGAAAGCATGGAAAAATATCTGCATCGAAAATATGTCGGGCAAAAGCGCTTTTCACTAGAGGGAGGGGAAAGCCTAATCCCCCTGCTTGATGAATTGATCCAGCACTCGGGGGCTAAAGGTGTCAAAGAAATCGTCATCGGCATGGCCCACAGGGGGCGCTTGAATGTGTTGGTCAACATCCTTGGAAAAAAACCAGAGTTGTTGTTCCTTGAATTCGAAGAAGCCGGCAGTTCCGAACCCATTCCCGGCGGCGCGGGCGATGTGAAATACCACATAGGCTTTTCTTCCGATGTGCAAACCCCGGGTGGACCCGTGCATCTTGCCTTGGCCTTCAATCCATCGCATCTGGAAAGCGTCAATTCGGTGGTGGAAGGCTCCGTTCGCGCCCGCCAAGACCGATTTGGGCAGGATGGCGAATCAGGCGTATTACCGGTTGTCATCCATGGCGATGCTGCATTTGCGGGCCAAGGCGTGGTGATGGAAACCCTCAACATGTCGGAAACCCCAGCCTATACGACTGGAGGCACAGTCCATGTGGTGATCAATAACCAAATCGGCTTCACCATCAGCAACCCGTTTGAAGCCCGTTCCACCTTATATTGCACCGATGTTGCCAACATGGTGCAGGCTCCGGTGTTCCATGTGAATGGCGACGATCCTGAAGCGGTGCTGGATGCCACTTTGCTGGCTGTTGATTTCCGCATGAGGTTCAAGCGCGACGTGGTAATCGACCTCATTTGCTTCCGTCGCCATGGTCATAACGAGGCAGACGAACCCGCCGTCACCCAGCCCTTGATGTACCGGTTCATCCGCAACCATACCGGTGTCCCCAAAATTTATTCTGACCGTTTGGCCAAAGAGGGTGTGGTGGCTCCTGGCGAGTCGGTGCGCATTGATGTGGAATGCCAACATTTGTTGGACCAAGGCGAACCGATCACCCGCCCGACCTTGCGCGATGCCAGCAATTACACCAAAACCCGCTGGGACCATTATCTCGGCAAAACCTGGGACCATGCCTGCGACACTACCGTCCCGCTTGAGTCCTTGCGCGAAATATCGACCGCGATGCTTCGTCTGCCCTCGGGGTTTAAACTGCATTCCCGGACGGCGGCTATTATGGAAGCCCGCCATAAAATGGCAGCAGGCGAGCAGAAGTTGGATTGGGGTTTTGCCGAAAATCTGGCCTATGCCTGCTTGCTGATGGAAGGTAGGAACATCCGCATGTCCGGGCAGGATGTGGGGCGCGGAACTTTCTTCCATCGCCATGCCATCCTCTACGATCAAAACACAGGCGAACCGCTGATACCCCTGCAACGCCTCTCATCCAATCAGGGAAAGTTCCAGATTTACGACTCGCTACTTTCAGAAGAGGGTGTGCTTGGCTTTGAATATGGCTACAGCACTACTGAACCTGAAACCTTAGTACTCTGGGAAGCGCAATTTGGCGACTTCGCTAACGGTGCCCAAGTAATGATCGACCAGTTCATCACTTCCGGCGAAACCAAATGGGGCAGGCAAAGCGGTTTAGCCATGCTGCTACCCCACGGACAGGAGGGGCAAGGCCCCGAACACTCTTCTGCCCGCTTGGAGCGCTATTTGCAATTATGCGCGGAACAAAACATACAAGTTTGTGTACCCAGCACCCCCGCGCAAATATTCCATTTATTGCGCCGACAGCTTATACGACCCTACCGCAAGCCGCTTATTGCACTGACGCCAAAAAGCCTGCTTCGGCACCGATTGGCGGTTTCGTCACTAGAGGAACTTAGCACGGGGCGGTTCATGGCAATTATTGGCGAAATCGACACTATCCCCGCAGCGGAAGTTACCCGGGTCGTCCTTTGCACCGGCAAAGTCTATTATGAATTGCTTGAGGCCCGCCGTCAGGCCAACCTCCATCACATCGTCATCATTCGCATTGAGCAGTTTTACCCTTTCCCGATGGAAGACTTTTGCCGCGAACTGGGGCGATACCCCAACATCAGGGAGGCTATCTGGTGTCAGGAAGAACCGGCCAACCAAGGTGCTTGGCATCAAATCAGGCATCGGTTTCTGCGCCGCTTACTCGACCAGAACATCGTCCTTACTTATGCCGGACGCTTAAGTTCGGCAGCGCCCGCCGTAGGCAAGTTCAAACGCCATTTGGAACAACAGAAAAAACTCGTTGATGACGCGCTCTTCGCTGAGCCTTCACATAGCCGTTAGGAATCTAGCATGTCAATTCAAGTCACCGTACCCAACCTTCCCGAATCCGTCCAAAACGCCACTTTGTCGGAATGGCGCAAACAACCTGGCGATCCCATTATGATAGGCGAAACCTTAGTGGAGTTGGAAACCGATAAGGTTGTGCTAGATGTGCCGGCACCGTATGGTGGCGTGATGCTGCAACACCTACGCAGCCCTGGGGATATTGTCACAAGCGGTGATATTCTGGCGGTTATTGACGATGTGGCGGCAGCGACCGCTTTAGTTGATGAATCAGAGCATGAAGCCCCGCAGACTGAATCAACTCCATCATCACTGCCGAGCATTGAAGAATCGGCAAGTCCCATAGTGCCGAAAGCGACGGTGGAGGAAGAGACCCTGCACGTTTACGCACAACCTGTCAGCCCGGCTGTGCGACGGCTGCTCACAGAACATTGTTTAGATGCTTCCCAAATCAAAGGCAGCGGCAAAGACGGCAAACTTACCAAGCAAGACATCACCGAATATTTAGAAGCAGGCAAAACCAAGGCGGCTGCCTCCATTTCGAGTGTGCCGATTGTTGCAAGCCCAACTCCAACCCCCGTCGCGGCACAAATTAACTACGGTCAAAAGTTAGGCGAGCGCCGTGTGCCGATGACCCGGCTACGCGCAAGAATTTCTGAACGGCTGCTTGAATCCCAGCGCAACACGGCAACCTTGACCACCTTCAATGAGGTCAACATGCAAAAAGTGTTTGAAGTGCGCAACCAGTACAAAGCCCGCTTCGAGCAAGAATACAAGGTAAAGTTGGGGTTCATGTCGTTTTTCGTCAAAGCCGCAGTCGAAGCCTTGAAGCGCTTCCCTGTGGTCAACGCCAGCATCGAAGGTGACGATATTGTCTACCACGACTATTACGACATAGGCATCGCCGTATCCAGCGAAAGGGGTCTCGTTGTACCCGTCCTACGCGAAGTTGACAAGCTGGATTTCGGCGGCATTGAAAAGGCCGTGCTGGATTTTTCGATCAAGGCTCGTGACGGCAAACTGAGCTTGGAGGACTTGACAGGCGGCACATTCACTATCACCAATGGAGGCACTTACGGCTCGCTGTTGTCCACCCCCATTCTTAACCCGCCGCAAAGCGGAATCTTAGGGATGCATGCGATCAAAGACCGTCCGATGGCAGAAAACGGCCAAGTTGTCATACGCCCGATGATCTATCTGGCCTTTTCCTATGACCACCGCCTAATTGACGGCCGAGAGGCGGTGCTGTTCCTCTATACCATCAAGGAATTGCTGGAAGACCCAGTTCGGTTGTTGCTGAAAGTCTGACACATTAGAAAGACCGACTCGGTTTCCAAAACCGAATCGGTCTTGGTTGAGATTTAGCGAGCCTGATATTGTGGATACATTCACTTTCCGTCTAGCCCAAATGGCTGATGTAGCCTCTATTGTCCAACTGGTCAATTCCTCCTATCGTGGAGAGTCAGGCAAACAAGGCTGGACGACCGAGGCCGATTTACTGGACGGGCAGAGGACAGATGAAGAGGAAGTCACGCGCCTTTTGCAAGCGCAAGATTCCATGATTGTATTATGCCTGCTGGATGGCAAAATCTTAGCTTCGGTCCAGCTTGAAAAACACAGCGAGGGTGCTTACTTAGGCATGTTGGCGGTCAATCCTGTTTTGCAAAATCAGGGCATAGGCAAGCGACTGATGGCTGAGGCCGAGGCTATCGCCAAACGGCAATGGGCGGCGCAAAAAATGCTGATGACCGTCATCAACCTGCGCTACGACGTTATCGCATTTTATCAACGCCACGGCTACGCAAGGACCGGGCGGACAGTGCCTTTTCCCACCTCAGAAAAATACGGCATCCAAAAAGTACCGGGGTTGATGTTGGAATACTTGGAAAAGCGGATTGACCCATTAAGTAACTGTTAGAATACGCCGATACAACAACTGCCGGAACACTCAAACCCATGCGCACCAGCCAATTCCCATTGAACACCCTGAAGGAAACCCCTTCTGACGCTGAAATCGTCAGCCATCAACTTATGCTGCGTGCAGGGTTGATCCGCAAACTTGCCGCCGGTCTCTACACTTGGCTACCGCTGGGCTTAAGAGTACTGAGGAAAGTAGAGCGTGTGGTTCGCGAGGAAATGGACAAAGCCGGTGCGCTGGAGGTTTCCATGCCCGTTGTGCAACCCGCCGAACTTTGGCAAGAGTCCGGGCGCTGGGAGAAATACGGGCCGGAACTGGCAAGACTGAAGGACCGTCACGAGCGTGAATTTTGCCTTGGACCCACCCATGAGGAAATCATCACTGACTTGGCTAGGGCCGAGATCAAAAGCTACAAACAATTGCCAATCAATTATTATCAGATTCAAACCAAATTCCGGGATGAAATCCGTCCCCGCTTCGGCGTGATGCGCGCCCGCGAATTCTTGATGAAAGACGCTTATTCTTTCCATTTGGACCAAGAATCCTTGCAACAGACCTACGACGCCATGTATTTGGCCTATAGTAATATCTTCACCCGCTTGGGGCTGCACTACCGCCCTGTGCTTGCTGATACGGGGGCCATCGGCGGCAGTCACTCGCATGAGTTCCATGTATTGGCAGATTCCGGGGAGGATGCCATTGCGTTCTCCAATGCCAGCGCCTATGCCGCCAACGTTGAGCAGGCCGAGGCACTGGCGCTAACCTTGCCCGCCGAGCCGCTAGCCGAATTGACCCTAGTGGACACACCCGGTCAACACAGCATCGAAGCCGTTAGCGCCTTCCTAGGCTTACCCTCGTCCCGCGTTTTGAAAACCTTGTTTGTTGCCGGGGCAGAAGAGGGAGTGGTTGCCCTGTTGCTTCGCGGTGACCATGAGTTGAATGCGGTGAAGGCTGAAAAATTGGCCGTCGTCGCATCTCCCTTGCGTTTTGCCACTGAGGCCGAGGTCCGCAACGCCGCAGGCTGTGCGCCAGGCTCTTTAGGCCCAATCGGTTTGGAAATTCCAATTGTTGTGGACCGCAGCGCCGCAAAATTAGTCAATTTCGTCTGTGGCGCCAACCAAGACGGCAAACACTACACCGGAGCCAACTGGGGTCGAGACCTGCCGCAACAGGACAATGTAGCCGATATCCGCAATGTCGTGGACGGCGACCCAAGCCCGGATGGGCTGGGAGCGCTTAGCATCGCCCGTGGCATCGAAGTAGGGCATATTTTCCAGTTGGGGACGAAATATAGCGAGGCGATGAATGCCACTGTGCTCAACGAAGAGGGCCGCGCCCAAGTAATGATCATGGGTTGTTACGGAATTGGCATCACTCGGGTGGTTGCCGCGGCCATTGAGCAGAACTACGATGCCAAGGGCATTGTCTGGCCACAGGCTTTGGCACCCTTTGATGTTGCTTTGTTGCCGATGAACATGCACACATCGGAACGGGTGATGGAGAAGGCAGGGCAACTCTATGCCGAATTGCTTACCGCCGGGTTCGAGGTGCTGTTCGATGACCGCAAAGCCCGTCCAGGGGTCATGTTTGCCGACATGGAGTTGATCGGAATTCCCCACCGTGTCGTCGTCAGCGACAAGGGGTTGGACGTGGGTACACTGGAATACAAGGGGCGGCGCGATGCGGAAAGCCAGCACATACCCATCCATGAAATCGTTTCGTTCTTAACCCTGAAAAGGGTGGATGCTATTGGTCATTGACGTTACGCACCGTACCATTGAATTTCTGCATTGTAGTCCGCGTTTTCGTAACATCAGTTATCCACCAATTGTTGGTCAAAAGCGGTAAAATCCCTGTCAATTAAGCTAATGGGAATCGCTAAAAAAACTGGCATGGTTCAATTTTCCATGTCTCTGGGGTTATAATCCCCCCCATTTTGTAATCGAAGGCAACGCAATGAGCATCATTCCAGACGATCTAAAATATGCAAATAGCCACGAATGGGCAAAATTGGAGCAAGAAGGCTTAGTGCGGGTTGGCATCAGCGATTTTGCCCAAGAGCAACTGGGTGACGTGGTTTACGTCGAACTTCCAGATATTGGGCGCAAGGTCAAAGCGGGGGAAGCCTGTGCGGTGATCGAATCGGTGAAAGCTGCGTCTGACATTTACAGCCCTGTGTCGGGTGAAATTGTCGATGTCAATTCTGTATTGACGGACGCCCCTGAGTCGGTGAACCAAGACAGTTACGTCCACTGGCTGTTCCGGGTCAAGCCCAGCGATCCCGTTGAGTTGGACACTCTGTTGACTTCCAGCCAATACGCAACATCAACTTCAACTTAAGGAAACCCCTTTAATGAGCGTTTTAATCTGCGGTTCCATGGCTTATGACACCATCATGGTTTTTCATGACCGCTTCAAAAACCACATCCTGCCCGAGCAGGTCCATATCCTCAATGTTTCGTTCTTGGTACCCGAGTTGCGCCGTGAATATGGCGGCTGTGCCGGCAACATTGCTTACAACCTTAAATTGCTGGGGGCCGAAGCTTTGATCATGGCCACTGTGGGCAAGGACTTCCAACCCTATTCACAATGGCTGGCCTATTGCGGGTTGTCGCAAGAATTTGTCCGTGTAGTAGACGATAGCTTCACCGCACAAGCCTATATCACCACTGACATGGACGATAACCAGATAACCGCATTTCACCCAGGGGCAATGTCTTTTTCTCACGCAAACCTAGTACCCCCCAATCGCGGCATCAAGGTCGGCATCGTTTCACCGGATGGCAAAGAAGGGATGGTTGAACATGCAAAGCAGTTCCATTCCGCCGGCATTCCGTTCATATTCGATCCGGGTCAAGGGATGCCAATGTTCGATGGTGAAGAGCTTCTAAAGTTTGTGGAATTGGCCGATTGGGTCACCCTGAATGACTATGAAGCCAAACTAATGGAGGAGCGCACCGGCCTGTCACCGGAACAACTTGCCGCCAAGGTCAAGGCACTGATCGTGACCAAGGGCGGGGATGGCTCGCTTATTTATACGGAGGGTGGAATTCTGGAAATCCCTTCCGCCAAACCGAAGGCGGTAGTCGATCCCACTGGATGCGGGGATGCTTACCGTGCAGGGCTTCTGTATGGTTTAACCGAGGAGTTTGACTGGGAAACAACCGGGCGCATCGCCTCCTTGCTCGGTGCGATCAAAGTTGAAACCCCTGGAACCCAAAACCACGGATTTAGCTTGAATGAATTCAAGGACCGTTACAGGGAAAATTTTGCCCACGGTTTCTGAGCGATGAAAAACACCCGCCGCCTTATCGAAATCATGGCCAAGTTGCGCGACCCGGTAACCGGTTGCCCGTGGGACCAAAAGCAGGATTTTGCCAGCTTGATTCCCTACACATTGGAAGAGGCTTATGAGGTGGCGGATGCCGTCGAGCGGGAGGACTTCATCGACTTGCGCGACGAATTGGGGGACTTGCTGTTGCAGGTGGCTTTCCACGCCCGTTTGGCCGAGGAACTGACTTTATTCAATTTTGAAGACGTGGCCGCCGCCATCTGCGACAAGCTGGTCCGCCGCCACCCCCATGTCTTTGACGGCTTGGGCTTCGACAGTGACGAGGCCCGCCTGATTTTCTGGGAAAACGCCAAGATTGAGGAAAAAAGGGGAAAAAACGGACAGGAACCAGAGGGTGCTTTGGCTGATGTCCCTGCCAGCTTGCCCGCGTTGATGCAAGCGCAAAAACTGCAAAAACGTGCATCCCGCTTTGGGTTCGACTGGGACGGAATCAAGCCCGTCTATGCCAAGGTGGAAGAAGAGTTGGCCGAACTGTTCGAAGCCCAACAAAATGGCGAGCGTGAACCGATAGAAGAGGAGGTTGGCGATTTGCTTTTCGCCGTCGTCAATCTTTCCCGCCATCTTGGGGTGGATGCCGAGTCCGCTTTACGCGCCAGCAACCGCAAATTTACCCGGCGCTTTTCCTATGCGGAGCAAAGGCTGAAAGAACAGAACCGTGTTATGACTGAGGCTTCGGCGGAAGAACTTGATGCGCTGTGGGAAGAGGCCAAGCGCACCGAGCAATAAACCGCTTATTAGTTACAGCGTTTTCTATATCTATTGGTTACTTAATGTGCATCCATGTCGGCAAAGGGTTGCCGACCTACTGCGTGAAGGGCCGTAGGGCGGCAACCCTTTGCCGCCAACGATAAATAAAGTAATCAATCGACATTAAAAATGCTGTATTTGGTTAGCGTTAAAGTTAAACACCAGTGCCTCAATAACAGGGTTTCTATTTTCCTCTTTGCCACCTACATGGTAAAAGTGTTCGCGGGTAAGAACACTAAAATTTGACCATAATGATTCGATATATTCATTAGACCGATAATCATTATGATGCCAGGTTGACAAAACAAATAACCCGCCAAAGCCAGAGAGTTTTTCGAATAATTTATTTTCGTGGCTATCATCCCAACCATTGAAATAATCAACATGCCTGTCTATGTAAGGAGGGTCGCAGTATATAATATCCTCTGACGATGCCTCACTAATGGTCTTGGAGAAGTCTTGACATTTGAATTTAAAATCTTTTTCCTTTAATAATCTGTTCACGTAACCAACTTGGTTGACAATTTTGGTAACGTAAGCTTGGGAAAAACGTTGAGGTTTTCTGCAAAAAGGGATATTGAATTCGCCTTTCCTATTGAATCGAATCATTCCATTAAAGCCCGCCCTATTTAGAAATAAAAAATCAAGTGGGGAGTGATCTGAATTGAAACGCTCTCTAATAAAATAATAGTGTTCTTCGCCTTTGGATAACAACTGCGCGCCTTCACGGACAAGATAGTCCCTAACAACTTCAGGCGTTATTTCTCCATTTAAAATACTGGCATAGAAGTTTACTAAATGCGGGTTCGAGTCGCAAAGGACCGCTTGTTTTGGCGCGATGTTAAAGGCCACGGCTCCCGTACCCATAAACGGCTCAATCCAAGTGCCATTAAAGCCATTCGGGATGACGCTTTTAATCCAAGGCACAAGCTTGGTTTTGATGCCTTGAGACTTGATTGGATGGACGTTGGATTTAGTCATCCTTCATCTGCATTTCTCTTCTCGACAATTAATTTCCTGATTAGGAAGACGCTTCAGCTATTACGTCATTCCGGCATGGATCGCCGGAATCCAGATTGCAGGGATGCCCCAAAGACCGCGCCGTCCATGGAGCCTAGGTTCCGGCGATCCATGCCGGAACGACGACGTTTTGGGTTTAGTTGAAACATCTTCCTAATCAGGATAGATTTTGTCGGAATCCTAATGAGTGGTGACTGAACCGCTGCTGCGTCAGCATACGGTTTCCGATAAAGTCTAGCGTATCGCTCCTTGCAAATCTTTGGTGTTGGCTGTATAACCCCATTGCCTGAATTGTTCTTGTAATTCATCATCTTCCATAAATGCAAGATAAAACAAGTATTCTGGTGCCAAATCCAGTTCATCAAACCAGACAATAGTGCTATGAGCCAGCTTAAAATCTTTGAACATTTGCTGGTCTTTTAACTTTAAGAAGATAGTTCTTTTATCATTTAAAATAGTCTCTTCAAGATTAGCAGTGCCAGCATACCCATTGTTAAACATAAGACGAATTTTATATCCATCAACGTATTCAGCTTGTTGTACACCCAGCATAATTTACGGCCTCTATTAGACTAACGGTTTTATTTTATGGTAGTTCCCTGTATTTTTGATGCTATTCCAGTTGTCAAGCAATTCTTCTTGATGGTCTTGCGCCCACTCGACTACCAGACTTAATACCTTTGATGGCAATTTACCTTCAATCACTCCCAAGGTAGTGATTGATATGGCCGCACTATATTCGTTGTATTCAGCATGGAAATGAGGTGGATTATGCTCATTAAAATACATGTATATTATGATTCCGAGGAATCTACTTAATTCTGGCATAAATGACCACGCAATCAACAAAAACCTGTTTGTGTATGTTCAACCATGATTAAAAAGAGACCATACCAACCACATATACCACCTTCTTGATGCGATGCAATATGTCCACGCCAATTGCACCCTACTAATGCTCCTTACTGCGTTGGCTTCTTCTTTACGTTGCGTCTTTGCGGTCGTTGCGTGAGACTTTCATTTTGCTTTCTTGCAGTGCTGCTTTGCTGTGCAGTTGGCAAAGAATTTTTGGCCTTGGTCATCGTTCAGCCCACATAGTCACCAATTCTCTGTTTGGCCTGACCGACGCATCTACCGAACAGACGGGGGAGCGTCTAAACCGAGTCGGTCTCGACGGTGTTTCGTATATTCGGGCGCAGTCTCCAAGACCGACTCGGTTTTTCACCCAATTGGGTTAAACGATGACCAAGGCCGAATTTTTCCTCGTGTAAAACAACTCAACGCTAAGAGCAGTGCATTGTGAGTAGTGGCACTAAATTGGTTACTCTTTCTATATTCTATATTGAAACGTCATAGCCAAAGAAACGAAGACCTGCATTAGAGTTACTGTTTCTGATTGGGTAAGTTTCTGGATTATAGAAGGCAATTAGCTCCTGAATACTGGAGTCACCGAAATAAATTAAAGCTTTTTTACAGTCAACCATTCTAATTTTTAGGTCATCAGATCCATAAATTAGGTTTGACCAACTTTCTAAAATAATGTTGAGATCATTGTTATTTAAGAATTTTGTTTTATTGATTGGAAACGAATTCATGCAGTTTAAACAGTCAATTACTTCGCGAATCTGATCCCACGACAAATTGCGAATTTCATGAGGAGCCAGAAGTTCTTGGAGAAGTTCTGTTCTTGTCAAGCGCCAATGGATGTCATTGCCGTTTTCAACCCATTGCTTATATTTTATGGCGTATTTTTTGATCTCTCTTTTTCTGTTTAGTGTAGTTAGATTTCTTGGTTTTTTTAAGTTGAGGTTTTTATCTCTTCTGTATGCATTAGATGGCATTTCTTCATGATGAAACAAGTAATCGAGCAAGCCATCTACTTCGAAATAAAGGGGAATATCTGGGGTAATTATTTGATTGGATGCATAAATATTTGCTAAGTCTTTATAGCAAGATATAAAATATTCATAATCCTTTAATTTTCCTGTGCCACTACTATTGCTTTGTTGGCTTGATGCCGTAGGAAGATTCCATAAATTGGGTAATTCATTTTTATCATCTATTTCAGAAATGCTACAACTAGCACTAATATTTTGCAATTGTTCAAGTGTTACAGTTTCTGCTTTATTTTTCCACCATTGCTCATATTGACTAATTGCATCTTTTGCTTCTATTCCCTCTATGATAATTCCAATTTCATATCTTTTTGAAAATGCTGTTTTGGTTAAATTTGCCGATGTAATTATAACATGGTCATCGATAATGTATATTTTTGCATGCAAACCCCTTAAACTTTTTATTGATCCTGCTTTATAAAAAGCTTCAAGTGTATCATATGACAATCTATATAATTCTTCTATATCAGTTAAAAGATGAACACTAAGGTCAGGGTTATTTAACCATTTGTTGCCAATAATCCGTTGTACTGATTTTAGGCTACCAATATAAGGCGATGCAATCCATATTCGTTTAATTGAAGAATTACTTAACTTACGAAGTTCATCAACTAAAGATTGTTCAAATAAAATCTTCATAGTCATTCAGCGATTCCCGGTCTATTGATTTATAAGGGGTTTTAGGGCATTATTCTGGTGCGTAAAAATATTTTCTCATTACTATTCAATATTTTACAAAAATCAGTCCCGTAGGTCGGGCAACATCTCCACCGTTGCCCGACATTTCGAATGTCGGGCGCAACGCAAAGATAAGCGCCCGACCTACACGGCTTTTGGTAGGTTCATTATTGGGAATCATCTTACGTTGCGTCTTTGCGCATTTGCGTGAGACTTTCTTTTTGCTTCCTCAAGACTGCCCCGACAACCCCAAATTCTCCCAAATCGCCAAACAAGCCTCCGATTGGTTCAGCGTATAAAAATGCAGGCCGGGTGCGCCTTGTTCCAGCAAGCGCTCACAAAGGATGGTGACCACCTCCACGCCGAAGGCCCGGATGGACTCCCGGTCATCGCCGAAAGCCTCCAAGCGCTTTCTAATCCAGCGCGGAATTTCCGCCCCGCATGCCTCCGAGAAGCGCGATAACTGCGTGTAATTGGTAATGGGCATGATGCCTGGCACGATGGGCAAGTCAATGCCTAGCTTTTCACAATCGCTAACAAAGCGGAAATAAGCGCCTGGATTGTAGAAATACTGGGTGATGGCAGTGTCGGCACCGGCTTCGACCTTGCGTTTGAAATTGCGCAGGTCTGCATCGAGGTTGGGGGCTTGCGGATGCACTTCAGGGTAGGCGGCCACCTCAATGTGGAAATGATCGCCCGTCTCGTTGCGGATGAATTCCACCAATTCGTTGGCATAACGGAATTCACCGGCGGACATCATCCCCGAGGGCATGTCTCCGCGCAGGGCCACAATGTGGCGGATGCCTTTGGCCTGATAAGCTTGCAACACTTCGCTGATATTATCTCTAGTCGAAGCGATGCAAGAAATATGCGGTGCCGCTTCAATGCCCGTGGTTTCTTGGATTTCGACGACTGTTTCGTAGGTCATTTCGCGAGTCGAGCCGCCCGCTCCGAAAGTCACTGAACAGAAGCTCGGTTTTAATTCCGCCAGCTTTGCCACCGTTCCGCGCAGGTTTGCAATAGCTTGCTCGGTTTTCGGCGGGAAAAATTCAAAGCTGAAGTTTCTAGGGTGATGTTTTTGTGAGTCCATGGAATGCCTGATTTTGCTCGTTCCCAAGCTCCCGCTTGGGAATGGGGTTTTTGAAGCTCCAGCTTCCCGAAGAACGGTCAGGTAGGAGCTTGCAAGAAAAGGGTTCCCAAGCCGGAGCTTGGGAACCAGCCAAATAACTAAGTAAAAACCTAGACTAATTCACGCGCTTTTTGGAAGGCATCGCGGAAATCCAGATAGACTGGGGTTTCGGTTTCCAATAGGAGTGCCAGCAACCGGTTTTGCAGTTGGTATTTTACATTGCCTACTGCGAGTGCGCCTATGCCAACGGCGTTGGGGCTATGGGTGGCGTATTGCAGAGGGGCTCCATTGTCCATGCGTTTGATGCCTTCGACCCCGAGCGGGGGGACAGCGTTGACATCGCCGACAACCTTCAGTTTTTGGCCATCGGCCAACACATCCGCGCTGAGAACCTCTACACCGGCCCTGGCTGCACAAAAGACTAAGTCGGCATGGGAGATAAGCCGCGCCTTGTCGGCATCAGAACTCGCATAGGTGCCATGTAAGACGCATCCGCAAAGCCGATTGTATTCGTCGGCTTTCTGTAGTGCCACTTCGATGCTCAGGTGATCGACTATGGTGGTATGGGCACCAGCCAAAGACGCAATGACAGCAGTAGCCAAACCGACCGGGCCGGTTCCACCGAATACAACAGCGCGACGGTCTTGCAACTCCAATCCATGTTTTTCGCGTAGCTGCTTTTCCACGCTTGCCACCAAAGCTGCCGCCGTAGTGAAGGCTCCCGAAGGATCGGCCAATACAGAAACCACAAATGGGGACACCATGGCATTTTTTGCCGCCGCCAGCATGTCCATCGCCAAGCCAATGTCGCGCCCCCCGATGAAAAAGCCGGTTCGCTTTACCCCAGTGGGTCCGCGTGAGAAAATTGCATCCTGCACCAAGCCGTTAATTTCCTCTAATTTTACGTTGCTGTAAGGAAGCAAAACGTCGAAGCCCGCGTCCGCCGCCATGTTCAAGTCGAACGGGCTGTTATGGGGCATCGGGTCGAATAGGTGGATGATGGATCGTATTGCCATGAGTTTAATTTCCCGTTCGTCAAGACTTTTTGATTAAACTCCGAGCCGCTTCAAAGGCATGTTCGAAATGCAGATAAACCGGCTTGTCGTTTTTACGGTTTTGATGGCGCATCAAGGTGAGTAGCTTGTTTTGGACTTTGTATTTCAAATTGCCAATGGCCAGTGCGCCCAAGCCAACCGCCCCGCTGTTGGAACCCTTGATCGCAGTGCCCTTATTGAAGGGGTCGAGACCCGCTATGCCAGACGGGGGAACGGCATTGACATCGGCGGCAACCTTCAGCTTAGGTGCGGCAGCCACTAGTTCAGAACTAAGCACTTGCACTCCGGCTGCGGCTGTGGCAAATACCACGTCAGCTTTTAGAATCAGATCCTGTTTATTCGCATCGGCATCACCCTCAATCTTGGTTTTGCCGCCGCCGTATTCGGCATTGCAGAGTGCTGCGACAGCCTGGGCCTTTTCCAGTTGACGGCCTATGATTTTTACATAGGCACCACTTTGGGCGGCCAAGACGGCGGCAATTTGACCAACCGGGCCAGTTCCCCCCAGACACAACACATTTGCACCTTCCAAAGAAAGCCCATATTTTATAAGCTCGTATTCGACCAAGGCCACCATGGCGGCCGCAGTGGTAAAGGCACCGCTGGGGTCGGCGAACACCGAAACCTCAAAAGGGGGAACCATGGATTTTTTCGCCAAGCTCAACATATCAAGGGCAGTTTTTACGTCTCGCCCCCCAATGAATATGCCGGTGCGCCTCACGCCTATCGGACCCCGCGAAAAAATGGCATCTTGCACCAGTGCAGGAATCTCGTCCACTTCAAGACGGGTGTAGGGGGTCGTTGATCCCCAGCCAGCATCGACTGCCATATTCACGTCAAAGGGGCTTAGGTTCTTTTCGGGGGTAAACATATGTAATATAAAAACTTTATCCATAGTTGGTTCTCTTTGTTTTTGTGTAAAAGCCGATTAAACGGCATTGTCCAATATTAGTCGTGAATGTGGAAGTATTATGCGACTTTCACGTCTATAAATTTTACTTTTTTCATCATTGGGTCCGCCCGTTCGCGACTGGCAGCAGACTGATTTCAACCCGCTTGCCAGCATCGATTAAGGCGAAATCATAGATTCCAGCGGCTTGCCCCCTGGCATTCAATGTATTAAAAGTTTCGATGGACATGATTTTTGATTTTGGCGTTGTTGGATTAAAATCCCCATGACTTGCATGCTACAGTCTAACAACCCATCAAATCACTATTGATACCGTTGGCGATGAATGAGCCGTAGTTTTTTGGCAACTGGTGTTTTCTTTATGTTACAAGAAATGGGCAATTTAATTTACCACTTTTTAGAGGGTATAGGCTAGAACCATGAGCAAAACAAGCCTACTTACAGCAGTTTTGGACAGCGAAGCCAAGCTTGGGGCTATTCTAGACACCATTACCGACGGTGTAATCGCCATTGATGAAAACGGGATCATCCAGTTATTTAATCCAGCGGCGGAGAAATTATTTGGTTATAAGCACAATGAGGTTCTTGGCTTAAATGTCAATTGTCTCATGCCCTCTCCAGATCGTGAGGGACACGATGTCTATATCGCAAACTATTTGCAAACCGGCATCAAAAAACTCATTGGAATAGGCCGGGAGGTAAGCGGAAAGCGCAAGGATGGGACTGTTTTCCCATTGCATTTGTCCATCGGCGAAGCTTTGCTGGGACAGGCGCGAATGTTTGTTGCCGTCCTCCATGACTTAACCTCCAGAAAGCAGTCGGAGGAACGCCTAATCACCCTCTCCAGAGCGGTGGAACAAAGTCCCAGCGCGGTAATGATCGCTGATCTTAATGGGGTGATCGAATTTGTAAATCCCAGTTTTACCCGACTGACCGGTTACACCAGTTCCGAGGCATTGGGCAAAACTCCGTCATTGCTACGATCACCCTATACTTTGATTGAGCAACACCAAAGATTATGGGGAAGCCTACTTCATGAGGAGGAATGGCGAGAGGAAATACAAGACAGGAAAAAAGACGGGGAATTATACTGGGCGCTGGAAAGCATCTCCCCAGTACGAAACGCTTCAGGAAAAGTCACGCATTTTTTATCCATCCAACAAGATATCACCGAGCAAAAGCGGGACAAGGAAGCATTGCAAGCCAGCGAGGAGCGCTTTCGGGATGTGGCCGAAATGGCGGGCGAATGGCTGTGGGAGCAAGACGCGGAGGGCTGTTATATCTACAGCAGCAGTGCTGTAAGGCAAGTTCTTGGCTACCAGCCCGAGGAAATTCTTGGCAAATCCTATTTGAAACTGCTAACGGAAGAGGACAAAAAACTCTGGATGTCTCAGTTGTCCGCCATGCGTGATATCCATGAGCCCTTCCACCGGCTAGTCAACCGCTACCTCCACAAGGATGGTCACGAAGTGTTTACCGAGTCTACAGGCAAGCCATTTATTGGGGAAAACGGGCAGTTGATCAAATGGCGGGGTATTGACCATGACATAACGGTCCGCAAACATTATTTGGATGCACTGCATTTGCGTGATCGAGCCATTGAGGCGGCGAGTGTGGGAATCAACATCACCGATGCCCGCGAAATGAATAATCCGACAATTTACGTCAATCCTGCATTAAGCAAAATGACTGGCTACACTCGTGAAGAATTGTTAAACAAGGACCTGAAACTTTTGCAGGGTCCAGGAACCGACAAGACCGTTGTCGAGGAAATCAGCCTTGCATTGCGCGAAGGGCGTGGTTGCGAAGTGGTTTTGAAAAATTACCGAAAGGATGGAACACCGTTTTGGAACGAGTTGCTTATCTCGCCCGTTCACAACGATGCAGGCAAACTGACCCATTTCATCGGAATCCAGGCCGATGTGACAGAACGGCGGCGCGCAGAGGAAGAGCGGCATGAATTGGAAATTGCCAAACAAATCCAAAGTTCGCTGTTGCCAAAAGCTCCTTTAAGCATCGACAGTTTGCAGGTCGCTGGCATTTGTCTGCCGGCCACCCATGTCGGCGGTGATTATTATGACTATTTCCATACCCAAAACACACTTAACATGGTCATCGCCGACGTTTCTGGCCATAGCGTGGGAGCTGCCTTGTTGATGGCTGGAGTGCGCAACACACTCAAATCGGAAGCCCACAAATCAAACCCTTTGCAACCCGACCATGGCCCGGCAGAAATCCTGCTCGCCCTCAACGAACTGCTGTACGACGACCTCAATGGCTCAGATCTATTTATCAGCATGTTTTATATGCGCTATGACCCCAAGCTATGTCAGCTTTGCTATTCCAACGCCGGTCACAATTGCCCCTTGTGGTTAGCGGCCAACGACAACAAATGTCGGGAATTAGATACGGAAGGCATGGTCATTGGGGTCAGCAAGGATGTCACTTTTGAAGAAAAATGCATCACCCTAAAACCGGGGGATAAAATCCTTCTCTATACCGACGGTATCACCGAGGCTCAAAACCGGGAAGGGGAATTCTTTGGCGTTACCAGGCTAAGCGAGCTTTTTGCCTCGCAACGCTTGGTGTCTCCACAGGCCACCATTGACAACCTCCTCGCAGAACTGCGCAAATTTTGCGGTGGGCAGCCGTTCAACGATGATGTCAGCATGGTTGTGCTGAACATAGAGCTACAAATCGGCGAGAGTCCGGGCTTTTAGGATAAATTCAGCCAATTCGCGAAAGGCTCCATGACCGCCCGGCCGTTCTAAAACCAAGTTAGCGACTTGCTTCACCTCATCAAAAGCATCACCAGGGCATGAAGTCAAGCCCACCAGGGCAAATGCTGGCAAGTCGTTCACATCGTCACCTAGGTAAGCCACTTCCCTTGCACTCAAATTGCGGCTTTCCAATATAGCCCCCACCGTGGCAGCTTTGTCTTTTGCGCCTAGATGGCATTCGATAATCCCGAGCTTTTTCGCACGTCGGGCAACCGAAGGGGAATTCTCCCCGGTTATTATCCCCGTTTCGATTCCGGCCAGTTTCCATAACCGCTCCACCCCCATCCCATCGCGAATATTGAAGCGTTTCAGTTCCTCTCCCCTTGCGGAATAGTAGACACCACCATCGGTGAGTACGCCGTCGCAATCGGTGAGGACGAGTTTCACCTGTCGTGCGCGGAGTGCAATGTCGGATGAAATCAAGTCTATGTCCATGCAGGGCTATGCTCTTACGCGGCGCAGTTTTTGACGTGGGCCGGTTTCGCTGGCATATACCCGCTTGACCCCATCGCCTAGGGACAATTGTATATCCCTGACATCCCTCACCAAGCGCTCAAGACCCACCAATTCCACCGAAGCGGCTTGATCGGTCCCCCACATCGCACGGTCTAGGGTGATGTGACGTTCCAGAAAACATGCACCGAGAGCGGCAGCAGCCATGGATGGTGCAAGCCCCGTCTCATGTCCAGAGTAGCCAATCGGAGTTTGCGGGTACTTTGCCTGTAGGGTCTTAATCATCCGCAGGTTGAGTTCATCGACATGACAAGGATAGGTTGAGGTGGAATGGGCTATCAGCAGATTTGGCCGACCCTCTTGGTCGTGAGTCCCCACTGCCGTAACAGCGGAGATTATTTCCTCCATGGTGGACATCCCGGTGGAAATCATCAAAGGCCGTCCGGTAGCCCGCGCTTTTTGCAGAAGGGCAATGTCCGTCAGGGATGCGCTGGCCATTTTGTAGAAAGGTGGTGCGAACTGCTCCATAAAGTCGACAGCCGGCTCATCCCAGCACGAGGCGGTCCAGTCGATCTCAAGTGAACGGCAATACCGGTCAATCTCGCCATACTCTTCAATGCCGAATTCGATGCGCCGCCGATAGTCGATATAGCTCATCCATCCCCAGGGAGTGTCGCGTTCAATGTTCCACTGGTCTTTCGGCACACAGATTTCGGGGGTGCGCTTCTGGAACTTTACGGCATCTGCACCCGCTCTTTTAGCCCCTTCGATCAAGCGTCGCGCGATATCCATTGAACCGTTATGGTTGATGCCGATTTCGGCAATGACGTAGATGGGCCAGCCATCACCGATGAAGCTGTCGCCAATCTGCATTGCCCGTTGGGTCAAATTCATGCTCATCTCTCGTATTGTAGGTTGTTACCAGATTGTGAATCCGCCATCGACAGGCAGGTTTGCACCGGTCATATAGGCAGAAGCATCGGAAGCCAAAAAAACCAAGGCACCCATGAAGTCGGAAGGGCTTGCCATACGTTTCAAGGGGGTCCGGCGGGAATACTCGCCGATGAAAAAATCGTCCTGCCCGTTTTCCACTCCCCCTGGGGACAATGAGTTGACCCTTACGCCCACCCCTCCCCAGTAAGCGGCTAAAAAGCGTGTGAACGCGAGAACGGCTCCCTTGGTAGTCGGATACACGGCTGACTTATAAAAGCACTGGCGGCCATCTGCGTCTTGATAAAGGGATTGGTCAGGGGCCACCACGCCATAAGTTGAACCGATGTTGATGATGCTACCTCGGCCCACTCGGGCCATCTCCGCGCCGATGACCTGCGAACACAGGAACACGCCCGTTACATTGACCTCCAGCGAACGCTTCCACAACTCCAGAGGGTAGTTTTCAAAACGGGATGATTCAAGCGCCGTCGCGGGATTTTCCACCATGTCGTTGATCGCTGCGTTGTTGACCAGCACATCCAGCCTTCCTGTGCTGTGGAGAATCTCTTTGGCCATTGCGCGGACAGATTCGGGGTCGGTGACATCCACTGCGATACTAAGGGCAGGCCCGCCCAACTCCTTGGCAACCGCTTCGCAAGCCTCTTGATCCCTGTCAGTGACCACCACTATCGCGCCCGCATCGGCCAAAGCCCGACAGTGGCAACGCCCAAGCAGACCGACTGCACCTGTGACGATGGCTGTTTTGCCGGTCAGGTCAAATTGCCCAGGGAGGTTCATCCGACCCTCTTTAGGCGGGGGAACCCATGATCGGAGCCTATTTCGGCGTTGTGACGGGGTTTCACGTTGAAGTGACTGGTTTTGCGGAACACGGGTTGCAACAGTTCGCCTTTGAGATGCTGGCGCACGTTGCCCGTTTCGACCGCGTGTTTTAGGATTGTCAAACTAGAGGCAAACGCATCCAATGTATATTCGATATCCTCCTGGGTATGGGAAAAACCTAGGTTATGGGTGCCGGCCCAAAGGATTCCCCTTTGAATCAGTTCTTGCTGCACGAGGGTTTTCATTTCAAGGGGATTGCCGGCACTCGCCGAAAAATTCATGATCGTTCGGAACGGGTAGCCGGATACAGAAACATAATCCAAGCTGTCAGCATCAATCAAGCGCTTTAACCCATCAAGCAATTGTTGACCGATTTGGGCGATGTATCCCGTCACGTCGTGATCGCGGATAAATTGAATGCAAGCGATGGAGGCGGCTAAGGAAAGCGCTTCGCCGCCGAAGGTGGTGAAGAAAAAGACATCCTTCTCAAACAAGGACATCACATCTCCCCTGCCGGTGATCGCGGATATTGGCATGCCGTTTGCCATCGCCTTGGAAAACAGGCTAAGGTCGGCACGGACACCGAAATATTGCTGGGCACCCCCCGTTGCACACCGAAACCCCGTCCACATTTCGTCGAAAACGAGCAGGGTGCCGTGGAAATCGCAAACCTCGCGCAAGCCGGACAGGAAGCTGCCGTTCTCGCGCTCGAAAACAAACGGCTCGAGGATGACACAGGCGGTGTCATCGTCAATGGCTTGGATTACGGAATCAATGTCGTTGTAGTTGAATGTGTGGGTGAGTTCACCGGCACTGGCAGGGATGCCTGCATTGCGGTCAGTTACCGAGATATACCAATCGTGCCATCCGTGATAGCCACAGCACAGAACCCGCTCGCGCCCGGTATAGGCTCGGGCCAAACGCACAGCGGCACTGGTCACATCGCAACCGGTTTTGGAAAAGCGCACAGATTCGGCATTGGGTATGGTATCCCGCATCAGCTCGGCGAGTTCCACCTCAAGTGGGTGCATAAGCGAAAAGGTAATGCCATCCTCCAACTGACAGCGAATTGCATCATCCACTGCGGGGTGGCAGTAGCCAAGAATAATGGGGCCTATGCCTGAGTTGTAATCCAGAAATTCGTTGCCATCGACATCCCATACGCGGGCACCCTTGCCCTTGCACAGGTATTTTGGCGCAACACCATTGGAAAACTGGGTTGGGCCTTTGGCAAGTGTCTGGGTTCCGGCCGGGATCAGACCCCGTGCGCGTTGCCACAAGACGTTTGACTCGCTTATATCAGGGAGTTGAGGGTTGTATTTAACTTTATTGGGCATCTTGTAATTTGGTTTGGGTTGACATGGACTCTAAATATCCCCTTAACCCATTTTTGCAAGGCTGTAGGGGGACTCACTACTTAACTGATGTTACGCATGGAATGGCAAAGCTCGCTTTGCCTGTCAAGGCGAGCCTTGACACTCCAATACAAATCGCCGTAGGTCTGCAACCCATTGCCGACAATAGTTCCGCGGCTGCTTAACATCAGTTCTTAAAACAATCGCGTATGCTGGGCATTGACCGTTCTCAACTCATGCAGGTGGTGGCGATACCAGTTCACCCCGGCATACTGGGCATTGATGGCTGCAATCTCGGGCCGTGACTCCAACAACCCTAGAATGTCGTTCATTCCGAACGCTGGGTTGCGCGGATAAAGTTCTTCGTATACGCGCCGGACGAACTCGTAGTCTTCCGGGTAATCAATTGTCCAACGATGGCTCATTGAATAATCGCGCTGCCTCCCTTCCGTATCAGCCTCCCATGACACGTTAGCAAGCCGAAACCGCTCCGGCCTTTCCCAAATGAAAGGTGTGGTATGTTCCCGCTCCATCGCCAGCCCCGCCTCGCGCCATGCCACACCCAAGGCTACCAAACCCAATACTTCAACATCGTTGCCGTCAGGGAAGGATGCCGGGTGGAGATTGCCGACATAGTCACAATCCCCTTCCGCGTAGCGTGCCAGCACCCGGTCAACCACCATCGGGTCGATTAATGGGCAGTCAGATGGAATCTTGACGATGGCCTCCGCGCCAAAAGCAAGTGCTGCCCGGTAATGCCTGTCCAGCAAATCAGTGGCATGGCCTCGAAATACATCGATGCCAAGCTGGTGGCAGAGTTCGGCGATAGGGTCGTCTGCGGCATCCAGGGTGGTGGCGATGACTATCCTTGATGTCGCCTTGACCCGTGCCAAGCGTTCAAGCAATCGCTCCAACAGCGGCTTGCCGCACACATCCTTTAATACTTTACCGGGCAGGCGAGACGATCCAGTCCGCGCCTGTACGACGATAATCAAACTTTGATTCAACGCAGGCTTCCCCGTTCTGCGGCACGGGATGCCTCACGCTGGGAAACGGCATGCCCGAATGGCGATGAATGATGTAACTTGGAAGCGGCATTGCCATCAAAAAGTTGCAAACACTCTTGGGCAATGTTAAACGCCGACTTTCCGCCATTTTGGATTGGCAGCAAACGTTGCAGATACTCATGGGAAAGATCGGAATGAATCTCTTTGCCCAAAGCCATTGCCACATAGACCACTGAAGAATAGCGCGTCACCAATGCCTCACAGTTGGCAATCATGTGATCGGTATTGCCTTTGCTAAAGTACAAGGCACCAGGGGCATGGCGCTCCACTTCGGCGGCGGCCCGACTTGGCTCTTCGTTGGGATGGAATTTGAAAACCAGTTGCCGTCCGTCGGCAATCCGTTGAGCCTTGTCTATGAATTTGCGGCGATTTTCATATTTGAAGGTTTCCCGCATGTCGGAGGTGGCGGCCAGTACATAATCCCGGTGTGGAAAATCATTTTCCCGATAGGCATCGCAATGGTCGAAATTCGGCAGACCGGTCACACGGACCTTTTCCGGGCGCACACCTTTACGGACAAACAGTTCGCGATAGCCCTCCGAGGCCACGCAGAAAATGTCGTAGGCATCCGAAAGGCCAGTGGTCGAAGTTTGGGCTATCCAGCGCGGCAGACGCAGTTTCTTGACCAGATGAAAGGCCAGCGTTTCTGGATCGGTCATGCCTTCCTGCACCAAAACCAGTTTTGCGCCCCGGATTCTCCGCGGCACAATCAAATCGCTACAAGTGACCACAAGCTCATAAGGCCCGTTACGTCCCTCACAATCGAAAGCCACGCCGTGGCTGGTCAGAAACTCTGTCGTCTGTTGGACGAAACGCCCTCCAAGCACGGTAAAATCCAGCATCCCGGAACTCTGCACAAGTTTCCCCAAGCCATCGCAGAAGAAAGGCGTAAAATAAGCATCGAATTGAGGTAGATGCTGCGAAATTCCGTACATCATCTTGGTTTGATTCAATGATCCGCAGACAAAAAGTGCCTTCATGCTTTTCTCAAAAGTAGGTTCATACCGCTCATTGAGAAGAAATTTAGACGTTGCATGTGTCATATAGATGACGAAGCCGTTGCGCTTTTATGACAGGGGTTGTACATGGCGTTACTCTTGATGCTGCGCAACAACAGCAAGATGATTGGGTGCTATTAAAAGTTATGCGAAATAGTCGGATGGAATTTGAAATTATGCCGGGAGTGCAAGGCTTGCCTTGCCTTTGCCGGACGGGATTTGTAATCCCGTCCGCAAAGTTTTGCACCATAGCCGGTCGCGTCGATGCTTGCACGAAACGTCCGGGCCGGGATTGCAAATCCCGACCCGCTTCGAATGAGAATTGTTGCTATTTGACGAGGATGCGGAGGCTATTGGAATCCGCTAAAATTGAAACGGCAACCCATTCCGGTATCTGATTAGAAAGATAATTCAGCTATTCCGTCATACCGGCAGGGATTGCCGGTATCCAGAACACAGGGAGGTGAATCTAGTTTGCCCTCCATGGCTACTGGATTCCGGCAATCCCTGCCGGAATGACGGCTTTTTGGGATTAGCTGAAATAACTTGCTAATCAGGTTCCGGTATGATGCATTAAGAAAACCTGAAACCAGTTTAAATTCACCCTATTAAATATTTTGCAATGGCAGCATATGCAATGAGCAACGAAAAACCCAATAATGACCTTTCCCACCACATTTTGCCTAACTCAGCCACGATGGTCGGCGCTTGCATCATGGTCATTAGCATCGTCAAGAGTCTACACCCTAATCTGGCAAATTACCTGATCGACAAGGCATTGGCGATTGACAGTGTCTTGTTCATGGTCAGTGCACTACTTTCTTTCTCCTCAATCCGGGCAGGCCGGTCTTCCGACAGTTTGGAACGCTGGGCCGAAGTAGTGTTCTTATTGGGCTTGGGTTCCATGACCGTCATCACTTTACTTTTTTCTTTCGAGATTGCATGACTTTGCGGACGGGATTTGTAATCCCGGCCCGCTTCGTTGGCAAGATGGGCAGCATCGTTCGTTGGCAAGCCCACTCCTACGAGGCTTAACTTAATGGCAGTGTGCCGTAGCGTGGGAATGATGGCCAATATTACGCCCAAGTGCCATTAGTTTTTGCATATCGGACAACTTGATACACTGCTATATTCGCACTAATTAACAATCTTACGACATCCGGTACGCACTGAATTGGCAGTTCAACTTCATAACCATGGGTAAGGGTGACTATTTTTTCAGATCTTTCCCTGCCGATGAAATCAGAGATAATTTTTTTCCCTTCATTGGTGGAATCAGCTATTTCAAAATATACCCGATACACATCACTGGTATAGTCTAATGGTGTGCCTATTTCCAAAGTTTCGTAGGCTGGTCTGGCATCGGTGTTTTTCAAACGATACTCCAAATAGTCTTTGGTTCCCACGCTTCGGCGCTCATCGTTATACACAACTAGCTTCGTGACTTGGCAGTTTGGCATGACAGAAGAACCCCGTAGGGGTTCAAGCGGCATTTTGGCCCAGCGGGACTTGTGTATAACGATGAGCACTTCGGGGTGGGAACCAGCCAACAGGCTCCTCGGAACCAAACGAGAAGCCAAATCTTATTTTATTTTTTGCCAAACAGTGTGATGTTGCCGACCTGGTCTGGCTTGTTGTTGATCTTGCTGATGGTGCAGTTTTTCTCGCGGGTCTCGCAATGCATGCCGTTGCTCATCGTGAAACTCGACATGTCGGAATCAGAACCCATAACTTTCAGTAGCTTCTGGGCGGCTTTCTTGCCGAGATACTGCTCGGTGTAGGCCATTGATACGCCCTCACGGTCGGCGCAGAAACCGCTCTTCCGATCGCAGAGAACCCCATCATCCGGCGAGTAAATCACCCGTTCGGCTAGGGCGGTGGATACGATCATGGTCAGGGCTAGGCAAATAATAAAACGCTTCATGGTAATTTCTTCGATGGTTAATGTTTGGTGCAAGTTTAATTTTATGGTTCCTTTCGCTCTAGCATGGAAACCTCAAGGTTGGCGCTCCGCGCCATATACCACAGAGCGGTCTAGGCAACGTTCCCGCGCCGGAGCGCGGGAACGCTGAAACCTCTTCTACTGACAACCCGCCAGCTTCAACCACAACGACAGTGGGCCTTGACCCTGCAATTGCCGGTCACTACCCATGTAATAGACGTTCCCGTCGATTGACGAAATGCCAAGGTAGGTATTGGTTGCCGAGTAATAGCGATAGTAGTATTCGCCCGAAACCTGCGTGACGAATCCTGCCGGTCCAAACAGGTCGGGGAAATACTGTTGGGCCCAGTTGAACAGGCAGTCGCTAGGCGGCGGAACGGGTTGGCAACCCGCCCTTGGCAGCCAATCCCCTAGTGGGCCTTCATCGTGCAAGGTACCGAACTCGTCCATGTAATACACCCGGTTGTTCGTGGAAACACCAAGGTAGGCATGTGTCCCCGCGTAGTAGCGGTAGGTGTAAGGGCCCCATGTGGTTGTCAAGGCACCGGCTGGGGCAAACAATCCGGGATACGTGTGTTCCGCCCAGGTGAACAGGCACTCGATCTCGGCATTCGCTGGGTTGCCTTGGCCGATGTTAAAGCTTTGGGTGGATTGGGACGCGGCGTTATAGCTGCCATTGCCCGCCTGGGTGGCGACGATGGTGCAGGTGCCGGGGGCCACACCAGTGACGGTGTTGCCGTTGACCGTGCAGACACCGGGGGTGGCCGATGTGTACGTCACCGGATTGCCCGACGCACCGCCGGTGGCGGACAGTGGGCCAGTCACGCCGACGGAAAGCATCGGCGGTAGGCCGAAGCTGACCGTCTGGCTGAGTCCGACGCTAAAGTTTTGCGTGGCCTGCGGCGCGGCGGCGTAATTGGCGTTGCCCGCCTGGTCGGCGGTAATCGAACAGGTGCCCACCGCCAAACCGGTGGCGATGTTGCCGTTGACTGCACAGACGCCGGGGGTGGCCGAGGCGAACGTCACCGGGTTGCCCGACCCGCCGCCGGTGGCGGAAACCTTGCCGGTTCCGCCGACGGACACGACCGGTGCCGCCCCGAATGTGATAGCCTGGCTGCTGAGCGGGGTTGCGGTGGTTATGCCCGCCACAGGAGAAGCCGCGCCATCGAAAGCCTGGACGGCTACGCCGAATTCGTACTCAGTGCCTCCGGCCAACTCGGGAATCCTCGTGGTCCTGCCCGAGAGATAGCCCGGACCGTTAACCCACTGGGTTTGCCCCTTGACCCGGTACACCACGAAGTAACTAAGCGGTCCCGGATGGCCGCCCGTGGCGGGTTCAGTCCAGAAAAGTTGCACCTGATTGTCGCCCGGTATCCCGGACACGGTGGGGATGCCGACCGTGGCGTAGGGGGTGGACGTAGCAACGTTACTCCAAATGCCGGGCGCTACGCCGTTGAAGGACCTAATCACAAACCAGTAAGGCGAGCCATTGATCAGGCTAGCGATGGTTTGTGCTGTCTTAGTGGGGTCGTTGACGAGAGTGCTAGTTCCCGTACAGTTCCCGACGAATGGGTCAGTGAGAGCCGAGGGGCTGGTACAAATCTCGTAACCCGTTATCGTCCCTATCGGTGTATTCCAACCTAAATCGGCCGTTGAATCACCTCCGCTAGCCTTTAAAACCGGCGCATCGGGATTTTGAACCGCACCTATGTTGCGCGTATTGTTGCCATAGACTCTAGGCTTGCCCAGCACGTCTTTAGGGGTCGGCAGATTGTCGATGGGGTTAAGTAGCTCATTGGCCCCGCCGGAACCGGCATTCGGCACCGCTTCGATCAATACGCCGGGGACTAATGGTGTGATGTCACGATAGTACTCATTTGAATAGAAGGATGGAAAGTCATGTAGCCCCGGCAGTGCCGTCAGCGCATTGGGTAGTATGGCATTAATGGCAGCGGCATTTTGTTCTCCTCGAGGTTGAAACCAAGTCATCGCATCGGAGTTGTACTGGCTCGGGTCCCCCATTAAAACCGCCCATGATGGATCTGGATGCGTTGCTGTTCCAAATGCATACGCTCCGATGGCTGAACCCTCAAATCGAATATTACTACCGCTGTTTTCAACAGGCACGTCTGCCGGATGTACTGCGTAAAAGCCCGTGACTTTGGGAGCGCATTGAGATCCCGGTCTTGTACGGTCGCAGGGGTCTCCCGTCAGTCCCCACCAGAACGTACTGGCCTGGAATTTAACAGTGGATTTGTCGATCAGGAAATTGTCGTTGAACAGTACCCCGGCAGGACCCACTAAATAAGTCGAATTAACAAAGTCCATGGCCGCGTTGTTCAACCATATACCGTGACTGCTAACCATTTGGCTATTGACGATCTTTACAGTACCGTCAACCCAGCGAATGGCCGTCGCGTGATCGCCGACGAATTCCTCCATCGTAACCCGATCCATGACGAGGTTTCCACCGCCGCGTCCTCCATCTATGACCGCAATGCTTACCGGAAAATCAGTCGCCATAAATGCGCCTGTCGTCAGAGTAATCAGACTAAATTTGACATTGCGCAGGGTCAAATCGACATTCTGGTCAGCTTCAATGATGGGTGTATCGCATAGACCAAACTGATGAACGCTATAAATATCGTGTATGTAGGCGTTTTCAATCGTCAGCTTCGCGCCCTTTCGGACAATGGCAACCCCGTACAAATTTCTCATATTGAGCCCGTTAATCGTGACTTCGACCCCTTGGTTGTCGATGTTGCGCTGACCAATATCGATAAAAGCACTGCCATCGCTTATCAAGGTGTCGTAGCCTGTATGTGGACAACTCCCCAATGGATTGACTTGGCCATTTGGATTAATCCACATCGGATCGTCTAAGACGTAAAAGCCGTTGCCAACAATGTCTACCGACTCGGTGACGTGAAAGTCAGGGTATTGTTCGCCGGAATGGTGCGGGCAATTGCCGGGACCAAAATCCTTCCTAATTTGGATGGTGTCCCGCCCCGGATTGGCGTTGGCCTGCTCGACCGCCCACTGCCAACCGCCCGGTGAAACCGAACAGTCCGCTTCCGTGACTTCGAAAGTTGCCGCTAAAGTGGTCTGTGCTCCGCCCAGCAGCAACGCGGCGACTGCGGGAAGGAGGGTCAGGGTCCGAGCGAAGAAGGCCAACAGACCCATCGCCCCGGTGGTTGGATTGTTCTTGTTATGTGTTTTCATGGTTCTTCCCAGTTGGGTTTACAAAATAACCTCATTGCTTACCGAAAACAGCCTGGGTGACGGTGGCTCACTGCAATGTATCGACGGTGTCGAATCCGTTCACCGTCTAATCAACCCCCTGATTTATTGAAACTTAAAATGTGGATGCCGCGCCCTCGCGGCGATTGGGTTCAAGCCCTACGCCTGTTCTATCGCCGTGAGGCACGGCTCCTACAAATTAAAAATTGTCGGTCCGCGTTGGTTTCAGAACCCAGCCTGCTTCCCCCGCTTTCAACTTATACTTTATCTGACGGGTTCCGCCGGTCGGTTGGGCGTTGGTGTCCTTATCGCGGTAAACCGGGAAGCGGCGCACCAAGCTGTTCTCCACAATCTTGAATTCGTCATGGCCCCTATAGCCCTTCGCCGCCTTGGCATCGTCTTGCAATGACGGCAGGTGGATTTCGCTCAGAGATTTACCCTTGTTGGCAGCGTAGGCAACTAGCGAACCGTAGGAACCACTTCCCGCCGAGGTCGCGTAGACATAAACCTCAGGCGAACCATCGGCGTTCAGGTCGGCCACTTCGGCACCGGTCACCGTGCCGTCGATTTCCTTTTCGATGGGTTTGTTGTCGCCCTTTAGCCCTTTTGGCTCAATGCGGAGTTGGTTCAATGAACCCACATTGGCACTGGTCACATGGAAGTTGATGCTTTGGTAAAATAGTGTTTGATCGAAGCCGCCGGTCTTCGCGGCAGGGGATTGATGGGTATGCTGCGCCGAAACCTGTGGGGCTGAAGTCTGTTGATTCGCAGTGAGCAGGGTGGAAAAGAGACATAGAGATAAGGCAGCGGCAAAACGTTGCATGATAGTTACCTTAGTATGGCGCACCCCTTGCAAAAGAGGTTAATTATTATTTAACTATAGTAAATTACAGTCCCGTCCAAGTGGACTTTCAGCGTTTTTAATGTCCATTGATTACTTTGTTTATCGTTGGCGGCAAGGGGTTGCCGCCCTACGACCCTTGTTATGCAGTAGGTCGGCAACCCTTTGCTGACATGGACGGACATTATGTAAGTAAAAAGTTTAAATAAAAATGCTGTAAGTCTAGGAACATATCAGACAAATATGTTATTTACAACGGCATAAATATGCAGGCTATCGCTTCAATCATCACGGAAACTGCAAAATAGCCTGTTTTATTCAGCGTCCCAACAAAATAATACGCCAATGAAACAATCCTCTTCGCGCTATTGGGCAAAACTCATCAAAAGCCTGCGCTACAGTTTACACATCAGTCAAAACCAGTTTTCCGAGCGTTTGGATATTGATCAGGCGACGGTTTCCCGGTGGGAACGGGGACTCACTGAACCACAGTACGAAATGCGGAAAATACTTCACGAAATGGCCAGGGATGCAGGGCTTGCGACTTTGGGTGACCTGACTAGCATTGTAAAATTCAGCCCCTTCCCCATGATTCTGGTCGATTCTTGCCAAAAGGTCCATGCCGCCTCCATGAGCAGCGGATTCAAAACCAACCAATCGGTAATCGAGCAAACGCCCCCGGAAGAGCAAGCATTTCTTCAGAACTTTACCGACCAGCTTGAAGCCGCCGGGTTCTGGAAAGGTGACTGTCCAAAATTCGATTATGAGTACAGCACGGAGACCGAAACCCGGCTTGCGATTGTGATAGCCATCACCATCCGGGGTGAGATTTTTGCGCTTGTCCAAAAGGCTTGGTAGCTGCATTGCCACCGTTGCCACCTGTGGCGTTTGATGTAGAGGATACGCCAAACCGGTCGCGTCGTCCCGGTGTCGGCAAAGGGTTGCCAACCTACTGCATGAAGGGCCGTAGGGCGGCAACCCTTTGCCGCCAATTATTTAAAACATAAACAAAGTAATTTGATCGTTCCCACGCTCCGACGTGGGAATGCTGCTCCAACCGCTCCGGCGGTTGCGGACGCAGAGCGTCCTAGGATGGGTTCCCACGGAGACCGTCACTGCCATTAAGTTAAGCCAAAAGACCCTCTCCCCCGGCCCCTCTCCCTGCAAGGGAGAGGGGAGAAAAGCCCCTCCCCCCTCGGGGGAGGGGTTGGGGAGAGGGGGTAATATATCGTTCCCACGCTCCAGCGATCATCGTTATGAATGAGTCCCGCCGAGATAAAAATCACCGTCATTTCGGCATCCCTGCCGAAATGACGGGCTTCGGTCTACTTTGTGTATAACGGTGTGCGCTCCAGCGTGGGAACGATCATTTATCCATGCTCAAACAAATCCAAATTAGGCCGCTCGTCGTGCGATCCGCCAATCAGACGCCGCGGTTGCGGCATCAGCAAATCGCTTTGCGCGACATCGCCCAAGGCATGGCGCAGGGCCAGTCGCCGGCCTTTGTCGCCATCGTTGATGCCGCCCGTGCAAATCGCAGTCATACCAAACAACCACCAACGTTCCTCCGGGCGGAAGTCAAGCCAGTTGCGCACCGCCACGGGAATTTTTTCCATCTCCATGTGTTCCACCGCCCAAGCCAATACGCAAAGCTCTTCGCCAAGTAGCCGGTCCACCGGGTTTTCGCCAATTTTCCAAGCCGATGCGTTCAAGTCATGGGCCTTGAGACGGGCGTTGAAGGCGCGTTGCTCCTCCCCCCGGATGGCAGTCCAGCGCGGCCGATCAAGCAATACTCGGTCGATCACCGCCATTTCATTGCCACTGGCTTGAAGCCCCAGAAATTCGCTGATCTGCACCTTGCCACTATTGTTGCGCGGAATGATGACCTTGAATTCGTAGCGGCCCGGAGTATCTTTGACCCAAAAATAAACCGTACCCGCCGGAGTCATGAAGTTGTCCAAATCCTCCACCAATGAATTTAGATCGGAAACCTTCGCTTCTTCCAAGCGATCCCTAGCCTCTTCAAACAGCGTGTCGCCCGGTTTCAAGCGTTTATGAATTCCCAGGTGGACTTAATTGGCACGTCCATGGGCGGCATACTGGGCATGATGATTGCGGCCCAAAAGCCAGATTTTATTAAGCGGTTGGTGTTGAATGACATCGGGGCTGTCGTCTCCGCCCAAGGATTGCTACGCATCGCAGGTTACATCGGCAATCACAGGGAATTTGCCGACAAAGCTGACGCGATGGCTTATGCCAAATGGGTTTTTGCACCGTTTGGCATCCGTTCAGAAGAACATTGGCAGCAAGTCTTCAAGGCGAGCTTTATCAAATTGGGTGATGGTCGTTACGTCCTAGCCTATGACCCCGGTATTGGCAAGCCTCTCATACAGTCTGTCGGCGATGAAATGGCGGATATCGACCTTTCGGGCTTCTGGAATCAAGTTCAATGCCCAAGGCGAACACTCCGACCTACTGTCTCACGCCACTGCCAAGGCCATGTGCGACTCCAAACCACAGGCAGAGTTAGTAGAATGGGCTGGCATCGGACATGCGCCGTCTTTGCTTGAACCCGCGCAAATCGACCTGATCGCAATCTAGCTCAAAGGCAAAGGGAATGAACTGGATAAAGGATTATAATGGTTGCCCAAATTCATCTATGAGCGAAGCCATGTCCACAATCCAATCCTGCCCCTTGTGCGCCCAAGAAAACATCTACCCGGAAGGCGACAACTATGTTTGCGCCGACTGCGGCCATGAATGGCATCAAAATGAGGCAGTAAGCGCCGAAAATTTTGCAGATGCGGAGGTAAGGGACGCTTACGGCAATGTGCTGTCCAACGGGGACTCGGTAGTGCTGGTCAAGGATTTGAAAGTCAAAGGCTCTTCAACCACACTTAAAATGGGAACCAAGGTTAAGGGTATTCGAATAGCCGGTGGCGCCCACGAGGTGGACTGCAAGATGGAGGGTGGCACTATATGTTGAAGGCCATTTACTTGAAAAAAGTCTGACCCTTTAATCATTCTCCTATGAGCATCATTCCATGAGCGCAACAGCAATACAGTCTGATTTCGTCATGCTTTTGCAGTCCCAACTGACTGCATTGCAGGTAGGCAACCGGGAAGCGCTCGATTTGCCCCTGCTCGCCAGTGAATTCGAATCGGTTGTGGGCGACTACTGCAATGAAATACAGGAACGCGCAGAAATCATCATCAGGATATTGCCTTGGTCAATGAATAAATCAGCGGAATTTGACGGGTGGCTGGCGGGTGCTTTCACTGGCAGCCGTCGGCCATAACCGGCCCGTCGCTTAGGTTACGGGGCGGTCATTTGAAAGGCTGCTCCAACACAGACACCAGTCGGTCACGAAACGGTGGCACACGCCTGTTACTTGCTCGGCCAAAGCGGCCATCGACTCTGACCAATACCTATCGTTCCCCAATGGCTGCTTTCATCAAAATCGAGGGACCACCCTGTAACCTTTCAGACACTCGCACCGTGTCCTTCGAATGCCCACCCAAGGGCAGCAAGTGGACACTCGCCCCCAGCGATGCTTGCTTGAAAGGTGGGCAAAGAAGACGTAAGCGCGATTTGCGCGTATTGAATAGCACCTGGTGTATACCCACGGTGACCGGATAAACGGCCACGCACAAGGGTCGAGCATAGTTTTGACGCACCTATTCTTGACCAATGGGTGGGCAATGCGCGTTCGTACGTAATAGTTCCACAACGGAGCAGAAGTTATCCGTCTGGATGTTCTCGAAACCATGTGGCATGAGAATATCGTTTAACCATGCAAGCATATCGGCCACATGGAGCGCGAATTCCGCCATGAGCCTTCCTTCGCGGATAGTAGTCTCGCCAACAGCCAGTCCGAGATCCTGCGTTGCCTGCTCCACCTCGACGTGCTGATCGCGCCAGTATCGCGCACGTTTCAGCCTAAGATGAAGCGTCTCTACCTGCGCGTCATCAAGGAAGATCGGATGCACCCGGTGGCGGAAGGACTCGGGGTCGGAGCCGCAGTTCTGCCAGACGCTGTGCAATTCCGTCATGCAGTAAGGCGAGCGAAGATATTTGTCGCTAATCACCGCCACGACGTGGTCGGCTGTGCCGAAGTTTTTCATAAAAGCGCGGATCGATTCTCCGTTGCGCATCACCCGGTCGTCCTTTTGCACCGCGAAGCCCTCCGCCTCCAGTCGCGTACAGAGCCCATCGACCATGGCAGTGCGCTGCCTTCCGGTCTGCGTCCCGTCGCCCCAGGCGTAGGAGATGAAGACGGCGGGCCGGGCACCGCGTGGAGTGGGTGCTTGGGAAGAAAAGGTAAGCAGCTCGGCGGTGAGGTTGACCGATAAAGGAAAGCTCGAAGAAGAAGTTGCAGCACTGTCGTCAATGGCCGGTGGCGGCGGGTCGAGCAGGGCGATCGCTTGGTGTAGTATCGCCGCGAGGCGATCAGAGTGGTCGCCATAAACTAGAAGCTCGATTTCACCAGCGCCTGCTCCGGCAGTGGGCATCTCGCGGGCCTCGACCACGGCGCAGGCCTCCGTCTTTCGCTCATAGAGCCAAAGCCCGTTGCGCCAATAGACTGCGGCATCACGAGCCTTGTGTCCCACGGTGCTGATCAGCTCGCGCACGATGCCCTCGTGAAGGAAAGGATAACGATAGACCATGCGTCTCTGTGGCAGGTCACTCTCCCGGAGGCGACCGGTTCTCGCGCACTGCCTCGCGTGGAGGGCGTAGCTCGGGTGCGAGCCAGACCCACTCGCCGTCGGCCTTCTCGTGCCAATGGAAGCAGATGCCGCAACTCGCCATCATTGATAGAAAGAGTTCCTGCTCTTCAACGGTAAGTCCCAAGTCGTGCCAGACAAGCCGGTCGATCTCCTGGCGGGTGAATGTGCCGTCGCCGCGCAGCCACGGCAGGCAGCGATGACGGTCGAAGATGGTATAGATCGCTTCCAGTGCCCAGCTTTGATCGATGATTATCTTCCCGCCGAAGAGGTTTTCGCTGTGAAATATTACGCCTGATCGATGCAGATACTCTCGCAGGATCGCGGGATCACTCACACCTCCCGTCTCGCGGCAGAGTTCGTCGAAATCCGCACGCGCCATCGTGCGCAACGTCCCCTCTGCAAGCCCGTGCCGCAACTTGTCGCGGATTACCACCCAGCCGCGCCCGAGCAACGGTGGCGGATGCCTGGCGTGCAACTCAGCAACTGCATCGCGAAGTACGCCAACGAGCGTCTCGGCTCCGTGGCGCGTGCGGGCGCTGAAGCTGAGCGTGCGCACACCGGGTAGGCCCTCTAGCAGTGCGTCAGCGGGTCGCCGCTCTGCCGCGCGTCCATCGTCGCATTTGCTCTGTATGACAAGCACGGGGCACTCGGACCCGGCGAGGTGTCGCACATAATCGAGCCAATAGGCAAGTGGACGATGCATCTCCATCCCGCCTTCGGTGTAAAGGTTCGCCTTCTCCAACTCGGGGTTCCAGAGGATGAGAAAGACGGCGCTGCCCTTGAGGAAAAGGGCGTGCGTGCCATGATAAATGTCCTGCCCGCCGAAACCCCAGATGTTCAGCCTCGCATCCGTCGCCACTAGCTCTGCCTTTCGTGAGATCGAGACGAGCTTGACCCCATGCGTCGTGGGCACCGTCTCGTCGTAGGGTAGTCCCTGGAGCACCCTCGCCAGTTGCGTTTTCCCCACCCCGCCATTGCCCAGGAGGAAGACCTTCACCTCAGGCTCACGCACTGCACCTGCCTGCTCCTTGTCCTTCCACCAACCGCGCAGGCGGAGGAGGCAGTTGTCCCCTTGTTTGGCAGATTGCAGTTCGGCGGGAACATCCGATAATGTGGTGACCTCAAAGTGCTCCAACGACGGATGGTTGACTATCCATTCTGGGAACATCTTGACGTTGGTCGCGAAGACATCGAGGTGTTTGATGGCTTTTAGCCCAGATAGCGGGGTGATGTCGGTCACCTGCCCACACCAAGGAAGAACCAATTCGCGCAGCGCCGTCAATCCAGCCAGCGGACCAAGGTCGTTAATTCGCGGACAGCACATGAAATGAAGTGTCTCCAGTGAAGTCAGCCCAGCCAACGGATCAAGGTCGCCTGGTGCAAAGTCCCCTGGCAATCATGGCAGCCTTGGGCCTTCGCCACAGCGGCAAGGTCGATGTCGATAAGAAAAAAACTCGGCGGACTGATGGATGATCTGGCACACTGTGGGGGTCTCCGTTAATGGTTTAGTGGAGACTCCTCCAAAGGGGGCTTGCAGTCAAGCTCCCTGTGGGGGATCAACCTCTAACGCTCAGTCTATTTGATCAAATAGGCCGGATAACCCATCAAAAAAAGTGCGCAGGCTCATTGAAGCCGAGCGAGAGCGGTTTATCCGATGTCACAGGTAACCCGCGCGGGTGAGGATCAGGACAGTACCAAGGCCACGCACTGTGACTTCAGGTCCCACAAAACGTTTTCTGCACAACCTCATCCGGTGCGGGCGGTCGCATGTAATAGTCGGCATCGTGACCCTCATCCCAAGGGTTGGCGAGTGCCTGCAAAAACGCTTCGAGCGGGTTGAGGTCACCGTCGACCGCCGCATTGATTACGGCCTCGACCCGATGGTTTCTGGGTATGATTGCCGGGTTTGCGAGGCGCATGGCTGTCGCACGCGCATCCGGTCTCACCGATTCGCTGGTGAGGCGTGCATCCCAGTGCGCGAGCCAAGTGTCGAAGGCGGCGCTCTTGCCGAACTGCGCACTGACCGGATCGGTTGCCCCCGCTGCAGCGTCGCACAGGTAGCGGAAGGTGTTGGTGAAGTCTGCGCCTACCTCTGACATCAATTGCAAGAGCCCGTCGATTAGCCCGGCATCGCCCGCTTGTGGTTCCAAGAGGCCCAGCTTGGCCCGGAAGCCCGCAAGATAGGCCTGTTCGAAACAGGGGCCGAACCTGCCGATTGCAACTTGGGACACCTCGACAGCCTTGTTCGCGTCAGGGTCTAGCAACGGTAACAGTGATTCGGCTAGGCGGGCGATGTTCCACTGTGCAATCCGGGGCTGGTTGCCGTATGCGTAGCGACCGCGACGGTCGATCGAGCTGTAAACTCTGCCCGGGTGAAAGTCATCCATGAAGGCACAAGGGCCGTAGTCTATCGTCTCGCCGGCAATCGACATATTATCGGTATTCATCACACCATGGATGAAGCCGACACCGAGCCACTTGGCAACCAGCTCCGCCTGGCGTGCGGCAACCGCCGAGATGAGCGCCCGATAGGGTTGATCCGATTGCCGCGCTTCGGGGTAGTGACGCGCAATCACATAATCGGCAAGGCGCCGGAGCGCATCAATGTCCTGGCGCGCATGGAAGTACTCGAAGGTTCCCACCCGCACATGGCTGCGCGCCACGCGCGTCAGGACTGCCCCGGGTAGTGGGGTTTCGCGGAAGACCGGTTCGCCGGTCGCAACCACCGCGAGGGACCTTGTCGTCGGTATGCCAAGGGCGTTCATGGCCTCGCTAAGGATATACTCCCGCAGGACTGGCCCAAGCCAAGCCCGACCATCGCCGTTGCGAGAAAAAGGTGTGCGACCGGAACCCTTGAGATGGATATCGAAGCGCTCGCCGGTTGGGTCTAGTATCTCGCCTAATAAAATCGCCCTGCCATCTCCGAGTTGCGGCACGAAGTTGCCGAATTGGTGGCCGGCATAAGCCATGGCGAGTGGGGCCGCCCCTTCAGGGACCCGGTTGCCCGCAAGCATGGCCAGACCCTCGGGCGACCCCAAGGCTTCAATGTCCAGCCCTAACAGTCTAGCGAGCGCCTCATTGAGTTTGACGAGCCATGGCTGCGCAACTGGAACCGGGGCAAGCCGTTCGAAGAAGCGGTCTGGCAACTGTGCATAAGTGTTATCAAAGGCGAATGTCATCTAATTTCCTAGGAGTCTGTCTGACTTCCCCGGTGTAAACCTGTTAGGATGATTCCTCGTATCCAGAGGTTCAGCCATGAGCAACCAATTCATTCCCATTGAGCGTGACCAGCCGTTTGTGATTCCTGTACAGGAATGGCTGGAAAAAGATCACTTAGCGCGTTTTGTCGTGGCCATCGTCGACGGTTTGGATGTCAGCACACTGGAAGCCTCGTATGGCGGCGGGGGTTCCCCGCCCTATCCACCGAAGATGATGCTGTCCTTGTTGTTTTACGGATATGCAACGGGGATTTTCTCCAGCCGGAAGTTGGAGAGGGCGACCTACGAATTGATCCCTGTGGTTTACGTTACCGGCAACACCCACCCGGACCACAACAGTATAAACGCCTTTCGCAAGCGTTTTTTGGGTGAATTGGGGGAATTGTTCACGCAGATTTTGTTGCGGGCGTATGGCTTGGGAGTGCTGCGGTTGGGTGATGTGAATCTGGATGGAACCAAGATTCACGCCAATGCCAGCAAACACAAGGCGTTGAGTTGGGGATATGCGAATCGGTTGGAGGAGCAGATGCGGGAGGAAGTGGATGAGTTGCTGAAAAAGGCCGAAGCGGCGGGCGATCAGGAACCGGTGGCGGGGATGAAAGTGGGGGACGAAGTGGCGTTGCGGCAGGCGCGGCTACAGCAAATCGGCGAGGCGAAGACGGAACTGGAGGCGCGGGCGGATGCGCGGTATCAATTGGAAAAAGCCGCCTACGATGAAAAGCAGGCGCAACGCCTGGAGCGGGAACGGGAGTTGGGGCACAAGCTTGGAGGTCGAGCGCCGAAGCCACCTGAGCCTGGGCCGCGCGACAGCGACCAAGTGAACTTCACCGACCCCGAGTCGCGAATCATGCCCCTGAGCGGCGGCGGTTTTGAGCAATGCTACAACGCCCAGGCCTGCGTTGACCAAGGCAGCCGCCTGGTGGTGGAAAACCATGTGACGCAGCATGCCAACGACAAGCAGGAAGTCGAACCGG